>Ga0209758_1000406_pt1 | contig 73962 bp, 67 predicted proteins | sample AraplaMF_Col_mMF_FD_184258 | JGI IMG/M metagenome (GOLD analysis project Ga0209758, IMG submission 184258) | Arabidopsis root microbial communities from the University of North Carolina, USA - plate scrape MF_Col_mMF (SPAdes) (version 2) | ecosystem: Host-associated > Plants > Roots > Endosphere... | reverse complement strand
CTCCGGTCCCTCTGCGGCGGTATGGAATTTAACTCCGTGGAAATGAGCACGGATGCCATACCGGGTTGTGTGCGACACACGCACGCCCCGCCCGAAGGCGAGAGGGAGACCATTTTCTGCGCAGCCCCTGACGACCCGCCTGCATGACGGCAGACCACCACGGCACCGGTCCCGCCTCGCCGGTCATGCGGGCCGGTGTAGCCGAAGCGGGACGGGTGGATTGTAGGCACGGGGTTGAGGGGCGGGGATGAGGATTCTGGTAAGGGGTTGGATTTGTTGAGCCGGGGGTAGATTTGGTCCTCGGATGTTGGTGGGCGGTGTTTGCCCCTCACCCTAACCCTCTCCCCGCTTGCGGGGCGAGGGGACCTGGCACACTCAGCGTTGAAGGGGACGGAGACGTAGCGGCATAGGTCCTTCTCCCCGTCAAAACGGGGAGAAGGTGCCGGCAGGCGGATGAGGGGCGGGCCTCTTCCGCAGATTCCTAATTACTCGAAATCGATCGCGTGCAGCTGCGAGCCGTGCTGCTTCAGCCATTTGCGGGCCTCTTCCATGCGCGGGCAGAGCTCTTTGCAGAGAGCCCAGAATTTCGGGCCGTGGTTCATCTCCTTCAGATGCGCCACTTCGTGGGCCGCGAGATAGTCGATGACGAGGGGCGGGGCCATGACGATGCGCCAGGAGAAGCTGAGGTTGCCATCCCACGAGCAGGAGCCCCAGCGGCTGCGGGTGTCCTTCATGGAGACCGACTTGATCGGCTTGCGGATGGCGGCGGCGTGGCGGGCGACCAGCACTTCGAGCTCCTTGCGCGCCTCCTTCTTGAAGAAGGCGGAAAGCCGGCGGCCCATGTGATCCTCAAGGCCGCTCACCTTCAGCACCGGTTCGCCGTCGATCAGCACCGCTTCGGTCAGACCGCGGAGCGTGCCGGTATGTTCGATCCGATGGGAAACGCCGCGAAAGGCAATGCGGCCGCCCGATCGGATCGAATTATCGCTCGAGAATTTTGCCAGCTTGGTCACAAGCCAGCCCTGATGCCGGTCGAGGAAATCGTCGATCTCGCGGCTGCGCAGTCCCGCCGGCACCGTGAGATTGAGCCCGCGGCCGCCGGGTTCGATCCTGAGCGTGATGCGGGTGGCTCGGCGATTTTCCCTGATCGTCAGCGGCATCGCCCGATCGCCGACATGAAGGGTCCGCTTCACCGTTTCGAGCGGTTTGGGCTTGGCGGCGCGGACTGGCTTTTTGAGAAGCGCGAACATGGACCCTTTTTAGCCGATTCCCTTGCATAAGAAAGCCGGCGTCTGAACGACGCCGGCCCGAGCACGTTTCACGTGAATCCTTTGGAAGATCAGAGATCGACCACGGGGTTCTGGCCGGAAGAGCGGTTTTGACGTTCGCGCATGAAGCGGTCGAATTCTTCCTGGTCCTTGGCGCGGCGGAGCTCGCGAACATAGTTGTCGAATTCTTCCCGCATCTCGTCGAGCTTGCGGCGTTCTTCCTCGATCCGGTCGATTTCGGTCTTGCGCCAATCGTCGAAGGCGACATTGCCGGTGCTGAAATGCGTGTTGTAACGGGACTTCGCACGACGGCAGCCGGCGAACATACGGTCGGCCCGGTCATTGGCATCCCGCTTGAAGCCACGGAGCCTTTCCCCGAAAAGAATATAGGCGAGCATGGCAAGGCCGAGAGGCCAGAAAACGACGAAACCGAGCACCATGAGAGCGATGGTGGCCGGCGTCCACTCCGGACGAATCAATGCTGACTGGTTCATTGGTCACACCCTGATGTTTCAGCGGGTGGCCGCATGCCAGCCCGACTGAATTCGATTTGGTGAGCCCATGATCCGCCTTCAAGAAGACGGATCATTAAATTCAAGAAAATGCTGAAATAGCGATGAAATATCGAGAGTGAGACCTTCCTGGATCCTCGCGTCAAGCACGAGAATGACGGAGGAGGAGGAATGGCCGGACGAGAGACCATGGGAGGTTGCGGCAGGTCCCAAGGTTGCTTCATTGCGTCTTCAGCGCCCGCCCTCGATCGTCATCCTCGGGCTCGACCCGAGGATTCCCGACCGGGCGGCGGGGCGATCAATCGGCTTTGCCGCCCTTGATGACCCGCTTGACCGGCGTCTTCTTCGGTGCAGCCTTGGCATGTTTTTGCGTGAAGGCAACGATGCGCGGGGCGATCTCGCGACGGAAACGGGAACCGTTAAACACGCCGTAATGGCCGACATCCGGCTGCATGTAATGCATGCGCATGTCATCCGGGATATTGGAGCAGATGGTCTGCGCCGCATTGGTCTGGCCGAGGCCGGAAATATCGTCGTTCTCGCCTTCGATGGTCAGCAGCGCCACCCGACGGATGAGCCTGGTATCGACCGGGACGTTCCGGTGCATCATCTCGCCCTTCGGCAGCGAATGCTTGATGAAGACGGTCTCGACCGTCTGGAGGTAGAATTCCTCGGTGAGATCCATGACCGCCAGGTATTCGTCATAGAACTCGCGATGCTTCTCGGCCGACTCTCCGTCGTTCTTGACGAGGTGCTGGAAGAATTCCTTGTGGGCGGAAACATGCCGGTCGAGGTTCATCGACATGAAGCCGGACAATTGCAGGAAGCCGGGATAGACCCGGCGCAGGAAGCCGGAATGCGGCCACGGCACGTTCATGATGACGTTGTCGCGGAACCATTCGATCGGATGTTCTTCGGCAAGCTTGTTGACGGCGGTCGGATTGATGCGGGTGTCGATCGGCCCGCCCATCAGGATCATCGACGCCGGAACCAGCGAATCCTGCTGCGATTCCATGACCGCCACTGCGGCGAGCACCGGGACGGAAGGCTGGCAGACGCCGATGACATGGGTGCCGGGGCCGATCGCATGCAGCATCTCGATGACGTAGTCGATATAGTCGTCGAGATCGAACCGGCCGTCGGTGATCGGCACCATGCGGGCATCGATCCAGTCTGTGATATAGACGTCGGCGCTCGGCAGGAGCGCCTCCACGGTGCCGCGCAGCAGTGTCGCATAATGGCCGGACATCGGCGCGACGATCAGGATTCTCTGATCCGGAGCGCGGCCTGCGGGCAGATCGCGGCGGAAATGCAGGAGATTGCAGAAGGGCTTGGCCCACACGACCTCTTCCGTCACCGCAACGGTCTCACCATCGACGGTCGTGAAGGGAAGATCGAATGCCGGCTTGCCGTATCGGCGCGTGACGCGCTCGAAAACTTCAAGGCTGGCGGAGAGCGTCCGGCCCATCGTCGTCTGGGAAAACGGGTTGAGCGGATTGGAATAGAAGAACTGCAGGGCATCCGCTGCAGCGCGGACCGGCGCCATCGCCGCATGGTTCATCTCGTAGAACTGATAGAACATCGAGGTGCTGCCTTTCGTCATTTCCGACAGCGTGTTCGACAGGGACATCGAACCGATCGGTTCAGGAGCAGGATGGGGATAGGCTAGCACTTTTCCATTGCGGTGCAACATCGTGGGGGATACCGGCTGAATTTGCCAAGAGGAAGGCGGGGGCTGCAGATCATTCTGCTGTCATGAGAATGACATTTAAGCCTTAAAGTTCCACCTTCCAAGTCTGGTTAAGGACTCATGTCCGCCGGCGGACATGAGTCCTTCGATCACTTATACGTCAGCGACAAAGGTTTGGCGCTGTATTCCCAGACCTTCGATGCCGAGTTCGACAACTTCGCCGGCCTTGAGGAAGCGCGGCGGCTTCATGCCGAGGCCGACGCCCGGAGGAGTACCGGTGGAAATGACATCTCCCGGATGCAGCGACATGAACTGGCTGAGGTAGGAAACCAGATACCGGACGCCGTAGACCATCGTCCTGGTCGAACCATTCTGCATCGTCTCGCCATTGACCTTGAGCCACATGCCGAGGTTCTGCGGATCGGGAATTTCGTCCTTGGTGACCAGCCAGGGGCCGATCGGACCAAAAGTGTCGCAGGACTTGCCCTTGGTCCACTGGCCGGAACGCTCGGCCTGGAAGGCGCGTTCGGACACGTCGTTGGTCAGGCAGTAGCCGGCGACATAATCCATCGCGTCGGCTTCCGAGACGTATTTCGCAGTCTTGCCGATAATCACGCCGAGCTCGACTTCCCAGTCGGTCTTTACCGAGCCGCGCGGGATGATCACGTCGTCATTCGGGCCAACGATAGCGGACGTCGCCTTCATGAAGATGATCGGCTCCGGCGGAACGGTGGCGCCGGTTTCGGCGGCGTGGTCGGAATAGTTGAGGCCGATGCAGATGAACTTGCCTGTACCGGCGACGCAGGCGCCGATGCGGGCAGGCTGCAGTTCGGGCAGGCTTTCCGGATCGAGAGCGGCGATCCGGGCAAGGCCTTCCGGAGAGATGGCAGGCCCGGCAATATCGGCGACATGGCCGGACAGATCGCGGATCTTGCCCTTGTTATCAAAAAGTGCCGGCTTTTCCTGGCCCGGCTCGCCAATGCGCATCAGTTTCAAAGCATGGTCCTCCAAATTACCGGGAGGTTTATGGAACATGCGTCCCGGCTTGTCACCCCCGTTTCGGCGGATCGAAAGCCTGTCGCGGGGCAAGCCGATGCGCTATTGTCGAGGGTGAATTTATCGCAGCCCGCAGATTTCAGAGGACGCCATGACCAGCAGCAATACCCGCGATTCGGAGTTCCCGATCGATACCTTTTTCCTCGACCGCTGGTCGCCTCGGGCGTTTACGGAAGAGACGATCGACCCGGCGACCATGCTGACGATCCTCGACGCGGCGCACTGGGCACCCTCTTCCGGCAACAACCAGCCCTGGCGTTTCATCTATGCGCTGCGCGGCACGCCGTCGTTTCCGGTTCTGGTCGATATTCTTTCGCCGGGTAACCAGCGATGGGCGCAGAACGCAGCGGCGCTGCTGATCGTCGTCTCGAAGACCTATCGCGTCGCCAGCAATGGCGAACACCGGCTTGCCTACACCCACTCCTATGACACGGGCGCGGCCTGGTTTTCCGTCATCTGCCAGGCGATGAAGCTCGGTTACCATGCCCATGGCATGGAAGGCCTCGACAAGGAAAAAGCCGTCGAGGTGCTCGGCATACCGGAAGGTTACCGTGTCGAAGCGGCGGCGGCTATCGGCAGGATTGCCGACAGGACCACCCTGCCCGACGATCTTGCGGAACGCGAATTCCCGAGCAAGCGCAAGCCGGTTTCGGAAATCGCGTTCGAAGGGAAGTTTACCGGAGAGCCTTGAGCCCCGCCGTTCTTTTTAAGAATTGTTTCACGTGAATCCCTATCCACAGGAAAGATTCACGTGAAACATTTTCGAGCTGGACAACGTCGCAGCTCTCAGCTCAGCCGGCTGTATTTGGCGATGAGATCGTCGAAATCCGTGGCGATCGGGCTGTAATAGCCAATCTCGGTGAAATACTCGACGGCCTCGTCGACGGACTTGCCGGCCAGGATATCCTGCGGCATTCCCCGGAAGAGTTCGCCGTCGGTATAGATGATGCTGCCGGCATAGCTACCTGCGCCGATTTCAACGAGTGTGGAGAAATCTCCGCCCAGCCCGACGACATGGGCAAAGGGCGTCAGGCGATAGTCATGGAAGCCCATTTCCGTGGCGATGACTTCGAGGTCGAAATAGGCATGCCCATTGCCGATGCCGAACAGCGTGTTGATGTCGCAAAGCACCATGGCATCCTGGCGCTCTTCGTCGGGCAGTCCCGACACGGCCCGCGGCGACAGCGTATAGTCGAGCCCGTTCTCCCGCAGCAGAAAACGCCGGTAGGCATCCGAGAAGCGGATGCCGTATCGCTCTTCGAAGGTGGACAGCCGTTCCGGATCCGCTGCACCGTAACGCCCATCGACAAGGGTCGAATTTGCAAATCTGTCGAGATTGTCGCGGCGCCGGAACGGCACGAGGTTATCGTCGCTCATGAGGTCAATCTCCTCCTCCGCGCCGCCGGACGCACGGACGCCTATCACGCGACGACAACGGGAAAGCTGCCGTCGCGTTCGGATCAACTCAGATGTCGAGGTTGGCGACGCTCAGCGCGTTGTCCTGGATGAACTCGCGGCGCGGTTCGACCTCGTCGCCCATCAGGCGCGAGAAGAGGCCGTCGGCATCGGTCGCATCGTTGACCCGGACCTGCAGCAGCGAGCGGACGTTCGGATCGAGCGTCGTTTCCCAGAGCTGTTCGGCATTCATCTCGCCGAGACCCTTGTAGCGCTGCATGGAAAGTCCCTTGCGGCCGGTCGCGAAGATCGATTCCAGGAGGGCGCGGGGACCGGACATTTCCTGCTGGCCTTCCTTGCGGGTCAGCACTGGCGGGGTACGGTAGATTTCCTGCAGGCGCGCGGTCATCTGGTCGATATGGCGCGCGTCGGCCGAACCGATCAGCGCCACGTCGACGGCCGCAACTTCCTTGACGCCGCGCACCATGCGCTCGAAACGCAGGCCGCCCTCGCCCGTGACATGGCCGGACCAGCCGCGTTCGGTTTCCTCGGCAATCATGTCGAGGCGGCGGGCCACTTCGTCGGCCGTTTGCTGGGCCCGTTCGCGATTGTCCGTCAGTTCCGGATTGAGCGCGCCGGCGATCGCGGCCTGTTCGATGATCGAACGGTTATAGCGGGAATGCAGGCCTTCGACCAAGGTGCGCAGCCGCAGCGCGTCCTGGATGACTTCGCGCATGTCCTGTCCGGCGCGGACTTCACCGGAGCCGAGCGTCAGCGTCGCTTCCTCAAGGCCCATGGTGATGAGGTATTCCTCCAGAGCCGCCTCGTTCTTGAGGTACTGGATCGACTTGCCGCGGCTGACCTTATAGAGCGGCGGCTGGGCGATATAGATATGGCCGCGCTCGATCAGGTCCGGCATCTGGCGGAAGAAGAAGGTCAGAAGCAGGGTGCGGATATGGGCGCCGTCGACGTCGGCGTCCGTCATGATGATGATCTTGTGGTAACGCAGCTTGTCGGCGTTGAACTCGTCCTTGCCGATCGATGTGCCGAGCGCGGTGATCAGCGTCCCGATTTCCTGGCTGGACAGCATCTTGTCGAAGCGGGCGCGCTCGACGTTGAGAATCTTGCCGCGCAGCGGAAGGATCGCCTGGTTTTCACGCGAACGGCCCTGCTTGGCGGAACCTCCGGCGCTGTCACCCTCGACGAGGAACAATTCGGACTTGGCCGGATCGCGCTCGGAGCAGTCGGCGAGCTTGCCGGGCAGCGAGGCGATGTCGAGCACACCCTTGCGGCGGGTCAGTTCGCGGGCCTTGCGGGCGGCTTCGCGGGCGACGGCGGCTTCGACCACCTTGCCGACAAGGATCTTCGCTTCGGTCGGATGTTCCTCGAACCAGGTGCTCAGCGCCTCGTTGACAAGGCTTTCGACCACCGGACGAACTTCGGAGGACACCAGTTTGTCCTTGGTCTGCGACGAGAACTTCGGATCCGGCACCTTGACCGACAGGACGGCGGTCAGGCCTTCGCGGCAGTCTTCGCCCTGCAGCGTCACCTTTTCCTTCTTGGTGATGCCGGAACTGTCCGCGTAGGAGGTGACCTGGCGCGTCAGGGCGCCGCGGAAGCCGGCCATATGGGTTCCGCCGTCACGCTGCGGGATGTTGTTGGTGAAGCAGAGCACGTTCTCGTGGTAGCTGTCGTTCCACCACATCGCCACTTCGACGGTGATGCCGTCCTTTTCGCCCTTGATGGCAACCGGCTTGTCGACCAGCGGCTTCTTGGATCGGTCGAGATAACGGACGAAAGCCTCGAGGCCTCCGTCATAAAGCATTTCTTCTTCGCGAATATCCGGCTTACGCTTGTCCGTGAGCCGGATTCGGACGCCCGAATTCAGAAAGGCGAGTTCGCGCAGACGATGCTCGAGCGTGTTGTAGTCGTACTCGGTCATCGTGAAGGTCTGCGGGCTCGCAAGGAACGTGACCTCGGTGCCGGAGCGACCTTCGTAGTCGCCAATAATCTTCAGCGGCGCATCGGCAACGCCGTGGGTGAAGGAAATCTCGTGGAGCTTGCCGTTGCGGCGAATGCGCAGCTTCAGCCAGACCGACAGCGCATTGACGACCGAGACGCCGACGCCGTGCAGACCGCCGGAAACCTTGTAGGAATTCTGGTCGAACTTGCCGCCCGCATGCAGCTGGGTCATGATCACTTCGGCAGCGGAGACGCCTTCGCCGCTGTGAATATCCGTCGGGATGCCACGGCCGTTGTCGGTTACCGTGACGGAGCCATCCGGGTTGAGCGTGACCGTCACCAGGTCCGCGTGGCCGGCCAGCGCCTCGTCGATCGCGTTGTCGACGACTTCGTAGACCATGTGATGCAGGCCGGAGCCGTCGTCGGTATCGCCGATATACATGCCGGGGCGCTTGCGAACAGCATCGAGGCCCTTCAGAACCTTGATCGAGTCGGCACCATATTCGGCACTCGCGCCATTATCGCTGACGGGTGTATCGGTCATCAATTATCTTCCAATTCGTTTGAGATGCCGGTTAGCGAATCACCAGCCATTCCACCCTCAGAATATAGGGAAATCGGGGCGGTTTCTAAAGGTTGAGCCTCCCCAATACGGCACGAAAGCCGTGGATGCGTGGCGAATTCAGCCCCGTATCTCGGCTTTTTTGAGGAGCGTGTCCATTTCTTCTATCACGTCCGGTGGCAAAGAGCGAATCCGCTGCGCCAGCCGATTGGCAAAGCCTGTATAGGATGGCGGCAGACCCGCGGTGTCGAGCATGACTTTCGGATGGGAGGCTTCGGCCAACCGGAAAAGCTCCTCCGCCTCGTCCCAGATGACGTTGAAATAACCGGCAATCCGCTGCAGCAATTCGAAGGTGGGGCGGCCGCGTTTTCCGTGTTCGAGCGCCGAGAGATAGGCGGGGGTGACGCCGATCGCCGCGGCGAGCTCGCGCTGGGTGATGCCCCTGCGACGGCGCAGCTCCCGGAGCGCATGACCGAAGGGGGTCATTCCCGATCTCCGCGACTGTCCCCTCTGCCGCGAGAGAGACGCACATACATGGCACCCTCGCCGCCGTGATGGCGAGCCGCCCATTCATAGGAGGAAATCAGGAACCGGAACTCGGCCTTCGAAAACCATAGAGGCACGGCGCGGCGGAGCGCGCCTTCGCTACCCATCGAGCTGCCCTTGCCGGTGATCACCAGGACGTGGCGGAGACCGCGTTCATGCGCCCTCAGCAGAAAATCCAGAAGCAGGTCGTGTGCCTCGCCCTGGAAAAGTCCATGAAGATCGAGGCGCGCGTCGATCGGCAGCCGGCCCTTGGCGAGCTTTTTCTTGACCGGTTTTTCGAGCGGCTGATGAGAACCCACCGTCCGCCGGGTCGGGACCGACACCGGAAGCTCGACCGCGAAACTTTCCTGCCTCGGCGCAGGTTTCGGCTTTGCGGCTTCGACCGCTGCCTCTTCCGCGGCGAGCCTGGCAGCCTCGACCTCTTCGAATTCGAGGATTTCCTTCATGCGGCCCGGCAGGGCGCGGGCGGACTTGGCGACCCTGCCCCACAATATCCGCTCTTCCGGATCGAGTTTGCGGCCGCCCTTCATCCGCCGTACCTGACGGCCGCTGCCCTGGGGATGAGGATATAGAAATCCGCGTCGTTGCGCACCGTTCCGGCAAGTTCACCCGCCTCGAAACCGGAGCCGGTGAAAATGTCGCCCCGCGCCGGGCCGACGATCGCCGAGCCGGTATCGAGCGCGAGCATCAGCCGGGCGAAGGGTTTTCCCCCGTCGATATGGGTCAGCGTCTCGGAGCGGATGAAAAAGGGAAAACCGAATGTGTGGATCTGGCGGTCTACCGCCAGCGAACGGCCGGGGATCAACGGTACCTTGGCGGCGGCGACAGGCCCGAGCGACGGATCGGATACGTCCGCCTCCCGGAAGAAGATATAGGAACGATTATGCCAGAGGACCTCATCAGCCTTAGCCGGATTCTCAGCCAGCCAGGCGCGAATGCTCTGCATGGAAATTTCTGACGGATCGATCTCGCCGCGGTCGATCAACAGCTTGCCGATCGGCGAGAACGGATGGCCCGCCTTGGCCGCATAGGTGATTCGCCGGATGGTTCCATCCGGATATTTCAGCCTCGCCGCGCCCTGGACATGGATGAAGAAGACATCGACCTTCGATTTCGCATAGGCGATCTCCAAACCTCGGCCTTCGAGAAAACCGCGGTCGATCTCACCACGATCCGGATAAGGAACGATCCCTTCCGGCGTCTGCCGGCCGAACATATAGCCGGAGTCCAATCCCGCCGGCCGGCTGTTGTCGTCGAGATCGACAAGGTCGTCGGGGCGATAATAGAAGGGATGGATCCAGATATCGTCGCGCGTTTCCGAGACTTCGATCTCCGGCTCATAGAAGGCGGTGACGAAACCGCGCCGGCCGTCGTTGCGGGAAATCAGGAAGGGCCGACAGTGCGTTTCGAAAAAGGCCCTGGCGGAAACAGGATCGCCCGGGACATCCCGGGCGGCTTCGACAAGGGTGGCAAGTTCTTCGGCAGTCAGACCGAGGGCGCCGGTCCGATAGGGCTTGACCTTGCGGATATGCTCCAGCGACGCGCGCATGCCGGCAAACAGCGCGGTCGGATCGTCTTCGCTCCAACCTGCAAGGTCGGAGAAGGATACGGGTCGAAGAGTATAATCCGCAGAATTCACGGTCATTGTTCGGATTCGGTTGCGACCAGTCTCCAGTTCGGATCGCGGGAACGGATGTCGCGGGCGAAGGTCCAGATGTCGGTGACCTCGGCCACGGTTTCCTGGTCGCCCTCGATCAGCGCACCCGCCTTGTCATAGGTGGCGGAAATGAGCTGGCTGACGATCCGCACGGTGATCTGCTCCTCGGCGTCCTTGACGGCCGCATGGGTGATATCCGCCTTGTCGATGCCGACGAAGGTGGACTTCACCACCTCGCCTCGGGATTCTCGCTCGGTGATCGCCGTATCGAAACCGTCGAAGACTTCCTTCGAGAGGAGACCTTTCAGCGTCTTCCGGTCGCCATCGGCAAAGGCCATGACGATCATCTCGTAAGCCATGCGGGCACCGTTGAGGAACTCGCGGGGACGGAAGGAGGGATCGGACTTGACCACTTCGCGCAGTGCTGCGTTGAGCGGCGTATCCGGCTTGGCAACGGCGTCGACATCCGCATAACGCTGCTCGTCGTCGGTGGCGTCGCGGCGCGGCAGGGTCACGACCTTGCTGTCGTCGCCGCCCGGATTTTTCGCCACGTCGCGGGGGCTGTAAGGATCGAACGGCGGCTTCTCGTTTCCTGTCCGGCGTCCGAGCACACTGCGCAGTTGCAGGAAGATCAGAACCGCTGCGACAAGGAAAAAGAGTGTTATGAAGTCGTTGGAGCCCATCTTAACCCGCATTTGGCGTTTAAATATTCGGTGCAGTTTCTCATATAGTCTGCATACGCCTATCATTCAAATGGCGAAGACGTTAGCGCTTTGCGCGCAACCGCATATCACGACACAGGGAATATCATGCGCTTCTTTCTCGTGCCGCTCCTTCTGATCGGCTGGCCGCTCGCCGAAATCGCGGGTTTCGTGCTCGTCGGCAAAGCTCTCGGCCTCTGGGCGACACTCGGCCTGGTGATCGGCACGGCAGTGCTCGGTGCCATCCTCCTGCGCAGCCAGGGCACACAGATCCTGAGACAGATTTCCGCCGAAAGCCGCGACGGACGCGCACCCGGCCGGGCGCTGATCGACGGCGCGATGATTGTCGTTGCCGGCATCATGCTGCTGCTGCCCGGGTTCATCACGGACATCATCGGGCTGGCGCTGTTCATTCCCTTTGTGCGCAGCCTGATCTGGTCGGTGATCGGCCGCCGCATCGTGGTCGTCCGCTCGCCGCGCAGCGAAAGCTATCGTTACGAAAGCCCGAGGCCCTCGCCCGAGTCCAAAAAGACCGGGCCGGTGGTCGATCTCGACGAAGAGGATTATCATCGCGAGCCCAACCCGTCGTCGCCCTGGGCCGGACCGAAAGGCCGCGAACCCTGATCGGTCAGCCGGATGGCTAGGGTTGTAAGCCCCCAAGCGAAATGTTAGAGGGCCTCAACGCTCCAAAGCCTCGAGGAATTCCAATGGCAGACGATAACAACCAGGCCGAAACTCCGTCCCTCAACATCCTGGCGCAATACACCAAGGATCTCTCCTTCGAGAACCCGGGCGCTCCGCGTTCGTTGCAGTCGCGCGACAAGGCGCCGTCGATCAACATCAATGTCAACGTCAATGCCAATCCGCTTTCCGAAGCCGATTTCGACGTTATCCTGACGCTGAACGCCGAAGCCAAGGAAGGCGACAAGGTCGTTTTCGCGGCCGAACTGGTTTATGGCGGCGTCTTCCGCATCACCGGTTTCCCGCAGGAGCACATGCTGCCACTGCTGTTCATCGAATGCCCGCGCCTGCTGTTCCCGTTCGCCCGCCAGATCATCGCCGACGTGACGCGCAACGGCGGCTTCCCGCCGCTGATGATCGACCCGATCGATTTCGCGCAGATGTTCACGCAGCGCATGGCCGAGGAACAGGCCCGGTCCAAGGTTCAGGCGCTCGACAGCTGAGATCGAATTGTCTTGATTGAGAAAAGCCCGGGTTTCGCGACCCGGGCTTTTTTATTCGGCCGGCTTGTATTTCAGCCAGACCGCCTTGTCCTTCAGCGATGCGACCATGGCGGCATGCGCCTGCAACTCGGCTTCGGTCAGCCGGCTGGCGAGCGGCCGCGGACGACCGGCAACCTCGATCATCACTTCCTCGACCTCGACCACCGTCGAAGACCGTTCATTGCCCATCAGGCCGAGGGCCGTCTGACGGCCGCCGGTCATCTCGATATAGACTTCGGCCAACAGTTCGGAGTCGAGCAGCGCGCCGTGCTTGGTGCGGTGGGTATTGTCGATGCCGTAACGCCGGCAGAGCGCATCCAGCGAATTCGGGCCCATCGGATGTTTGCGGCGCGCCATGGCCAGCGTATCGATGACCTGGTCGGACATGACAGGCGGGATGCCGAGACGGGCGAATTCCGCGTTGATGAAGCCCATGTCGAAGGTGGCGTTATGGGCGATCCACTTGGCGCCGTCGAAAAATTCGATGATCTGCTGCACGACGTCGCCGAAGCTCGGCTTGTCCTTCAGGAATTCGTCGGTGATGCCGTGGACGGCGAGCGCGTCGGGGTGGACCTTGCGGTCCCCAGGATTGATGTAGAGATGCAGCGTTCTCCCGGTCGGGAAATTGTTGACCAGCTCGATGCCGCCGATTTCGATCACCCGGTCGAGTTTCGATTCGAGGCCGGTGGTTTCCGTATCGAAGATGATCTCACGCATGTGGGTTTTTCCCGCTCGGCTTTCCAGCTTTCAGGCGGGCGATGATCTCCCGCACCTGCTCCCTCGCCGCTTCCATTCCAATGCCGGTATCGACGAGAAAATCGGCTCTTTTCCGTTTTTCCGCATCGGGCATCTGGCGGGAGAGAATCATCGCCAATTTTTCCTCGGTCATGCCCGGGCGCGCAAGCACCCTGTCGCGCTGTATCTGTGGATCGCAGGTGACGACGACGACGACATCGACGCGATTGTCGCCTTTCACTTCGAAAAGAAGCGGAATGTCGAGGAGCACGAGATCGGTGCCGGCCTGTCTGTGGCGGGCGAGAAAATCGACTTCGCGGCGACGGACCAGCGGATGCACGATCGCCTCGAGGACAGGGAATTTTTCCGGAGATACCGAAAGCTGGCGTGACAGTTCCTGGCGATCGATGGCGCCATCCTTAAGAGTTCCGGGAAAAGCCTCGCCGACAGGCGCCACGGCGTCGGTGCGGTAAAGATCATGGACGACGGCATCGGCGTCATTCACCGGAACGCCTTCGTCCGCGAACATTTTCGCGGTCGTCGATTTTCCCATTCCGATGGAGCCGGTGAGACCGATGACGATCATTCAGTGTTTTTCCATATCGGCGATGACGAGGTCCCGCAGGACGTTATCGACGACCGGCCGGCGGCCGAACCATTTCTCGAAACCGGGTACTGCCTGGTGCAGCAGCATGCCGAGCCCGTCGACGATCGGGAACCCTTGCTCCTCCGCCTGGGCGAGCAGCGGAGTTTTCAACGGCACGTAGATGATATCGGTGACCACGGCGCCCGATGCCAGCGGCGAGAAATCAATCTCGGGCACTTCGCCGCCTTCCATGCCGAGCGACGTGGTGTTGATGAAAAGCCCGGCACCCGACATGACTTCGGCCAGCGCTTCCACCGGATGGGCATGAACCTTCGGGCCGAAACGATCGGCAAGTTCGACGGCGCGTGCCAGGGTGCGGTTGACCACGTGGATCTCACTGATGCCGCGATCGCGGATCGCCTGGATGACGGCGCGGCTCGCACCGCCGGCGCCGAAGATCACCGCGCGGCCGCGCCTGTCCCAGCCGGGGTGTCGATCGTCGAGATTGGCGGTGAACCCATGACCGTCGGTATTGGTGGCGTGCAGCAGGCCGTCTTCCATCCAGAGCGTGTTCGACGCGCCGAGTTCTTCCGCCAGTTCGTCCGGCCGGTCGGCCAGCCTGAAGGCGAGTTCCTTGTGAGGAATGGTGACATTGCCGCCGCGGAAACCGGAACTGCCGTCTTTCAGCGCCTGGATGAAGGCCGGGAAATCCGCCTCGGTGACGGCCTGTGCGCGGTAAGACCCATCGATACCAAACTGCTTCAGCCAGTGGCCGTGGATCAGCGGCGAGCGCGAATGTTTCACCGGCCAGCCGGTTATGAAAGCATTAACCAAGAATGTTTCACGTGAATCAGCCATCGATCGCTCCCAGTTCGCGAAGCTTTTCGAGAAGCGGCAGCATCGGCAGGCCGAGAATGGTGAAATAGTCGCCCTCGATTTTCGAAAACAACTGGATGCCCTCGCCTTCCAGCTGGTAGGCACCGACGCTGCCGTAAACCTTTTCGCCGACGCGCGACAGATAGCGGTCAACGAAGGTTTCGCTCAAAATCCGCACCGTCAGGTCCGCACGGGCGACATGTTCCCAGACGATTTCACCATCGCGCGCAAAAGCGATGGCGCTGTTCAGGCGGTGGGTCCTGTTCGAAAGAGACAGTAGGTTCTCCTTCGCTTCGGCAAGCGTCTTCGGCTTGTGATAGACGCGATTTCCAAGCGACATGGTCTGGTCCGAGCCGATCACCAGCGCGCCCGGGAAATATCCGCTCACTTCGAGCGCCTTTGCCCTGGCAAGCGTCAGCGCCACCTGGTCGGGAGCGGCGCCTTCCAATCCCGCCTCGATCTTCCGCTCGTCTATATCGGCCGCGCGGCTTTCAAATGTGAGACCGGCATTTTCCATCAGCATCCGGCGGAACGGGCTGGAGGAGGCAAGGACCAGGGGCACTGTCACGCAAATCTCCCAAAGGCAACAAAGCGGCTCGGCTTAACGCAGCTTGGGGCGCAGCGCAACGATTGCGGCCGCCGTCTCCTCGATCGACCGGCGCGTCACGTCGATGACCGGCCAGTTCTGACGGGCGCAGAGCGCCCGGGCATATTTCAGCTCTTCGTTAATCGTGGCACGGTCGGTATAATGACGCCGGTCGAAGCCCTGGGTGACGCCGAGCTCGCGGTTTTCACGCACCTGGCTGATGCGGTCGGTGGTGGCCACCAGGCCGACGATCAAGGGATGGGTTGCCCGGTAGAGACTTTCGGGCAGCTCGACGCCCGGCACGATCGGTATATTGGCGGTCTTGATGCCGCGATTGGCGAGATAGATGCTGGTCGGGGTTTTCGAGGTGCGGCTGATGCCGATCAGCACGACGTCCGCCTCGTCGTAATCTTCCGGCATCTGGCCGTCGTCGTGGTCCATGGTGAAGTTGAGCGCTTCGATGCGTTTGAAATAATCCGCATTGAGGGCGTGCTGGGCGCCGACCCGCCGGCGGGACGGGGCGCCGAGATAGGCCTGGAATGTCACCATGACAGGCTCGAGGACGTTGACGCAGGGCAGGCCCATTTCCCGGCAGCGCTGATCGATAAGTTCGGCCAGCTCCTGATCAACGATCGTATAAAGCACGATACCGGGTTCACGGTCGAGCGCTTCCAGAACGGCAAGCAGCTGTTTGCGGTTGCGGATCAGCGGATAGACATGTTCCACCGCCAGCGAGGACTGGAACTGCGCCGATGCGGCACGTCCGGCGGAGATGAGAGTCTCGCCCGTCGAGTCAGATATGAGGTGCAGATGGAAGAAGTTTTTTCTGTTCTCCACGCTAAACTTAACCCTTTGTTGATAACTCGGGAGAGACCATCGGGCTCTCCAGGGCTTGGACCCGGCCCTGGGAAAAACGCCCGGTTTTCCACATTCGCATATCCTGCGGATGCGGATCAGACCGGTTTGTGTGTTCTGGGGATGAGGCCACCACCGCGCTTTTTTCTCCCCAGCTTATCCACAGACAGCGCCTAATGGCGGCTTCTGCCATCCTCATGAAATAGCTTGCAAAATTCAAGCTGTCCCAGCAAACGTCCATCACAGGCCATTTTCTTTCCCCCGACAAGCGCATGAAGCGGCGGATCGTCGCGTCGGCTGTGATTTGACTTTAATCCTTGCTACTCACCGACTCTAAGAAATAGAAAATCTTTTAAGATTCATTTCTTTGTTTTTAGGAGAACCCATTGACCGGCGCATACCGGAAGATCGTCGAGGTGCTGAAAGGCCAAACCCTCACTCCACCTCCTGTCTGGCTCATGAGGCAGGCAGGACGTTATCTGCCGGAATACCGGGAGACGCGGGCCACGGCGGGAAGCTTTCTCGATCTCTGTTACACGCCGGATCTGGCTGTGGAGGTGACCCTCCAACCGATCCGGCGCTACGGCTTCGATGCGGCGATCCTGTTTTCCGATATTCTGGTCATCCCGGATGCGCTGAAGCGGAACGTGCGGTTTGTGCAGGGTGAAGGTCCGCAGATGGATCCGATCGATACTGCCGGCATCCAGGCCCTGAACGGTGAAGGAGTTCTTCCCCATCTCGCTCCGGTCATGGAAACGGTCCGCCGCCTGAGACGGGATCTGCCGGAGGAAACCACCCTGCTCGGTTTCTGCGGCGCCCCCTGGACGGTTGCCACCTACATGATCGCCGGCCACGGGACGCCCGACCAGGCCCCCGCCCGGCTTTTTGCCTATCGGCATCCGCAAGCTTTCGAGCGGCTGCTTTTGATGCTTGCGGAAATCTCTGCCGAATATCTGATCGCCCAGATCGATGCCGGTGCCGACGCCGTGCAGATCTTCGATTCCTGGGCGGGTGTTCTGGGCGAGAAGGAGTTCGAGGCTTATGCGGTCAAGCCCGTTGCCCGGATGATCGAGATCGTTCGCCGCCAGCGGCCGCAGGCAAAGATCATCGCCTTTGCCAAGGGCGCCGGCCTGAACCTGAAATCCTATCGCCAGAAGACCGGGGCGGACGCGATCGGGCTCGACTGGTCGGTGCCGCTTTCATTTGCAGCCGAACTGCAGAAGGACGGCCCGGTACAGGGTAATCTCGATCCGATGCGGGTGGTCGCCGGCGGCAGGTCGCTGGAGGACGGTATCGACGCCATTCTCGACGCGCTCGGGCATGGGCCGCTGATCTTCAACCTCGGCCATGGCATTACGCCCGAGGCCAATCCGGATCATGTTACGAGGCTGATCGAGCGCGTGCGCGGAGCAACCGCGTGAGCGGCGGGGAATTGCAGACAGGCAAGCCGGCCGGCCGGCGATCGGCGCTGCGGGCATTCATCGCGCTTGCCGTCTTCATCGCCATTCTGGCGGCGGTCTATCTCGCCCGGCCTGACGACTTCCTCCTCTACATCAAGGCTTTCCACGTGATCGCGGTGATGTCCTGGATGGCGGGCCTCCTCTACATGCCGCGTCTGTTCATCTATCACAGCGATGCGGAGCCCGGTTCGGCACAGTCCGAAACCTTCAAGATGATGGAACAGCGGCTCCTGAAGATCATCATGAACCCGGCGATGATGATCACCTGGGTTCTCGGTCTCTACCTCGCGTGGGACGTCTACGAATTTCGCGGCGGCTGGCTGCATGCTAAGATCGGGCTTGTCGTGCTGCTCACAATGGTGCATGTGCTGTTCAGCCGCGCGGTGCGCAACTTCGCGGCCGATGGTTTGCGAAAAACGCCGCGTTACTGGCGAATGATGAATGAAGTCCCGACCGTTCTGATGATCGGGATCGTCATTCTGGTCATCGTCAAGCCGTTCTGAGGCAAGGACAGTCTTTCTTTGGCAAGATTTACGTCTTGCCTCTTGCGGCGTTCCACGTGAATCGCTATTTTCCTCGCCATCTCATCTCGTGGCATGCGTGTAATTTCCCGTCGTCCCCGGTTCATCTTCCGCGGTAGCGAATTTCACCGACACGCCTACATTCCCCCGAAATTCTCAATATGGTCCCCCCTTCATGGCTGAAATGAAGCTTCAAGAACTCAAAAGCAAATCCCCTACAGATTTGCTGACCTTCGCCGAATCACTCGAGGTCGAGAACGCCAGCACGATGCGAAAGCAGGAGCTGATGTTCGCCATCCTCAAGGTTCTGGCGAGCCAGGACGTCGAAATCATCGGCGAGGGCGTGGTCGAGGTCTTGCAGGACGGGTTCGGTTTCTTGCGTTCCGCAAACGCGAACTATCTGCCCGGTCCCGATGACATCTATATCTCTCCCTCCCAGATCCGCCGCTTCTCGCTGAAGACCGGCGATACGGTCGAGGGCCCGATCCGCGGTCCGAAGGAAGGCGAACGGTATTTCGCCCTTCTCAAGGTCAACACCATCAATTTCGACGATCCGGAAAAGATCCGTCACAAGGTCCACTTCGACAACCTGACGCCGCTCTATCCGAACGAACGGTTCAAGATGGAGCTGGAGATCCCGACTTCGAAGGATCTTTCCGCCCGCGTCATCGACCTGGTGGCGCCGCTCGGCAAGGGCCAGCGCGGCCTGATCGTCGCGCCGCCGCGGACCGGTAAGACCGTTCTCCTGCAGAACATCGCCCATTCGATCACTGCCAATCATCCGGAATGCTACCTGATCGTCCTTCTGATCGACGAACGTCCGGAAGAAGTCACGGACATGCAGCGCTCCGTAAAGGGCGAAGTCGTTTCCTCCACCTTCGACGAACCGGCTGTGCGCCACGTGCAGGTGGCCGAAATGGTGATCGAAAAGGCGAAGCGCCTCGTTGAACATGGCCGCGACGTCGTCATCCTGCTCGATTCGATTACTCGCCTCGGCCGCGCCTACAACACCGTCGTGCCCTCTTCCGGCAAGGTTCTGACGGGCGGCGTCGACGCCAACGCCCTGCAGCGCCCGAAGCGTTTCTTCGGTGCTGCACGTAACATCGAGGAGGGCGGTTCCCTGACGATCATCGCGACCGCGCTGATCGATACCGGTAGCCGCATGGACGAAGTCATCTTCGAAGAATTCAAGGGCACCGGCAACTCGGAAATCGTGCTCGACCGCAAGGTCGCCGACAAGCGTATCTTCCCGTCAATGGATATCCTCAAGTCCGGTACCCGCAAGGAGGACCTGCTCGTGCCGCGCCAGGATCTCCAGAAGATTTTCGTGCTTCGCCGTATCCTTGCCCCGATGGGCACCACGGACGCGATCGAGTTCCTGATCGACAAGCTGAAGCAGACGAAGACCAACGGCGACTTCTTCGACTCGATGAACACCTGATCCTTAGCCGGATTCTCGATGATCATGAAGCGCTCGGTCTTGCCGGGCGCTTTTCAGTTTAGAGCCGTCTCTGATAGATTGATCCCATGGCCCAGGCAGACAGCGATACGATCTTTGCTCTTTCCAGCGGCACTCTGCCGGCGGGGGTCGCGGTCCTGCGGCTGAGCGGTTCGCGCGCGTTTCAGGCAGCGGTCCATCTTGCCGGCGAATTGCCGGCGGACAGGAAGGCGGGATTGCGAACGATTCGGAACCGCAACGGTCTGATCATCGACCAAGCCCTTGTGTTGAGTTTTCCGGCACCTGGATCCTTCACGGGCGAGGATTGTGTGGAAATACATCTGCATGGTAGCCGAGCGGTCGTCTCGGCGGTTTACCAGGAACTGGAGGCAATCGACGGGCTTCGCCTGGCCGAGGCCGGCGAATTTTCCCGCCGCGCCTTCGAGAACGGCAAGCTGGATCTTGTGGAGGTCGAAGGGCTGGCGGATTTGATAGCCGCCGAGACCGAGATGCAGCGCCGCCTCGCCGTGGAGCAGGGGTTTGGCGGGCAGTCGGCGCTTTATATGGCCTGGGCCGAAAGACTGACCCGTGCACGTGCCCTGATCGAAGCGGAACTCGACTTCGCGGACGAGGACGACGTGCCGGGATCCGTCTCGGAGAGGGTCTGGGCCGAAGTGGCCGATCTCTATCTCGAGATCGAGGAGCATATCGCTTCCGCGAAGGCGGGTGAGATCATTCGGGACGGCTACAAGGTGGTTATCGCCGGGCCGCCCAATGCCGGAAAATCGAGCCTTCTCAACGCGCTGGCGAAACGCGATGTTGCGATTGTCACCGAAATCGCCGGAACGACAAGGGATCTTCTGCATGTCGATATCGATATGGAGGGTTATCTTGTTCGGTTTTTCGATACGGCGGGATTGCGTGAAAGCGATGACAGGGTCGAGCAGGAAGGCGTCCGCAGGGCAAGGATAGCGATCGAGCAGGCGGATCTTGTTCTCCAGCTCGAAGAAATCGATTCGGACTCGAAACATGTTCTTGATGGTGTGAAAGCCGAAGTTCTGAGGGTGGGTACCAAGGCAGATATGCGAGGGCAATCGGCCTCATACGACCTCACCATTTCAAGCCAGACGGGAGATGGGCTTGAAGAACTTCGGTCTCTGATCCTGCAGAAGCTTCGGGAAACCTGGTCCGGATCTTTGGTCCCCAATCGGGCGCGGCATCTTCAATACCTCAAAGAGGCTTCCCATTTTATCGCAGAAGCGCTAAACGGCCGGGAGCTTGATCTTCGTGCCGAAAGCCTTCGGGCCGCGGCGTCGTCACTGGGTCGCATCACCGGCCGGGTCGATGTGGAGCAGCTTCTGGATGTGATTTTTTCGCAGTTCTGCATCGGCAAGTGATTCACGTGAAACAGGGCGCTTGGCGCGGTTTCATGAGGTGGGTAGATGGAAACAACATTCGACGTAATCGTCATCGGTGGCGGACATGCCGGCTGTGAGGCCGCGAGTGCTGCTGCGCGCATGGGAGCAAAGACGGCGCTGATAACGCATAGCCGGGAAACGATCGGCGTCATGTCCTGCAATCCGGCGATCGGCGGGCTCGGCAAGGGTCACCTTGTGCGGGAAGTCGACGCGTTCGACGGGTTGATGGGACGGGTGGCCGACGTGTCCGGCATTCAGTTCCGCCTTCTCAATCGCAAGAAGGGGCCTGCGGTGCGCGGGCCGCGGACGCAGGCCGATCGCAAGCTTTACCGTCAGGAGATGCAGCGCGAGATCTTGAACCATGCCAATCTCACGGTGATCGAAGGTGACGCGTTTGACATCGACATCCAAGATGAGCGCGTGGCGGCCGTGGAACTCAAGGATGGCCGTCGATTCGGATGCGGAACGGTTGTCCTGACGACGGGTACCTTCCTTCGTGGCTTGATTCATATCGGCGACCAGAAGATCCCTGCTGGTCGCGTGGGAGAGGCGCCTTCGCTCGGATTGTCGCAGACCCTGTCCCGCGTCGGTCTCCGCCTTGGCAGGTTGAAGACCGGTACCCCTGCCCGGCTGGACGGAAATACGATCGACTGGACGCGGGTTGGCCGGCAGGAAGCGGACGAGGATCCGGTTCCCTTCTCCTTCATGACCGACCGCATTACAACGCGGCAGATCGCCTGTGGCGTTACTCGCACTACGGATGCCACGCATAAGATCATCTCTGACAACATCCATCGTTCAGCGATGTATTCCGGCCAGATTGAGGGCGTCGGCCCGCGTTATTGCCCGTCGATCGAAGACAAGATCGTCCGCTTCGGCGAACGTGACGGCCATCAGATCTTTCTGGAGCCGGAAGGCCTGGACGATCCAACCGTTTATCCAAATGGAATCTCGACGTCCCTCCCCGCCGAGGTGCAGGAAGCTTTCATCCGCACCATTCCGGGCTTAGAGACGGTGAACATCATCCAGCCCGGCTATGCAATTGAATATGATCATGTGGATCCACGCGAGCTGACCGCCGCCCTCGAAGTCAAGAAAATGCCCGGCCTCTTCCTCGCTGGCCAGATCAACGGGACGACCGGATATGAGGAGGCTGCCGCACAGGGGCTGGTCGCCGGGCTCAATGCCGCGCGTAAAGCTTCCGGCGGGGAAACCTATCATTTCAGCCGCGCGGACTCCTATATCGGCGTCATGATCGACGATTTGACATCTCGCGGCGTAACCGAGCCCTACCGAATGTTTACCTCGCGCGCCGAATATCGCCTTTCGCTTCGCGCCGATAATGCGGATGTCAGATTGACCGATAAAGCCATTGAGCTCGGTTGTGTCAGTTCCGATCGGGCGGCGAAGTTCCGGGATTATATGGAATCCCTGGAGAGTGGACGCGAGCTTCTCCGGTCCCGCAATCTGACGCCGAACGAAGCGATTGGACATGGATTGAAGCTCAACAGGGACGGTCAGCGGCGGACGGCGTATGAGCTGCTCGCTTATCCTGACCAATCGCTGGCCGCGCTTATCCCCATCTGGCCGGAATTGGCACAGCTTTCCCCAAAGGTTGGCGAAGCGTTGGAAATCGAGGCGTCCTATGCGGTCTATATGAATCGGCAGGCCGCCGATATTCATGCTACCCATCGGGACGAAGCACGAATTATCCCGCAAGGCTTTGATTTTTCAGGACTTCCTGGACTTTCAAACGAACTTAAGATGAAACTGACAGCGGCAAATCCCGGGAATCTCGCGCAGGCTTCCAAGGTGGACGGAATGACTCCGGCCGCCCTTGCGCTTATTTTGGCACTACTGAGAAAAGAAGAAGCTGCCCCGCAGCGCGTTAAGCGAGTCCTGTAATGCTGCTGAACGGCAAGAGTGTTTCACGTGAAACGCAGGAGAAGCTCAAGCATTTTGCTGCGCTTTTCCAAAAATGGGCGAAGACCATCAATCTGGTGGCGCCCTCTACACTGGATGAATTGTGGCAGAGGCATATTGCCGATAGCGCTCAAATCTTCCAGCTGTCTCCGACACCTCTTAAATGGCTCGATCTCGGCTCCGGTGGTGGTTTCCCCGGGGTTATTACTGCAATTTTTCTTGCAGAGACACAGGAAGGGTGGGTTCATCTGGTTGAGAGTAATCAGAAGAAGGCTGCGTTCCTTCGTGTTGCTCTGAATGAGACGGGAGCAAGGGGCTCGGTCCATCCTCTACGAATCGAGGCGGCTTCGTCGGCGCTGCCGGATTGCGATCGTATCTCCGCGCGAGCCCTTGCGGAGCTCGATCTGCTCCTGTCCTACACTTCGGGTTGGATGATCGGGAAAGATGCAAGAGGTTTTTTTCATAAAGGCCGGGATTACGCCGCGGAAATAGAGAAAGCCCGTGGTCGTTGGGCATTCGATCTGATAAAACATCCAAGTGCCGTCGAGCCAGATTCAGTCATTCTCGAAGTCAGCAATTTAAGGCACAAAGAACCCTAGATTTTCAGGTGCTGCATGTTTGAAAGAAATCGGGTTATCACGATTGCCAACCAAAAAGGCGGCGTGGGCAAGACGACGACGGCAATCAATCTGGCAACGGCGCTGGCGGCCATTGGCGAGCGCGTGCTTATTGTGGATCTTGATCCGCAGGGCAATGCCAGCACCGGCTTGGGTATCGAGCGTCGGGATCGCAAGCTCTCCTCCTATGATCTCCTGATGGGCTATAATTCCATCACAGAAACGGCGTTGGAAACGGCAGTCCCCAATCTCCATATCGTGCCATCGACGATGGACCTGCTTGGCTTCGAGATGGAGATTTCCCAGGCCTCGGACCGGGCTTTCAAGCTTCGTCGCGCGCTGGATAGTAGTGACGCCCTGACCTATTCCTACATCCTGCTGGATTGCCCGCCCTCCTTCAATCTGTTGACGATGAATGCCATGGCGGCGGCTCATTCCATCCTTGTGCCTCTTCAGTGCGAATTTTTCGCATTGGAAGGCTTGAGCCAGCTGCTGGAGACGGTCGATCAGGTGCGGCGCAGCGTCAACCCGTCGCTTGATATCCAGGGTATCGTGCTGACCATGTTCGATGCCCGCAACAATCTCGCTCAGCAGGTTGTCAACGATGTGCGGACGCATCTGGGCGAGAAAGTCTATCATACGTTGATACCGCGCAATGTCCGCGTATCGGAGGCGCCATCCTATGGTAAGCCGGCTATCCTTTACGACCTGAAATGCGCCGGCAGCCAGGCTTATTTGCAGCTGGCTTCTGAAGTCATCCAGCGGGAACGCAGGCGCAAGGCGGCCTGAAGCCTTGCAGACCAAGTGAGTAGTGAGAATGAACGACGACCTCTCGAAACGGCGCCTGGGGCGCGGTCTTGCAGCCCTCATCGGTGAGATGGACCAGACGGCGCCTGTCGATAACGGCGCCCGGAGCGTCAATCCGGACCGGATGGTTCCGATTGAACACGTATCCCGTAACCCGAAAAACCCACGCCGGAGTTTCGACGAGAACGAGCTGCAGGATCTGGCGAGCTCTATCCGTCAGCACGGGATCGTTCAGCCGGTCGTCGTTCGGCCCCGAGGCTCCAGTCAGTATGAGATCATCGCCGGGGAACGGCGTTGGCGCGCGGCGCAGCTGGCTGGCTTGGTTGAGATACCCGTTATTGTTCGTGATGTGGACGATCGGACGGCGCTTGAAATTGCGATCGTCGAAAACGTCCAGCGATCGGACCTTAATCCACTGGAAGAGGCATTGGGTTATGATCAGCTGATTGCCGAACACGGCTATACCCAGAACGATCTCGGCGAGATCATTGGTAAAAGCCGAAGCCATGTTGCCAATAGTCTTCGCCTGCTGAAATTGCCGGAGCCTGTGCGCGACATGCTGGCAGCCGGGAGTTTGTCGGCCGGTCACGCTCGCGCTCTGATTACCACATCCGATCCGGCTTCTTTGGCGCGTACGATCATTGCCAAAGGAATGTCGGTTCGTGATGCGGAGAAGCTTGCCCAGAACGACATCAAGGCTCAGTCAGAACCAGCGATCGTTTCGAAGGCGGAACAAAAGGATTCCGATACACTTGCGCTTGAGCGGACCCTTTCCGATTCCCTTGGACTGGATGTCAAGATCAACCACAAGAACGGTTCGGGTCAGATCCGGATCGGCTATCGGACGCTGGAGCAGCTCGAGGAGATCTGCCGTCTCCTGGAGCGGAGATAGCTTAATAAATTCAACGGCTTGATTGAATGGCCGTGGCCATCAGGGTGTGGAACGCGATATTGGGTTCCAGGCTCTGTTTCTGGCGCGACATCAGGATCGCGGCCTGCAGTCTTTCGGTTTCACGTGCAAGCGCTGGCGAACTCCAAGTTCTCAGTGCTTTTTCCATAAGCGGTTTGCGCTTGAAGTGAATATGCCGGCCGAGCGTCATCATGACCTGGGCGGTCTGGAGCTTCTTTTCCTCCATTTCCGCCTTCATCAGATCCAGCAATTGGAACTGTTTCAGGCAGGATTGCAGGACGAGGAAAACCGGGGTTTTCGACGAGACGACTTTCTGGATGGCGCGATGCAGGCCGGGCAGGTCGCCGCTGAGGATGGCATCGACCGCCTCGTCGGCGGAAACGGCGCTGGCATCGCCGATGATTTCATCGACATGGCCCTCTTCCACCATGCCCATACCGCGGCAATAGAGGGCAAGCTTGCGAATCTCGTTGCGTGAGGCCACGCGATCGCCGCCAAGCAGCTCGAGAAGCCTCTGGCGGCCGCCGGGGCTGATCCGCAGGCCTTCGCTCCCGAGTTCCGAATCGATGAGGCTGTTCAAGGCCTTCACGTCATCCGCATAGCAGGGAATGACGGCGATCGATCGTGACGGTTCGGCGATCTTCCGCAGTCCGCTGCCCTTCTTGAGGTCGCCTGCCTCGACGATCAGGATATTGGCGGGAGCGGGACCGTCCGCCAGTACCTGCATTGCGTCGAGAAGGGGTTTCTCATTGGCGGCGCCACGCAGCCAGACAAGCTTGGAACCGCCGAAAAGGCCCAGCGAATTCACCTCGTCCAGAAGCCGGCCGGGATCGCCCTGCAGGTCCGAGACGTCGAGTTTGAGCATGGCGAAGGGGTCGTCCTGCGAGACGCCCGTCTTGCCCGCAAGCAGGGCCGCGCGCTCCGAAACGAGGCCGCGGTCCGGGCCATAGATCACGAAAATCCTGTAGAGTTCCGCGCTCTTCTCGGCAAAGCGATCGAATTCGTGGGACTTTACTTCTGCCATACCGTCTGCGGCTGAGGTTCGCGCGAAAGGACGATGGCGATCTCGGCGCGGATGAATTCAGCAAGTTCTCTCGCGGCACGATTCTCCGCATCGCGAACCGCACGGAGCTTCGTGAAGCCCTGGCCCGGTACGTCGATGAGCGACACCACTTCGCGTTTGGCGGACTTGAGGATCTGTCCGTCCTTGATGCGCGTGATCGTGTAGGTGCCTTCTACCTGGACGCGGCCGGGCAGCGGCACGCCGGTCGGGGAGACGTTGTCGTCGTTCTCGTCGTCGATGATGCTCGAAGCCGTGCTCTTGGTCTTCAGCTTCACCTCGTAAGCGGGATGGCTGGATTCGCCGGCCCCGCCTGAGGTCAGGAAAACCAGATGGTTGCGGACAACCTGATCGATGCGGCTATGGGGCTGCTCGAAGCCCACCGAAGCTAGGCGCTCGCCTGTGCCGGAAGCTTCGGAATAAAGCGGGCGTACCTGGCATCCAGCCAAGAGTGTCAGCGTTATCAGGCCGGATACCAACCCGAAGCGACGAAGAGAGCGGTCAAACGACAATGTTTACGATCCTCTGTGGGACGACGATGACTTTCTTCGGCGCCCGGCCTTCAAGTGCCGTCTTGACCGCATCCAGCGCCAGAACCGCAGCTTCGACCGCACTTTGATCCGCGTCGCGCGCGATTGTCAATTCGCCACGCTTCTTGCCGTTGATTTGGACCGGCAGTGTGACTTCGTTCTCGATGACGAGGGTTTCATCATAGCGCGGCCAGGCGGCCAGGGAGAGCAGTTCCGTGTTGCCGAGAACCGCCCAGCACTCTTCGGCGAGATGCGGCGTCATGGGCGCAACAAGCTGGATCAGGATTTCGGAGGCGTTGCGAACGGCGGCGCGATAGGCAGCATCGCCTTCCCCGGCAGCGACCCGGCCAAGCGGCGCGGCAAGCGCATTCACCAGCTCATAGATGCGCGCCACGGCCTTGTTGAACGATAGCTTGTCGTAGTCTCCCTGCACGGCCTTCAGCGTCTTGTGGGCGAGCTGCGAGATCGCCAGGGCTTCGCCGTCCTTGGCCGGCGCCGGATCAACGCCGGCAAGGCTCTCGGAGGCTTCGGAAATCAGGCGCCACAGGCGCTGGGTGAAACGGTGCGCGCCTTCGACGCCGGCTTCAGACCAGATGACGTCACGGTCCGGCGGCGAGTCCGAGAGCACGAAGAAACGGGCCGTATCGGCGCCATAGGATGCGATGATGTCGTCCGGGTCGACGACGTTCTTCTTCGACTTCGACATCTTCTCGATCGAGCCGATCGTCACTTCCTCGCCGCCTTTCAGCATGGTGGCGCGGCGCTTGCCGTCGACTTCCTCGATCTTGATATCGGCGGGAGCCACCCATTCGCCGTTCGGGCCGGAGCCGCGGCGGTAGGTTTCGTGTACGACCATGCCCTGGGTGAACAGGCCCTTGAAGGGTTCCTTGGCGTCTACATGCCCTGTTTCGCGCATGGCGCGGGTGAAGAAGCGCGAATAGAGCAGGTGCAGGATCGCATGTTCGATGCCGCCGATATACTGGTCGACCGGGAGCCAGCGGTTGGCCACAGTCGGATCGGTGGGATTTTTCTCCCAGGGCGCCGTGAAGCGGGTGAAATACCAGCTCGAATCGACGAACGTGTCCATCGTATCGGTCTCGCGGCGCGCATCCTTGCCGCATTGCGGGCAGGCGACATGACGCCAGGTCGGATGCCGGTCGAGCGGGTTGCCCGGCAGGTCGAAGGTCACGTCGTCCGGCAGTTTCACCGGCAGGTCGGTCTTCGGCACCGGCACGACGCCGCAATCATCGCAGTGGATGACCGGGATCGGGCAGCCCCAGTAACGCTGGCGCGAAATTCCCCAGTCGCGCAGGCGGAAATTCACCTTGCGCTCGCCCTGCGGCATGTTGCCGACCAGCGTTTCCGACAAGCGGTCGGCGACGATCGCAAAGGCTTCGTCGGTCGTCTTGCCGTCTAGAAAACGCGAATTGATCATAACGCCGTCATCGACATAGGCCGTGTCACCGACGGCAAAGGTCGCGGCATCGCCGTCCTTCGGCATGACGACCGGAACGACCGGCAGCCCGTATTTGCGCGCAAAATCCAGGTCGCGCTGGTCGCCGGACGGGCAGCCAAAGATGGCGCCGGTGCCGTAATCCATCAACACGAAATTGGCGACATAGACCGGCAGTTCCCAGGAGGGGTCAAGCGGGTGCCTGACGCGGATCCCGGTGTCGATGCCCTTTTTCTCGGCCGTCTCCAGTGCCGCGAGGGAGGTTCCGTGATGGCGGCATTCTTCGGCGAAAGCTTCGATAGCCGGATTCTGAGCGGCAGCGGCCTTGGCCAGCGGGTGGTCGGCGGCGATCGCCAGGAAGGAGGCGCCGAACAGCGTGTCCGGGCGGGTCGTGTAGACCACGACTTCGCTCTCGCCGGCGGGTGCGGTCGAACCGACGATTTCCCAGCGGATCGTCAGGCCTTCGGAGCGGCCGATCCAGTTCTTCTGCATCAGCCGGACCTTTTCCGGCCACTGGTCGAGCGTGTCGAGCGCGTCGAGCAGGTCCTGGCTGAAATCGGTGATCTTGAAGAACCACTGCACCAGGTCGCGCTGTTCCACCAGCGCACCGGAACGCCAGCCGCGGCCGTCGATGACCTGCTCGTTGGCAAGGACCGTCTGGTCGACCGGATCCCAGTTGACCTTGGACTGCTTGCGATAAACGAGGCCCTTTTCCATCATGTCGAGGAAGAGGTGCTGCTGCTGCTGGTAATATTCGACGTCGCAGGTGGCGAATTCGCGGGACCAGTCCAGCGACAGGCCCATGGCCTTCAGCTGGGCCTTCATGGATTCGATGTTCTGGTAGGTCCAGGACTTCGGATGGGTCTTGTTGTCGCGGGCGGCGTTTTCGGCCGGCATGCCGAACGCGTCCCAGCCCATCGGATGCAGGACGTTGAAGCCGCGGGCGCGCTTGTAGCGGGCCACCACGTCGCCCATGGCGTAGTTGCGCACATGGCCCATGTGAATGCGGCCAGACGGATAGGGAAACATTTCTAGAACGTAGTATTTTTCGCGCGGATCGCCGTTGTCGGTTTCGAAAACCTTGGCATCGTTCCAGATCTGCTGCCAGCGAGGCTCGGCATCGCGCGGATTATAACGTTCAGTCGCCATTTCAATGATATTCCGGGAAAACAGGATCAAGAGTCGGGCGAGACCTTCACCATGAAACCCCGCAAGCGTCAAGTTTTACGGGGTCGGGAAGGCTAGGTTTAGGGCGAAACACCCTTGGCAGAGCGTTATATGAGGGCTAAGCGCTGAGCTTGCAAGAAAAGCGGAAGGCACTGGCAAAAGCGGAAGGCATGGGGTCATGAGCGTCGAAGAACGGCTGCAGGATGTAAAGGCACGGATCGGGAAGGCGGAGCGTCTGTCGAAGCGCTCGGCAGGATCGGTGACGCTTGTCGCGGTTTCGAAGACGTTCGATGCGCAAGACATCCGGCCGGCGATCGCGGCCGGGCAGCGGGTATTCGGTGAAAACCGGGTGCAGGAAAGCCAGGGCAAGTGGCCGGAGCTGAAGGCCGAGACGCCCGGTATCGAACTGCATCTGATCGGCCCGCTGCAATCCAACAAGGCCGTGGACGCGGTGGCGCTGTTCGATGTCATCGAAACTGTGGACCGGGAAAAGATCGCCCGCGCGCTTGCCGACGAGATCAAAAAGCAGGGCAAGGCGCCGAAGCTTTATGTGCAGGTGAATACCGGGTTGGAGCCGCAGAAGGCCGGCATCGAGCCGAAACAGACCGTCGCCTTCGTCGAACTTTGCCGCCGGGAGCTCGGGCTTTCGATCGAGGGGCTGATGTGCATTCCGCCGGCCGAGGAAAACCCGGGGCCGCATTTCGCGCTGCTTGCCAAGCTCGCCAAGGAATGTGGTGTCGAAAAGCTCTCTATGGGCATGTCCGGCGATTTCGAGACGGCGGTCGAATTCGGCGCGACCAGCGTGCGTGTCGGTTCGGCCATTTTCGGGGCGCGCTGAAAACAGGCTTTTGCCAAGTGCCTAGCGCTTTCGTCGGGCTTTCCGGCGCCTTTCGCGCACCCTAGATTATTCACTTCGGGCTGTGCTCATGTGACGGGAGGTGCAGATGCAAAGCCGCTATTTCGACGTTTACGAAGGCTGGCAAAAGGATCCGGAAGGGTTCTGGAAAAGCGCTTCGACCGCCATCGACTGGTTCAGGGAACCGGAAAAGATCTTCGACCAGGATGAAGGGGTCTATGGCCGCTGGTTCACCGGCGGCGAGACCAATACCTGCTACAACTGCCTCGACCGGCATGTGGCGGCTGGCCGTGGCGGGCAGCGCGCCTTCATCCACGACAGCGCCATGACCGGCAGGCAGAAGACTTTCACCTATGCCGAGGTTCTCGACGAGGTGAAGGCGATTGCCGCGGTTCTGGTCGATCTCGGCATCAGCAAGGGTGACCGGGTCGTCATCTACATGCCGATGGTGCCTGAGGCGATCTTCTCGATGCTGGCCTGCGCCCGGCTTGGTGCCGTGCATTCGGTCGTGTTCGGCGGTTTTGCGGCGCAGGAACTGGCGGCGCGGCTGAATGATTCGGAAGCGAAACTGGTGATCAGCGCCAGCTGCGGTCTCGAACCCGGCCGCATCGTCGCCTACAAGCCGCTGCTCGACCAGGCGATCGAGCTTGCGCGGGTGAAGCCAAGGCATTGCCTCATCCTGCAGCGCGAGCAGCTTCGCGCCGAGTTGCGGGCGGAGCGGGGAGAGCTGGATTTTGCACAGACCGTCGAAAAGGCGCGCGGCAGGGACGTGCCCTGCGTGCCGGTTCAGGCAACCGATCCGCTCTATATCCTCTACACGTCGGGGACGACCGGTCAGCCGAAGGGCGTCGTGCGCGACAATGGCGGGCACATGGTGGCGCTGCACTGGAGCATGGAGAACATTTTTGGCGTGAAGCCGGGAGAAGTGTTCTGGACGGCGTCCGATATCGGCTGGGTGGTCGGCCATTCCTATATCGTCTATGGGCCGCTGCTGACCGGCAATACGAGCGTGATCTTCGAGGGCAAGCCGGTGGGCACACCGGATGCCGGAACGTTCTGGCGGGTCGTCAGCGACCATGACGTGAAAGTGCTGTTCACCGCGCCGACGGCCTTCCGTGCCATCCGCCGTGACGATCCCGATGGCGAACTGGTGGAGAAATACGACCTGACAGGCATGCGGGCGCTTTTCCTCGCCGGCGAACGGGCTGATTCGGAGACCCTGAAATGGGCCGAGCAGAAGCTGAAGATCCCGGTGATCGACCACTGGTGGCAGACGGAAACCGGCTGGCCGGTCGCCGCCAACACCGTCGGTCTCGGGCTGATGCCGGTCAAGCACGGTTCTCCGACGCGGCCGATGCCGGGTTACGCGCTCGACGTGCTGGACGACGCCGGACATCCGGTGCCGCGCGGCACGCTCGGCAATATCGTCATCAAGCTGCCGCTGCCGCCCGGCTGCCTGGTCAGCTTCTGGAACGCCGACCAGCGGTTCCGAGAGGCGTGCCTGGAGGAGTTTCCAGGGTATTACAAGACGGCGGATGCCGGGATGATGGACGAGGACGGCTATATCTTTGTGATGGCCCGCACCGACGACATCATCAACTGCGCCGGCCACCGGCTTTCGACCGGGGCTATGGAGGAGGTCTGCGCCAAACATCCCGACGTCGCCGAATGCGCGGTGATCGGGGTGCACGACAAGACCAAGGGGCAGATTCCCTGCGGTTTCATGGTGCTCAAGAACCATGTTTCACGGGAAACGTCCGATATCGCCCGGGAAGTGGCCGAACTGGTGCGCAACGAGATCGGTCCCGTGGCGGCGTTCAAGACGGTGATGGTGGTGCACAAGCTGCCGAAGACCCGGTCCGGCAAGATCCTGCGCGGCACGATGCAGAAGATCGCCGACGACATGCCGTGGAAGATGCCGGCGACGATCGAGGACGCGGGCGTGCTGGACGAGATTACCGCGATCCTGAAGGCCAACGGTTATGCCCGCGAAGGCAGCGGCCTGAAACAGAGCGCCTGAACGAAAAAGCCCCGGATCGTCTCCGGGGCTTTTGGGATGTAAATCAAAAGGGTTCGATCAGTAGCGATCGTCTTCCTCGTCTTCCTCGCGACGGGTGGACTTGAGCGAGGAGAGCTTGGCGAACACGGCGTCCGCGTCGATTTCCTTTTCTTCCTCGCGCTCGCTGCGATAGCTGAAGCCGAGGTTTTCGGTTTCGCTCGCGGGCTGCAGGGAAGCACCGAGTTCGGCGGCGGTCGGCAGCGGACGGCCCTTGGAGGCGCGTTCGACTTCGAGGTCGAGGTCGATCTGGCTGCAGAGGCCTAATGTAACCGGATCCATCGGCGTCAGGTTGGTGGAGTTCCAGTGGGTGCGCTCGCGGATCTGCTCGATCGTCGACTTGGTGGTGCCGACGAGGCGGGAGATCTGGGCGTCCTTCAGTTCGGGATGGTTGCGGACCAGCCAGAGGATGGCGTTGGGGCGATCCTGGCGCTTGGAGACCGGCGTGTAGCGCGGGCCGCGGCGCTTTGATTCCGGCACGCGAACCTTCGGCTCGGAAAGCTTCAGCTTGTAGTTGATGTCCTTCTCGCCGCGCTCGATCTCGTCGCGCGAAAGCTGGCCGGTGGCGATTGGGTCGAGGCCCTTGATGCCCTGCGCCGCCTCGCCGTCCGCAATGGCCTTCACCTCGAGCGGATGGAGCTTGCAGAAATTGGCGATCTGATCAAAGGAAAGCGCGGTATTGTCGACCAGCCATACAGCGGTCGCCTTCGGCATGAGCAATTGTTGAGCCATGGGTATAGGTCCTCTGTCCGTCCGCGCCGGTGTCGCGGGCCGTGGGTATCAACCACAATTTCCGGGAATTTACCGCCCTATAATCGAATTGGGACGGAATTGCAAATCTTTGAATAAGATCGTCGCCACCGGATGAACGTTTGTCTAATTGCCGGCCTTGCCTCACCTGTTATGAATGCGGCACATATCCGCTGACGGTTCGATGCGCCGTCACGCGTGCCAATCCAGGGAGGTGTTCATGTCCGAAAAAGTCTACCCGGTCCTCAAGTCTGCAAAAGCAAAAGCGCTCATCGACAAGGACAAATACGAAAAGTGGTACGAGGAGAGCGTCGAGGATCCGGACAAGTTCTGGGGCAAGCACGGCAAGCGCATCGACTGGTTCAAGCCCTATACGAAAGTCAAGAACACGTCCTTCAAGGGCAAGGTCTCGATCAAGTGGTTCGAGGACGGGCTGACCAACGTCTCCTACAATTGCATCGATCGCCACCTGAAGACCCATGGGGAGCGTACCGCCCTGATCTGGGAAGGCGACAACCCGTATATCGACAAGAAGATCACCTATAACCAGCTCTACGATCAGGTCTGCCGGCTGGCCAACGTGCTGAAGAAGCACGGCGTCAAGAAGGGCGACCGCGTCACCATCTACATGCCGATGATCCCGGAAGCGGCCTATGCGATGCTCGCCTGCGCCCGCATCGGGGCGGTGCATTCGGTGGTGTTCGGCGGGTTCTCGCCGGAGGCGCTGGCCGGCCGCATCATCGATTGCCAGTCCACGTTCGTGATCACCTGCGACGAGGGCGTGCGCGGCGGCAAGCCGGTGCCGCTCAAGGACAATACCGATACGGCGATCCATATCGCGGCGCGCCAGCACGTGATCGTCAACAAGGTCGTCGTGGTGCGCCGCACCGGCGGCAAGACCGGCTGGGCGCCCGGGCGCGACCTCTGGTACCACCAGGAAATCGCCACCGTGAAGGAACATTGCGAGCCGGTGAAGATGAAGGCGGAAGATCCGCTGTTCATCCTCTACACGTCCGGTTCGACCGGCAAGCCGAAGGGCGTGCTGCACACGACCGGCGGTTATCTGGTGTTCGCAGCGATGACCCACGAATACACGTTCGACTACCATGACGGCGACATCTACTGGTGCACGGCCGATGTCGGCTGGGTGACCGGCCATTCCTATATCGTCTATGGGCCGCTCGCCAACTGCGCCACTTCGCTGATGTTCGAAGGCGTGCCGAACTTCCCGGACCAGGGCCGTTTCTGGGAAATCATCGACAAGCACAAGGTCAACATCTTCTACACGGCGCCGACGGCGATCCGTTCACTGATGGGTGCCGGCGACGAATTCGTGAAGCGTTCGTCCCGGGCAAGCCTGCGCCTGCTCGGCACGGTCGGCGAGCCGATCAATCCGGAAGCCTGGGAATGGTATTATAACGTGGTCGGCGACAAGCGCTGCCCGGTGGTCGATACCTGGTGGCAGACGGAAACCGGCGGCCACATGATCACGCCGCTGCCGGGCGCAACCGACCTGAAGCCGGGTTCGGCGACCAAGCCGTTCTTCGGCGTGAAGCCGGAGCTGGTCGATAACGAGGGCAAGGTGCTGGAAGGGGCGGCCGACGGCAATCTGTGCATCACCGATGCCTGGCCGGGCATGATGCGCACGGTCTATGGCGATCACGAGCGTTTCATCCAGACCTATTTCTCCACCTACAAGGGCAAATATTTCACCGGCGACGGCTGCCGGCGCGACGAGGACGGTTATTACTGGATCACCGGCCGCGTCGACGACGTGCTGAACGTTTCCGGCCACCGGCTCGGCACGGCGGAAGTGGAATCGGCGCTCGTCTCGCACAATCTGGTATCCGAGGCCGCGGTCGTCGGTTATCCGCACAATATCAAGGGCCAGGGCATCTATTGCTACGTGACCCTGATGGCGGGCCACGAGGGCACCGAAGCGCTTCGCCAGGAGCTGGTGAAACATGTCCGCCAGGAGATCGGCCCGATAGCGGCACCGGACAAGATCCAGTTCGCGCCCGGCCTGCCGAAGACCCGCTCCGGCAAGATCATGCGCCGCATCCTGCGCAAGATCGCCGAGGACGATTTCGGCTCGCTGGGGGATATTTCCACGCTCGCCGATCCCGGAGTGGTGGACGACCTGATCGCCAACCGGCAGAACAAGGCTGGCTGAGTTCTTTGAGGAGCGGGCCGGCAAGGCCCGCTTTTTCATGTCTCCCAACCGCGGTTTTCGGCGCGGCCGCTCTGGGCCGCGGCTTTGCGCGCTCTATAACCTCTCGTGCAAACAGGCGGAGCGAACGGCATGAGAGGGATCTTGCGCATGGGCATTCTTTCGGCACTCATCTCGCTGGTCGGCGGGGGGCAAGCCATGTCCGACACCGCGAAAGGCATCGCGGCCTATCAGCGCGGCGACTATGCGAGAGCAATGAAGGAATTGCAGGCGGCGGCGGAAAAGGGCGACGAGCAGGCCTACTACAATCTCGGCGTCGCCTATGCGGAGGGCAAGGCCGGACCGCGCGACATGGCGAAAGCCATTGCCGCCTATCGCAAGGGCGCGGAAGGCGGCAGCGTGCTCGCAGCGTTCAGCCTCGGCCAGATCTACCGCAAGGGCGACGGCGTGGCGCATGACTATTCGCAAGCGGCGAGATGGTACGAAGCCGCCGCCAAACACGGGGATTTCCGCGCGTCCAACGAGCTCGGGCTTCTTTATGTCGAAGGCAAGGGCGTCGAGAAGAACCTCATCGAAGGATTTGCCTGGATCTATCCGGCGACCCATGCCTCGATCATGGACGACAGTGCCATGAAGAACGCCATGCAGCTTGCTTCCATGCTTACCAAAGAGCAGCTCGACCGAGCCCAGACCAAGGGCCGGGCTTATTTCGAGAAATATTTCGAGCCCAATTCGGAGCTGACCGAGGCAATCCTAGAAGGCCAGCGATAATCAGTTCAGATCGCAGACCTCGCGAGGCTTGTGGCCGCCGTCATAGGTCCGTACCAGGCCGGCAAGCAGCAGATCGGCCCCGGCGTTGCGGCCATCGGAGAGCAGCACGTCCGCCACGATGCGGCCGAAATATTTGTCGCCGGAAATACGGGTAAGCTGGATCCTGGGGGACCGGGCAGTGAGCGCCTCGAGCGCCCGCTGCGCATCGAGCCCCGCCTCGCGAATGCGTTCACACTTCGACTTGAGCTCCGGCGCATCAATGCCGCGGATGCGGACATAAACTTCCATCTTCTGCTGCGGCCAGGGCTGGGCCTCGACGAGCAGCGTGTCGCCATCGATGACCCGCAGGATTTCTGCGGCGACCGGGCCGGAAATCTCGTCACGCGCTTCTGCTGCGGCGGCGAATACCGCGGCCATGACAGCAAGAATCAGAAGTGCTTTAGCCATGGAAAGGAATAAATTCCGATCAATGGTTAAAGTCAATAGGAATATTTACTTAGAAATCGATCGCCCGGCCGTTGATCTCCCAGTCGCCGAAGCGGGCGGGGTCGGCGCCGCCGCGGCCGCCGAATTCTTCGGGCATGTCGGTCTTTGCGGCAGCCTGACGCCGTTCCTCCGCTTCCCGCAGGGCGCGCTGGGCGGCCGGGGAGAGCGGCTTTTTCGGCGCACCGTCTTCCGGTGCGATTTCGGAATTGTCGTTGTCTGCACTTTGCATCTTGGACTTCGCCGCGTGGATCATTGAAAATTCTGGTGGAATTGACCACATCATAGGGCGTTCACGCCCTTGGGGAAACCCTCAAACGCCCCCTCGGACGATATCGGCAACGGGAGAGATGACGATGAATGTAATGCGCACCGCCATGCTTCTGGCCTTCATGACGGCCCTGTTCATGGGGATCGGCTTCCTGATCGGCGGTACGGGCGGCATGATGATCGCGCTGGTGATCGCTGCCGGCATGAACCTGTTTTCCTACTGGAATTCGGACAGGATGGTGCTTTCGGCCTATCACGCGCAGGAAGTGGATGCGCGCAGCGCGCCGGAATTCTACAACATGATCCGCGACCTTTCGGCCAATGCCGGCCTGCCGATGCCGAAAGTCTATGTCTACGACAATCCGCAGCCGAACGCCTTTGCGACCGGGCGCAATCCGCAGAATGCCGCCGTTGCCGCCTCCACCGGGCTCCTGCAGCGGCTGACGCATGAGGAAGTCGCCGGCGTGATGGCGCATGAGCTTGCGCATGTGCAGAACCGTGACACGCTGACCATGACGATCACCGCGACCCTTGCCGGCGCGATCTCCATGCTCGGCAATTTCGCCTTCTTTTTCGGCGGCAACCGCGAAAACAACAATCCGCTCGGTTTCATCGGCGTGCTTGTGGCGATGATCGTGGCCCCGTTCGCCGCCATGCTGGTGCAGATGGCGATCAGCCGGACGCGCGAATATTCGGCTGACCGCCGTGGCGCCGAGATCTGCGGAAATCCGCTCTGGCTTGCCTCCGCGCTTAACAAGATTGCCGGGGCGGCGCATCAGATCCCGAACTACGAGGCGGAGCGCAATCCGGCGACGGCGCATATGTTCATCATCAATCCGCTCTCGGGCGAGCGCATGGACAATCTGTTCTCGACCCATCCGAACACCGAGAACCGTATAGCAGCCTTGCAGCAGATGGCCGGGGAGTTCTCCGGTGGTTCTCGGGCCAGTGCCTCGACGGCCGGGTTCCAGGCTGATAGACCGCAGCGCACCGCGCGCTCCGTTCCGAATACCGGTTGGGGCCGCGGCTCGAATGAACCGCGCAAGGGTCCCTGGTCTTGAACGACGCCAAGAAGAACAAGAAGCCGCACACACCATCGGGCAAACCAGCCGAACAGCGCCGGAAACCCGCGCATTCGGAGCGGGAAAACGGTCCCTTCAAGGCAGGCCTCGAAGTTCGCGTCACGGCCGCCAAGCTTCTGGCGGCCGTCGTCGATCGAAAGATCTCGCTCGACGGCATGCTCGACCTTACTCATGGCAATCCGGCCTACAAGGCCCTCAGCGATGCCGACCGGGCGCTGACACGCGCCATTCTCAATACGGCGCTCCGGCACCTGCCGCGCATCGAGGCGGCAATCGCTTCGCTGATCGACACGCCGTTGCCGGAAGGCGCGCGGGCGCTTCACCATGTGCTGGTGATTGCCGCGGCGCAGATCCTGCATCTTGACGTGCCGCCGCATGCCGCAGTCGATCTTGCGGTCGAGCAGGCCAACCGCGATCCGCGCAACCGGCGTTTCGCCAAGCTGGTGAATGCCGTCCTGCGCCGGCTGGACCGGGAAAAGGACGAGATTCTTGTCGCGACAGCGGGAATTTCTCCGGTGCCGGCGTGGTTCCGCAAGCGCCTTGTTGCTCTCTACGGCGAGGCGGAAGGGGATCGTATCGCCGAAGCCCAGCTCGTTCCGGCTGCAATCGACCTGACGGTCAAATCCGATCCCGCTTTCTGGGCGGAAAAGCTCGGCGGCACGGTTCTGCCGACCGGCAGCATTCGCCTGACGGCTTTCGAAGGGGCGGTTTCCGCGCTCGAAGGCTTCGAGGAAGGTGCCTGGTGGGTGCAGGATGTGGCGGCGAGCATTCCCGCAAAGCTCTTCGGTGATCTCAAGGGCAAGAAGGTCGCCGATCTCTGCGCCGCGCCCGGCGGCAAGACGGCGCAACTGATCGCGGCCGGTGCCGAGGTGATCGCGGTCGAGCAATCCGGCAACCGGCTGGCACGCCTCAAGGAAAACCTTGGAAGGCTCGGTTACGAGGCAGAACTGGTCGGCGGCGATCTGTTCGAATTCAAGCCGGCGGAGCTGCTGGACGGCGTGCTGCTCGACGCACCCTGCTCTTCGACTGGCACGACACGCCGGCATCCGGACGTGCTCTGGACCAAGGGGCCGGAGGATGTGGCGAAGCTTGCGGCCCTGCAGGAAAAGATGCTGCGCCACGCCGTCACGCTGGTGAAACCGGGCGGCATTATCGTTTTCTCCAATTGTTCGCTTGATTCGCTGGAAGGGGAGGAACTGGTCGTGCGCGTGCTCAAGGACCATCCGGAACTGGCACGCCTGCCCGTGAACCCTAAGAACTGGCCGGGGCTGGAAACTGCGATCTCGCCGCTTGGCGAATTCCGCACCACGCCGGCCATGCTGCCTGCCGGTGAAAATTTTGTGGGTGGCATGGATGGCTTCTTCGCGAGCGTGATCCAGGTCCGGTAAAGCTTTATTCACCATACCGGCCGATACTTTCGAACAATCTAATAGTTGATTCCCGCCGGCCGGGCGGAGGCTGATTCCAGCGGAGTGTCCAGATTGAAGATGCGGCTCGCGGATCGCCGAAGGCTTATGTCCTTCGGCTTGCGGGAAATCTGGCGGCGCCTTTGCCGGCGCTCCGCCGGATTTCGCCTGGCCGTGACCTCCTTTTCGATGCAGGTGCCGGACCGGCTGATCGTCGCGCCGACGGATCTGCGGGCGCTCGACCCGTTCGTGGCCGAGGAAATCCTGGAAGGCCGGTTCCCGCTCGCCGGGCGGATCCTCGAAACCTATGGGCAATCGCCGTTCTCCGTCGAACTGCCGTCGCGGGCGGCGGCGGAAAGGCTGCATTCGTTCGCCTGGCTGCGCCATATCCGCACGAACAAGACCGAAGCGGCCTGCGCCAGTGCCCGGCAGGTGGTGGCCGACTGGATCGCGCTTTATGGCCGGAGCCCGAAGGGCATTGCCTGGGAGGCGCATGTGGCAGCCGAGCGGGTGATTGCCTGGCTGTCGCATTCGACCGTAGTGCTGCAGGGCGCCGAGGCCGGTTTCTACCGGCGCTTCATGAAAAGTCTCGCCTATCAGGTCCGATATCTGAGGAAGATAGCCGGCTGCACACCGGAGGGCGACACGCGGCTCAGGCTCAGGATCGCACTCGCGATGGCCTCGATTTCGATGCCGACTCGCGCCGCCTATATCCGTCGCGAGGGTGGACGGCTCGACCGGGAGCTCGAGCGGCAGATCCTTGCAGATGGCGGCCACGTGTCGCGCAACCCGCGCGCGGTGCTCGATCTGCTGATCGATCTTCTGCCGCTGCGCCAGACCTATATCAATCTCGGCCACGACCTGCCGCAAAAACTCATTCCGACGATCGACCGGATGTATCCGGCGCTTCGCTTCTTCCGACACCAGGACGGCGATCTCGCGCTGTTCAACGGCGCCAGTTCGACGCCGGCGAGCGAGCTGATGTCGGTGCTGCGCTATGACGAGACCGCCGGCAAGCCGTTCAAGGCGCTGCCGCATATGCATTATCACCGCATGTCGGCGGACGGCACGACGTTGATCGTCGATACCGGCCGGCCGCTTTCTCCCGGCCTTTCGCGCGGCGCGCATGCGGGCTGCCTTTCCTTCGAGATGTCGGCCGGCCGGCACCGTTTCATCGTCAATTGCGGCTCGCCGAAATATGCCGGGCGGAACTACCGGCACATGGCGCGCTCGACGCCCGCCCATTCGACCGTGACGCTCAACGAGACATCGTCCAGCCGCATCATCCGCTCCCGCCTCGCCGGCTCCATGCTGCTTGGCGGCGTATCGGATGTCGAGGTCGAGCGCTGGGACGACATGCACGGCAATGACTGGCTGCGTGCCAGCCATGACGGTTATCTCCACCAGTTCGGCTATTTCCACGAGCGGGAGATCGGCCTCAACGTGAAGGGCAACAAGATCAAGGGCCGCGACAGGCTCTTCCTGCCGGAAGGCGAGGCTCCCGAAGGTGGCCCTTTGCTGGCGGTGGCGCGGTTCCACATCCATCCGGTCATCACGCTGTCGCGGCGGGACGAGGAAAGCGTGGCCATGCGCGCGCCCGATGGCGAGACATGGATCTTCGCGGCACCTGGGCTGCAGGTGATGATCGACGAGGACATCTTCTTTGCCGACGTTTCCGGCGTGCGGCCGAGCCAGCAGCTCGTCATCGAGTTTTCGCCGCCGGAGACCTCGGAAATACGCTGGATGCTGAGACGCGGCGAATAGGCCGTTTCTTCTTCCGCCAAGCTGTGCTAACGGGCGGCCATCTTACCCTGCGCCAGGTTCCGCGGCGCGTTTCCAGGAGAGACCGATGGCCGTCGTTTCCAAGAAAATTCCCGCTCCCGACCGCATCAGGATCCGTACCGCGCTGCTCTCGGTCTCCGACAAGACCGGCATCATCGAGCTTGCCCGGGCGCTGACCGAACAGGGTGTGAAGCTGCTATCGACCGGCGGCACGCACAAGGCGATCGCCGCGGCCGGCCTTGCCGTCACCGACGTGTCCGAAGTGACGGGTTTCCCGGAGATCATGGACGGCCGGGTGAAGACGCTGCATCCGACGGTGCATGGCGGCCTGCTGGCGATCCGCGACGATGCGGAACACGTCGCCGCCATGAAGGAACACCGCATCGAGGGCATCGACCTCGCCGTCATCAACCTCTACCCGTTCGAAGAGGTGCGCGCTGCGGGCGGCGATTATCCGACGACGGTCGAGAATATCGATATCGGCGGCCCGGCGATGATCCGTGCGTCGGCCAAGAACCATGCCTATGTGACCACCGTCACCGATCCTTCCGATTATCCGGCGCTGATCGAGGCGCTGCGCTCGAATGACGGGCAGACGGTCTATGCCTTCCGCCAGAAGCTCGCGGCCAAGGCCTATGCCCGCACGGCGGCGTATGACACGGCGATCTCCAACTGGTTTGCCGAAGCGCTCGACATCGAGATCCCCCGCTACCGGACGATCGGCGGCGTGCTCAAGGAAGAGATGCGCTACGGCGAGAACCCGCACCAGAGCGCCGGTTTCTACGTCACCGGCGAGAACCGCCCGGGCGTGGCGACGGCAAAGCTGCTGCAGGGCAAGCAGCTCTCCTACAACAATATCAACGATACCGACGGCGCCTTCGAGCTGATCGCCGAGTTCTCGCCGGAAAAGGCGCCCGCCTGCGCGATCATCAAGCACGCCAATCCCTGCGGCGTGGCGACCGGGCCGAGCCTGAAGGACGCCTATCTCAGGGCGCTCGCCTGCGATTCCACCTCGGCCTTCGGCGGCATCATTGCGGTCAACCAGCTTCTGGATGCCGAGACGGCCGAGGAGATCGTCAAGCTGTTCACCGAAGTCATCATCGCGCCGGAAGTGTCCGACGAGGCGCAGGCGATCATCGCCGCCAAGAAGAACCTGCGCCTGCTGGTGACCGGCGGGTTGCCGGACCCGCGCTCTCGCGGCCTGACGGCCAAGACCGTTTCGGGCGGCCTGCTGGTCCAGACCCGCGACAACGGCATGGTCGAGGATATCGATCTTCGCGTCGTCACCAAGCGTGCGCCGACGCCGACCGAGCTGGAAGACATGAAGTTCGCTTTCAAGGTCGCCAAGCACGTGAAGTCCAACGCGATCGTTTATGCCAAGGACGGCCAGACGGCCGGCATCGGCGCCGGCCAGATGAGCCGAGTCGATTCCGCCCGCATCGCCGGCATCAAGGCGGAAGAGGCGGCAAGGGCCATGGGTTGGGCCGAACCGATGACCAAGGGCTCCGCCGTTGCCTCGGAAGCCTTCTTCCCGTTTGCGGACGGCCTGCTTTCGGCGATCGCCGCCGGCGCCACGGCGGTCATCCAGCCGGGCGGCTCGATGCGCGACGACGAGGTGATCGCCGCCGCTGACGAACATGGCGTGGCGATGGTGTTTACCGGGATGCGGCATTTCCGGCATTGAGGGCTTGATGTTTGCTCTGAGGGCGTGGCTTGGATCCTCGGGTCGAGCCCGAGGATGACGACGGAGAGAGGGCGTTTCAGCGCCGCCCAAAGAAAGATTTGAGCAAGCCGCGACGTTCCGTTTTTCTCTGCTGAACCTACACGCTCCGTCATCCTCGGGTCGAGCCCGAGGATCCACGCCCCAACCGAATAGCTACCCGCCTACTTCCTGTCCGCCGGATAAGGCGTCGCAAACAGCAGCACCAGCCCTGCGACGAGGAAAATCAGCAGCGTCGCCATGCCGAGCCGGGCAGAGCCGCTGGCATAGGTCATGAGCGAGAAGAACAGGGTGGCGAGGAAGCTCGTCGCCCGGCCGGACAGCGCGTAGATGCCGAAATATCGGCCGGCCTCCGAGAGGCTGACGCTGCGGGCGAGATAGGATCTGGACGAGGCCTGAACGGGGCCGAAGGCGATGCCGATCAGCAATCCGAACAGGATATAAGCCTTTTCGGCGGCAGTGCCGAACAGGCCGCCGCCGTCTTCCGCCGAGAGCGGCAGAAGGCCGAAAAAGACGAAGCCCGGGCCGGTGGAAATGATGCCGAGCGTCGCGACGACCAGCAGGACGAGGCTGATGACCACCACGATCTTCGAGCCGAGCAGGCGATCCAGCCAGCCGGCGACGATGCAGCCGAAAATTGCCACGACGTTGAGGATGATGCCGTAGATGCCGATCTCGATCGTCGCCCAGCCGAACATGCCTGCGGCGAACGTGCCGCCGAGGATCAGCAGGCCGTTGACGCCGTCCTGATACAGCATGCGGGCAACCAGGAACCGGGTGATGCCGGTGCGCTGTTTCAGCTCGCGCACCGTGCCGCTGAGCTCGCGGATGCCCGAGCGGACCGCTTCGCCGAGCGGCAGACCCTTGCTGGCGTCCGGCGTGAAAAAGAACATCGGCAGGATGAAGAGGAAATACCAGAACGCCGAGATCGGGCCGGTAATGCGCGCGTCTTCGCCCAGATGCGGGTCGAGGCCGAAAAGCGGCGGGATGCCGATCAGGGTTTTGCCGCTTTCGGGATTGGCGGCAAGCAGCGCCACGACGGCGATCAGCACGATCATGCCACCGAGATAACCGAGTCCCCAGGCGACATTGGAAATCCGGCCGACATCCTTCTTGGAGACGAGCCGCGGCATCATGGAATCGTTGAAGACCGTCGAAAATTCCGCGGCGATCGACGCGAAGATCATGAAGATCATCGGCCAGATGATCGGCGAACCGGGTGCTGCGAACCAGAGGGCGGAGACGCAGGCGATCTTGATCACCGCGAAAAAGGCGATCCAGGGTTTCCGCGGGCCGGCCTGGTCGGCGATCGAGCCGAGGACCGGCGAGAAGACGGCGATGACCAGCGACGAGATCGTCGCCATGTTGCTCCAGGCCGCCTGCGCCGAGACGGGGTCCTCCGTCAGCCGGGAGACGAAATAGGGGCCGAAGATGAAGGTGGTGACGACGGTGAAAAACGGCTGGGCCGCCCAGTCGAAGAACATCCAGCCCCAGATGCCGCGCCGGCTCGTTTTCACCGGCGCATCGTCCACATCAGTAACGGCCATTTTTCCCCCGGCGCAACCAGTTCGGTCCGTTGTCCTACATAGCACGTCCATGCGCAAGGTCGCTCAGGAGACCGGCAGCGACCGTGATCTTCGGAAGCGTCAGCTCGCCGCTTTCGCTCAAGGTCACCAGCTCGGCGCCGATGCGGTTGACCCGCATCCGATCGCCGCCGACCCAGGCTTCCAGAGGCTTCTTCTCCTTCGGATGGGCCGTCAGCGCGGCGATGACGATATCGCGGCGTGCCGAAGCGAGCTGCTGCAGGCTGCGGGAGAGCGCCAGGCTTTCGTAGTGCTCCGAGGTGCTGATCCGATCTCCCGCGCCGATCAGGCGGTTGACGCGGAAGGTCTCCGTGACGGCGAAATAGCTTTCCGTGGCGCGCGCCATGGTTTCGCCGGTCCGGTCGGCGATCAGCATGATCTCCGGCACCAGGACGAGTGTGGAAAGCAGCAGGATTTCGCGGGCAAGTGAAGCTGGTATGCCCTGCGCTTCGAGTTCCGCGGCGCGTGCCGCGGTTTCCACGAAATCTCCGCCCGCGAGCGACGAGCGCAGCCCCTTGATCGCGGCCTTCAGCCGGCTCATCGCGCCGTCCATGTCGCCGGTGCCGACCTGCGTCTGCAGGATGAGGCGGGTGGCTTCCGCGAAGGTCCCGGTGGTGCGGGCGTAGAGGTCGTTCTGCAGCTGGCCGGGGATCTTTCCGTCCAATGCATCGATCTCGGCCCAGAGCTTGGGAAGCTCGAAGCCGTCGCGGGCGAGGAAGGCGGCCTTGACGACATTTGCCGCAGTGGCGCCGGTCATGTCGCTCATCTGCTGAACGAAACCCGGGCCGCCGCGGTTGATCGCCTCGTTGGCAAGCGCGGTGGCGACGATCTCGCGGTGCAGGCGGTGGGACTGGATGTCCGCCGCATAGGCCTTCTGCATCTTGGCCGGGAAGTAGGCCTTCAGAACGGCCGAGAAATAGGGGTCGTCGGGCAGGCTGCTTTCGATCAAGGCGTCGAAGAGGACGATCTTCGAATAGGAGAGCAGCACGCCGATTTCCGGCCGGGTCAGCGGCCTGCCGGAGGCATAACGCTCCGCAAGTTCCGCATCGTCGGGAAGGGTTTCGACCTTGCGGTTGAGCTGGCCATGCGATTCCAAGACGGACATCAGCCGCGACAGTTCCTCGCGGTTGCCGGCGCCCTTGCGTTCGGTCAGCGAGATCGACAGCGGCTGCAGGTAGTTGTTGCGCAGCACGAGATGACCGACTTCCTCGGTCATCGAAGCGAGAAGCTGGTTGCGCTTGTCTCGGGTCAGGCGGCCGTCCTGCATGGCCGGATTGAGAGCGATCTTGATATTGACCTCGACGTCGGAGGAATTGACGCCGGCCGAATTGTCGATCGCGTCGGAATTGCAGCGCCCGCCGTTCAGCGAATAGGCGATGCGGCCCTTCTGGGTCATGCCGAGATTGGCGCCTTCGCCGATGACGCTGGCGCGCACCTCCGCCGCCGTGATGCGGATCGGATCATTGGCGCGGTCGCCGACTTCCGTATCGGTTTCGGAGGCCGCCTTGATATAGGTGCCGATGCCGCCGAACCAGAGAAGGTCGACGGGGCTCTTCAGGATCGCGGTCATGATCTCGAAGGGTGTTGCGGCCGTCTTGTCGATACCGATTGCTGCCGCGGCCTGCCTGGTGAGCTTGACCGATTTTTCCGAGCGGGAAATGATCATCGCGCCTTCGGAAAGCACCGACTTGTCGTAATCCTGCCAGCTCGAGCGCGGCAGGGCGAACATGCGTTCACGTTCCGCGAACGACTTTTCGATGTCCGGATCGGGGTCGATGACGATATCGCGGTGGTCGAAGGCGGCGATGAGGCGGATCTTGCGCGACAAAAGCATGCCGTTGCCGAAGACGTCGCCGGACATGTCGCCGACGCCGGCGACCGTGAACGGCGTCGTCTGGATATCGATGTCCTTCTCGCGGAAATGCCGCTTCACGGCTTCCCAGGCGCCGCGGGCGGTGATGCCCATCTTCTTGTGGTCGTAACCGGCCGAACCGCCCGATGCGAAGGCGTCATCCAGCCAGAAGCCGGCTTCCTGGGCGAGGCCGTTGGCGGTGTCGGAGAAGGTCGCGGTGCCCTTGTCGGCGGCCACCACAAAATAGGGATCGTCGCCATCGAGACGGATCGTATCCGGCGGCCCGACGATGTCTGCGCCGACGATATTGTCGGTGATCGACAGAAGCGTGCGGATGAAGGTCTTGTAGGCCTCCTTGCCGGCATTGAAGAAGGCGTCGCGGGCGCTTGCGGGGGGCAGCATTTTCGGGAAGAAGCCGCCCTTGGCGCCAACCGGCACGATGACGGCGTTCTTGACCTGCTGGGCCTTCACGAGGCCGAGGATTTCCGTGCGGTAGTCCTCGCCGCGATCCGACCAGCGCAGGCCGCCACGGGCGACTTTGCCGAACCGCAGATGCACGCCTTCGACCTCGGTGCCGTAGACGAAGATTTCGCGGAAGGGGCGGGGTTCCGGCAGGCTGTCCAGCAGCTTCGGATCGAGCTTGAAGGCGAACATCCGGTTGGGGGCGTCGTTCTCATCGCGCTGGAAATAGTTGGTCCTGAGCGTCGCATCGACCGCGTTGACGAAGCGGCGGAGTGTCCGGTCCTCATCGAGGTTGGGGACGTTGCCAAGCGCTTCCTCGATCTCGGCGTGATGGTCGGTAAGTTTCTTGACGCGGGCCTTCTCAGTGATCTTCGGATCGAAGCCGTCGCGGAAAAGACGGAAGATGGCGGCGGAGATGGCCGGGTATTTGACCAGCGTATCGGCGATATAGGACTGCGAATAGACGATGCCGGTCTGGCGCAGGTAACGGGAGTACGCACGCAGCACCGTGACTTCGCGGGCGGAGAGGCCAGCGAGCAGGACGAGGCGGTTGAAGCCGTCATTGTCGATCAGGCCTTCGAAGGCGGAGAGGAATGCCTCTTCCAGCAGCTGACCCTCGCGGGAAAGGTCAACCTCGCGGCCGTCGCCAAGCTGCAGTTCCATGTCGTGAAGGACGACCAGCCTGCGGTCATTCTCGGGTCCGACCTGGATCTCGAATGTCTGCTCGCTGACGGCGTGAAAACCGAGGTTTTCGAGCAGCGGCACGCGGCGGGAAAGCGACAGATGCCGATCCCGGTGGAAGATCTTCAGGGATACCGTGTTCGCCGTGTCGCCGGGACGGCGATAGAAGGCGATGCGGATCGCTTCGCCGGCGGCGCAGGCGGCAATATCGGGCAGGTCGGCGAAGGTCTCCTCGGGCGAGAAGGCTTCCTGGAAGGCCTGGGTGACGGAGAGCCGCGGCCCCTCCTCCGCAAGCGCCGCGAAACGTTCCTCCCAAGGCGTGGCGATGAGCCTGATCGCTTCCTCGAGCTTGGCCTGGGCGATCCTCGGCGTCTTGCCGCTGCGGCGCCCGATGATCATGTGGACGCGGGCAACGCCGCCCTCGGGGAAGGCGGGGTAATAGGCGGAGACGTGGCCGTCATAGACCTTGGTCAGGTAGTCGCCGACTTTCTCGCGCACGAGGGAATTGTAATCCTCGCGGGGGACGTAGACGATCACCGAGACGAAACGGTCGAAATGGTCGATGCGCGGCAGGACCCGGACGCGCGGACGCTCGCTCAGTTCCATGATCTGCTCGCAGAAGCGGGCAAGCAGTTCCGTATCGATCTGGAAAAGGTCGTCGCGCGGATAGGATTCGAGCGTGTTTTCCAGCATGCGGCCGGAATGGCTGTCGGGATCGAAGCCGAAATGCTCCTCGATCCGACCGGCCTTTGCGCGCAGAAGCGGGATATCGCGAACAGAATGGGTATAGGCGGTCGCCGTGAAAAGGCCGACGACGCGCAGTTCACCGACCACTTCGCCCTTCTCGTCGAAGCGCTTGACGCCGACATAGTCCATATAGGCGCGGCGATGGACGACCGATTTCACGTTGGCCTTGGTCACGATCAGGAAATCGGGCCCGTCGAGGAATTCGAGGATTTCCGGCGTCGTCGTCACCGCGTCCTTGCCCTGGCGCAGCACGAGCACATCCGGATCGGACAGGATGCCGAGACCGCGGCCCTTGCCGCGTTCCACCTTGGCCTCGGCGCCCTTGCCGGAATAGACGTATTCGCGCATGCCGAGGAAGGTGAAATTGTCGTCGCGCAGCCAGTCCAGGAAGGCGAGCGCCTCGTCACGATCAGCCTTGCGGCGGCTTGTCGAATTGTTGAGCTGCTTGGCGGCGCCGTCGAGGACCTCCAGCATGGAGCCCCAGTCGGTGATCGACAGGTGCACCTGGTCGAGGATGTAACGGATGCGTTCGGTGAGCGAAGCCGCCTGTTCCTCGTTGAGCGGCGACAGGTGGATCTGGATGAGGCTCACATGATGGGCCGGGCTGCCGGGCTGTTCGTTGGAGCGCAGAACCGGCTCCTTGCCCGGTTCGACGACCAGGATCGGATGGACGGCCATGGTGAGGTCGCGGTGGGTCGCCGTCACCTCGCCCATGACGGAATCGAACAGGAAAGGCATGTTGCGGTCGACGACGGTCAGCACCGAGACCGGAATTCCGTCCGGCTCAACGCCGGCGACCGGTTGGACCGTGATATCGGCCCGGACCCGTGTCCAGGCCATCAGCCGTTCGGCCGCATGATTGGCGGAAAGCGCCAGCATCTCAGGCGTATAGCTTTCGAGGTCGTCAGTGCTGGCGCGGCCGAACAGGATGAGGGGGTCGAGATGCGGCCCCTTGCTCGCGGCAACGATCTTGCGCGCGCTTTCGATCTGTTTTTCCCGTTTCGGATTCTGCCTGACGGCCATGTCCCTCTCCCCTTTTTCCGTGCCCGGACGGAATAAAATAGATTTGTGTCATCATGCGGCAACGTGGCTGATCCATGTCAGTCGGCACTACACGTTTCATTCTTCCGTGAAGCCTTGTTGACATGCGGCGACGAAGAAACGATCAACAGGCCATCATAGCCGGAAGTCAATCTCATGCAGGATACCAGCAGTGCCGTCCTCGTCATCTCCAGCCATGTCGTGCGCGGCTCGGTCGGCAATCGCGCCGCCGTTTTCGCGCTCGAGACGCTTGGATTTCCCGTCTGGGCCATGCCGACAGTCGTTCTCCCCTGGCATCCCGGTCACGGGCCTTCCACCCGCCTGACCTTTCCCGAATCAGATTTCGACAAGGCTATAGACGATCTTATTCGCGCGCCATGGCTGGGAGAAGTGAAGGCGGTGCTGACCGGCTATTTCGGCAATGCCGCCCAGCCGCGTTCGGTGGCGCGGCTCGTTCGGGCGCTGAAGGAGAAAAACTCGGACCTTCTCTATGTCTGCGATCCCGTGATGGGGGATCTCGGCGGGCTTTATATCCCGCAGCCGACGGCGGAAGCGATCCGCGACGAACTCATTCCGCTGGCGACGATCGCCACCCCGAACCGCTACGAGCTCGCCTGGCTTTCCGGCGCGCCACTCGAAACCAACAACGAGATCATGGATGCCGCGATCGCGCTCGGGCCACCGCGCATCCTGGTGACCTCGGCGGTGCCGATGATGGCGGGCGGCACCGGCAATCTCTACCTGACCGGCAAACATGCGCTGCTGGCCGAACACCGGCTGATCGACAATCCGCCGAACGGGCTCGGCGACCTTCTGGGCGCCCTGTTCCTCGGGCGCATCCTGGCCGGCATGGACGAGGAAAAGGCGCTGCAGCTGGCAACGGCGAGCGTTTTCGAGATCCTTGCGCGCACGGCCAAGCGCGGCGGCGACGAGCTGACGCTGGAGACCGACGCGTCAAGCCTCTCCACACCCATGGCGATGGTCCAGATGCGCCGGCTCGTGCACCCCCTGCAGAGGACCAAGCGTTGAGGGCATAGGAATTTCGCATATGCACAATGGCCGTTGATCTTCGCTCGGCGGCGCTATAATCGTTGCTCCATGACGGATTTTCCTGACAGACTTCTGGCGGGCTACCGCAATTTCATGAGCGGTCGCTATGTTGACGAGCGTGAGCGCTACCGTGTGCTGGCGGACAAGGGGCAGAAGCCCCATACGCTGCTGATTGCCTGTTGCGACTCCCGTGCCGCGCCGGAGACAATTTTCGACTGCGGCCCGGGAGAAATGTTCGTGGTGCGCAACGTCGCCAACATGGTGCCACGCTACGAGCCGGACGGGCAGTTCCACGGCACGTCGGCGGCGATCGAATATGCCGTTCAGGTGCTTGAGATCGACAATATCGTGGTGATGGGCCATGGCCGCTGCGGCGGCATCCAGGCGGCGCTCGATCCTTCCATGAAGCCGTTGTCACCGGGGGATTTCATCGGCAAGTGGATGGGGCTGGTCAGGCCCGCCGCCGAGCAGATCCAGAACAACGACTTGATGACGCAGGCCGAACGCCAAACGGCATTGGAGCGGGTTTCGATCCGCAATTCGATCGCCAATCTGCAGACGTTTCCCTTTGTTCGAAAACACGACCAAGAGGGGAAACTCGGCATTCACGGCGCCTGGTTCGACATTTCGACCGGCGAGCTCTGGATCATGGACGGCAAGGGCGATTTCGTCCGTCCCAATCTGGATGAACCGCCGATCGAGGCCGAGCAGGTCTCGGCCTGATTTCACGACGAACGAGGCTTATTGGCCGTCGATCTGGGCGCCCATATAAGCGATCGCCTGCTGGTAGACGGTAGCCGCATTCCAGCCCTGGATGGCAACGAAATTCGGCTGGCCCGGCTGGTAACCGGCGCCCGGCCTCCAGCCGTGTCCCTTCAGGAAGTTGGCGGTCGAGGCAAGTGCGTCGGCACGCGAACGGACCATGTCGATATGGCCGTCGCCGTCGCCATCGGCGCCGTAACGGACGACGTTCAGCGGCAGGAACTGGGTCTGGCCGATTTCGCCATGGGCCGCGCCGCGGGCGGTGACGCTCAGGTCACCCCGGTCGACGAGCTGAAGGGCAGCATAGAGCTGCTCGGTGAAATAGGCCGAGCGGCGGCAATCGTAAGCGAGCGTTGCCACGGCGGAAAGGGTATGCTGATCGCCCATGAAGCTGCCGAAACCGGTTTCCATGCCCCAGATCGCGATGATCGGGCCGGCCGGAACGCCGAAGCGGCGCTCGATCGATGCGAACAGGGCGGCATTGCCGGACTTCATGCCCTTGCCGCGGGAGATGATGGCAGCCCCGCCGCGCTTCTTCATGAACTCGTCGAAGGAAAGCTTGAAGCTTTTCTGGCCGCGATCGGCGCTGATGGTCGGGCGGTTATAGGAGACGTTCGAGAAGGCCTTTTCGACGACGGATGGGTTGACGCCGTTCGAAGGCGCCACCCGTTTGAATTCGTCGACCCAGCGGGCGAAGCCGGATGAATCGTTGCCGCATTGGAGCGCGGCAAAAGCCGGACTAGCGGTCATGAAACCGGTTGCGATCAATCCTGCCAGCAAAGTCTTCTTCATGCGGTCAAACCCGTCCCGAGAGCCGGATCGCTTCAGCCGGAAGCGTCCGGATAATGTGTTTGTTTCGGCCTTATGGCGGCGGTTGCAGACAATCGCAACTCACCCGTTCATGAATAGTTCGTGATTTAGGTGATTCGTTAAGAAAAACCCCGCCATTTCTGACGGGGTTTCTATCGGAACATGCTTAATAAATTTATTATTTATCAGGCAGCAACCTTGCGCGGCTTGATCAGGCCACGGTTGACGAGCAGCTCGGCGATCTGGATGGCATTGAGTGCCGCGCCCTTGCGCAGGTTGTCGGAAACGACCCACATGTTGAGGCCGTTTTCCACCGTCGCATCCTCGCGGATGCGGGAAATGTAGGTAGCGTCCTCACCGGCGCATTCGTAAGGCGTGATGTAGCCGCCGTTCTCATGCTTGTCGATGACGAGGCAGCCCGGGGCTTCGCGCAGGATATCGCGGGCCTGGTCGGCAGTGATCTCGTTTTCGAACTCGATGTTGACCGATTCCGAATGGCCGATGAAGACCGGAACGCGCACCGCGGTGCAGGTCACCTTGATCTTCGGGTCGAGCATCTTCTTGGTTTCGGCCAGAACCTTCCACTCTTCCTTCGTATATCCGTCTTCCATGAAGCTATCGATATGCGGGATGACGTTGAAGGCGATGCGCTTGGTGAACTTCTTCGATTCGACCGGATCGGCGACGAAGACGGCGCGGGTCTGGGTGAAGAGCTCGTCCATGCCTTCCTTGCCGGCGCCGGAAACCGACTGGTAGGTCGAGACGACGACGCGCTTGATCTTGGCGAAGTCGTGCAGCGGCTTCAGGGCGACGACGAGCTGCGCGGTCGAGCAATTCGGATTGGCGATGATGTTGCGCTTGGTGAAGCCGGCAACCGCATCGGGGTTCACTTCCGGAACGATCAGCGGGACGTCCTGGTCGTAACGCCAGGCGGAAGAGTTGTCGATGACGACGCAGCCCTGCGCGCCGATCTTCGGCGACCACTTCTTGGAAACCTCGCCGCCGGCCGACATCAGGCAGATGTCGGTGTCGGAGAAATCATAGTTTTCGAGGTTGGAAACCTTGAGCGTCCGGTCGCCGAACGAAACTTCGGTCCCCTGGCTGCGGGCGGATGCCAGCGCCACGACTTCGTCGACCGGGAAGCCGCGCTCGGAAAGGATCGTCAGCATTTCCCTGCCGACATTGCCGGTTGCACCGGCGACTGCGATCTTGAAACCCATTTTTTGCTCTCTTTCTGTCTCTCCTCGTTTCCGGTGAGGGGGAAGCCGCGGTTGAAGTCCGCGGAATTCCTTGTCCCCGGCCATCCGGGGAGAGAGCGGCGGCCAGAGACGTCAGACGGTTTTCGTCGTCGTTTTGGCCTTGGTTTTGGAGAAAGCGGAAACACACATCCACCGCGCGGCTTGCATAGCCGGCAGTGCGGAGGCAGCGAGATTGAATTCGCAGGCGCGCATGTGGGTGTTTTCCCGTTCGCGAAGCTGTTTAGAAGATTTTCGCAACGAGTCAAGCGATGGCTGACGCAGGTGCTGCGCTGCATTGCGCTCATTGCGCGCCGCAACATCCGTCCCGCACGGCAAGCGTGATATTAGACGAAAGTCATAATCCCAAAGCATCCCTCTTCTTGGCGCTTGAATTCTGTCAATCTGCGACAATGCGTCGCCATATCCGGCCCAGGAGGGAAACGGGCCGGAGCCGGCACGCGAGTTTCATCTTGAGGGAGGACGACAATGGCAAATGTCGCAACGGGGGTGAGCACAAAGGCCTCACCGATGACGCGGGAGGAGAAGAAGGTCATCTTCGCTTCTTCGCTCGGCACCGTATTCGAATGGTATGATTTTTATCTCTACGGCTCGCTCGCGACCTATATCGGCGCGACCTACTTTACCCAGTATCCGGAAGCGACGCGCAACATCTTCACGCTGCTCGCGTTTGCTGCCGGCTTCCTGGTCCGCCCCTTCGGCGCGCTGGTCTTCGGCCGCCTGGGCGACCTCGTCGGCCGCAAATATACCTTCCTCATGACCATCCTGATCATGGGCATGTCGACCTTCCTGGTCGGCGTCCTGCCGGGCGCCGCGACGATCGGCATCGCAGCCCCGATCATCCTGATCATCCTGCGCCTCCTGCAGGGCCTCGCGCTCGGCGGCGAATACGGCGGTGCCGCGACCTACGTGGCTGAACATGCGCCAAACGGGCGGCGCGGTTATTTCACCTCGTGGATCCAGACGACCGCGACGCTCGGTCTGTTCCTGTCGCTGATCGTCATCGTCTTCGTTCAGTGGATCATGGGTGCCACTGCGTTCGCGGCATGGGGCTGGCGCATCCCGTTCCTCGTCTCGGTCGCTCTGCTCGGCGTTTCCGTCTGGATCCGTCTGAAAATGAACGAATCTCCGGCGTTTAAGAAGATGAAGGAAGAAGGCAAGGGCTCCAAGGCTCCGCTGACGGAAGCCTTCGGCACCTGGCGCAACGCCAAGATCGCCATCATCGCCCTTCTGGGCGCCACGATGGGCCAGGCGGTCGTCTGGTACGGCGGTCAGTTCTACGCGCTGTTCTTCCTGCAGAACGTGCTGAAGGTCGATCTCCAGTCGGCCAACATCATGGTCGCCATCGCGCTATTCCTCGGCACGCCGTTCTTCGTCATCTTCGGTGGCCTTTCGGACAAGATCGGCCGCAAACCGATCATCATGGCGGGCCTGCTGATCGCCGCCGTGACGTATTTCCCGCTCTTCAAGGCAATGACCTCGATGGCGAACCCCGCACTTGCCGAAGCCCAGGCGACGATCAAGGCGACGGTTACGGCCGACCCGGCGGACTGCAAATTCCAGTTCAACCCGACGGGTACGTCGAAGTTCACCAGCTCCTGCGATATCGCCACGTCGTTCCTCACCCGTAACTCGGTGCCTTACGAAGTGGTCGTAGGTCCCGCGGGCCAGCCGGCTACGGTGAAGATCGCTGGCAAGAGCATCACCAGCTATGACGCGGTTGCCGCCGGCGCCGATGCCGCCGCCAAGCAGCGCGCCTTCGAAAAGGGCGTCAACGTCGCACTTCACGATGCCGGTTATCCGCTGACCCGCGGTGCGATCAAGGTGGCGGATTCCAAGCTCGATGCCTTCATCGCCGCCAATCCGGAACTCGCTCTCAATGCCGCTTCCGTTCGCGGCGGCGAAAAGGCGTCCGTTCCTGCGGCCGACCTCGTCAGCCAGAAGCTGCTCACCGCAGACGAAGCGAAGGGCGTCACCGACATGCCGGTCTATACGATCGCCAAGGGCGGTGCATTCACGATGTCCGCCGATCCGGCCCGTGTGAACTGGATCGGCACGATCGCCATCCTGTTCGTCCTGGTACTCTATGTGACGATGGTCTACGGCCCGATCGCCGCCCTGCTGGTCGAACTCTTCCCGACCCGCATCCGCTATACCGGCATGTCGCTGCCCTATCACATCGGCAACGGCTGGTTCGGCGGTCTGCTTCCGGCAACGGCCTTCGCGATGAGCGCGGCCGCCGGCAATATCTACTACGGCCTGTGGTATCCGATCGTCTTCGCGGCAATCACGCTGGTCATCGGCGTCCTGTTCCTTCCGGAAACCAAGGATCGCGACATCCACGCCGAGTAAGCGGGGAAGATTTGGTTCCCTGCCCCGGGGTTCCTGGAGAATCCCATCAAACAAAAAAGCCCGGCGAAGTTCACTTCGCCGGGCTTTTCGCTGGCCTGGTCATTCGGCCTTTTCGGCCTCCCGCTTCGGCGGCACGCCGCGGGGCGGGAATGGCATGCTCGTCCGGTCGGGGCGCAAAAGGAAAGGGATGGGCCGGCGCAGAACCGGCCAACCGTCCGGCTCCTGCCGGAAGAGCAGCCCGTAACGGGAAAAGACGATTGCCATGATCACCGAGAACCAGGCTCCGAAGGAGAGGCCGGCAATCACGTCGCTCGGATAATGGGCTCCGACGATGACCCGCGAAAAACCGAGCCAGAGGCTCATGATCAGAAAGAACAGGCGGTAGCGCGGCGCAAGCAGCGCCAGTGCCATCAGGAACGCACCGACCGTGGTCGCGTGGCCCGAAGGGAAGCTCTCGAACCGGGAGCCGGAAAACGGATTGAAGCCGTGAAAGCCCCATTGTTCGTAAAGACCGGGGCGCGCGCGCCCGATGATGCGCTTCAGCAGATTGACGAGAAGGCCCGACCCGGCGACGGCCACAAAGATGTAGATCGCGATATGGCTGACCAGCATCGCCTGGAAGCGGGCTTTCAGGCTTTGTGCCAACCGGGTGACGGCAAGCGCTTCGAAAAAGAGGATCGCCGCCCCAAACAGGATCCAGCCGGACGTGCCGAAATCGGTGATCGCCTTGCCGATCGGCAGAAGTACGTTGGGCGTATGGGCGGCGTATGTGCCGACCGGCGCATCGAGCAGGAAGAAGGCGATCAGGATCAGGTTGATCGTGACCAGCGCAAAAGACAGCCAGCGCGGCGCCGGTGGCGCGGATGGATGGCGATACCGCCGATGTTTCAGTTTTTCGATTGTCCGTTTCATCGGCCTTTATCCGTGGCGCGGGACCGATCCCGCGCCGCTTCTTCCCATAGATTTCGCGATATGGGTAGCAGGATGCCGAACGCCAAATGCCGAGGTGCCTTTTCGCCCTGCGGCGGAAAGGCACCGATCGGTGTGTCAGGCGGAAAGGCTGACGAATTCCTTGAGGATCGCATCGCCCATTTCGGTCGTGCCGACCTTGCGGGCGCCTTCGGCCATGATGTCGCCGGTGCGGATACCCTGATCCAGCACGTTGGCGATCGCCTTTTCGAGGTTATCGGCTTCCGTGACCATGTTGAAGGAATAACGCAGGCACATGGCGAACGAGGCGATCATGGCGATCGGATTGGCAACGCCGGTGCCGGCGATATCAGGCGCCGAACCGTGCACCGGCTCGTAAAGCGCCTTGCGTTTGCCGGTCTTGGCGTCGGGCGCGCCGAGCGAGGCGGAAGGCAGCATGCCGAGCGAGCCGGTCAGCATGGCCGCGACGTCGGAGAGCATGTCGCCGAACAGGTTGTCGGTCACGATCACGTCGAACTGTTTTGGAGCCCGCACGAGCTGCATGCCGCCGGCATCGGCCAGCATGTGTTCCAGCTTGACGTCGGAATACTTTTCCTTGTGCGTCGCCGTCACGACCTGGTTCCACAGCACGCCGGACTTCATGACGTTGCGCTTTTCCATCGAGCAGACGGCATTCTTGCGGGTGCGCGCCATTTCGAAGGCGACACCGGCGATACGCTCGATTTCGTAGGTGTCATAGACCTGCGTGTCGATGGCGCGCTTCTGGCCGTTGCCGAGGTCGGTAATCGTCTTCGGCTCGCCGAAATAGACACCGCCGGTCAGTTCGCGAATGATCAGGATGTCGAGGCCTTCAACCAGTTCCGGCTTCAGCGAGGAAGCGGAAGCAAGCGCCGGATAGCAGATGGCGGGACGCAGGTTGGCGAACAGTTCCATGTCCTTGCGCAGGCGCAGCAGGCCGGCTTCCGGGCGCACCTCGTAAGGAACGTCATCCCATTTCGGACCGCCGACGGCGCCGAAAAGAACGGCGTCAGCAGCCATCGCCTTGGCCATGTCCTCTTCGGAAATGGCGGCGCCGTGAGCGTCGTAGGCGCAGCCGCCGACCAGGCCTTCGTCGAGGACGAAATCGGCCTTCATGGCGCTGTTCATATGGGCGATGATCTTGCGGACTTCGCCCATGGCCTCGGGGCCGATGCCGTCGCCGGGAAGGAGGAAGAGGTTCTTTGCCATATCGTTTGGTGTCCTTGCGGGTTTCGCAGGCTCGCGTCCTCCCGCGCGGGATCTCCGCGCCTGGCAAAACCTCGTCCGAGCCTGCCAAAGGACGAGGCTGGAAAAGGCTTTAGGGACTGCCGGCGCCGATGCGGGCAGTCACTTCGATCTCGATTTTCATTTCCGGCGTGGTGAGGCCGCAGACGACCATGGTCGCCGCGGGCCGGATCTCGGAGAAGGTTTCGCCGAGAACCTGGACGATGGCATCGTAGTCAGCCATGTCCGTAAGATAGTAGCGCACCCGCACGACGTCCTGGAGGCCGCTGCCGGCCTCTTTCAGTGCCTTCTCGATGGTCGCGAGCGTATTGCGCGTCTGGGCGGCCGCGTCGGCGGGCATTTCCATCCTGGCATAGTCATAGCCGGTCGTGCCGGAGACATAGACCATGTCGCGATCCACCACGGCGCGCGAATAGCCGATCCGTGCTTCGAAGGGCGATCCGGAGGAAATCCGCTTGACCATCACGATGCTCCGGAAATCAGAGCCAGGGGCGATCGGCTCGGTTCTTGTTTTCGAAAGTGCTGATCGCGGCATCGCTCTTCAGCGTCGAGGCAATGTCGTCAAGGCCTTCGAGCAGGATATGGCGGCGGCCCGGATCGATATCGAAATGGATCGAGCCACCATCCGGACCGGTGATTTCCTGGGCTTCGAGGTCGATGGAGAGGATGGCGTTCGAGCCGCGTTCGGCGTCGTCCATCAGCTTTTCGAGGTCTTCGGGGCTCACCACGATCGGCAGAATGCCGTTCTTGAAACAGTTATTGTAGAAGATGTCCGCGAAGCTGGTGGAGATCACGCAGCGGATGCCGAAGTCGAGCAGCGCCCAAGGGGCATGCTCGCGGGAAGAACCGCAGCCAAAATTATCGCCTGCAACCAGAATCTTGGCGTTGCGGTAAGCCGGCTTGTTCAGCACGAAATCGGGATTTTCCGAACCGTCGTCCTTGTAACGGGCTTCCGAAAAGAGACCTTTGCCGAGACCAGTGCGCTTGATGGTCTTGAGGTAATCCTTCGGGATGATCATGTCCGTGTCGATATTGATGACCGGAAGCGGCGCGGCAACGCCGGTGAGCTTGGTGAACTTTTCCATGATCTGCCTCCACGTGGGACTTAATATGCGGAAGCTGCCATAAAGCAAATCCTCGCGGATTTGAAGGCCTGTTTGACGTGAACCGGTACGCCGAGGCGCCGGAAACCGGCGCATTTGGTCTTAATTACCGCTTCGAAAGCATCAAAGGTCGATAATCGTGCCGCGGCCGTCGTTCCAGACGCGCATTTCCCGCTTGCTCGCCTTGGCCCGCACCGGAACCTGCTTCAGCCGTGCCGAAAGCGCCCGCCCGATGGACAGAACCGCAAGGATGCCGGCAAAGGCGACGGTCAGTGAAGCGGTCAGAAGCGCTGCCATGGCAAGCACGGCAATGGCCGATACGATGACGAAGAATACGCGGATGTTTTGCATGGTATATACCTTTCTCATCGAAGAATGTGGGGCCTTTCGCCCTGTCTTGCAAGGGCTTTGCGCGGTGCGGTATTGCCGCAGACCAAAAAGATTGGCACAAAGCGTCCATGACCGCCTTGACCGATATCAATTATTCCTCCGTTCATCTTCGTCGCTCGATCCTGAGCGTGCCGGCCGGCAATACGAGGGCGCTGGAAAAGGTGCAGGGGCTGGATTGCGATATGGTGATCTTCGACCTCGAAGATTCCGTTGCGCCGGAAAAGAAGGCCGAAGCCCGCGACAACCTGCGTCGGCTGTTTACTGAAAATCCGCTCCGGGGCAGGGAAACCATCATCCGCATCAACCCGCTCGAAACCGAGTTCGGCAAGGCCGATATGGATCTGGTGACCGAGGTCTCTCCCGACGCGGTGCTGATCCCCAAGGTCGAGCACATGTCTCAGGTCCAGGCGGTGGCGGATATGCTTTCCGAGGCCGGAGTTCCGGACAGTCTCGCCATATGGGCGATGATCGAAACGCCAAAAGGCGTCCTGAACGCGTCGGCGATTGCCCCCGTGGACGAGCGGCTTCAATGTTTCGTGGTCGGCCTCAACGATCTGCGCAAGGAGACGGGCGTGCTGCCCCAGCCCGACCGGGCCTATCTGGTGCCATGGCTGATGCAGATCGTGCTCGCCGGCCGCGCCCATGGGATCGACGTGATCGACAGCGTCTTCAACGATTTCAAGGATATGGAAGCCTTCGAGGCGGAATGCGCGCAGGGCCGCGCCATGGGCTTTTCGGGCAAGATGCTGATCCATCCGGCCCAGATCGAACCCGCCAACCGGCATTTCGGGCCGGACCCCCTGGCCGTGGAAGAGGCGAAAGCGGTGATCGCCGCCTTTGCGGAACCGCAGGCGCAACATCTCAACGTCATCAACCTGAACGGCAAAATGGTCGAACGGCTGCATCTGGTGGAGGCCGAAAAGCTTGCCGCCAAGGCCCGGATCATTGCGGAACGAAAGAAAACGCCATGAAACTGTATCGCTTCCTCACCGGTCCCGACGATGCCTCCTTCTGCCACAAGGTGACGGCAGCGCTGAACAAGGGCTGGGAACTGTCCGGCTCGCCGACCTATGCCTTCAACGCCACGACCGGCGAGATGCAATGCGGTCAGGCGGTGACGAAAACCGTGCACGGTAAGGATTACGAGCCTGAAATGAAGCTCGGCGAGCAATAACGGCAGTCGGTGGATCGGCGTTCGGGATCAGCGCTGGGCTGCTTCCTCGGCGCTGGCCTCGATACGCTCCATGTCGTCGTCGCTGAGGCCGAAATGGTGGCCGATCTCGTGGATCAGCACATGGGTGATGATATCGCCCAGGGTTTCCTCGTTTTCCGCCCAGTAATCGAGGATCGGCCGGCGATAAAGCCGGATGCGGTTCGGCAATTCGCCCGTTTCCATGTTGAAACGCTCGGAAATGCCGCGGCCCTCGAAAAGCCCGAGCAGGTCGAAAGGCGTCTCGAGCGCCATGTCCTCGAAAACGTCGTCGTCCGGGAAATCCTCGATCTCGATCGTCAGATTGGTGGTGAGAGCCCGGAATTCCTCCGGCAAATGACCATAGGCTTCGATCGCCAGCGACTCGAACGTGCTGATCGTCGGCGCGTGGCGATCCTGCCAATCGTCGGTCTGGTCAATGCGGGCCATAGGCTCTCCTTCTGATCAGGCCCATATAGTACCTCCCACGATATTTTTCGAGTGAAGAATCATCGGCCTAGGATCCGAGGAAAAGATTCCCAGGATTTGGCTGTTGACTCTTTCGGGCACCTCTGGAATCCATAAGAACATAAAGAGAACATGTATGAATGGAGCTGACGCCATGGCTGAGCACGCCACGGCGCAGGAGACGCTTTTTGCCCTGCGCGAACAGATCGCCAGACTGGAAGGAAAGTGCCTGCCGGCGCTTGCCGCGGCGCAACAGGCTGACTCGGCCGCCGATCCGGAAGGGCAGAAAGTTAAAGGTAATCAACCGCGTCTGCCATTCGGCATAATGCAGATGGACACCGCGTTGGAAGGTGGCCTGCCGCTCGACGGCATCACGGAAATCCGCTCGGTCCTGATGGGAGATGCCGGGGCAGCCAGCGGTTTTGCTCTCTCGCTTGCCTCTCACCTCAAAGCGAGGCACCCGAGCGAAGCGCCGGTTCTGTGGATTGGCGACGTCGTCTCCGGGCAGGAAGCCGGTATTCTCTATTCCGTCGGCCTCAGGCAGTTCGGGTTGAGCTCGCGGGATATTCTCTACGCCTCGCCGCGCAAGCTGGACGATGCCTTGTGGCTTGCAGAGACCGCGGTGGCCAGCGGGGCTCTTGTCGCCACCATTCTCGAAATCCGGGGAAACCCTAAGCATTTCGGGCTCACCGAAAGCCGCAGGCTGGGTCTCAGGGCAAAGGCGGCGGGGCGGCCGCTTTTCCTGCTGCGGCATGCGGGAGAGGAGGAGGCGAGCAGCGCCTCGTTCCGCTTCCTTGTCGAACCGGCGCTGGCGGCTCACCGGCACCTTCCGGATGGATCCGTGTTTGGCGGCAGTATCGGTCATCCTGTTTTCAGACTCACCCTGGAGAAGAGCCGTAACCCGGCTCCGCTGTCCTTACTTCTGGAGTGGAACCCCCATGACCGTCAATTTTCCCTTCCCCGAGACGCAGGAGAGGCTTTCTCTTTCCGCAAGCGGCCAGCGCATCCTGGCACTCGTCTTCCCGCATCTGCCGACCGACAGGATCGCACGCCGGCTTTGGGGGATGTCGTGGCGCTTGAAAGAGCGTCCTGAGCACCCGCCGATCCTCTGTGCGGGGCGGCGCGAAAACGCGATGCGGCTCACGGCGCTGGACGAGGTTTCCGAGCGGCTCGGCCTTAAACGCGGACAGGGTCTGGCGGAAGCACGCGCGATGTTCCCGAAGATCGACGTGGTGGATGAGGACGAGGCGGCCGACCGTGCTCTGCTCGAAGCAATTGCGGACTGGTGCGACCGTTATACCCCGCTGGTGGCGCTGGACGGACGCGATGGTCTCTTTTTGGATATTACCGGTTGCGCACATCTCTTCGGTGGCGAACACGTCTTGCTCAAGGAGGCGCTCGGCCAGCTTCTCCATATGGGCTTCGATGCCAGGGGAGCGATTTCTTCCTCACCCGGCCTTTCCTGGGCTGCCTGTCGCTTCGGCCGGGGCGGGGTGATTGCCGAGGGGCCGATGGGAGAGGTTCTGGCGCCGCTGCCGGTCAATGCCCTGAGGATCGACGGTGCAACGATCGCCTCGCTCTACAAGCTCGGGCTGAAGCGGATCGGCGACCTGCTGCCGCTGCCGCGTGCACCGCTCGCCCGCCGTTTCGGAAAACAGCTTCTGCGTCGCCTGGATCAGGCCTTGGGTGTGAACGAGGAGGCCATTTCGCCTCGCCGGCCGGTGGCGGCACTTTCCGCCGAGCGAAAACTTGCCGAGCCGATCCAGGCGGAAGACCATATCCTTCAATTGACCGGCCAGATCGCCGGTTCCCTGAAACCGGGGCTGGAGGCGCGCGGCGTGGGCGGCCGGGTTTTCGAACTCGTGCTGTTCCGGGTCGACGGCCGGGTTTTCCGCATCGCCGCCGGCGCATCACGACCGCTTCGCGATCCGTGCCGTATCTCCGCACTGTTTGCCGAGCGTCTGACCGCGATTTATGAAGATATTGATGCCGGATACGGGTTCGAACTCTTGCGCCTCAACGTGCTGCAGCACGATCCGTTCAGGACGGATCAGGGCGATTTCACCGGCGAGGACGATGGCAAAATTTCACTGGCGGATTTTATCGATCGGGTCTCGGCGCGGTTAGGGGCGGACTGTCTGCAAGTGGCTGAACTCCGCCAGAGCCATATGCCGGAACGCGCCCAGATTTTCGTTCCGGCCATTGCCGTACAAGTCGCTCCGGAAAAGACCGAGGAGGTTTTTGTCTTTGCACCGAAAGCCGATCGTCCCCTGCGGCTGTTCCGGCATCCCGAACTCATGGAAGCCTTTGCGGCGGAAGTGCCGGACGGACCTCCCCAGCGCTTCCGCTGGCGCCGTACCGTCCACCAGGTCATCCGCGCAGAAGGCCCGGAACGTATTTCGCCGGAATGGTGGGCCGACAAGGAAAGCGCCGAGGAGCGAGACTATTTCCGGCTCGAAAGCGAGGTGGGCCGCCGCTTCTGGATTTTCAGAAAGGGTCGCTACAACCCTAAGAATGAACCGCCGACCTGGCACGTCCATGGAATCTTCGCATGACGGACGTTGCTGCTTTTTTCGAGATCGGCACCAAAAGCAATTTTTCCTTCCTGGAAGGCGCAGCCCGACCGGAGGAGATGGTGCTGACCGCCAGTATTCTGGGACTTTCCGGTCTTGGGATCGCGGATCGCAATTCGGTTGCAGGCGTGGTGCGGGCGCATAATCAAGTCCGTGAGATGAAGGAGACTTATAAACGGCAGCAGGAGCAGGGCAAAAAGGAGGATGAGGAAGACGCTGTCTGGCCCTGTGCTTTCCATCCCGGAGCCCGACTTGTCTTCTCGGACGATACGCCGGATGTCCTGGCCTATCCGAAGAACCGTCAAGGCTGGGCTAATCTCTGTCGGCTCCTGAGCCGGGGAAATCTGAGGACCGAAAAAGGCTCCTGCATTCTTGAGGAATGGGACTTCCTGGAATGGTGCGACGAGATGATGCTTGCGGTCGTGCCGGATTTTTCCCGCGCGGAAGATGGCCCGTATCTGGCAGACCTGAGCGGAAAACTCCGGGCTTATCGAAGCAAGTTCAAAAAGGACGTCTATCTTGCCTTGTCTCCTACCTATGATGGGCGGGACAGGCTTGTTTTTGCGGCATTTGCCCAGATCGCCTCTCGAAACAGCTTGCCATTGATTGCAACCAACCAGCCGCTCTTCCATCTTCCCGAACGGCGGTCGCTATCGGATGTCGTAACGGCCATTCGAGAACATGTTACAATTCAGGAGGCTGGTTTTCGCCTGGCTCCGAATGGAGAACGCTACATCAAGCAGGCGGCCGAGATGGCCCGGCTTTTTCATGCATACCCGGATGCAATCGCGAACACCCGGAAATTCGCGGGCCAGCTCAAATTCTCTCTTGAAGAGCTGGAGCATAATTATCCGGATGAAACTGTGCCAGGCGAAACCTTGTCGGAAACCCTGGAACGACTGACATGGGAGGGGGCAAGACGCAGATATCCGAAGAAGATTCCTGAGACCGTTTTAGATCAAATCGGGTATGAGCTGGGTCTCATCAAGGAAATGCAATACGAACCCTATTTTTTGACGGTTCGTCACATCGTTTGGCATGCTCGGCATGTATTGAAAATCCTGTGCCAGGGGCGCGGGTCGGCGGCCAATTCAACGGTCTGTTATTGCCTGGGAATCACCGAGGTTGATCCAACCACGACAAAATTACTTTTCGCGCGGTTCATTTCAACACAGCGTAATGAACCGCCGGATATCGATGTCGATTTTGAACATGCTCGTCGCGAAGAGGTCATCCAATATATCTATGAGCATTACGGCTATCGCCATGCCGGCTTGACAGCAGCAGTCACGAGTTATCGGACCCGGATGGCGGGGCGTGAAGTCGCCAAGGCTTTTGGCCTGTCGGAGGATGTACAGGCCGCGCTTTCCAGCCTTGTCTGGGGTTGGTCGGAAGACGCTCTCTCGGAGCGGGATGCGAAAGCGGCTGGGCTTGATGTGGAAGATACCACAACATTAAAAGTCATGTCGCACGCCCAGGAGCTCATGGGGTTTCCGCGTCATCTCACCCAGCATGTCGGCGGTTTTCTGATCACGCGCGACCGTCTCGATGAAGTCGTCCCGATCATGAAGACGGCCATGCCCGGCCGTTACATGATTGAATGGGACAAGGATGATCTCGATACGCTGAAGCTCCTGAAGATCGACGTTTTGGCCCTGGGGATGCTGACCTGCCTGAAGAGAGCGTTCGAGCTCATGGAAGTGCACTACCAGTATAAGGCGACCCTGGACGGGCTTCAAAAGGACGAGCGGGACGATGTCTACGACATGATTTGCCGGGCTGATACGATCGGGGTGTTCCAGATCGAGAGCCGTGCTCAAATGAGCATGCTGCCACGGCTTCGGCCAAGAGAATTTTATGATCTTGTTGTCGAAGTCGCGATCGTTCGTCCAGGCCCTATTCAAGGAAACATGGTCCATCCCTATTTGAAGCGGCGGGAAGCTGTCAGAAAAAATCAGCCTATCGAATATCCCAGTCCCGAGCTTGAAGACGTATTGGAGAGGACGCTTGGCGTCCCGCTTTTCCAGGAGCAGGCAATGCAGATTGCCATTACTGCGGCCGGTTTTTCTCCTGAAAAGGCCGACAAGCTTCGCCGGTCGATGGCAACTTTCAAACGGTCGGGACGTGTCGAAGAATTTAGGCGCGACTTTGTAGGGGGTATGCTTAAGAAAGGAATTTACACCAGGGAATTTGCGGAAAGCTGTTTCAGCCAGATCGAAGGATTTGCCGAATATGGGTTCCCGGAGAGCCACGCGGCTTCGTTTGCCCTGCTCGTCTACGTTTCGTCCTGGATCAAAGCCTATTACCCGGACGTCTTCTGCGCGGCGATACTGAATTCGCAACCGATGGGGTTTTATGCGCCGGCACAGCTTATTCGAGATGCGCGTGAGCATGGGGTGAAAATTCTTCCCGTTGATGTCAACAGGTCGCAATGGGACTGCACTCTTGAGGAGGCTCCGTTCGATAGAACCGCAATCGACAGGCGTCACGAGTCCATGCGCGATGTCATCAAGACGAAATATGCCGTGCGCCTGGGTTTCCGCCAGGTCAAAGGTCTTTCCGAAGATGACGTGCTTGACAAGCTCATCGCCAATCGCGGGGAAGGATATACGTCCATCCATGATCTCTGGCTTCGGTCGGGGCTCGGCAAATCGGATATCGAGCGTCTTGCGGATGCGGATGCTTTTACCGATTCCTTCAAAGGCATGAGGCTACCGCGCCGTGACGCGCTTTGGGCGGTTCGGGGACTGGATGCAAGGAATTCGGCGGAGAACCGATCCTTGTTCGAGCTCGCCGATGGTGCGGATCTCCGGCCGGAGCCGAAAGCAAAGCTTCCCGGAATGCTGCCGGGCGAAGAGGTGATCGAGGACTACCGATATCTGTCGCTTTCGTTGAAAGGACATCCCGTCTCCTTCCTTCGCGAAGAATTCAAGCAGATGGGGATCAAGCGCAGTGTCGATCTGCTGACGGTTCCGAACGGGCAGAGGGTGACGATCGGTGGGCTCGTTCTCGTGCGGCAGCGGCCAGGTTCTGCCAAGGGGGTCATCTTCATGACTTTGGAGGACGAAACCGGCGTCGCGAATGCAATCGTCTGGAAAAAGACATTCGACAAATATCGCCCGGTCGTCATGGGCGCCCGCCTCGTAAAGATCCATGGCAGACTGCAAAGCCAGAGCGGCGTCATCCATACGGTGGTCGAGCATATCGAGGATATCACCCCGATGCTGGGGCTGCTGCAGAAGGAAGCAAGGCGGTTCGGCGTGTCGGCCAGCTCCGATGAAGTGTTGCAGTCCAGCGGCGACCATCGGCAGAAAAGACGCTCCAATGGAATGGAGGGGGCAGGCAGGGAGAGCGCGAAGGAAACCGCAGCCCACGATTCCTACGGAACCGGACCAGGGAGTGTCATGCCGAAAGGCCGTAATTTCCACTGAATGCTGCTGTAATAACACGAAGGGAGAAGAAGGGATTGCAACAGCCTCCATAAGAAGGGGCGCATATATGTCGATTCTTTCTTGACATCTCCTGTCCGCTTTCGCAAAAAGAGGATGTTACAGGTCATGTTTGGCAGGTCGACCGAGAATGCTGGTTTGCAGTTGCAATTACATCACCGACAGGGAAATCAGGGACGTCATCACGCAGCTCCTTGATGAAGACTGTTGGCAGCTCATCGTTCCGTCAAAGGTTTATCATGCCATGTCGAAACGCGGCCGTTGCTGCGGCTGCTTTCCCAACGTTGTCGACCTGATCATCCGCACGACCGAGGAATATCACGCCCAGCACCACTCGACGGAAGACGAGGTGGTCGTATATATGTCCCGCTTGAGACAATTCCATGAGGAAAACAGGAGAGCGGACATTGAAAGGCGACTCAAAGGTCATCGAGCGGCTTAACGAGGCATTGTTTCTCGAGCTAGGGGCCGTCAACCAGTACTGGCTGCATTATCGCCTGCTGGATGACTGGGGCTTCAAGAAGCTTGCGAAAAAGGAACGGGCGGAGTCGATCGAGGAAATGCAGCATGCCGATCGTCTCATCGATCGCATCATCTTCCTCGAAGGCCATCCCAACCTGCAGACGGTTGCCCCCTTGCGCATCGGCCAGAATGTCAAGGAAGTCCTGGAGGCCGACCTTGCCGGCGAATATGACGCCCGCACGGCCTACAAGGCCTCCCGCGATATCTGTCATGCGGCCGGCGACTACGTCTCGATGAAGCTCTTCGAAGAGCTTCTCATGGACGAGGAAGGCCATATCGACTTCCTCGAAACCCAACTCGATCTGCTGGCGAAAATCGGCGAGGAGCGTTACGGCCTCCTCAACGCGGAATCTGCCGATTCCGCCGAGTGACGTGGTAACTGATAAGCGAAAGCCCCGGCGGAGCATCCACTCCGCCGGGGCTTTTTATTTCAGTTCATAAACATTGATGGTCAGGTGAGCGAACCCAGTGCTGGGCGACGGCATGCAGCCGCTCAGAGCCGTTCGGCCGCCGTCTCGGCCAGATGCCTGAACTCCGCCACGACCCGGTCGTAGACAGCGCGCTTGAAGGGCACGATCAGGCTGGGAAGGTCGGCCATCGGCTTCCATTCCCAGGCATCGAATTCCGGGGCGTGTCCGCCGGGCGGCGGATTGATGGCGATCTCGCTTTCGTCCCCGTCAAAGCGGAAGGCGAACCAGCGCTGCGTCTGGCCCCGATATTTTCCCTTCAGCCCGATGCCGATCAGGTGCGCGGGCAGATCGTAATTGATCCAATCGGGCGCCTCGGCAAGCAAGGTGACGGAGCGCATCCCGGTTTCCTCGTAGAGTTCGCGATAGGCCGCCGGAAGCGGTTCCTCGCCTTTGTCGATGCCGCCCTGCGGCATCTGCCAGAGCTGCGGCGACCCGTCATATTCGCTGTTGCCCTCGGTGATGCGCCGGCCGGCCCAGACGAGGCCCTGCCGGTTCAAGACCATCACGCCGACGCAGGGGCGATAAGGAAGTTCCTCCGCGACGACCGAACGTTCGCCTTTTTTGCTCATGGATAACTCCGATTGATTAAGGTCCGACGCTTTCGCTCGCGAGCGAGGAGACGCCGACTATCTCGATACCGCGTTGCGAGACTTCCTCGCTCCATTGCCTTATCGCATCGATGCTCTCGTCGAAAGCCGAGGCAATGCCGATCGCTGTGCCCTTGCGCCCGGCAACGCGCTCCAGTTCGTCGAGCTTCCTGAGGATTGCATCCTTCTGCAGCTGTCCGTCAAGCGTCAGATCGCCGAAGGCATGCGGTGCCTCGATCGCCTTGGCGACGACCGCGGTCTTGGACTGCGCGGATGTTCCGTCGTCGAGGAAGAGCAGTCCGCGTTTGGAAATGTCGCGCAGAACCGGTTCCAGCGCCGCGGCATCGGAAAGGTAGCGGCCACCGAGATAGTTCATGACGCCGGTATAGTTGGTGATCTCGCCCATGGCCTGATGGAGGCGGCCGAGATTGTCCTTGGCCGACATTCTGGTCAGCAAGGTGCCAGGCCCGGGATCGTTGGCCGGGTAATCGAAGGGTTCGAACGGTACCTGGATCAGGATTTCGTGGCCGGCGCGGCGGGCTTCCTGCATCCAGCGTTGCAGGCTGTTGCCGCTGACGGCGAAAGCCAGCGTCACCGACGGCGGCAGGTCGCGGATCGCGCGCTGGGTGCCTGTCTGGCTGAGGCCGAGACCGCCGACGACGATCGCGATGCGGGTTCCGCGGGCGCCGGACCAGGGCCGCGCATATTGGTCCATGGGGCGCTGCCCGCCAGGCCCCACGATTGGGAGCCGGCCATGCGGCGAATCCTCCAGCAGCGCGTCATTGGGCTGGGCGGCCACACGCGGGTCCTGGCCGATCCGCTGGGTGCCGATCATCACGGGGCCGCTGCCGTCGCGCGAGCGCGGCGTGTACTTGGTCACGACCGATCCATCGTCGGTCAGCGTGCGCTCGACATTGGCGCCGGAATTCGGATCGGAACGGGGCATGCCCGCCTGCTGCTGTGCGGGATTCTGGCCGGGTTTTGCGGGAGGCTGGACTTGTTCGGGTTTGGAAGCGGGCGGAACGTTGGTAGCAACCTGCCTCAAGGCTTCATCGCCGCGCATTGCGTACAGCGACAAACCGAGGATGCCGACAACCGCCAGAGAGGCAAAAACGATTGCGAGGGAAAACCTTCGGTTTCGTCGCCGAGCGGCCGGCCGGTTCTGTCCGAGCGGTGCGTGGAGATCGGTGCCCAAGGTCCAGTCCGTGCGTTGTCTGCAGATATGAAGAACCGGCCAGCGCGGCGTCTTCTCGACGCGTCACGCTGGCCGGCCCGATGATAGCTTACTTCTTGATCGTGGCGGCTGCGGCCTTATCCGGGCTCGGCGGGAAGGAAGGATCCTTCTTCACGCCGCGGAAGAGATCGAGTGCGTAGTTGAGCTGGATGTCGTCCTTGGCTTCCGGCGGCACGTAGGCTGCAGAACCGGAACCTTCGTCGGTCTCGGCAGCACCCTGGATGTGGCCACGCAGGCTTGATTCGCCCTCAGCCCTGACCTTGCCCTGCAGTTCCGGCGGCAGCGGCTGATCGACCTTGATGTCCGGCTGGATGCCGGTGCCCTGGATCGACTTGCCCGACGGCGTGTAATAGAGCGCGGTGGTCAGACGCAGCGCGCCGGCATCGCCGAGCGGGATGATCGTCTGAACCGAACCCTTGCCGAAGGACCGGGTGCCGAGAACCGTGGCGCGGCGCAGATCCTGCAGCGCGCCGGCGACGATTTCCGAAGCCGAAGCCGAGCCGCCGTTGACGAGTACGATGACCGGCTTGCCGTCGGTCAGGTCACCCGGGCCAGCGTTGAAGCGGCGCGTCTCTTCGGCATTGCGGCCGCGGGTGGAAACCACTTCGCCGCGTTCCAGGAAGGCGTCGGATACGTTGATCGCCTGGTCGAGCAGACCGCCCGGGTTGAGGCGCAGATCGAGCACGTAGCCCTTCAGCTTGTCGGCCGGGACATCCGCCTTGATCTTCTTGATCGCCTTTTCGAGGTCGTCATAGGTCTTTTCGGTGAAGGAGATGACACGGACATAACCGACATCGCCGCCTTCGATGCGGGACTTCACGGCGCGAACAGCGATGATGTCGCGGACCACGGTGATATCGAGCGGCTTATCGGCGCCCTGGCGAATGATCGTCAGCTTGATCGGGGTGTTGACGCCACCGCGCATCTTCTCGACGGCTTCTTCGAGCTTCAGACCGCGCACCGGGGCGCCGTCGATCTCGGAAATGAAGTCGCCTGCCAGAATGCCGGCCTTGGAGGCGGGCGTATCGTCGATCGGCGCGATGACCTTGACGAGCTCGTTCTCCATCGTCACCTCGATGCCGAGGCCGCCGAACTCGCCACGCGTCTGCGTGCGCATGTCTTCGGCATCCTTGGCATTCATGAAGCTCGAATGGGGGTCGAGCGAGGTCAGCATGCCGTTGATGGCGTTCTCGACCAGCTTTTCTTCATCCGGCGGCGTCACATACTGGGCGCGGACCCGTTCGAACACGTCGCCGAAGATCGACAACTCCCTGTAGGTCGAAGGGCCGGCGGCCTGCGCCGGCACACCCGCCGAATAAATCACGCTCATCGCGGTCGCACCCAAGAGTGCACCGACGATGACAAGAGAAGCCCTACGAATCATTTCGTGCCCTTCCAGTTTCTTTCGAGGTCCACCACGGCTTGGAATCGACCGGCGTACCATCTTTTCGGAATTCAATGTAAAGCGTTGGACGATCTGTTTCCAGCGCCAATGCGGTTGCGCTTGCCACTCTTTTCTCACCCATCACGGCAATAGGTTCGCCTGCGAAGACGAACTTGCCCTGCCGCGCATTCACCTCATCCATGCCGGTCAGAACCAGATGGTACCCGTCTCCGGCATTGAGGATGATCATCTGTCCGTAACTCCGGAAGGATCCGGCGAAAACCACCAGGCCGTCCGCCGGCGCCGTCACCACGGCACCCGCATTCGAAGCCACAGTTATGCCTCTCGCCGAATGCCCCGTCCCATCGGCATCGCCAAACCAACGCAATACGTCTCCGGCAACCGGAAGCTCCAGTTTCTGCCTCAGACTCGAAAACGCGTATGCGGGGGCAATGCGGTTTTTGTCGGGCACGCCGCTTTGGGCGAGCTGCTTTGCCTTTTCGCGCTCGGCGTCGGACATCATGCGCTGACGCTCTTCTTCTGCCCGCGCTCGGTCGATCGCTTCGCGCACGGAGGCGATTTCGCCTTCGAACGACTGGATGAGGTTTTCAAGTGTGGTCGCGCGGCCGGCAAGCTCCTCGGAGCGGCGGCGTTCGGCGTCAAGATCGGCCGCATTGCGCTTGTTCAGTTTTTCGTTTTCGGCAAGCAGCAGGTCCATGCGCCGGTCTTCCTCGAGGCTCGCGGCGATGGTGCTGGAAACGTTCGTCTTCTCGGTCATCGCAGACGCTTGCAACGAGGCGAGCGACTGAAGGTCGGCGACGAGCTTGTCCGCCTCGTGGCGCATGCCCGGGACGACGGCGCCGAGCAGGATCGCGCTTCGAACCGAGGCGAGCGCATCGTCGGGCGTCACTAGCAGCGCCGGCGGCGGATTGCGGCCCATGCGCTGCAGGGCCGCGAGCACTTCCGCCAGCACCGCCCGGCGGCCGCGCAGCGAGCTGCGGATACCGTCTTCCTTGAGCTTCAGCTCGGTGATCTTCTTTTCGCTATCGGAAATCCTGGTTTCCAGGCTTTTGCGGCGCGTCGCGGAATCGATCAGCGCCTGGCGGACATCCGCATTGTTCTTTCTGATATCGGCGATGTTCTTTTCGATCGCAGCGGCCCTGTCGCTGGAAATCTTCATGTTCTTGGTCAGAACTTCGAGTTCGCCACGGGTTTCGTTGCGCCGGCGCTGCAGGTCGGCCGTCGGATCGACCGGTGTTGTTTGGGGCGCCGCCGGTGGGGTAGCGTTCTGGGCACGCGCGTTGTCGGATATAGGGAAGGGCGGGATCAGCGCGAAACCGAGGCCCGCCGCCAGAAGCAGCGCCCGCCGGTACGATGTGATCCTGATTGTCCGCATTCCCGCTCCGCAATTCGCCGGATCGAGAAAGCCTAAGCTGATTTGCCCGACGAGGCCACAAACAACATCGTGTCTGAAGGTAAACGATCGTTTAAGCTCTGTGATAGGGGTGACCCGAGAGAATGGTGACGGCGCGGTAGAGCTGTTCGGCGATCAGGATGCGCACCAGCTGGTGCGGCCAGGTCATCGAGCCGAGGTTGAGCACCGCGTCGGCCCGGTCGCTAAGCTCCGGATCCAGCCCGTCGGCACCGCCGATTGCCAGCATCAGGTCGCGTTTGCCGTTGTCGCGATATCGGCCGATCATTGCGGCGAAAGCCTCGCTGTCGAGCGCTTTTCCCCGTTCATCGAGAAGGATGAGAACAGCGCCCTCGGGAAGCGCCTTTTCCAGCGCGCCGGCTTCTTCGCGCTTGCGGGTATCGGCATTCGCCGCCCGGCTTTCCTGGATTTCGATCAGTTTCGACAATTCCAGACCCACCGCCGGGCCAGCCTTGGCGAAGCGGTCGAGATATCGGGACGCAAGATCCTTCTCCGGTCCGGTCTTCAGCCGTCCCACGGCGAAAAGGCTTATGCGCATGTCCTGATCCGTTGATTTTGGGGCCGAAAACCTCACCCTGCGGCGAGTTCACACCCAGCCGCGTGATTTCGACCTCAGTCCGACCGGTTCAGGGCGTGCCCGAACCCGTCAGTGCAGCAGCGTGCCTTCCTCGATATCCGGCGTCGCCCACATCTTTTCGATGTTGTAGAACGCGCGGATTTCCGGCCGGAACACGTGGACGATGATGTCGCCGGTGTCAATGAGCACCCAGTCACCAGTCTCCTGCCCTTCGACGCGGGCGGTTCCCAGCCCATCGTCCTTAAGGTCGGAAATCAGGTGATCGCTGATGGCCATGACATGCCGGTTCGATCGTCCGGAGACAACGACCATGTAGTCCCCGAGCGCTGATTTTCCAGCAATGTTGATGGTAACGATGTCTTCAGCTTTGGAGTCCTCGAGGCTTGCGAGGACCAGTTCGAGAGCACGGGCGGCGGCATCGGCGCCACGTTCCAGGCTCTGCGGGAGAACGGAGGTCGTCCTTCCCTTGGCGTGTACTGTTGTCAGGGTTTGTCCTTTCATCCAGGTAACAGCAACAAGCACTAGTGCGAATCCGATTCTGACTCGGCCGCTAACATATAGGTGGCACCGAATTATTAATCTTTCAAGTAAGCGCCCGAAAAGGTGATAGAAAGATGTAGACCACGGGCGACCGCATCATAGCCGGCGGCTAGTCGGATTTCTGCCCGTTCGCGGCACGGATCGCGGTGGAACTGAGCGCCGAGCGTGGGCCATGGATGAAGGTCCAGGCCGGCGCGCGCCGCTTCCAGAGCGTGCCGGCATCATCCTCGTCAACACGGGCGTAATCGAAGGTCCGGGCCATTTTTGACGACAGGAACGACAATGTCGCGCCCGGCCTGTCGATGACCGCGATCGGGAACGTGGAGGCGATCGTCTGCCATTTCTGCCAGTGGTGGAAGGTCTTCAGGCTGTCGGCGCCCATGACCCAGACGAAA
>Ga0209758_1000402_pt1 | contig 74399 bp, 61 predicted proteins | sample AraplaMF_Col_mMF_FD_184258 | JGI IMG/M metagenome (GOLD analysis project Ga0209758, IMG submission 184258) | Arabidopsis root microbial communities from the University of North Carolina, USA - plate scrape MF_Col_mMF (SPAdes) (version 2) | ecosystem: Host-associated > Plants > Roots > Endosphere... | reverse complement strand
CGTGCGCGGCACGGTGCAGGCCGACATCCTGAAGGAGGACCAGGGGCAGAACACCTGCATCTTCTCGACCGAGTTCAGCCTGAAGGTGATGGGCGACATCGCCGAATACTTCGTGCACCACCAGGTGCGCAATTTCTATTCGGTGAGCATCAGCGGCTACCACATCGCCGAGGCGGGGGCGAACCCGATCAGCCAGCTCGCCTTCACCCTGAGCAACGGCTTCACCTTCGTGGAGGCCTACCTGGCGCGCGGCATGCACATCGACGACTTCGCGCCCAACCTCAGCTTCTTCTTCAGCAACGGCATGGACCCGGAGTACACGGTGCTGGGCCGGGTGGCGCGGCGCATCTGGGCGGTGGCGATGCGCGAGCGCTACGGCGCCAACGAGCGCAGCCAGAAGCTGAAGTACCACGTGCAGACCTCGGGGCGCTCGCTGCATGCGCAGGAGATCCAGTTCAACGACATCCGCACCACGCTGCAGGCGCTGATCGCGGTCTACGACAACTGCAATTCGCTGCACACCAACGCCTTCGACGAGGCGATCACGACGCCGACCGAGGACAGCGTGCGGCGGGCGATGGCGATCCAGCTGATCATCAACCGCGAGTGGGGGCTGGCGAAGAACGAGAACCCGAACCAGGGCGCCTTCATCATCGACGAGCTGACCGAGCTGGTGGAAGAGGCGGTGCTGGCCGAGTTCGAGAAGATCGCCGAGCGCGGCGGCGTGCTGGGGGCGATGGAGACCGGCTACCAGCGGGGCCAGATCCAGGAGGAGAGCATGCACTACGAGATGCTCAAGCACACCGGCGAGTACCCGATCATCGGCGTGAACACCTTCCGCAACCCGCACGGCGACCCGGTGCCGGAGCACATCGAGCTGGCACGCTCCACCGACGACGAGAAGCAGTCGCAGCTGGCGCGCCTGGCGGATTTCCATGCCCGCCACGCCGCGGCCGCGCCGGCGATGCTGAAGCGGCTTCAGCAGGCAGTGCTGGACAACGCGAACGTGTTCGAGGTGCTGATGGACGCGGTGAGGGTGTGCTCGCTCGGCCAGATCACGGCGGCGCTGTTCGAGGTGGGGGGGCAGTACCGGCGGAGCATGTAGTTTTCGTCCTCCAGGAGGAGGATGACGGGTGCCGATCGGCGCAGAAACCGCGCACAATCCGGCCCGATGACGCCGCCGACACCTCGACCGCCGACCTCAGCCGCCCTCGCCGCCGCCCGGCGCGCGTGGCGGCTGCTTTACAGCGACTCGCGCCGCTGCATCGCGCTGGCCGACCAGGCCCTGGCGCGCGGGCTGGAGACCGGCGACCTGGCGGCCGAGGGCTGGGCCCGGCTGGTGCGCGGCCTGCACCTGATCTGGTATTCGACGCCGCTGGAGGCCGCGGGCGAGCTGGCCGAGGCCGACCGCTGCTTCGAGGCCACCCACGACCGCGCCGGCCACCTGCTGGCCGAGGTCGGCATCGCGCGCTGCCTCTGGCGCGAGGGGAAGTACCGCGAATCGCTGGAGCGCGTGCTGCCGCTGCGCGCCGAGGGCCTGGCGGTGCTGAAGCACGACGAGCTGGGCATGCTGCTGAACGTGATCGCCGGCTGCTATGCCTCCCTCGGCGAATCGGAGCAGGCCTTCGCCTACATGTTCCAGGCGCTCAACGAATCGCGCCCGGCGCGCGGCAACGGCTTCGAGGTGGTGCTGTACTGCAACCTGGCGCACGAGCTGATCCAGCTGGGCGACTACCACCAGGCCCTCAGCTACGTCGAGGAAGGCATCGGCCGCTACGTCCGCCTGGACAACCCGCGCCTGCTGAGCGTGCTGCTGATCAACCGCGTCATCTGCCTGACCAACCTCGAGCGCGCAGCCGAGGCCGTGCCCGACGTGCGCCGCCTGCTGGAGCTGCCCACCGACGCGAGCGGGCGCGGCAGCACCAACCCGAACTTCGAGACCATGGCGATCGCCGCGCTGCGGGCCGGCGAGAGCGCGCTCGGCGCCGAGCTGATCGAGCGCGCCTCGCAGAACCCGACCGGCATCAAGGTGCCGGACGAGCGCATCACGCTGGTGGTCGCCACCGCCGAGGTGATGGCGGCGCGCGACCAGCTGCCGCAGGCCGCCGCCCTGCTCGCACAGGCCCAGCCGACGGTGCTGAACGCGGCCGCCGAGGGCCTGAGCCTGCGCGTGCGCTGCCTCTTCCACCAGGCCGTCGCCGACATCCAGGAGCGCCTGGGCAACCCGGCGCAGGCCCTGGCCGCGCTGCGCGTGTGGCAGGCGCTGCACGTCGAGCGCTCGCAGCAGGCGTCGCGGGCGCGCTACCAGGCGGCGTCGCTCCAGACCGAGCTGCGCCGGCTGCAGCAGAACCTGGACGAGATCGATGCGCGGCGCCGCTCCACCGAGCGCGCCAAGGCCGAGCTGGAGGCGATCAACCAGCAGCTGTCGCAGAAGATCGACGAGGTCGAGGCGCTGCAGTCCGAGCTGCGCCAGCAGGCGACGCGCGATTTCCTGACCGGGTTGTTCAACCGCCGCCACCTGAACGACGTGCTGCCGCAGATGCTGGCGCTGGCGCGCCGCGAGCAGCAGCCGCTGGCCGTCGCGATTGTCGACCTGGACCATTTCAAGTCGGTGAACGACCGCCACGGCCACGTCGCCGGCGACAAGCTGCTCGCCGCCTTCGGCGCGCTGCTGATCGCGCACGGGCGGCGCAGCGACATCGCCTTCCGCTTCGGCGGCGAGGAGTTCTGCCTGCTCATGCCGCGCACCGAGGCCGCCGCCGCGCAGCGCAAGGTCGAAGCCCTGCTGCAGGCCTGGCGCAACGAGGTGTTCCACTTCGAGAGCGGCACGCTGCACGCCAACACCTTCTCCGCCGGCGTGGCCGATTCGCGGGCCGACCTGTCGGCGATGGAAGACCTTCTGAAGATCGCCGACGACCGCCTGCTGGAGGCCAAGCGCAGCGGCAGGAATCAAGTGCTCGCCGCGGATTCGCCCGCCGACACCGTCGAGGCCTGACACGGCGATGCGGGTCGATGCGCACCCGTCGCCCGGATGCCAATCCGGGAATCGTCCTTCAAACTAAAACAACGAATGCCCCGTGAGCGACGTGAAACGCTCCAGCGCCACGCTGCCCGCCAGCGAGTTCCCCGTCTGTTCCAGCCCGGGTGACCACACGCAGACTCCGAGCATGCGCGGGATGTGCGCGACGATCCCGCCCCCCACGCCGCTCTTCGCCGGGATGCCGACGCGGTACGCGAAGTCCCCCGCCGCATCGTAGGTGCCGCAGGTCAGCATCAGGGCCGAGAGCCGCTTGGCCGAGCTCGCGTCCAGCACCTGCTCGCCGTTCACCGGGCTCACGCCGCCGTTCGCCAGGAAGCCCACCGCCCGCGCCAGGTCCACGCAGTTCATGCGGATCGCGCAGTGGCGGCAGTAGGCCTCGATCACCGCCTCGACCGGGTTGTGCAGGTTGCCGAAGCTGCGCATGAAGTGCGCCATCGCCAGGTTGCGCGAGCCGGTGGCGAGCTCGGAGCGCGCCACCGCCTCGTCATACTGCAGCGCCGGGTTGCCCGACAGCCGGCGCAGGAACTCCACCAGCGCCATTTCCGGCTGCACGAAGCGCGTGCTCAGCACGTCGGTGACGACCAGCGCGCCGGCGTTCAGGAAGGGATTGCGCGGCCGGCCCTGCTCGGTCTCCAGCTGCACCAGCGAGTTGAAGGCGGTGCCCGAGGGCTCGCGGCCGACGCGCTGCCACAGCGCATCGCCGACGCGCTGGAAGGCGAGCGTGAGCGAGAACAGCTTCGAGACCGACTGGATCGAGAACGGCTCCTGCGCGTCGCCCACGGTGTAGAGCCGGCCGTCCAGCATGCTGACGGCCATGCCGAAGCGTTCCAGCGGCACCTTGGCCAGCTCGGGGATGTAGCTCGCGACCCGGCCCTGGGTGAGCAGCGGCCGGACTTCGTCGTGGATGCGGTCGAGCACCGCCTGCATGTCGAGGCTCATCCGATAATTGGGCCATGGCCACGCCTTCCCCGCACACCGATCCGCGCGGATTTCTTCGCGCCCTCTACGACGCCGCCGTCGCCCGCGCGCTGCCGCAGCACACGATGGCGGGGTTCCTGCCCCCGCCGCCGCGCGGTCGCACGCTGGTGCTGGGGGCGGGCAAGGCGGGCGGCGCGATGGCCGCGGCGCTCGATGCGCTGTGGCCGGCCGGGGCGCCGCTGTCGGGGCTGGTGGTCACGCGCTACGACCACGTTCCGCCGGCCTACCGGGCGCGGCCGGGCCGCATCGAGGTGGTCGAGGCGGCGCACCCCGTGCCGGACGAGGCCGGGCGCCGGGCGGCGCAGCGCATCGTCGGGTTGACGCAGGGCCTGACGGCCGACGACCTGGTGCTGTGCCTCATCTCCGGTGGCGGCTCCGCCCTGCTGGCGCTGCCGGCCGAGGGCGTGTCGCTGGAAGAGAAGCAGGCGATCAACAAGGCCCTGCTGAAGAGCGGCGCGGCCATCGACGAGATGAACTGCGTGCGCAAGCACCTGTCGGCGATCAAGGGCGGGCGGCTGGCGGCGATGTGCGCGCCGGCGCAGGTGGTGACGCTGCTCATCTCCGACGTGCCGGGGGATTCGGCCGAGGTGATCGCGAGCGGTCCCACGGTGCCGGATGCGACAAGCTGCGCGGATGCGCTGGCCATCCTGGCGCGCTACGGCATCGAGGTCCCCGCGGCGGCCCGCACCGGGCTGGAGAGCGGCGCCTTCGAGACGCCGAAGCCGGGCGACCCGCGCTTCGCGGGCCACCAGGTGCGGATGATCGCGACGCCGCAGCAGTCGCTGGAGGCGGCCGCGGCCGTGGCACGCGAGGCCGGCATCGCGGCCCACATCCTGGGCGACGAGATCGAAGGCGAATCGCGCGAGGTCGGCAAGGTGCATGCGGCGCTCGCGCGGCAGGTGGCGCGACGGGGGCAGCCGTTCCCGAGGCCGTGCGTGATCCTGTCGGGCGGCGAGACCACGGTCACGGTGAAGAGCAAGGGCGGCCGTGGGGGACGGGCGACGGAATTCCTGCTCGGCAGCGCGATCGCGCTGCAGGGGCAGCCGGGCGTGCATGTGCTCGCGGCGGACACGGACGGGATCGACGGCATCGAGGACAACGCCGGGGCGGTGGTCGCGCCGGACACGCTGGCGCGCGCCGCGGCACAGGGCTTGAAGGCGCAGGACTTCCTGGACCGCAACGACGCCTACAACTTCTTCGCGCCGCTGGGGGACCTGGTCGTGCCGGGGCCGACGTTCACGAACGTGAATGACTTCCGGGCGCTGCTCGTCGTTTGAAGCGACGGACGACCCCGCTACTGCTCCAACAGGTCCTTCAACTCGTCCGCATGCTCCTCCTCGTCGTGGAGGATGCCTTCCAGCATGCGCCGCGTCGTCGGGTCCTTGTCGCCGATCAGCGTGATCATCTGGCGATAGGCCTCGACCGCGATGCGCTCGGCCACCAGGTTGGCGCGGATCATCGCCTTCAGGTCGTTCGAGTCGTCATAGTCGGCATGGCTGCGCTCCAGCAGCGTGGTCGGCGCGAAGTCCGGCTCGCCGCCGATCTGCACGATGCGCTCGGCGATGAGGTCGGCGTGCGCCGCCTCCTCGTTCGCATGCACCATGAACTCGGCCGCGATCGCCGGCGATGACAGGCCGTGCGCCGTGAAGTGGTGGCGCTTGTAGCGCAGCACGCACACCAGCTCGGTGGCCAGCGCGTCGTTCAGCAGCTTGACGATGTCGTCGCGCCACGGCCCGTAGCTCGGCGTCACCGCGCCTGCCTCGGTGTTGTTGCGCGCCGCTTCCAGCGCGGTCTCGTCCAGGCGCAGCGGCGGCTGGTCGCCGCGGTCGCGGCGGGGGTCGGCTTTCTGAAGCATGGCCATCTCCATGAGGGGTCAGGGGAAGAACTCCACTGTAGGAACCCGCAGCCCCGCGCGACATCGGAAGGCAGCGTCCCCGTCTGTAGGACATGACCCCAGCGTCGTCAGCCCTGCATCAGCAGCTGCGCCACCACCGCCACCGCGATCACCTCCGGCTCCTTGCCCGCGATGCCCGGGAGGCCGATCGGGCAGGTCATGCGCGCGACCTGCGCCGCCGGCACGCCGCGCTCCGCGAAGCGGTGCTCGAAGCGCTGGCGCTTGGTGCGGCTGCCGATCAGCCCCAGGGATGCGAAATCGCCGCGCCGCAGGATCGCCTCGGTGATGCGCAGGTCCAGGTCGTGGTTGTGCGTCAGCACCAGGTAGTGCGCCCCGGGCGGCGCCTGGGCGACCTCGGCCTCCACCGGCTCCACGCACAGGCGCTCGATGTGCGGCGGCAGCGGGGTGGCCGGGAATTCTCCCTCGCGTTCGTCGATCCATTCGACGCGGCAAGGGAGGCCGGCCAGCAGCGCGACAATGGCCCGCCCGACATGGCCGGCGCCATACAACTGCAGGAAGAACCGCGGCGCCGCCTCGGCCCAGTGCGCGAGCGATTCCGCATCGAGGCGCCGGGTGCGCAGCGTCAGCGCCCCGCCGCAGCATTGGCCGAGCGAGGGCCCGAGGGCGTAGTGCACGTCGTGGGGTTCGTGCGCGCCCGCGGCAAGCCGCTCGCGCGCCAGCGCGATGGCCTTCAACTCGAGGTGGCCGCCGCCGATCGTGCCGAGCACCGCGTCGCGCGTCACCACCATGTGGGTGCCGGTCTCGCGCGGCACCGAGCCGCGGTGCGACAGCACCTGCACGTCCATCGCGGGCACCCCCGCGGCGAGCAGGCCTTCAGCCTCGTGCCGCAGGGTCATGCATGTCCGTCAACCCATCGCCAGCGGCAGCGGGCTGTTGACGATGGAGCCGATCAGCTCGTAGATCCCCTCCTGCGACAGCACGCCCGCCAGCACCAGCTTGGGCCGGCGCAGCAGCGGCTTCAGCCGCGCCAGCAGCCCGCGCCAGCCGCGGTGCAGGCCGACCCGCACGCGGTTCGCCAGCGTGTCGCGCAGGATCAGCAGCGAGGTCTCCTCGCGCACCTCGGTCGCGAACTGGCGCTTGTATTCCGAGACGCCGATGCCGAAGTTGAGCGTCTGCGGCCGCTGGTGGGCGATCAGGTCCTCGATCAGGCGGTACAGCAGCACCGTGCCCGGGCTGAACTTCGACAGCCCGGCGTCGTGCCCGATGTCGGCGTAATGGAACACGCCGCGGCCCTGGTAGCCCAGCACGAAGGCCAGCGCCCGTCCGCCGCTGCGCAGCACGTAGCTGCGCAGCAGGCCGCGCCGCGCCAGGTCGGCCAGCCGCAGGCCGATGTCGGCCCGCTCGATGCCCAGCGGGCCGATCGCCTGGTGCTGCCAGGTGCGCTGCGCGATGTGCTGCGCCTGGCGCACGAACTCCTCGACCTGCTCCTCGCGCTCGACGCGCACCAGCTCCAGGCCGCCCAGCTGCTCTTCCAGCACCCGCACCTGGCGGCGCAGGTTGTAGCGCTTCTTGCTGCCGAAGCGCGCCAGGTAGGCGTCGAAGCTGTCGGGCAGCGCGATGGTGTACAGCGGCCGCTTGCCGTGCTCGCTGTAGAGCAGCGCATTGCCGCGCGCCTTCAGCCCGTCCTCCCAGCCGGCCCAGGCTTCGCAGCCGGCCGGCACGCCCTTCAGGAAGAGCGCGTCCAGGTCGGGCCGCTCGCGCCACAGCCGGTCGACCACGTCGGCCAGCGCCGCCGGCCGCCCGCTCGCGAGCGGTGCGCCGCCCAGCAGGTGCGCCGCGCGCAGCTTCAGCGTCATGATCGTGTGGCGCCCGGCACCGAAGGCCAGCGCATACGGCTGCACGTCCATCGGCACCACGCCCACCTCGGCCCCGGCCTGCGCCGGCAGCACGCCCAGCAGCAGGTCGTCGGCCGGCCGCGTGCTCACCAGGTGGCTCCACCATTCGGGCGACTGGTAGATGCGGTAGACGTGGTCGCTGGATTTCAGCAGGCCGTCCCAGCCGGCGATGAGGTGCGCATCGCGCCCCGCGTCCACCGTTCGGGAAAACACCACCGGCGCCGAGGGCGCAAAAGTGGGGACGGCGGCGACGGGCGTGGCGATCATCGGGTACGGCTCGTTGGCGTGAATTGCAAAGCGCCAGGAAGGATATCGAGGACCGCCCGCCAGCAGTCTCCCTCGCCCCGGGGGGGTCGCACGTGAATACTGCACGGATCGCCGCAGGTGCCACCTTTGCTTACCCCGGTAACACGCCCTGCCGCACCGCAGCAATCGCCTCGAGGATGGCCTCGCCGGTGGCCGGCGCACGCAGCGGCGGGTCGACCCGGTGCCCGCCCACCGCCGAGACCGCGTCGCGGATCGCGAAGAACACCGAGAACGGCAGCAGCAGCGGCGGCTCGCCGACGGCCTTGCTGCGGTGGATGCTGTCCTCCAGGTTGTCGCCGTCGTAGAGCTGCACCTCGAACACCGGCGGGCAGTCGTTCGCCGTCGGGATCTTGTAGGTGCTGGGCGCATGCGTCAGCAGCCGGCCGGTCTGCGGGTGCCACACCAGCTCCTCGGTCGTGAGCCAGCCCATGCCCTGGATGAAGGCGCCCTCGACCTGGCCGATGTCGACGGCCGGGTTCAGCGAGCGGCCGACGTCGTGCAGGATGTCGGCGCGCAGCAGCTTCCATTCGCCGGTCAGCGTGTCCACCACCACCTCGCTCACCGCCGCGCCGTAGGCGAAGTAGTAGAACGGCCGGCCGGTCAGCGTCGCGCTGTCCCAGTGCAGGCCCGGGGTGGCATAGAAGCCGTCGGACCACAGCTGGACGCGCCCCAGGTAGGCCTGCATCACGAGTTCGGGGAAGCCGATCCGCGCCTCGCCCGGGCCGCGCACCTCGTCGTTCGCGAAGTGCAGCTCGCCCGCGCGGCAACCCAGGCGCTGCGCTGCCACATCGGCGAGCCGCTCGCGGATCTGGCGCGCCGCATCCTGCGCGGCCTTGCCGTTCAGGTCGCTGCCGGTGGAAGCGGCGGTGGCCGAGGTGTTCGCGACCTTGTGGGTGTCGGTCGCGCTCACCCGCACGCGCTCGAAGCCCACCCCCAGCTCGTGCGCCACCACCTGGGCCACCTTGGTGTTCAGGCCCTGGCCCATCTCGGTGCCGCCGTGGTTCACCAGGATCGAGCCGTCGGCGTAGACGTGCACCAGCGCCCCGGCCTGGTTCAGGTGCCGGACGTTGAACGATATGCCGAACTTGACCGGCGTGAAGGCGATGCCGCGCTGCAGCACCGGGCTCGTGCGGTTGAACTCGGCGATGGCCGCGCGGCGTGCGCGGTAGCCGCTCGACGCTTCGAGCTGGTCGCACAGCGGGTGCAGGATGTTGTCGTCCACCGGCTGGCGGTAGGGCGTCAGGTGGTTCTCGCCGCGGCCGTAGAAGTTGAGCCGGCGCACGTCCAGCGGGTCCTTGCCGAGCGCGCGCGCGATGCTGTCGACGATGTACTCGATGGCGATCGCGCCCTGCGGGCCGCCGAAGCCGCGGAAGGCGGTGTTGCTCTGGGTGTGGGTGCGGCCGCAGAAGCCGTGCATCGCGACCTCGGGCAGCCAGTAGGCGTTGTCGAAGTGGCACAGCGCGCGCGTCATCACCGGGCCCGACAGGTCGGCCGAATGCCCGGCGCGCGACACCATCGTGATCTCGGTGCCGAGGATGCGCCCCTCGCCGTCGAAGCCCACCTCGTACTCGTACCAGAAGCAGTGGCGCCGGCCGGTGATCAGGAAATCGTCGTCGCGGTCGAGGCGCAGCTTGACCGGCCGCCCCAGGCGCTGGGCGGCCACCGCCGCGACGCAGGCAAACAGCGCCGACTGCGACTCCTTGCCGCCGAAGCCGCCGCCCATGCGCCGGCACTCCACCTGCACGTGGTGGGCGTGCAGCCCCAGCACCTGCGCCACCACGTGCTGCATCTCGCTCGGGTGCTGGGTGGAGCAGTGCAGCAGCAGGCCGCGGTCTTCCTTCGGGATCGCGTAGCTGATCTGGCCCTCGAGGTAGAACTGCTCCTGGCCGCCGACGTCCAGCGTGCCCTGCAAGCGGTGCGGTGCGGCGGCGATGGCGGCCTGCGCCCCGCCGCCGCTCGTGCTGCGCAGCAGGTGCATGGGCGGCAGCACGTACTCGCCGGCAGCGTGCGCGGCCTGGGGCGTGAGGATCGGGGGCAGCGGCTCGACCGCCAGCACGTCCTTCGCGCGGGCGGCGGCGCGCCGCGCCGCATCGCGCGTGGCCGCGATCACCGCGAACACCGGCTGGCCGAGGTAGCGCAGTTCGCCATCGGCGAGGATGGGGTCGTCGTGGACGATGGGGCCACAGTCGTTGGGGCCGGGGAGGTCGGCCGCGGTCAGCACCGCCACCACGCCGGGCTGGGCCCGCAGCGCCTCGAGGTCGATGCCGCGCAGCCGGCCGTGCGCGATCGGCGAGAGGCCGAGCGCGGCATGCAGCGTGCCGGCGAGCTCGGGCAGGTCGTCGATGTAGGCGGCCTCGCCGGCCACGTGCAGGTGGGCCGACTCGTGGGGCCGGCTGACGCCGACGCGGGCGCCGTCGCGCAGGGCGGCCTGCTCGGCCTCGCCCTCCAGGCGACGCTGCAGGAAGGGGTCCAGCGGCTTGTTCATGCCTGCACGCTCCAGACCCGGGTGGCCTCGGCCGGCAGCGCATCCACCGCGCGTGTCTCGAGCCAGAAGCGGCGCAGCAGGTTCTGCGCGACCTGCAGGCGGTAGGCGGCGCTCGCGCGCAGGTCGGTGAGGGGGGTGAAGTCGCTGGCCAGCGCCTGTTGTGCGGCCCGCAACGCGGTCTCGTCCCAGGCGCGGCCTGTCAGCGCGGCCTCGGCCCCGGCGGCGCGCTTCACCACGGCGGCCATGCCACCGAAGGCGAGCCGCACCTGCTCGACCGTGCCATCGGGTGCGAGCGCGATCGACAGGCCGGCGCACACCGCGGAGATGTCGCTGTCGTAGCGCTTGCTGATCTTCCAGGCGCGCAGGCGGCGCGACGCGGCCGCCAGCGGCACGAGGATGGCCTGCACGAACTCGCCGGGCTCGAGGGCGTTCTTCATGTAGCCGAGGTAGAAGTCCGCGAGCGGCAGGCGCCGCGTGCGAGCGCCGCGGCGCAGCAGCAGCGCGGCGTCCAGCGCCAGCAGCACCGGCGCCGAGTCGCCGATGGGCGAGCCGTTGGCGACGTTGCCGCCCATGGTGCCGGCATGGCGGATCGGCGGCGAGGCGAAGCGCAGCCAGACCTCGCGCAGGCCCTCGAAGCGGTGCGCGAGGGCGGCCCAGGCGTCCTCCAGCGCGGCGCCCGCGCCGATGTGCAGTTCGCCGTCGCGGGTCTCGATGCGCTGCAGCTCGTCGACGCGGCCGAGATGGAGGATGGTGCCGAGATCCCGCAGCTGCTTGTTGACCCACAGGCCGATGTCGGTGCAGCCAGCGAGCAGGGTGGCGTGGGGGTGCTGCTCGCGCAAGCGGGCCAGGTCGTCGAGGGTGCGGGGTGCGAGGAAGTGGGTGACGATTCCCGGATTGCGCTTTGCTCCATCCGGGCTACGGAGCTCTGGCCGATCGGTGTGACCCGGCTCTGTAGCCCGGATGCCAATCCGGGGATCGTCCCTCAGCTCCTGCAACGCCGAGATCACCGGCCCGGTGTCGAGCGCGACCGCCGGCAGCTGGTGCGCACGCTCGCCCGCCTCCAGGATCGGCCGGTAGCCCGTGCAGCGGCACAGGTTTCCCGACAGCTCGTCGGCCAGGGCCTGCCGCGTCGGCAGCGTGCCGCAGGCCCGCCGCCGCTCGTACCCGGCCCACAGCGACATCACGAAGCCCGGCGTGCAGAAGCCGCATTGCGAGCCGTGGCATTCCACCATCGCCTGCTGCACCGGGTGCAGCGCACCGCCGGCCAGGTCCTTCAGGTCCTCGACGGTGAACAAGGCCTTGCCGTCCAGGGTCGGCAGGAACTGCAGGCAGGCGTTGACGGTGCGCAGGGCGAGGCCGTTCACGACCTGGCCCGCCGCCGTGTGCGGGCCTGGCAGCTCGCCCAGCACCACCGTGCAGGCCCCGCAATCGCCCTCGTTGCAGCCCTCCTTGGTGCCGGTGCAGCGGGCGTCCTCGCGCAGCCAGTCGAGCACCGAGCGCGTGGGCTGCGCATCGCTCGCCTCGACCACTTGGCCGCGGTGGAAGAACCGGATCACGGAAGCGCTCATGGATGCCCGGGGTTGTTCGACAGCAGGGGACCGCCAGCAAGGGTTATACCGCCTCTATCATGCAGCGGCTGGAGCCAGCCCATGACCCTGCCGATGCCCTCCCCTGCCCGGATCGCGCTGCGTGCCGACCTGCTCGACTTCACCGCCGCCCCGGCCTGGGGCGAGGTGGAGTCCGCGGCGGTGCGTTTCCGCCCCGACCACTGGCTGCTGGTGGAGGACGGCCGCATCGCCGGCGCCCAGGCCGACGCGCCGGACGCCGGGTGGGAACGCCATGACCACCGCGGCCGGCTGCTGATGCCCGGCTTCATCGACACCCACGTGCACAGCCCGCAGCTGGACGTGATCGCGAGCTACGGCACGGCGCTGCTGGACTGGCTCGACACCTACACCTTCCCCGCCGAGCGCCGCTATGCCGATGCCGGCGAGGCCGAGCGCGGCGCGGCGCGCTTCCTGGACGCGCTGCTGGCGCACGGCACGACCAGCGCGGTGGTCTTCCCGACAGTGCACAAGGTGAGTGCCGACCGGCTGTTCGCCGCGGCCCAGGCACGCGGCATGCGGCTCGTCACCGGCAAGGTGCTGATGGACCGCCATGCGCCGGACGGCCTGCGCGACGACGTGGACCAGGCCGAGCGCGACTGCGAGGAGCTGATCCGGCGCTGGCACGGGCGCGACCGGCTGGCGTATGCGGTGACGGTGCGCTTCGCGCCGACCAGCACGCCGGCCCAGCTGGCGATGGCCGGGCGGCTGTGCGCCGACTGGCCGGGCGTCTACATGCAGACCCATGTGGCGGAGAACCGCGACGAGGTGCTGTGGGTGGCCGAGCTCTTCCCCGAGGCGCGCAGCTACCTGGACGTCTATGCGCGCGCCGGCCTGCTGAACGGGCGCAGCGTGCTGGCGCACGGCATCTGGCTGGACGAGGCGGACCGGGCGGCGATCCATGCGGCCGGGGCTCAGGTCGCGCACAGCCCGTCGTCGAACCTCTTCCTGGGCAGCGGGTTGTTCGGCTGGCGGGCCGCCGAGGCGGCGGGCTGCGCGGTGAGCCTGGCGACCGACGTGGGCGGCGGCACCAGCCTGTCGATGCTGCGCGCGGCCAGCGACGCCTACCGGGTGCAGGCGATGGCCGGCGAGCGGCTGACGGCCTGGAAGGCGCTGCATGCCGGCACGCGCGGGGCGGCGAAGGCGCTCGGGCTGGCGGACGAGATCGGCTCGCTGGAGCCGGGGCGGATGGCCGACCTGTGCGTCTGGGACTGGGCCATCGGCCCGGTCGCCGAGCGCCGCATGGAGGTGGCGCGGGGCTTGCATGAGCGGGTGTTTGCGTGGATGACGCTGGCGGACGAGCGGAACCTGGCGGAGACGTGGGTGGGCGGGGTGCGACGACACGTGAGGGACGACCCCGGGTTGCCCGCGACTTCGTAGCCCGGATGCCAATCCGGGGATCGTCGGGGACAATCCGCCGGCCGGATACCTGAACATGCTGCGACTAGAACTGACTGACATCAGCAAGAGCTACCCCGCCGTCAAGGCGAACGACCGCGTCTGCCTGCGCGTCAAGCCCGGCGAGATCCATGCCGTGCTGGGCGAGAACGGCGCCGGCAAGTCGACCCTGATGAAGATGATCTACGGCGCGGTCCGCCCCGACGAGGGCACGATGCGTTGGAACGGCCAGCCGGTGGAGATCCGCAACCCGCAGGAGGCGCGGGCCCTGGGCATCAGCATGGTGTTCCAGCACTTCAGCCTGTTCGACACCCTCACCGCGGCCGAGAACGTCTGGCTCGGCCTGGACCGGTCGCAGGGCCTCGCCCAGGTCACGCGCCGCATCGCCGAGGTCGCCGGCAGCTACGGCCTGGAGGTCGACCCGCAGCGCCCGGTCCACACGCTCTCGGTCGGCGAGCGCCAGCGCGTCGAGATCGTGCGCGCGCTGATGACCTCGCCCCGGCTGCTCATCCTCGACGAGCCCACCTCGGTGCTCACGCCCCAGGCGGTCGAGACCCTGTTCGTCACGCTGCGCCAGCTCGCCGCCGAAGGCTGCAGCATCCTCTACATCAGCCACAAGCTCGACGAGATCCGCGCCCTGTGCCACCACTGCACCGTGCTGCGCGGCGGCCGCGTCACCGGCGAGGTCGACCCGACGCAGGAGACCAACGCCAGCCTGTCGCGCCTGATGATCGGCGCCGAGCCGCCGCAGCTGCAGCACCAGCAGGCGCGCCTCGGCGACGTCGCGCTCTCGGTGCGCGGCCTCGCCCTGCCCCGCCTCGACCAGTTCGGCATGGACCTGCACGACGTCAGCTTCGACGTGCGCTGCGGCGAGATCGTCGGCATCGCCGGCGTCTCCGGCAACGGCCAGCAGGAGCTGATGGCCGCCCTCTCCGGCGAGGACGCGCGCGCCGAAGCCGAGAGCATCCGGCTCTTCGACCGCCCGATCGGCCGCCAGTCGCCGCGGCGCCGGCGCGCCCAGGGGCTGCACTTCGTGCCCGAGGAACGCCTCGGCCGCGGCGCGGTGCCGACGCTGTCGCTCGCGCAGAACACCCTGCTCACGCGCACCGCCGCCGTGTCCGGCCGCGGCTGGGTGCGCACGCGCGAGGTCGCGGCGCTGGCGCAGCGCCTGATCGAGCGCTTCCAGGTCAAGGCCGCCGGCCCGCAGGCGCCGGCGCGCAGCCTGTCCGGCGGCAACCTGCAGAAGTTCATCGTCGGCCGCGAGATCGACGCGGCGCCGCGCCTGCTCGTCATCTCGCAGCCGACCTGGGGCGTGGACGTGGGCGCCGCGGCGCAGATCCGCGCCGAGCTGCTGAAGCTGCGCGACGCCGGCGGCGCGGTGCTGGTGGTCAGCGAAGAGCTGGACGAGCTGTTCGAGGTCTGCGACCGGCTGCTCGTCATCGCCCAGGGCCGCGTCTCGCCGCCCATCCCCACCGCCCAGGCCAGCGTCGAGCAGATCGGCGAATGGATGAGCGGGCTGTGGGCGAAGCGCGGCGCCGCCTTCCACCAGGAGGGCCGCCATGCTGAAGCTTGAGGCCCGGCCGGCCCCGAGCCGGTGGATGTCGGTCGCCTCGCCGCTGCTCGCGCTGGCGATCACCGTGCTGATCGGGGTGGCGCTGTTCCTGCTGCTCGGCAAGGACCCGCTGCGCGGCCTGCAGGTCTTCTTCTTCGAGCCGCTGAAGAGCGCCTATGCGCTGTCCGAGCTGGCGGTGAAGGCGACGCCGCTGCTGCTGATCGCGCTCGGCTTGGCGGTGTGCTTCCGCTCCAACGTCTGGAACATCGGCGCCGAAGGCCAGTTCGTGATCGGCGCGATCGCGGCCAGCGGCGTGGCGATGCTCGCCGAGCCCGGCACCGGGCGCTGGATCGTGGTCCCCATCCTGCTCGCCGGCGTCGCGGGCGGCATGGCATGGGCCGGCGTCGTCGCACTGCTGCGCGACCGCTTCAACGCGAACGAGATCCTGGTCAGCCTGATGCTGGTCTACGTCGCCGACCAGGCGCTGAACTACCTGGTGTACGGCCCGTGGAAGGACCCCAACGGCTACAACTTCCCGCAGACCATCACCTTCCTGCCGGCGACGCAGGTGCCGCGGCTGGTCAGCGGGCTGCGCGCGAACATCGGGCTCGTGATCGCGCTGCTCGCGGTGGCGGGCTTCTGGGCCTTCTTGTTCCGCACCTACGCCGGCTTCCAGCTGCAGGTGGGGGGCCTCGCGCCGGCCGCGGCGCGCTATGCCGGCTTCTCGTCGCGCCGCGCGCTGTGGACGGCGCTGCTCGGCTCGGGCGGCATGGCGGGGCTCGCGGGCGCGCTGGAAGCCGCCGGGCCGCTCGGCCAGCTCACGCCGCACGTGCCGGCCGGCTACGGCTTCGCGGCCATCATCGTCGCCTTCGTCGGCCGGCTGCACCCGGTGGGCATCGTCTTCTCGGCCATCCTGATGAGCATGTTCTACATCGGCGGCGAACTCGCGCAATCGCGCCTGGGCCTGCCCAAATCGCTGACCGGCGTCTTCCAGGGCCTGCTGCTGTTCACGCTGCTCGCCTGCGACACGCTGATCCACTACCGGGTGCGCTGGCAGCGCGCGCAGGCCGTGGCCACATCCGTTACACCGACAGCCGCCACGCCGGCAGCCACGGCGCCGTCGACCTCCAGCGAGGGCCCCGCCTGATGGACGCCGTCGCCCTGCTCATCGCCGCCACGCTGAACGCCGGCACGGTGCTCGCGTTCGCCGCCCTCGGGCTGCTCATCAACGAGCGTGCCGGCATCGTCAACCTCGGCGCCGAGGGGATGATGCTGGTGGCCGCCATCGCCGGCTTCGCGACCGCGGTGCACACCGGCAACGACTGGCTCGCCTTCGCGGCCGGCGCCGGGGCCGGCGCCCTGCTCGCCGCCGCCTTCGGCCTGCTGGTGATCTGGCTCAACACCAACCAGTACGCGACCGGCCTGGCACTGAGCCTGTTCGGCAGCGGCTTCTCGGCCTTCGTCGGCATCGGCTATGTCCAGGAGAAGCTGTCCGAGCGCGCGCACTTCCGCATCCCCGGCCTCGCCGACCTGCCCTTCGTCGGGCCGGCGCTGTTTCGCCAGCACCCGCTGGTGTATGCGGCGATCGCGTTGACGGTCGGCCTCGCCTGGTTCCTGTACCGCTCGCGCGCCGGGCTGGTGCTGCGCGCGGTCGGCGAATCGCCCGAATCGGCGCATGCGCTGGGCTACCCGGTGCGGCGCATCCGCCTGGCCGCGGTGGTGGCCGGCGGGGCGCTGTGCGGGCTGTCGGGGGCCTACATCTCGGTGGTCTACACGCCGCTGTGGGTGGAGGGGATGATCGCCGGCAAGGGCTGGATCGCGCTCGCGCTCACCACCTTCGCAACCTGGCGACCGGCACGCGTCTTGCTCGGCGCCTACCTGTTCGGCGGCGTGACGATGCTGCAGTTCTACCTGCAGGGCGAGGGGGTCGAGGTGTCGGCGCAGCTGCTGACGATGCTGCCCTACCTGTCGACCATCGTCGTGCTGGTGCTGATCTCGCGCAATGCCGGCTGGATCCGGGTGAACATGCCGGCCTCGCTCGGCAAGCCGTTTTTCCCGGGCAGCTAGCCTGATAAATTTCCGCCTTCGTTTCGTGTTCCCCACCCTGGAGTTTTCATGACCACTTTGTCCAAACGCGCCCTGCTGAAGCTCGCGGGCTGGAGCACGCTGGCGGCCGGCACCGCGCTGGTCGGCTGCGGCAAGAAGGAAGAGGCCCCCGCGCCGGCCCCGGCGCCGGTGGCCGCCGCCTCGGCCCCCGCGGCCGCGCCCAAGCCCGAGCCGCTGAAGATCGCCTTCGCCTATGTCGGCCCGGTGGGCGACGGCGGCTGGACCTTCGCGCACGACAACGCGCGCAAGGAACTCGAGAAGGAGTTCGGCGACAGGATCCAGACCAGCTTCGTCGAGAAGGTGCCCGAGGCGGCCGATGCGGAGCGCGTCTTCCGCGACATGGCGAGCCAGGGCAACAAGCTGATCTTCGGCACCACCTTCGGCTACATGGAGCCGATGCTGAAGGTCGCGGCCGACCTGAAGGACGTCAAGTTCGAGCATGCGACCGGCTACAAGCAGGCCGAGAACATGCGCACCTACGACAGCCGCACCTACGAAGGCGCCTACATGGCGGGCGTGGTGGCCGGCGGCATGACCAAGAGCAACGTGCTGGGCGTGGTGGGCTCGATCCCCATCCCCGAGGTGATCCGCAACATCAACAGCTTCACGCTGGGCGCGCAGTCGGTGAACCCGAAGATCAAGACCAAGGTGGTCTGGGTCAACGAGTGGTTCAATCCGCCCAAGGAGACCGAGGCGGCCCAGTCGCTGATCAACGGCGGCGCCGACGTGCTGATGCAGAACACCGACTCGAGCGCGGTGCTGCAGACGGCGGAGAAGGCCGGCAAGTACGCCTTCGGCTGGGACAGCGACATGACGGCCTACGGCCCGAAGGCGCACCTGGCCTCGAGCATCATCAACTGGGCGCCGTACTACAAGAAGGCGACGCAGGAGGCGCTGGACGGCAAGTGGACCGGCAACGCCGCCGCCTGGTGGGGCGTCAAGGAAGGCGCGATCGACCTGGTGTCGATCTCCGACAAGGTGCCGGCCGACCTGAAGGAGAAGGTCGAGAAGGTGAAGGCCGGCCTGAAGGACGGCAGCTACGTGATCTGGAAGGGCCCGATCGCCGGCAACGACGGCAAGGAAGTCCTGAAGAAGGACGAGGTCGCGGACGACAAGTTCCTGGGCGGCATCAAGTTCTTCGTCAAGGGCGTCGAAGGCAAGGTGCCCGGAAGCAAGTGATCCGCCGATGAACGAGGCGACGCTGTGGCATCCGGTGGCCGACGCAGCGTCGCTCGGCGACACGCCCCTGGGCGTGCGGCTGCTGGGGCAGGACCTGGTGCTGTGGCGCGACGAGCACGGCGGCGTCCGGGTCTTCGAGGACCGCTGCCCGCACCGCGGCACGCGGCTCTCGCTCGGGCGCGTCGTGGCGCACGAGGGTCGCGCGTCGCTCGAGTGCCCGTACCACGGCTGGCGCTTCGCGGGTGATGGCCGCTGCGTGCTGATCGCGTCGCAGCCGGATTTTTCTCCTCCGGCGTCCCATGGCGCCTGTGTCCACGAGGCGCTAGTGGCCCTCGGCTTGGCGTGGGTCCGCCTGGCGCCGGGCGACACGCCGCTGCCCGCCTTCGCGGCCGAGGACGACCCCCAGCTGCGCAAGCTGCTGTGCGGCCCGTACGACGTCGAGACGAGTGCCGGGCGCATCGTCGAGAACTTCCTGGACCTGTCGCACTTCGGCTTCGTGCACGAGGGCTGGCTGGGTGCGCGCGGCGAGGCCGCGATGCCGGACTACCGCGTGGAGGCGACCCCCACCGGCTTCGTCGCCAGCGGCTGCCGGGCCTGGCAGCCGCAGAGCAACCGGCTGTCGACCGAGGGGAGCTGGGTCGACTACCGCTACGAGCTGACGGGGCCGTTCAGCGCGGTGCTGACCAAGCTGCCCCAGGCGCAGGACGGGTACCGCGACGAAATCGCCCTGTTCGTGTGCCCGGTCGACGAGGAGCGCAGCCGGGTGTGGTTCCGGCTCGCGGTGACGGACAGCGCGTCGAGCGACGACGAGCTGCGCGCCTTCCAGCACAAGATCTTCACGCAGGACCAGCCCGTGCTCGAGTCGCAGCGCCCGAAGCGCCTGCCGCTCGGTGCGGGCGAGGTGCACTGCGCGGCCGACCGCAGCTCGGCCGCTTACCGCCGCTTCCTGCGCGAACGCGGCATCCGCTTTGGAGCCTTGACATGACGAACCTGAACCTCGACGCCCTCCCCCGCGAGCGCCTGCCGGCGCTGCTGCGCGCCATGCCCAAGGCCGAGCTGCACATCCACATCGAGGGCTCGCTGGAGCCGGAGCTGATCTTCGCGCTGGCGCAGCGCAATGGCGTGGCCCTGCCCTACCCCAGCGTCGAGGCGCTGCGCGCGGCCTATGCCTTCACCGACCTGCAGAGCTTCCTCGACATCTACTACGCCGGGGCGAGCGTGCTGTTGAAGGAGGCCGACTTCTTCGACATGGCGATGGCCTATTTCCGGCGCGCGGCGGCCGACAACGTGGTGCATGCGGAGCTGTTCTTCGACCCGCAGACGCACACCGAGCGCGGCGTGCGCTTCGAGACAGTGATCGCCGGATTGACGAGAGCCTGCGAGACCGCGAAGCGTGAACTGGGGGTGAGCAGCGCGCTGATCCTGTGCTTCCTGCGCCACCTGAGCGAGGAGGCGGCGTTCGAGGTGCTGGAAGAAGCGCTGCCCTTCCGCGAGCGCTTCATCGGCGTGGGGCTGGACAGCAGCGAGCGCGGGCACCCGCCGGAGAAGTTCGCGCGCGTGTTCGCGAAGTGCCGCGAGCTGGGGCTGCACGTGGTGGCGCACGCCGGCGAGGAAGGGCCGCCGGCCTACATCTGGAGCGCGCTGGACGTGCTGAAGGTCGAGCGCATCGACCACGGGGTGCGCTGCGTGGAGGACCCGGCGCTGGTGAAGCGGCTGGCCGCCGAGCGCGTGCCGCTGACGGTCTGCCCGCTGTCGAACGTGAAGTTGTGCGTGTATCCGGACATGGCGGCGCACCAGTTGGGCGCCTTGCTCGATGCGGGGCTGTGCGCGACCGTCAACTCCGACGACCCGGCGTACTTCGGCGGGTACATGAACGCGAACTTCCTGGCGACCTTCGAGGCGCTGCCGGCGCTGGGGGCGCGGCAGGCGTATCAACTGGCGAAGAATAGCTTCGAGGCGAGCTTCGTGGGGGAGGCGATGAAGGCGGCATGGATCAGCCAGCTCGATCGGGTCTTCGCGTAGCACTTCGACCCGGTCAGGCGCGGAGCTTCCAGCGAGAGCCCGTGACGGCGGCTCGCCATGCCAAATCGAACTCACGGGCGTCGACGGCCTCGATGACAAACTGAGGGTCTGCCGCAATCTCGACATTGGCCGGCACAGGGCCTTCGCCCAGGAACGTGTCGCCGCCCGTGCGGTCTTCACTCGCGAAGCCCATTCGGCCGTCGGCAAACACTTCGATCTTTCGCACTTCGTGGCGATCGACGTCAAGTTCACTCAGCAGCAGCACCGGATCGGCCGCGTCCTGGTGCAACCAACGCACTTTCAGGTAGGTCATCAGTTTCTCCCACTGCGAAGCAGACGCCCCGCCAGTACCAGCGGCTCGCGATTCGGAATCACGAAGACACCCGCACGTCCTTTGACAACCGTCAATCCCTGGACATCCACCTCCAGGAAGTGGGTGAACCTCCTGGCTTGGAACGGATTCCCCAGGAGACGTCGTGACAGCCCTGCCCCCGTCAGCCTACCGGGGCACAGATCTGAAAAATACTGCCCCTCTCCATACCGAACATCTCGCGGGCTGGATCTCTTCAGGGACGGAAACAGTTGCCCTGTCTGGAGAATGCCGTTCATGCCTGGCTCGTCCGTGTAGTGAAAGAGAGTTCTGCGTTGATCGTGACGAAGACGACTTTCAACCCTGCCCATCGTGCCAGCATTCCACGCAGCGCGCCATGAATTCGGCACGGGGATGCGAGACTGTCACAGCCAGAAATTCGATGGGCTCCTGAAATCGTATTCGTGCGCAGACACAACAGGTACAGACGAGCTATTGCCCAGGCGGCCTCAATCCCGCCACATCCTCGCCGCCCAATCGGCAAACGTCTTCAGGCGCCCGGGCTCCGCCCCATGGTTGCGCGCCGACATCACGCTCCAGCTGATGTACTGCTCGCCCGTCCAGTCCACCCAGCCGCCCACCAGGTGCGGCTGCCCCTTGCCGTTCAGCGGCAAGGGCGTGCGCTTCGGGTCCAGGCAGAACCGGAACCCCGACTTCACTTCCGGCTCGCTGCCGAACAGCGCGTTCGGGTCGCAGCGCCGCCACTGCTCGTACGCCGTGTTCGCATACAGCGCGTTGTAGAGCGAGATCGAGCTGTTGACGAACATCAGGTGCAGCCCCGGCGTCACCGCGTCCAGCTGCCGGAAGCGCGACTTCTCCCAGTCCTCCGGCCCGCGGTCCACCACCTCGCCTACGCCGAGCTTGTGGATCGCCAGCGACGCGCGGCTGCGGTGTCCCACGTTGCGGAACAGGTCGTTGGGCGCTGCCGGGTCCGGTTGGTTGAACGGCAGGTTCGTGTTGGCCAGCTGCGCCAGCTTCGTGCGCACCTGGAAGTAGCGCGCCAGGTGCGAGGCCGACACCTGCGCCGGCGCCTTGGCCGTCATCAGGTCATCGACCACCGCCGTCGTGAAGCCCATGTGGTACGGCCAGTCCATCGGCCCTTCCGACGCCCCCGGCCACCCGGGGTTCACCGTCATCTGCAGCTGGTACCACTGGTTGGTGCGGTAGTACGACACCAGCCGCGGCTCCCACGAGAAATAGAACTCGCGCTTGCCTTGCGCCGTGTTCTCGTTGACGTACAGCATGTGCGGGGCCATGTAGAAGACGCTCGGCCAGCCGAAGGGCCAGCCGCGCTTCTCGCCCTCGCCCACCCACTTGCCGCTCGCATCCTTCCGGCCGCGGAACACCCCGGGCGCCGACTCCAGCCCGTAGGTCTGCGCCAGCTCCCACTGCTTGACGCCCAGCCAGTGGATCATCCCGAACATCGCGCGCTCGATGAAGGCCTCCTTGCTGTAGCCGGCCTTCGCGTTCGGGTACAGCGCGCTCGCCTGCGACTGCGTCGCCGACGACAGCAGCGCCTGCAGCTTGCGCCCGCCGATCTCGGCGCCATACGGTTGCGAGGGGTTGGACGACACCCGGTCGCCGCGCCCGCCGCCGACAAAGTCGAGGATGCGCATGCCGGGGTCGGTCAGCCAGAACTGCGCCCGCTCGCGCTGGTCCGGCGTCAGGTGGCTCCAGTCGCCGTACACGCCGTTCGGGTTCTTGTTCGCGGCCAGCCAGTCGCTGATGCGCTTGACGACCTTGACCGGGTTGGAACCCTCGTCGCCCTTCGTCTCGAACAGGCCCTGCGCCTGCCCGGCTTCGGGCGTCCAGATGTCCAGCGGATGCTCGATGGGCAGCCAGGCGTTCCAGTCCGGCAGCTGCAGCGGGATCGGCATCTCGCGCGTGTTCAGCACTTTGCCGGGGCCCGGGTCCATGGCCGCGTCCAGCTCCGCCTGCGTGACCGCGGCCGTGCTGCCCGGGGCCTTGCCGGTGAAGACGTTGACGAAGGACTTCGCATCCGGCAGCACCGCGTCGAGGCCGGCGCCCGCGGACCATTCGACGGCCGGCTTGCTGTCGAGCCCCGGGCCCGGCTGGTAGGGCGGGTTCCACGGCGCGGCCTGCGCCACGTGCGGCACCTTGTCGTACAGCGCGGCGCGCAGGTAGGCGGCGATCTGCCGGCCCTGCGCCTCGCTCAGGCCGTGGAAGCGCGAGCGCTGCACGATCGCGTTGTTCGAGTAGTTGAAGTACTGCAGGTCGCGCCCGTCGGCGGCGTGGCAGGAGGAGCAGGCGGCGCGGATCTTCGTGGTGACAATGCTCGACTTCAGCAGGAGGTTCTGGCCGTTCCACAGCGCCTGGCCGGCGGTGGCGTCGGCGGCCCAGGTGCGGCCTGCCTCCTTCTCCGCGCGGATGTCCGCCCATTGGCGCGGCTGGTTCGCCAGGTTGCGGCCGGAGGCGTCCTGGACCTGCAGGTCGAGGATGCGGTAGCCGTTGGAGTTGCCGTCGGTGCCGTTGAAGCGGAACTCGATGCGGTTGGTCGCCGGCAGCGCGACCAGGCGGGCCCGTGTCGTCGCATCCAGCGGCACCCGGAAGCGGATCGTCAGCAGGCCACCGTTGACGCCACCGTGGGAGCGTTCGACCTCGTCGAGCTGCACGCCGCTGTCGCTGATGTCGATCCAGGGCGCGTTGACGCCGTTCGGGCCACCGACGATGCGCAGGCTGGCCGCGATCTTCGTCAGCGGCTTGCTCAGCGCCTGGAACTCCGGCGAGTTGTAGAAGCCGCAGCGGTGGCAGCGCACCACCAGCTGGCTGGCGTTGCCGAGCGCGGAGGCTTCCAGGGCCAGCTCGGCGGGGACGATGGTCGGGGCATCCGGGGCACCGGCGCCGAGCACTTCGATCGGCAGCGCCAGCACCGGAGACGGGCTGGGGGCCGGCGCGGGCGCGGGAGCCGGGCTCGGTGCCGGCGCGGGTGACGGAGCCGGGCTCGGTGCGGGGGACGGCGCGGGGGCGGGACTCGGCGCGGGAGCAGGTGCCGGGCTCGGTGCCGGTGCTGGGGCCGGTGCGGGAGCAGGCGCCGGGGCAGGAGCAGGCGCCGGCACATCGGTGGCCATCATCTGCCAGCGCTGGTTGTCGTTGTTGCCGCAATCCCATTGCTGGATGCGCCCACCGGCGGCCGTGCTGAAGTCCTTGACGTCCAGGCAACGGGCACTGTGCTTCGCGGCGATGCGGACGCTGTCGCCGACCGGCGTCACCGCGAAGCGCTGGTTGGCGCCGCCGCCGTAGGACCACTGCTGGATCAGCGCGCCGTTGGCGGTGGAGATGTCGCTCACGTCGAGCGCCTTGCCGCTGTGGACGTTGCTGAACGAGTAGCTGCCGTCGGCAGCGGCCCGCACCTCGAAGCGCTGGCTTGCAGCGTTGCTGCAGGCCGCCTGCAGGGTCTTGGCGCCGTCGGTGGCGGCACTGTCTTCAATGTCGAGGCACAGGCGGGACTGCACCCCGCGCAGCGCGTACTGCCCGATGGCGAGCGCACCGCGGCTGGCGACGAAGCGAGGGAAGAGCAGGAACTGCTGCGCCGCATCCGCGGTGTTGCAACCCGCCTGCTGCAGCTGCGTGCCATCGTCGTTGGAACGGCCGGCCAGCGTCACGCACTTGCCGCTCGCGGCACTGACCAGGCGGAAGCGGTTGCCCTGCGCCCGCCAGGGGCGGAAGCGCTGGGCGTTGGTGCCGTTGTCGGTCCACTGGTGGATGGCCGCGCCGTCGGCGCCCGAGCTGCCGGAGAGATCGAACACCTGGCCGGTGCCGGCGTTGACCAGCCTGACCGTGCCGTTGGCCTGGTTCGTCAGGTCGAAGGCCTGGGTGAGCGCGTCGCCGCAGGCTGCCTGCTGGATGCGGCCGCCGTTGGGGGCGCTGGGGACGGCGTCGACGCAGCGGCCGCTCTGGGCGTTGACGAGGACGTAGCGGCCGTTGTCCACGGCGGGGATGGATTCCGCGGCGGCAGCGGTTTCACGGTTGAGGCCGGCATCCTGGGGCGCCGGTGCACCGCCGGTTCCTCCCCCGCAGGCAGCAAGCACGAGGCTGGCGGTGAGGGCGATCGCGGTCGGGGCGGTGTGCAGGGTCGACACGGATGAGCGCATGGCGATGGAGCGGAGTGAAACCGGTTCCATTTTTGCCTTGCCACCAGCACTGGAGGGATCGCAAGAAGCAAGAGACTGCAAGCAGGCGTAAGGAGTCGCCTTCAGGTGCCAGCCGACATGACCAACATGGCTACGAGCTTGAGGTCGCAAATTGCGACCTCAAGTCAGCGAGCAACCACAGGAACATGCGTGTACTCACGTGGCGGCAACCCGAGCTCGGGTGGAAGAGCGGCCTGGACGCCGCGGATACGGCCGTCCGGGGTCAACACCAATGTCCAATCAACTTGACCCGTGAAGGCATTGGGATACACCTGCCGCAAGTGCCGGCGGGTCGTGAGGTACCGGCGATCCTCCAGCAGCTCCTGCAGGCTGGTCGGGTAGACCTTCGCTGACCCCGGCGAAGCGTCGTAGTAGCTGCCAATGGCGGTGACGATCTGGCCGCCGGCCCAATCGAGCTGCGCCATCCGCTGGTGGCGTGCCGTGCTGACCCAGACCTCGGACGCCGCGACCAACCCGATGCCCAGCAACGCGATGGCGAAGAGCAGGCCCAGGTAGGTGAAGCCGCGCTGGCGCATCGCCTTCACCACGACGAGAACGCCGTGCCGTCGCGTCCCATGCCCGGCGCTCCGCTGCGCACGTCGTACACCCCGGGCGTCGTGCCGTCCGGATGCGGCACCGCTACCCAGCTCTCCGCCGTGTCGGTATGCGGGTCGACCGGCACGCTGCGCAGGTAGCGCGCATCCGCCAGCGCCTGCAGGCTGGGCGGCAGCTTGCGCGTGTCGGCTCGGTACTTGTCGATCGCCTCGCGCAGCAGGCGCAGGTCGGTGCGCAGGGCCGCGTCCTTTGCCCGGTCGACCGAGTCGATGTAGCGCGGCGCCGCAATGGCCAGGAGGGTCGCGAGGATCGCCATCACGACCAGCAGTTCGATCAGCGTGAAGCCGCGTCGGCGTCGGTTCATTGGCGCCTCACCAGCTGCCATACGGCGTGCCGTCCAGGCCGTTGCCCGGGGCCTGCGAATGCACGTCGAACACGTCGCGGCCCGGCTGCGGATCGTCCGGCGGGCTGGCATAGCTGCGCAGTGCCCAGGTCTGCGCCGCGGGCAGCTCGGCCGGCGCGAAGGGATCACGCGGAAGGCGGCGCAGCAGGAAGATCCGGTTGCCCTGGGCCGAGCGCGCATCGACGACACCATCGACCAGCACCTCCAACGTCGGTGGGTACCCGGAGCCATCCGCCGGCTTCGCGATGTGGCCCTGGTCGACGAGGCGCTTGTAGTCGTCGAGGGCCGTGCGGATCTCGCGCAGCGAGCGCCGCAGGTCTTCCTCTTGCGCCCGGCGTTGCGACAGCTCTGCCAGCGGCAGGCCGATCGCCGCCAGCACCGCCATGATCGAGACCACGACCAGCAGCTCGATCAGGCTGAAGCCGCCGCAGTGTCGATGCGGCTTCATGGCGCAGGCGTCGGCGGGGTCGGCACCACCGGCGGCGGTGCCAAGGGCGCCGGGGCATTCTGCATGGGCACCGGCCGCGGCGCCCCAGGCGGCGGCTGGAAGGCCGGCACCTGTTGGGGCGCCGTCGCCGGCGGACCGGATGGCATCCCCAGCTGGATCGGCGCCCCGCCCACCGAGGTCTCGGTGCCCGACAGGAACTCCTGCAGGCCCACCCCCGGCACGTCCAGGTTGCGCACGATGCGCGGCGTGATCAGCAGGACGATCTCGGTGCGCACGTCGTTGTCGGTCGCCGAGCCGAACAGCTTGCTCACCACCGGCACCTCGTTCAGGCCCGGGATGCCGACGTTCGAATGCCGCTCGTCGCGCTGGATCAGCCCGGCGAGGATGTTGGTCTCGCCGTCGCGCACGCGCAGGCTGGTCGAGGTGTTGCGCGTGCCGAGGCGGTAGGCCGTCGTACCCGTGCTGCGCGTGATGGTCTCCAGGATGTTGGACACCTCCAGCGCCACCTTCATCGACACATCGTCGTCCAGCGAGATCGACGGCTCGATGTCCAGCTTCAGGCCCACGTCCAGGTAGCTCACCGATTCGGACGAGCCGACGTTCGCCGTGGACGTGGTCGTGATCACCGGCACGCGCTCACCGATGAGGATCTTCGCGGACTGCTTGTTGCGCACCCGCACCCGCGGGTTGGCCAGCAGGTTGGCATCGCCCTTGGTGCTGCGCAGCTGGGCCGAGGCGAGCGGCGTCGGCGTGTTCAGGCGGATCATGTGGCGGTTGCGGTTGCCGTCGCGCAGCTCGTCCAGCCGCACCTGGCCCGGCACGCCGTCGGCGCCGACCACGGCCGCCGACACCGAGTCGGGCCAGTGGATGCCCAGCTCCAGCAACCGGCTCACGCTGACCTCCAGCACCTCCAGCTCCAGCATCACCTCGGGCTCGGGCAGGTCCTGCGAGGCGATCAGCTTCTCGGCCAGGCGCACCACCTCGGCCGAGTCGCGCACCATCAGCATGTTCAGCTTGTCGTCGACCACCACGTCGCGCACCTTGGCGATGGTCTTCAGCGCGCCGGCCACCTTGGCGGCTTCGGCGTTGTTCAGGTAGAAGGTGCGCACCACCATCTCCCGGTACTCGGCGGCCTTGGCCGCGGTGTTCGGGTAGATCAGCAGCGTGTCGTCGTCGAGCACGCGGCGCTCCAGCTGGTTCGTCGCCAGCAGCAGGCGCACGATGTCCTCCACCGGCTTGTTGTTCACCGAGAGCGTCACGCGCAGGTCGGGCCGCACGTCGCGCTCGATGATGTAGTTCAGGCCCGAGGCCTGCTTCAACGCCTCGAAGACCTGCAGCAGCGAGGCATTGGTGAAGCTCAGCGACACCGGCACGCGGTAAGCCGCCTTCAGCTTGGGGTAGATGCCGAGCTCCTTGCCGGTGGCATCGGCCTGCTGGCGCATCAGTTGGCGCAACTGCTGCGTCGCGCGGCGGTGGGTGGCGTTCTCGGACAGCACCTGCTGGGTGCGCGAGATCGCTTCGTCGAGCTTGCCGGCGCGGGCCAGGGCCTGGGCCTCGTCCAGCAGCCGCCAATGCCGCTCGGCCGCGTCGGTGCGTGCCAGGCCGGCGGCGGCGCGAGTGTTGGCCGCATCGAGGCGCTGGGCCTTGCCGTAGGCTTCGCGGGCCGCCTTGAAGCTGCCGGCCTCCTGCGCCTGGTCGCCCTCGCGCAGCAACTGGGCGACGATGCCGTCGCGCTGCGTGTAGAAGGTGCGGCGGTACTCGGTGTTGGCCGGGTTCTGCGTCATCGCCTCGCGCAGCTTGGCGAGGCCGGCCTCGGTGTCACCGGCGGCCATGCGCGTCTGGCCCTCGCTGAAGGCGTGGTAGCCGGCGCAACCGGCGAGCGCCAGGGCCGCCACCGCGCAGGCCGCGAGCCGGGAAGGAAGACGAAGGGCAAGGCTCATCATGGACGGCTGGCGGCAGGTCGAGGAACGGGCAGGCGCCATTCGCGCTTGCTGGCGATGTGGACCACGGCCAGCTGCTGGGCTGTGATCTCGGTGACGCGGTATTCGGCCAGCAGCACCGTGCCGACCCGCGCGAGGGACGTGCCCTGCCCCGTGGCGACGAAGACGCCCGGCGACTGGCCGTCGTCCCAGGTGCCGACCACCTGCAGTTGCGGCGGCGGCGGGGGCGGCGGCTCGACGACCGGCGGCGGTGCGGGCGGGCCGACGAGCACGAAGGCCTTGGGCTGCGGCGGTGGGGGCGGCGGGGCCGGTGGTTGCGGGGGCTTGCGGACGGCGAAGGCATCGCCGGCGATGTCGACGGGCGATGCATGGGCGATGGCAGACAGCGGGGCCGGTGCAGAAGCGGCGACCACCCCAGGACGCACCACCGGGGCCACGAGTTCGACCGGTTGCGAGGTGAGCGGCAGCCACAGGTGCGCCGCCAGCAGCACAGCCATCACCAGCAGCAGCCAGGGCAAGGGGCGGCGCATCATCGAGCCTCCGCCAGGTAGATACCGATCGAGAGCCTGGCCTCGACCTCGGCACTGTCCGCGGTCTTGCGACTCATCGCCACCTCGCGCAGCGCGAGACCGGGCACCGTGCCGATCCACTGCGAGAGCAGGGCGCGGAGTTGCGGATAGCTCCCCTTCAGCGTGCAGCGCACCTCCAGCATCGCGGGCTCGTTCTCGCCGGCGGGGAGCACGTGGTATTCGGCGGCCGGCCAGGCAAGGCCCTGGGCCACGGCGGCCTGTTGCATCTGCGTGAGCAGCAAGGGCACCTCGCTGCGCGGCGGCAGGGTCAAGGGTGCGGACGTGTCGCGGGCAACGCGCACCGGCACGGCCGGATTTGTCGTCGCCGGAAGGCCGAGACGCGGAGCCGGCCGAGCCGTCGCCGCAATCAGCGCAGCCGCCAGCAGCATCGCGAGACCCGCCCAGCCGGCCCAACCGATGGCGTGGTGCACACGCGCCACGGCGATACGCCAACGCAGACTGGCGGGGCGTGCCACGGAGGCGTTCATGGCGGACTCCATCGCGTCAGCACCGTGAAGCGCACCAGCTTGCCGCCGCCGACCGCATCCGGCCCCGGCTCGTGCGAGACCAGGGTGGCTCCTGTCAGCGGCCCTTCCCCGTCGAGCCGCAGCGCATAGGCCAGGGCGTGCTCGAAGCTGGGCGCCTCGCCGTCCAGGCGCAGCTGGCTGGAGCCGCGCTCGAAGTTCCAGGCCAGCAGGTAGACCGGATCGGTCGTGGCCGATTCGACGGCGCGCATCGCGGGCAGCCAGGGGCGCTCGATCTCGACACGCGCACGCTGCAGGCGGCGCTCTTCGGCGGTGGGCGGCAGTGGGCGGGCCGCCTTCTGCAGCGCTGCCAGTCGCTCGGCGTCCCGGCGGGCCACTGCCGCTTCGGCGGCACGCTCGCTCTCCCACTGTCGGGCCTGCCACAGGCTGAGACCCAGCGCCAGCAGGCCGAGGGCGAGCAGGCCCCATCCCGCCCAAGGTGCAGGCGGCGGCCTCAGGAAATCCGCGCGACGCAGTCTCATGCCGTCGCCTCCTCGCAGACCGAACGCCAGCCGACACGCTCGCTCGAGCGCGGCAACTGCGCGGCGGGCCGCCAGCAGGCCGCGAGCACGGCAGCGTCCGCCCGGCCCAGCCGCAGCGCCTCGGCCTCGACCAGGTGCGCCACGGCGGCCGCATCGTCCGGCAAAGGCAGCGCGGGATGCAGGCCGTCCCAGCGCCCCCCGGCGCGCGAGGCCATCACGCAGCGGTCCTGCTCCATCCACGCCCACCAGCCATCGCGCGCCGCGTGGCGGCCGAGGCGGTGCCAGCCCCATTCGAAGGCGGGCCACAGCGCAGTCCAGGCCAGGCCAAGGTCCTGGGCGGACTGGGTCAAGGCCGCCTTGACGGAGGGGGCCAAGCCGTGCGCCAGCAGGAAGCGCTCACCCGGGCGGAAGTCCATGCGCAGTTCCCAGCGCGCCACCGGCTCCGCAGGGTCGTCGTGCGATTGCGAGAAGCGATGCCGCACCAGCGTGTCGGCCTGCGCGGCGGACCACAGCAGGCCGCCGGTGTCGGCCAGCAGCAGCGGCAGCCAGGCGGATTCGAGCACCAGCGCCGCCTGCGCAGGACGATCGTCCGCCAGCAGCGCTTTCAGGCCGGCAGCCAGGTGCTCCGCCGCGGGCGGCAACTCGGCATGGAAGGCATGGCTCGACGCCAGCGCGAAGGACGTCCCCTGCGCCTGCCAGCGCTCGATCGCCACGCGGCCGATGCGCAACAGCGTCTTCGGACGGGTGCGATCAAGCGGCCACACGGTCCACCTCCGCCAGGGTCGTGTCGCCGCGCGCCACGGCCTCCAGCGCCTGCTCGCGCAGGCTGCGCCAGCCGCCGCGCTCGGCCTCGGCCTGGATCTCGGCCTGGGGGGCGCGGCACGCGACCAGGGCCTTCAGGGCCGGCGTCATCGTCAGCAACTCGCCCAAGGCAAAGCGCCCCGAATAGCCGGTGCCGCGGCAGTGCTCGCAGCCGCGGGCGGCGCAGTGCGGGCAGACGCGCCGCAGCAGGCGCTGCGCCAGCACGCCATTGATCGCCGACGCGAAGGTGTAGGCATCGATGCCGAACTGCTCGAAGCGGCCCACCACGTCGAACACGGTGTTGGCGTGCACCGTGGTGAAGACGAGGTGGCCGGTGAGCGCGGACTGCACCGCGATCTGCGCGGTCTCGGCATCACGGATCTCGCCGACGAGGATCTTGTCGGGGTCGTGGCGCAGGATGGAGCGCAGGCCGCGTGCGAAGCCCAGGCCCTTGCGCTCGTTGACGGGGATCTGCAGCACGCCGGGCAGCTGGTACTCGACCGGGTCTTCGATGGTGATGATCTTGTCGCGCGACTCGTGGGTCTCGGAGATCGCTGCGTAGAGTGTGGTGGTCTTGCCGGATCCGGTGGGGCCGGTGACGAGCAGCATGCCGTGCGGCTTGCGGCACAGCGCGTGCAGCGCGGCGCCGGCCTGCGCGTCGAAGCCGAGCTTGGCGAGCGTGAGGCCGGCGAGGCTCTGCGCGAGGTGCTCGCGGTCGAGGATGCGCAGCACCGCGTCTTCGCCGTGGATGCTGGGCATGATGGAGACGCGCACGTCGATGGCGCGCGAGCGGTAGCCGATCTGCAGGCGGCCGTCCTGCGGCACGCGGCGCTCCGCGATGTCGAGCTGGGCCATCACCTTGATGCGGCTGATGGCCTGGGTGGCGAGCTCGGGGCTGTCGATGCGGCGCATGGCGGTGAGCACGCCGTCGATGCGGAACTTCACGGCCAGGCCGGCAGGGTCGCTTTCGAGGTGGATGTCGGAGGCGCCCGTCTTGAGTGCGTCGTAGAGCGTGGAGTTGACGAAGCGCACCGCGGGGCTGTCGTCGGCGCCGATGTCGCGCAGGTTGAGGGACTCGGCGGCGGCAGGGCCCTGCGCCGCCACGTCGACCGCGCCCAGTCCGACGGTGCCCAGCGCCGACATGTCGCGCTCGGCGTGCGCGAGCCAGGCATCGAAGGTCTCGTCGCTGGCGAGGTGCACCTGCAGGGCGCCGAAGCGCGTGCGGGCCCAGGCCTGCGAGTCGGGGTCGAAGGGGTTGGTGATGACGAAGTGCTGCGCGGCGGCGGTGTCGGTGAATAGCGCGCAGCGGCGGCCGGCGGCATCGGCAAAGGGCAGGCGATGGAAGGCGGGGGACCAGGCGGACAGGGCGTCGAGCCGGACCACGTCCAGGCGCAGCGCGGCGCCGAGCGCGTCGACCAGGACCTGCGGCTCGGGCGCCTGGGCGCGCAGGGCGGCGAGCAGGTCGTCGCAGCCGGCGGCGCGCAGGCGCGCGATGTGGCTGGCGAGCGAATCGCCGGAGGCGGGAACGGCACTCATTGGATGCTGGCAGCGAGTTCGAAGATCGGCATGTACATCAGGATCACGACCAAGCCGACGCCCAAGCCGATCGCCACCATCACGATGGGTTCCAAGGCGCGCATTGTGCGCTCCAGCGTGCGGCTCACCTCGGTCTCGTGGAAGTGCGCGATACGGGTGAGGACCGTGCCGAGATCGCCGGTTCGCTCACCGGCCTGCATCAGTTGCTCGGCGACCGGGGTGGCCATGCCGGCGCGGGCGTGCGCGGCCGAGGGGGCGAGGCCCTGCTCGATGCCTTGCTGCACGGCGCGGCCGCCGGGCTGGAGGCTGGCGGGCAACAGGTCGTTGGCGAGGTGAAGGGCCTGGGGCAGCGGAATACCGCCCTGCACCAGCATGCCGGTGGCGCGGTACCAGCGGGAGAGGAAGTAGGTGTGCAGGCGCTCGCGCAGTGGGGCCCAGGCGAGGATGCGGCCGAAGACGCCGGACCGCACGCGGGGAGAGGCGACGGCGGTGACGAGCGAGAGCACCCCGGCCGCCGCGCCGACCCACCAGGCCGCGGCATTGGCATGCAGCAGGTGCGACCACTGCACCATCGCGCGGGCGGACCAGGGCAGGTTGCCGCTCATGCTGTCGAACACGCGGGCGAAGCGCGGCATCACATAGAACAGCAGGAACAGCAGCACCAGCGTGCCCACGCCCATCAGCAGCATCGGGTAGATGCCGGTGGAGACGAGCTTGTGGCGGACCTCGGTGACGCGCTGCTGGTGGTCGAGGAAGCGGGTGAGGGTCTCGGGAAGGTCGGAGGTGTGCTCCGAGGCGCGCACGAGTGCGATGAGCAAAGGCGGGAAGGCGCGGTGGGCGGCAAGGGATTCGGAGAGGGTGCGGCCTTCGCGCAGCTGGCGCTCCAGGGCTTCGATGGCGTGCAGGGTGGTGCCCTTGGCGCCGCGGCGCAGGGCGTCGAGGGCTTCGATGACGCTGAGGCCGGCGACCAGGAGGTCGCGGAGTTGCTCGACGAAGACGGAGATGTCGATGCGCTGACGAGGGGTGCGGGCGAGCAGCGCGGTGTCGAGACGCCAGATTGAGGCGGCGGAGGACAGCACGGTGTAGCCGAGGCGTTCGGCTTGCAGTCGGGCGTCACCGGCATCGAGGGCATCGATGTCGAGGGCACGGGGGAGGCCCTTGCCTTGGATGACGTTCAGGCGGAAGCGCATAAATGGCGACTCTTCTAAAACGGGATTCGAGAACCGCCTAACCATAGGGGGCCAACCATCAGAAACAAGACCCTTACCGCAAGAACCATAAGCATCCAACCGCAGCTTTGTAAAACATCGCCCCGGATAAATAGAAAAACACCTCAAATCGCCCTTTTGACAACCACCTGATTTTTGTTGTCTTCCAATGTCTTGTAAATCAAATATTCCCCACCTAGCTGACCGAATTGCAGGGGGCGGGCCACGGAAAACCCAGACAAAGCCAGCAATCTGGCCATGAGCTCCACAAACCCGCCAAGTGACTGAACCTGTGCGCCACCAACTCCGTCCCCACCAATTGCAATCCAATAATCATGTTGCGGGAAGTCCTCTTCATCACATCCCGCCACAACAATTTTTGCACCGAAGAATGAAGCCACAAAATATTCCCCACTGACATAATTTGAGCTTTCACGACGGTGGATCTCTTCTACACCGAGGCATGTCAGAAGAATTGTTGCGCATGAGGCCAGATCACTCACGCCACCCTTGGAAATAAAGAGATGATTCGACATCATCGAGCGCCCACCTTCACTTAATTCCTCTCCAATTCTGGGATGAGACACTAGAGATGATTTTTAGGATCGAGCAGATATTTCACTTGCAAGATATTCGGCAATCTCACGCGCGTCACTTGGGAATTCCTTAATCCGCGCTTGAACATCCTCCCATCCCCCGGATCGCGCCCTCTGCTGCGGCTTGAGGACAAAGCCTTCTTCTACCTTGAGAATTTTCCACAGCGTTGCTCTCTTCTCGAACACCGACCAAGTATTCGCCTTAGCGTATGAAAGAATCACTGTCGGCGATAATTTCGCTTTACTAGGAGTTTGAATCACAGGATTTCCGACAGCAATCACTTGAGCTATCGCATCCGCGACAATATTTTGAGAGCTGCTGGGCACAACAATTACCGGATCCACTTCCAAGAAAAATCCCGCATCGGTTTTTGCAACAACCGGAACAAAAACCTTCCCGCCGCGAAGATAAATATGCCACAGCATCATTTATGCTTTTATATTTAGAGGAGCCGCGACTTGGGACTCAAGGGGCCGATGCTGACGCTCTCTCCATCCCATCCTCAGCATACTCCTAGTACTCTCGTCGACCGAATACAATCCTTGAGGACAAAGCATCCATTACAGGCAGGGACCCTGCGCTAATCGTAATATCAACATTGAATTCGAACCTGAACTCATTCAAACTCAACAGCAAAGCGTCAAACTCGCCCATCACATCTTCGATCTCTTCGCGATCTTCCTCACTCTCACGCTCGAGAACAAAGAGTAAGCGAAGCATAGCTTCGTCAAATGTGATAGCCACCCTCCTGAAGTTGGGTGACACCGCTCCTACAAGGGCTTGCACCACCATCAGCACCACTTTATTCTCGTTGTTCAGATCAAGTTTGGCCTTCATCGTGGCATCCATTCCGGATTAGTGGGCACTACGCTGGACTCCGCCGGCTCCTTGATAATGAACACACTGAGTGACTGCTCGGGCAATCCAGGAGCCGCTATAAGGCGGCCTCTTTATCTTCACACGCCGCCTCCCTGGATTAATTCGCCAACTTGAGAGCACCCGCCTCATTCCAAGCGCTCCCGGAGCACATCGCCCCACTTTCCTTGCATTTCTGCAAGGACATCCTTAATAGGCCACCCGGGGGCTGATTCAACTAAATGCAGCAAAGTCCACGCGAGTCCAAAGCAGTCATCGGGGCCGAACAGCTTTGTCAAAGCGCCAGCCTCCTCGTCTGTCACAGGAGACTGAACTGCGGCCAACTGCCTCTCAAATTCCTTGAGCGCCGAAGCATCAGCCAGCGAAGCAGGAGGCAGCGGTCCAAGCGCAATAAGCAATTCAATTGATTTTTGCATTCTATTTCTTCATAAGTTCAGGAAAATTTTTCTCATAATACTCCACCAATTTTCGGAGACCGTCATTATATTTGTTACCAACAAGGCTGCGCACATCTCTGAAGTCTTTCGCCAAAACATCTCTGAATGACAAGCCTGCGTCTGACTTCAAAGTTTCCGCCCCCCTAGATCCATAAGTTCTTGTCTGAACATGTTCACCGTGGTGCATCACCAGAGCACCGCCCTCGTTATACCCTGTTCGCTCAGCTGCAGCCTGAGGCATGTGATGGGCAGTTAGTCCGTCCCCTTTGGTGCCTTTGAGGGCTCCAAAAGGTCCCGATTCGCCGGCCTGCACACCACGCTTTATTGATGATGCTTCTGCAGCAATCTTTTCAGCATTTAACATTCGGGCGCCGGCGGTCACCATCTTCATGCCTACCGACTCGATCGGTACAGCTTGAGAAGTAGCGTCCGCCAGACCGGAAAGTGCGCCACTCATCGAGTACATCGTTTGTCCCCGCGCTTCCGCGCGAGACGTTTTTTCGCTATTGGCTGCAAAATTAGAAAACGGCACCGTGGCAAGGTCCGCATCAGACATCAATGAGTAATCCGTCGGCTGCAAGGCGGCTGCGACACGCTGCAGAATATTGGTCAGCGTCTCTTTGAAGCCGTTGCTGGTGCCGGAGTTGGCGGTGCTCGAACCACTTCCACCCGTCGCAGCTGCCGCTTCGGGTTGGCTGCCCGAGTTCATGGAACCCGCTGGCATTCCAGTTGCTGTAGGGACGAACGAGCTTGCAAAGTAACTGCCCGGCGCCTTCCCATAGTCCGCATCAATTCCTTTCCAGTTCTCATCGGCAGTCGGCCCAAGCCCTGTGGGATCGATGAACACCAGCGCGTTGTTCAACACATAGGTGTAGCGGTTGAACGACTGTCCGTTCTCCGGGTCCGGCACCGTCGGATCCGCGCTCGAGTGCCGCCCCAGCAGTGGGTCGTACATCCGCGCATTCATGTGCACAAGACCGAGCTGGTCCAGGTGCTCGTGCCCGGTGTAGCCGCTGTGGTCCTGCGTGTTCTTCAGGCTGCCCCACAACGGTCCGGTGTCATCGCTGCCATCCGCATTGCGCCGCCGCCCCCAGGCGTCGTAGCTCATGCGCTGCAGCACCACCTGCGCCTGGTCCATCTCCACCAGCGTTGACGCGAGGTGGTCCTTCAGGAAGTAGCGCAGGCTGCGCGTGGCCGTCGCCGTCGGCGAGATGGCCAGTCCGGTGAACTTCTCCTCGATGAAGCCCAGCCCCATCGGCAGATCGGTGCGGATCGTCGTCGTATTGGCGACAGCGTCCTTCTCCTTCTCGATGTCCCCAGCGTAGCGGATCTCCGTGATGGCGTTGCCCGCAGTCCCGCCTGTCACTGGGCTGATCGTCTGCATCGCCCGCTCATGCTCGCTGCTGTAGACAAAGGCGGTGCGCTGTGTCGGCGTGCTGCCGCTCAGCTTGTCGATGCTCGCCGGCATGTTGAACGAGGTCCAGGCATAGGCGCGCGCCAGGCCGTTCACCAGGTTCCCGTTCGCGTCGTATTGGAAGCCCGGGTTGGTGAGCCCCGCCGGTGCCCCGGTGATCGAGCTCACCGCGCTCGGCCGCACGCTGCCCGCGCCGGAGGCCGGGTAGTTGTACGTCCCCACACCGGTCTTGCTGGTCAGGTTTCCGATCTCGTCGTAGGTCGTCGTCGAACGCAGCGAGCCGCCGATCGAACTCGTCTTCAGTCGGTTCAAATCGTCGTACTTGAAGGTCTCGCTCAGCAGGCTGCCGCTGTTGGCGACCAGCTGGCTGCGGCTCTCCAGGTTGCCCAGTTCGTCATAGTCGTAGACGTCGTTCTGATACACCGGGTTGTTCGCCGCCGGGCCGCTCTGCACCGTGTTGAGCCGGCCGGTGTAGAGGTTGTAGCCGCGTTGCGTCACCACGCCGTTGCCCAGTTGCTCCTGCAGGACGTTACCCTCGGCATCGAACACTTGGCCTTGCCAGACCATGCTCGTGGCCCCGTCGTAGCGGTCCACCTGGTTGGCGTAACCCTGCGCGTTGTAGCGCGTCGTGAAGCTGTTGCCCACCGCGCCGCTCGTGCCGCTGCCCCGGGCACTGCGCAACTGCGACAGCGTCTGCGCCCGCCCGAAGGCGTCGTAGCTCACGCAGCTGCTGTAATCCCAGTCCAGGCTGATGACGGTGCAGTTCGGCCGGCCATAGGCGTCATAGCTGTGCACGCGCCGGTAGTCCTTCGCGCCGCCGGCCCAGGTGTACGCCTCCGCCAGGTCACCCGTCCCCTTGGCCGCCGTGTCGTACTCCCAGCGGCTGTCCAGGTCCCGCTCCAGCCGCCGCGTCATCCGCCCCAGCGCGTCGAACTCGAAGTCCGTCACCTGCTGCTTCGCGTCCGTCTGGCGCATCGTCTGTCCCAGCGCATCCACCACGTAGGTCCAGTTCCCCAGGCTCGGGTCCGACAGCGTGGTCTTGCGCCCCAGCTTGTCGTAGCCGATGTTGATCTGGTTGCCCTTCGCATCCGTCGTGCGCACCAGGTTGCCGAACGGGTCGTAGGCGTAGCTCGTCACCGCGTTGTACGCATCCGTCACCGCCTTGGTCTTGCCCAGCAGGTTGTGCAGGGCGCTGCGGGTCTGGCTCTTGGCGTTCGTGGTCGTCAGCGTCAAGCCGTTGTAGGCGTACGTGGTGGTGTCGAAGCCCGTGCCGGTCTTGTTGGGCGAGCGGCTCTGCGTCAAGCGGCCCAGCGCATCGCGCTGGTCGTAGAAGGTCCACACCGCCGTCTGCGTGCTGTAGTGCGGCCGGGCGATCTTGAGCACACGGCCCAGGCTGTCGTACACCTTCTCGTTCAGGATCGCCGTGCCGTCGAAGCCCCAGCTGCGGGTGAGCACCGTGCGGCCCAGCGCATCCGTGAACTCCTCCGTCGGCACCGCTGTCTGGCTCGCCTGCCCCGCGCCGCCCCAGTGCTGCGTGATCGTCACGCTGCTCGCGCCGTTCAGGCAGGTGTCCACGCAACTCCTGTAGGCCGTGCTGGTCGCGGTGCCATCCGGGCGCGTCTCGCGCAGCTTGCGGCCCCACGGGTCATAGGCCAGCGTGGTGACCAACTGGTCAGGGTCCGTGCTCGTCAGCACATTGCCCGTCGCCGCATCGTGCGTGCTCGTGGTGACGTGGCCTTTGGCGTTGGTGTTCGACTCGGCGTAGCGGTAGCGCGCGTCATAGCCCACGCTCTCGCCCCGGGACTTTGGCTGGCCGGTGACCGGGTCCGTCCAGCTCAGCGTCTTGCCGGTCGTCACCCCGTAGTTGGGATGCAGCACGAAGTCCGTCACCGACTTGAGCGTCGGATCGTCAGGTTCCACCGTCTGCTTGATCACCGCGCCGTACGCGTCGTATTCGAAGTCGATCGTGCGGGTGATGGTCTGCGCCTTGGCCTGGCCCACCGCCAACAAGGCCAGGCCGGCAACCAGGGCGCTTCGGAAGTTCTTGCTGTTGTTCATGTTGACCTCCTCCCTCAATTGCAGCTGCCGCCACCGGTCGCGCCGGTGATCTGCACGGTCAATGGGCTGTAGTTCGCGCCTTGGATCGTGAGCTTCGCCACCCGGGTCCCGTTGGTGCACCCCGCCAGCCAGCTCACCCCCAGGGTGCAACTGCCCCCCGGCGCCACCGTGCCGCCCGACGTGCAGGTGATCCTGCTCACCGACAGGTCGCCCGAGACGGCTGACCCGCTCGTGTAGGCCAACGACCAGGAGACCGTCCCTCCCACCGCGCCGGTGTTGGACACTGTCATCACCTTGGTCGCAGACACGCCGTTCTTCGACGTCAAGCCGAGGTCGATGGTCGCCGGCGACACCGACATCACCGGCACCGCCGGGTTCACCGTCAGGCTCAGCGAGGTCGACGCGGCCGTGCCGCCCGGCGTGGGCGTGGCACTCAACGTCCCGCCGTAGTTGCCCGCCGCCGTGCCACTGGTTGCCGTCACCGTGCCGCAGGTGCTGCCCGCCGCACAGCTGGTGGGTCCGCTCACCGACACGCCCGACGGCGCCGCATAGCCAATGCTGCTCGCCGCCGTCTGCCCGCTGTTGCTCAGCGTGCAGCTCGCCGTCGCCTGCGTCGGGGTCACCGCCGAGCTCGGCGCGCTGCAGCCACTGAAGGCCAGCGCCGGCGGCGTGTTCACCGTCAGGCTCACCGCCACGCTCGCCGCCGTCCCCGCCGGGCTCGGGCTCGCGCTCAGCGTGCCGGTGTAGCTGCCCGCGCTGCCCGCCGTGCTCAGCGTCACCGTCCCGCAGTTGGCCGTGCTGCCTGCACAGCTCGTGGGCCCGCTCACGCTGGTGTTGGCCGGCGCGCCGTAGCTCACCGACGCCGCCGTCTGCCCGCTGTTGCCCAGCGTGCAGCTCAGGGTGGCCACCGTGGGCGCGATGCTCGGCGTCACCGCACTGCACCCCGTCAGCGTCAGCGCCGGGGGCGTCGGGTTCACCGTGAGGTTGATCGCCGCGCTCGCTCCCGTACCGCCGGCTGCCGGCGTCGCGGTGAGCGTGCCGGTGTAGGTGGCCGGACCCGTCGGCGTCGTCACCTGCACCGTGCCGCAGTTCAGCGTGCCGCCTGCGCAGCTCGCCGGCCCGCTCACGCTGAAGCCCACCGGCACGCCGTAGCTCACCGCCGTCGTCGTCTGCCCCAGGTTGTCGAGCGTGCAGCTCATCGTCACCGGCGTCGGCGTGGTCGTCGCCGCCGGGCTGTTGCACGACAGCCTCAGCTGCGGCGGCGTCGGCGGCGTGTTCACCACCAGGCTGAAGGGCGCCGATCCGCCACTGCCCGCCGGCGTCGGGGTGGCCGTCACCGTGCCGCTGTAGGTGCCCGCGGCCGTGCCGCTCGTCACCGTCACCGTGCCGCAGTTGGCCGTGCTGCCGGCACAGCTGGTCGGCCCGTTCACGGCTGCAGCACCTGCCGCCGCATAGGCGATCGAGGTCGCTGCGCTCTGCCCGTTGTTGCGCAGCACGCAGCTCAGCGTCGCCGCCACCGGTGAGGTGGTCGCCCCGCTGCCCGTGCAGCCCTCCAGCACCAGCGCCGGCGGCGTCGCGTTCACAGTCAGGTCCACGTCCAGCGCCGCCTCGCCGCCTGCCGGTGTCGGCACGATGTGCAGGCTGCCCTGGTAGCGGCCCGCGGCAGTGCCCGTCGTCACCGTCACGGTGCCGCAGTTCGTGTTGGCCGCGCACGTGGCCGGCCCGCTCGCGCTCAGGCCCGACGGCGCTACATAACTGATCGCCGTCACCGCGGTCGCGCTGTTGTTCACCAGGGTGCAGCTCATGGTCGCGGCCGTCGGAGAGGTCGTTCCGTTGTTGCTCGTGCACCCGCTCAAGGTCAGCACCGGCGGCGGCGCCGACACGCCCGGCCACGTCCCCGTCTTGCTCACCTGGCTGCGCTTGAGCACCGTCGGCGGCCACAGGCCAGCCTTCGCTTCATAGGTGTTCGCGGTGATCGACACCAGCTGGTCGCCGCTGGCGCTGTCGCTCACCGTCTCGCTGCTGTAGCCCACATTGCCGTAGACATCCACCTGCCCCGCCGGGATGTCGCTCACCCGCTCCGGCATCACCGCGCCGTTCAGGTCGCGCTGCGCCACCACGCTGTGGCTCACGTACGGATAGAGCGACGCCAGCGGCGTCGACGAGGCCGTCGGGATCGCGCTCAGCGTGTTCGTCGTCAGGCTCAGCACCACGCCGTTCTGCTGTGTCGCCTTCACCTCCATCGGCATGCCCGTGGTCGGAAAGTCCTGCGACACCGTGGTCTGCGTCGTCACGTTCTTGATCGTGTCGATGCTGCGCGTCTTCTGGAAACCCAGCCCGCCTCGCCCCTGCAGGTCCGTGCGGTATGCCTCGTACTGGTAGTTCGTGGCGAACCACCCGCCCTGCGCATTCGTCACGCGCATCTGCGACACCACGTTCATCCCGCTGTTCACGTTGCGCTTGGGGTACGCCACCGCTGCGCCCGGCGTGTACACCGCCGCGTTGCCCAGGTTCGCGTAGTCGAACTGCGTCACGTGGCCCAGGCCCGTCGTCACGCTCGCCAGAAGATCCGGGGTCGGCCCGGCGGCCAAGGCTACGCGCCACTGTCCGCTGGTCCTGTTCAGGAAGGCGAGGTCCGTCTTGCCGTCGCCATCGAAGTCTCCATAGATCGGACCGACTTCGTCCGCCCCGGGATTGCTCGGCCACGTCCACGGCGTGCAGTTCAGCGTGCCGCTGATCACCTGGCACAAGCCGGTGGGCTGCAGCACATCTGGCCGGCCGTCGCCATCGAAGTCGGCCACGGTCAGGATGGCCGAATCGTTCGTCGCCGTCGGGATGTAGTCGTTGCAGTCCACGCTGGTGCCATCGCCGCGGCTCAGGCACAGCTTCATCTTGCCGGGCAGGACCGGGCTCAGCCCTTGCAGCAGGAAGTCCTGCAGGCCGTCACCATTGAAGTCGCCCATGATCGTGCCCGGCGGGTCGATGAAGCCCAGCGCCTTGCCGAGGCCCGTGACCACCGGGGTGCTGGTGCCGCCATAGGCACTCAGCGAGAAGCTGTTGTCGGCCGGCTCACCCGACGTGTTCTTGCACGCCGGGTCCAGGTAGGCCGCGACCAGCACGTCGAGCTTCCTGTCGCCGTTGAAGTCGCCGGTGTTGGGGTTCCAGCTGCCCGTGTAGATGGCGCAGTGGTTCTCCGGCTCCAGGTAGTAGACGGTGTTCGGATCGAACAGGCCGGAGAGGCCCGGCACGCTGCAGTCGAAGGCCGAGCCCGTCGAGCGGCACACCTTGTTGCCCCCGAAGAGGTTGGTGCGTACCGCCAGGTCGTCGATCCCGTCGCCCGTGAAATCGCCCGTCTGGTACGTGACCGACGCGCCCATCTGGGCCAGCGTACCGTTGCTGTTGGTCGTCCCCTCCAGCGGCCAAGTCTGGCAGTCGAAGCTGCTGCCCGTGGACAGGCACACCTGGGCACTCGTGCTGCCGGGGTAGACCAGGTCGGTCCTGCCGTCGCCGTTCAGGTCCCCCATCACGGCGTTCTTGGACTGGACATTGGGCCCGGCCCAGTTGCTGCAGCTGAACGTCGCCCCCGTCGACAGGCACACCTGCCAGGTCCCGTTCTCGTTCGACTTGATCAGGTCCATGCGGCCGTCGCCGTTCATGTCCGCCTGCTTGACCGACTGCAGCACCTCCTTGAGGTAGTGCTGGGTCGTGTGGTAGATCGGGTTCGGCCCGCCCCACACGCCGCTGCCTGCGGCCGCGAAGTTGTTGTGGGCGCTCGTGCGCTGCTGCCAGCCGAAGCTGGTGGCCGGCAGGCACTGGTTCGAACCGTCGCACAGCGTCAGCGTGTTCACCAGGCTGCGCAGGCTGGAGCTGCTCTGCGTGTAGCCCACGCGCAGCTCGCTGGCCTCGGTGCCGCCGCTGCCGTCGGCCGCGGTGTTGATCCAGGCGCTGATCTTGTCCAGGCGCTTCATCACCAGGCTGCGCGAGCCGCCGGCGTAGTGCACGACCAGGTCCGGCCGCGTCGCCGCACCGTACTCGAAGCGCACGGCGTTGTAGGGCGCGAGGCCCGTCGCGTCGTTGCCCGTGTAGCGGATCTGGTTCGGGTAGTGCTCGCCCGTCGCCGTGTTCTCCGTGTAGTCGACGACGTAGTAGTTGCCCCGCCGGTCCTGCACCCGCTTGACCGCCCAGCTCATCGCCTTCGTGCTGTTGCTCGCCTCCACGAACGAGTCGGCGCTCGTGCCGTAGCTCAGCGTGTGGCCCGAGCGGCTCTCGACCTTCCACGAACTCGGTCCCGCCGCGGGGTCGCTGCCCGTGGACGTGACGCGGCTGATGCCATCGATCTCCGTGCGGTACTCGGCCGTCGCGCCGTAGGTGCCCGACACCAGCAGCAGCCGCTGGCCGTCCAGGCAATAGCGGTCGTTGGCATCCAGCCCCACGCGGCCTGCCACGCCATCCACCGCGATCGTGGCTGCGCAACGCGTGATACTCGACAGTCCCCCCACCGACCACCCGACGCCCAGCAGGCCCTCGCCCCCCTGGCTGCTGTACGACAGCGACAGGGTCGGCGCGATGCCCGCCGTGCCCGGCGGCAGCTTGATCGGCACGCTGTAGGTCGCCGCCCCCGAGCCGCCGACACCGGCACTGCCCGGCACCGCCCCCGCCACCGCACCCGACAGGTTCGGCGGCTGGATCGCCACCGCCGTCTGCGCCTGCGCCGACACGGGAAACATCGGCGCCAGCAGCGCGCACACCAGCGCCTGCGCGGTCAAACGACGGACAGTGAAAACCGGGCGCGCAGCCATGCTGCGCTTCGCCACGGCAAAGCGACTTGAACGAATCACGGATTCCTCCCGAGAACTTGACGAAAGCGCCGCTCGCATCGGTCGTGCGGATTTGCGGTCTGGCTGCCCCGACCCATTGGCGATGGCAGCGTTGGGAAGAGACGTTATCGGCCGGGCCTCGACCCGTCAAGCGGTGAATGATGGACAGGCATCCCTCTTTGGGGGGATGGCTGACACCTGGCGTCACATCCGAGAAACGAAGATGCACTTCCCTCAATACTGAGGTAGCCCGGCAGCACAGGAAGCGAGATGATCGCGGCCTCGATGGAGACACGATGAAGACGTTGGCATACAAGACCGCGCTCCTCACGGCAGCAATCGCACTCTGCGGCACAGTGCAGGCCCAGGACACCCCCGCACGCTACAACGGCCTCTGCGACGCCTCGGCCGCCGTCGCGCTCGATGCCGAGCACTTCGTGGTCGGCGACGACGAGCGCAACCCCCTGGTGATCTACCGCCGCGATCGACCCGACCCGGTCGGCCGGGTCGACCTGGCGCGCTTCCTGCGCACCGACGACGACCAGGAGTCCGACATCGAGGGCGCCGCCGAGCTGGGCGGGCGCGTCTACTGGATCGCCTCGCATGGCCGCAACAGCAAGGGCAAGGTGCGCGACGAGCGGCACCGGCTGTTCGCCACCGAGGCGGTCCCCGGCAGCACGCCGACGCTGCGCCCGGTCGGCAAGCCCTACACCCGGCTGCTCGAAGACCTGATCGATGCGCCGGCCTTGAAGGGCTACGACTTGAAGGCCGCGTCCAAGCGCGCGCCCGAGGCCCCGGGCGGCTTCAACATCGAAGGCCTGGCCGCCACGCCCGAGGGCGCGCTGCTGGTGGGCCTGCGCAACCCGCTGCCGCGCGGACGCGCCCTCGTCATCGCGATCGACAACCCCGCCGAGGTCGTCGAGGGACACCATGCCCGCGTCGGCCGCGTCAGCGAACTCGCTCTCGACGGGCGCGGGATCCGCAGCCTGGAGCGCGTCGGCAACGGCTACCTGGTCGTCGCCGGCCCGCCTGCCGACGAGGGCAGCTTCGCGCTCTACCGCTGGAGCGGCGCCTCGGGTGATGCGCCGGTCCCGCTGGCCAACGTCGACCTCGGCACGCTGCGGCCCGAGGCGCTGTTCGCCTGGCCCGGCACCGGCGCGGTGCAACTGCTCAGCGACGATGGAGGTGTGCGCACGGACGGCGTCGAGTGCAAGAAGCTGCCGCAGGCCGCGCGCAGCTTCCGCAGTCTCACCCTGCGCGCCCCGTAGCCCGGATGCCAATCCGGGGATCGTCATTCGCCATGCGACGGCCGCTCCCGGATTCCGCTGCGCTGCATCCGGGCTACGAGTCCACACGACACTGCGACATGCGGTGCCTCAGAGCCCGCCGAACCAGTTGTAGCCGTGCAGGTCTTCCCAGTAGCCGCTGGTGAAGTCGTTGGTCACCGTCAGCGCCACCAGGTGCTTCGGGTTCTTGAAGCCGAGCTTGATCGGGATGCGCAGGCGCAGCGGGAAGCCGAACTCGTCCGGCAGCCGCGGTGCCCCGGCGAAGCCGTGCGCCAGCAGCGTCTGCGGGTGCATCGCGCTCTCCATGTCGATGCTGGTGTAGTAGCCGTCGGCGCACCGGAAGGCGACATAGCGTGCCGACAGGTCCGCCCCGACGCGGCGCAGGAAATGCGCGAGCGGCACGCCGCTCCACTGCCCGATCGCGCTCCAGCCCTCGATGCAGATCAGGCGCGTGATCTCGGTGACGACCGGCAGCGCGCGCACCTCGTCCAGCGTCCACGCGCCCGGCTGCTGCACCCGGCCGCCCACCTGCAGCCGCCAGCCCGCTTCGTCGACCTCGGGCACCGAGGCCTCGGTGTAGAACGCATTGAAGCGGAACGGCCGCGTCAGCTGCGCGGCGCTGAACTCCGGCGCCCGCAGCTGCGGACGCAGCAAGGCGGCCTGGGCCTGGTCGTTGAAGCGCGAGATGCGCCGCAGCACGGCCTGCGTGCCGTCCCGGTCGGTCAGCTCGCAGCCCGCCAGCAGGGACGATGCCCCCGTGGCCATCGACAATCTCAACCAATCGCGGCGGTTCATCGCGCGCCCTCCCCTGCGGGTTGCCGCACGCCCAGCATCGCCAGCAGCAGGCGCGGCGAGGCCAGCGCCAGCGCGACGTGCCCGACGACGAAGGACGCGAGCGTGGCCATGCCGGCGAAATGGATGCGCCGCGTCATCTCGTACCCACCCAGCAGCGACGACAGCGCCTGGAACTGCACCGGCTTCCACATCGCCAGGCCCGAGGCCACCTCCAGCGCCAGCACCGCGAGCACGCCCAGGTAAGCCAGCTGCTGCACCGCATGGCGCCCGCCGGCCCCGTGGTCGAGCGGGTTGTAGAGCCGGCGCAGCCGGCCCGACAGCAGCAGCGTGGCCACCGCCACGACACCGTTCGCGACGAACACCCACATCGCCGCGAAATGCCATTGCAGGGCGCCGGGCAACGAGCCGCCGAGGGTGGCCCACCGCGGGAAGGCCGGCAGCCAGAACGGGTCGGCCCCGTAGATCTGCCAGCCGCTCGTGAGCATGACGAAGAAGCTCGCGGCGTTGGTCCAGTGGACCGCGCGCACCCAGCGCGGCGGAAGGGTCCCGGCGGCGTGCATGCTCAGATCGGCGGCAGGAAGCCGTCGCGGCCGACGAGGACGATCTGCGCCGTGGCCGGGCCGCCTTCGACCGGCTGGGCGAACACCAGCACCTTGGCCCCCTTCACCAGCAGCGCAGGCTCGCCGGGCACGAACTGGCCGAAGACGGTGGCGCTGTCGAGCAGCACGCCCTGGGTCTTGTCGCCGAAGCGCATCTCGAGCTCGGTGCCGGCCCCCTTCTTCACCAGCTTGGCGACGGTGGCGTTCGTCATCGTGCCGCGGTCGCCCAGGTCCCAGGGGAAGTGGCCTTCGTTCAGGCCGCGCGCCCCTTCGGGGAACACCATCACGCCCAGCGCCCGCACCTTGCCGCCTTCGGCCGGGGCCGCGGCGATGCCGAGGTAGCTGTTCTCGCTGACCGATGCGACGGTGGTCTTCGAGACATCGAGCACCTGGAACTTCTCGGGCAGCTGCACGGTGGTCACGGTGCCGTTGCGGGCCTTGACGTCGACCTGGTGGTCGCGCACCGCGATGACCTCGCCGCGCAGGTGCAGCCGCTGATCGGCGGCCCAGCCGGTGGCGGACATCAGCAGGCTGCCCGCAAGGGCCAGGGCCGCGCCCAGGCGCGGCAGGGAAAAGGAAGACAGGGACATGGAGAACCTCAGGATGGGGAAGAGAGGGGGTTCAAGCGACCGTGATGGTCACGTCGATGTTGCCGCGCGTCGCGTTCGAGTACGGGCAGGCCTGGTGGGCGGCGTCCACGATCTGCTGCGCGACCGCACGGTCCACGCCCGGCACCGTCACGTCCAGCGAGACCTGGATGCCGAAGCCGGCCGGGATCGGGCCGATGCCCACCGAGGCGGCGATCGAGATGTCGGCCGGCAGCGCCAGCTTCTGCTGGCTCGCGACGAAGCGCATCGCGCCGAGGAAGCAGGCCGAGTAGCCGGCGGCGAAGAGCTGCTCGGGGTTGGTGCCGGTGGCGCCGTCGCCGCCCAGCGCCTTCGGCGTGGTCAGGCGGACGTCCAGCACCCCGTCGGACGAGCGGGACCTGCCGTCGCGGCCACCGGTCGAGGTGGCGTGCGCGGTGTAGAGCACGTGGTCGAGGGACATGGAAAACTCCAGAAGTGAGGTCGCCACTGTCCCGCGATCGGCCCCGCCGCGGCATCGGTCGAACGACCGATCCCCCGCCTCCGGCCCGGTGCGCGATGATGCGCCACCAGGAAGCCACCCCATGCCCGCCGACACCGCCGTCCCCGTTCTCGATGCCGTCCACGCCCTCGCCTTCATCGGCGACCTGAGCATGGGGCAGCCGATCGACCATTCGCAGCGCACCGCCTGGCTGAGCGCCCGGCTGGCCGAGGCCGCCGGCTTCGACGCCGCCACCGCCGCCGCGGCCCGGCAGATGTCGCTGCTGCGCTGGTCGGGCTGCACGGCGAATGCGCCCGACTTCGACGCCCTCATCGGCGACGATGTGGGCGGCCGGGCCTTGATGCTGGCGCGCCGCGTCGAGGATCCGGCGTTCGGCCGCGTCATCTCGCTGGTGCAGTCGGCGATGCGCCCGCTGACGGACATCCACTGCGAGGTCTCGGGCGACATCGCGCACACGCTCGGCATGGCCCCGGAGGTGGAGCACGGGCTGCGCTGGATCTTCGAACGCTGCGACGGCCACGGCCCCCGCGGGCTTGCGGCCGCGGAGATCCCGCCCGCCGTGCACCTGGTCGCGGTGGCAGGCGACCTGGAGGTGCTGGCCCGCGCCCACGGCCTGCCGCGGGCACTGGCCATGCTCGACGCGCAGGCCGGATCGGCCTACCCCGAGGCCCTGGTCGCGCTGGCGGCGCAGCATGCCAAGGACTGGCTCGCCCGCCTGGACCGTGACGAGCGGTGGCAGCATGAGGCGGCGCCGGACGGCCCCGACGGCCCCACCCACGGCAGCGTCGCGCTCGAACTGGTGGCCGACGTGATCGACCTGAAGCTGCCCTGGATGGCCGGGCATTCGCGGCGCGTCGCCGAGGCCGCGCGCCAGGCGGCGGCGCTGATCGGGCTCACGGCCGCCGCCCAGGCCCGCTGCCACCGCGCCGGCCTCATCCACGGCATGGGCCGCGCCGCGGTGCCGAACGCGGTCTGGGACACGCCGGGCCGGCTCACCCCGGCGGCGCGCGAGCAGGTGCGGCTCGTGCCCTACTGGACGGCGCGCGCCGCCGGCCAGGTCGGCAGCCTCGCGGCCGATGCAGAGGTGGCCTCGTATGCCGGCGAGCGGCTCGACGGCAGCGGCGCCTTCCGCAACTGCGGCGGCGCGATGATCCCGCCCGAAGGCCGCGTGCTCGCCGCGGCGGCCGCCTGGGTCGCGCTGCGCTCGCCGCGCCCCTGGCGCCGCGCCCTGCCGCCGCACGAGGCACGCACGGTGCTGCAGACGGAAGCCCAGGCCGGCCGCTTCGACGCGGACGCGGTGCACGCCCTGTGCGGCGCCGCCGCCCCCATGCGGGCCGCGCTCTCGCCCGCCGCCGAGGCGATCGCCCTCACGGCGCGCGAGATCGAGATCTTCCGCGGCATCAGCCTCGGCCAGACGAACAAGGAAGTGGCGCGCGCGCTCGACATCAGCCCGAGCACCGTGCGCACCCATGTCGAGAACGTGTTCCGCAAGCTCGACTGCACGACGCGTGCGGCGGCGACGCTGAAGGCCTCGGCGCTCGGGCTCATCTGAGTCACCTGAGGTTCGGCGCCTACAGCGACTTCCGGCTTGCGCTGACGCAAGCGCACCCCGGCTTGCCTCGACCATGATGGGCCTTTCCCCATCCGAAAGAGAGCAACGATGACGCAGCGCGAGAACACCGAGCGCCGGGCCTGGCTGGTCGGCGGAGGCATTGCCTCGCTGGCGGCCGCCGCCTTCCTGATCCGGGACGGCCACCTCCCGGGCCACCGCATCACCGTCCTGGAGGAACTGGACCGCCTGGGCGGCAGCCTCGACGGTTCCGGCTCGCCCGAGACCGGCTACGTCGTGCGCGGCGGGCGGATGCTCGAAGGCAAGTACCAGTGCACCTACGACCTGTTCTCGTCGATCCCGACGCTGGACAAGACGCAGACCGTCACGCAGGAAACGCTGCAGTGGAACGAGGTGCTGAAGACGCAGTCGAAGTCGCGCCTGGTGCGCGGCGGGCAGCGCATCGACACGCCCGAGTTCGGGCTCGGCGAGCGCCACATCCTGGACATCGAGCGCCTTGCCATCGAGCCCGAGGCGATGCTCGGGGACAGCCGCATCCAGGACCAGTTCGACGAGGACTTCTTCCAGACCAACTTCTGGTTCATGTGGTGCACCACCTTCGCCTTCCAGCCCTGGCACAGCGCGGTGGAGTTCAAGCGCTACCTGGTGCGCTTCGTGCACATGGTGGACGGCTTCAACCAGCTCAAGGGCATCATGCGCACGGTCTACAACCAGTACGACTCGTTCGTGCGGCCGCTCGTGGCCTGGCTGGAGGAGCGCGGCGTGCGCTTCGAGACCAACACCACCGTCACCGACCTGGGCGTCGCCGAGGATGCGCAGGGGCGCCGCGTCGACCGCCTCGTCGGCACGCGGCGCGGCGAGCCGCTGGACCTCGCGGTGGCGCCCGACGACCTGGTGTTCGTCACGCTGGGCTCGATGACCGAGGCGTCATCGCTCGGCTCCAACGACCGCCCCGCGGCCCTGCGCGGCAAGCGCGACGGCGGGGCGTGGACGCTGTGGGAGAACATCGCGCGCAATCGCCCGGAACTCGGCCGCCCGGCCGCCTTCGCCGACCATGTCGACGACTCGAAGTGGGTCTCCTTCACCGCCACCTCGCGCGACCCGCGCTTCTTCGAGCGGATGCGCGACTTCACCGGCAACGTGCCGGGCGAAGGCGGCCTGGTGACCTTCGCCGATTCGTCCTGGCTGCTGTCGGTCGTGCTGCCGCACCAGCCGCACTTCATCGGCCAGCCGAAGGACGTGCAGGTGTTCTGGGGCTATGCACTGGCGGTGGACCGGCCGGGCGACTTCGTGAAGAAGCCGATGACCGGCTGCAGCGGGCGCGAGCTGATGACGGAGCTGCTGGGCCAGCTGCGGGTGGACGAGGCGACGGCGTCCTCCATCGCCGACGCGACGACGGTCATCCCCTGCATGATGCCCTTCATCACGAGCCAGTTCCTGCGCCGCGCGAAGGGCGACCGGCCGGCGGTGGTGCCCGAGGGCTGGCGCAACCTGGGGCTGCTGGGGCAGTTCGTCGAGTTGCCGGACGACGTGGTGTTCACGGTCGAGTACTCGGTGCGCTCGGCACAAGCGGCCGTCGCGAAGCTGCTCGACCTGGACAGCGGTCCGCCGCCGGTCTACAAGGGCCAGTTCCACCCCGGCGTGCTGGTCAAGGCCTTCAAGGCGCTGCACGACATCCCGTAGCCCGGATGCCAATCCGGGGATCGTCCATCACGCTCCAGGCGCCGCTCCCGGATTCCGCTTCGCTCCATCCGGGCTACGGATGGCAGTACGGCGCATCCCCGTGAAGGCTGCGAACTCCCAGGAGCGCAGGCCCAGCATCAGCGTGACGCCGTCGCGGTCGGCCGGATCGAGCCGCTGGTCCAGCTGGTGCAGGCGCGCCAGCTCGCCGGCCAGTTGCTGGATCTTCTGCACCAGCTCGACCGCGCTCGGCTGCGACAGCCGCGCGTGCAGCAGCAGCAGCGTCTCGCCGGCGCCGTCGAAGCGGCCGCCGAAGTAGTCCTCGACGACGAAGCGCCGGAAGTAGTGCTGCGCCGGCCCGTCCGGCCGCCAGCGGAAGGCGCGCGACACCTTCATCCGGTAGCGGTTCAGCGGCTTCAGCTCGATCAGGCCCAGCCGGTCGAGCTTGACCAGGCAGCGGATGCACTCGGCCTCGGTCAGCTCGTAGGTCTCGACGATCTGCTCGAAGGTCCAGTGCCCCAGGCAGCAGATGCCGACCAGCAGCAGCTTGGGGTCGGCCACCAGCGCACGCTCCTGCGCCAGCGTCAGCGTGTCGGCCTCGGGCGCCGCGTCGGCGGCCTGGCGCAGCACGCCCTCCATCGAGATGCCGGCAGCCTTGCAGATGCGCGCCAGCCGCGAGAGCGACATGTCGCCGCTGCTGAACACGCGCTTGACGCTCGACTCGCTCATGCCGATGCGCTCGGCCAGCAGCCGGTAGGTGACGCCGGCGGTGCGCATCTCGGTGCGCAGCACCTGCAGGACGATCTCGGGTGAACTCATGCGGTCTCCTGGTGTGGCGGCTGGTACCGGATTCCGGTACGTCTCGGCCGATATTGTGCCTCTTCGTACAGGAAGATGGTACGACGCGACAAGGCCGATGACACTGCCTTCCGCCGTCACCCGATGGCACGCCAACACACCAACAGGAACCCCATGAAGCTTTCCCTGATCGCCGCCTCGCTGCTCTGCGTCGCCAGCCTCGCCGCCCACGCCGCGGGCGCCCCTGCCCCGCAGGGCGCCGGCCCCTATGCCGGCATCGACCTCGGCCGCAGCAACCTGACGATGTCGGGCCCGCTGTCCACCGTCGACAGCGACAAGCACGGCAACACCTTCAAGCTGTACGGCGGCTACCAGATCGACGAGACCTTCGGCGTCGAGGCCGGCTACACGAACTTCGGCCGCTTCGGCGAGACCGTCCGCATCGGCGGCGCCACCGTCCAGCAGGACGCCAAGGCCCGCAGCTTCTGGGCCGTCGGCACGACGCGCCTGCCGCTCGGCGACGCCTTCGGCGTGCACGGCCGCCTGGGCGCCTCGTTCGGCAAGGTCACCGGCGACAACGTGCTGCCCGCCTCGGCCAGCCTGATGGGCACCAAGACCTCGCTGCTGGCCGGCATCGGCGTCGACTACAAGCTGACGTCCAACCTCACGCTGACCGCCGACGTCGACCACTACGGCAAGCTGTCGGACAACGTGAAGGCCAACACGCTGACGATCGGCGCCAAGTTCAGCTTCTGATCCACCGGAGACGCCCCATGTTGAACACCGCTTCCTGCCTGCCCGCGGTTCGCTGGCCCCTGCTGCCATGGGCCGCGGCGCTCGCCCTGGCCCTGGCCGGCTGCGCCACCGAAAGTTCGCGCACCGTGCCGGTCGAGACCGTCAAGGCCGCCGTGATGCCGTATGCCGGCGCGCGGCTGCCGGTCTCGGTGGGCAAGTTCGACAACCGGTCCGACTTCATGCGCGGCGTCTTCTCCGACGGCGTCGATCGCCTGGGCAGCCAGGCCAAGACGACGCTGGTGTCGCACCTGCAGCAGACCCAGCGCTTCACCGTGCTCGACCGCGAGAACATGGCGGAGGCGAGCCAGGAGGCCAGGCTGCAGGGCGCGACCCAGAAGTTGCGCGGCGCGTCGTACGTCATCACCGGCGACATCTCCGAGTTCGGCCGCAAGGAGGTCGGCGACCACCAGCTGTTCGGCCTGCTGGGCCGCGGCAAGTCGCAGGTGGCCTATGCCAAGGTCACGCTCAACGTGGTGGACAGCCTGACGTCCGAGGTCGTCTATTCGGCGCGCGGGGCCGGCGAGTTCGTGCTGTCCAACCGCGAGGTGATCGGCTTCGGCGGCACCTCGGGCTACGACGCGACGCTGAACGGCAAGGTGCTCGACCTCGCGATGCGCGATGCCGTGGACACCCTGGTGGCCGCCAAGGACACCGGCGCCTGGGGCGTGGAGCCGCGGCGGTGACCTGGCGGCGTCTCCTGCCGGCCACCCTGCTGGCAGGCGCCGCGCTCGTGGCAGGCTGCGCGCAGACCGGGCCGATGTACCGCTGGGACGACTACCCGCGCCTGCAGTACGAGGCGCTGCTGCGCGCCGGCGCGACGCCGCTGGAGCAGATCGGCCCGATGGAGGCGATCGCGGACCAGGCCCGCGCCGACGCGCAGCCCCTGCCGCCCGGCTTCCGCGCCCACCTCGGCCTGCTGAAGCTCGCGGCCGGCGATGCGGCGCAGGCGCGCTCGCTGTGGCTCGCGGAGAAGCAGGCCTTCCCCGAATCGGCCCCGTTCATGGACCAGCTGCTGGGTCGCCTCGACCCGGCCCCGAAGAAGAAGGACACCCCCGCGTGAACCCGTCCCGATGGAGAGGACCCGCGGCCGCGGCACTGCTGGCCGCCGCGCTGCTGCTGGGCGGCTGTGCCAGCCAGGCGCCGCAGCAGGACCGCTCGGCCTTCCTGCGCGCCCGGCCCGCCACGCTGCTGGTGCTGCCGCCGGTGAACGATTCGGTGGAGATCGAGGCGAGCGCCGGCGCCTGGGCCAGCGCCACCCGCCCGCTGGCCGAGGCCGGCTACTACGTGCTGCCGTCGACGCTGGTCGACGAGACGCTGCGCCGCAATGGCGTCACCGTGCCCGACGAGGCCCAGGCGCTGCCGGCGAAGAAGCTGCGCGAGGTGTTCGGCGCCGACGCGGCGGTCTACATCAAGGTGTCGCGCTACGGCACGCGCTACACGGTGCTCGCGAGCGAGACGCGGGTCGACGTCGATGCGCAGATCGTCGACCTGCGCAGCGGCGAGGTGCTGTGGCGCGGCCGCGGCTCGGCCTCGTCGCGCGAGGACGACGAGCGCAACGCCGCCGGCGACGGCAAGAAGAAGGGCCTGCTCGACACGCTGATCTCGGCGGTCATCGGCCAGATCATCGACACGCGCCGCAACGCCTCGTTCGGCTACGCGCAACAGGCGAGCGAGCGCATGTTCGACCCGGCGCAGCCGGAGGGTGTGCTGGCGGGGCCGCGGGCCCCGAAGAAGGACCGCTGAACCGTCTTTCCTACGCTCACTTAGACTTCGCGCTGGTGAAGAAACGGGCGTCCGCGCCCTCTCGAAAGAACCCCATGCGCTGTTTCCCGTGGCGGCCTCGTGCCGCCGGCTTGGCCGTGGCCGCCCTGGCCTGTGCGCTGAACGCCGCCGTCGCCGCCGACCCCGTGCAGCCCTCGCCGGCCGCACCGCCCGGCACCGTGCGTTCCGACTTGAACCGCCCCCGCATCGGCCTGGTGCTGTCCGGCGGCGGCGCGCGCGGCGGCGCCCACATCGGGGTGCTGAAGGTGCTGGAGCAGATGCACGTGCCGATCGACGTGATCGTCGGCACCAGCGCGGGCGCGATCGTCGGGGCTGCCTATGCGAGCGGCCTGCCGCTGGCGGAAATCGAGAAGGAGATGGCCAACCTGGACGACGTGCTGCTGTTCCAGGACGTCGACCGTACCCAGGTGCCGTTCCGGCGCAAGGCGGATGACGGCACCAACTTCCTCGGGCCGGAGTTCGGCGTGAACCGGCACGGGCTGTCGCTGCCCAAGGGGGCGGTGGCGGGCGTCGCGCTGGAGGGCACGCTGCGCCGCCTGACGCGGCGCCAGGACACGGCCGACTTCGACCACCTGCCCATCCCTTTCCGCGCCATCGCGACCGACCTGGCCACCGCCGAGATGGTGGTGCTGTCGCAGGGCCAGCTGGCCACCGCCACGCGCGCCAGCATGGCGGTGCCGGGCGCGGTGACGCCGGTGGAGATCGACGGCCGCATGCTGGTGGACGGCGGGCTCAAGCGCAACCTGCCGGTGGACGTGGCGCGGCAGATGGGGGCCGACATCGTGATCGCGGTCAACATCGGCACGCCGCTGCTCAAGCGCGACGAGATCACCTCGGTGGTCTCGGTGTCCGACCAGATGCTGCGCATCCTGATCGAGGAGAACGTGCAGGCCTCGCTGCGCGAGCTGCGGCCGGGCGACGTGCTGATCACGCCGGAACTCCAGGGCATCAGTTCGTCGGACTTCTCGCGCCTGCGCGAGGCGGCGCGGCGCGGCGAGCGGGGGGCGCAGGCGGTGGCGGCGCGCCTGCGCGCCTATGCGGTCCCGGAGGAACAGTATGCCGAGTTGCTGGCGGCCCGCGTGGCCGAGCGCGGCGGCATGGCACGCCCCATCGACGAGATCCGCGTCACGGGCACGCGGCGCGTGAACCCGGAGGTGGTGCGCGCGGCGATGGAGACGCAGCCGGGCCAGACGCCCGACCCCGAGCGGCTCGCCCGCGACGTGCAGCGCATCTATGCGCGCGGCGACTTCGAGGCGGTCAGCTACACGCTGATCGACCAGACCGGCAGCGGCCGCGTGCTGCTGACCGAGGTGAGCGAGAAGTCCTGGGGTCCGCAGTACCTCGGCCTGGGGCTGAGCCTGCAGTCGGATTCGCTGGGCAACTCGTTCTTCAACCTGTATGCGAGCCACCGCTCGACCTGGCTGAACTCGCTCGGCGGCGAGTGGCGCAACGACCTGCAGGTCGGCAGCACCGACCGCGTCGCCACCGAGTGGTACCAGCCGCTCACGGCACGCCAGCAGCTCTTCGTCGCGCCGCGCGCCGAGTTCCAGGAGGAGCCGCTGGACGTGTACGACGACGAGACCAACATGCGGCAGGCGCGCTTCCGCCGGCAGAGCTACGGCATCGGGGTGGACGTGGGCGTGCCGCTCGGCACCTCGGGGGAGCTGCGGCTCGGCGTGGCGCGAGGCCGCACGCGGCTGCGCGACGACACGACCTTCATCTCGTCGGCCGAGGTCAGCAGCCGCCAGGAGACGGGGGGCCTCCAGGGGCGCCTGCGCTACGACGACCTGGACAACGCGCGCTTCCCGCGCTCGGGCGTGTCGGCCGACCTGCGTGTCTTCTCGTCGCGCCCGGAGCTGGGGGCGGACACGCGCTACCTGAAGACGACGCTGAACCTGCAGGGGGCGACGCACCGGGGGCCGCACACGATGCGCGCGGCGCTGCGCATCGGGCGCAACTTCGGGACGGAGCAGGACCTGCCGTCGGAGGCCTTCACGCTGGGCGGTTTCCAGCAGCTCTCGGGCTACCGCATCGGGCAGCTGATCGGCCCGCAGATGAGCCTGGGCCGCATCGCGTACGACTATCGCCTCGCAGGGGTGGGCCTGAGCGACCGGATCTTCATCGGCGGCTCGTACGAGCTGGGCCGGGTGAAGGACTTCCGGGCGATCGGCGGCAATGACGAGGACGACGCCGAGTTCCAGCGCTACAGCCGGCTGCGCCGCGGCCGCTCGCTGTACGTGGCACTCGACACGGCGCTCGGGCCGGTCTATTTCGCGGTCGGCGTCGGGGACTCGGGCAACCGCACGGCGTACTTCTTCTTCGGGCAGCCCTGAGTCGCGCTGAGGCCCATCCGGGACGATCGTCGCGAAACACGGCCTGCAGGTGCTGGCGTAGCCCGGATGCCCATCCGGGAATCGTGCTTCACTTCCACGTCCGCTCCCGGATTCCGCTGCGCTGCATCCGGGCTACGGTGCTGAGTCGCCCGGGAATCAATACATGTCGCCCGGTCCCTCGCTCCCGGGCGCGAGGTTCTCGAACTTGGTGAGCGGCTTCAGGAACGCCAGCCGCACCGTGCCCACCGGGCCATTCCGCTGCTTGGCGATGATGATCTCGGCGACGCCGGGGTCCTTGGAGTCCTCGCGGTTGTAGTAGTCGTCGCGGTAGATGAACATGATGACGTCTGCATCCTGCTCAATCGCTCCCGATTCACGTAGATCGCTCATCATCGGCCGCTTGTCCGTCCGCGTCTCCACGCTTCGGTTCAGCTGCGACAGCGCGATCACCGGGCACTTCAGTTCCTTGGCCAGCGACTTGAGGCCGCGCGAGATCTCGCCGATCACCGTCGCGCGGTTCTCCTCGCTGCCGCCGCCGCTCCCGCTCATCAGCTGCAGGTAGTCGACGACGATCAGGCCGAGCTGGCCGCACTGGCGCGCCTGGCGCCGCGCCCGCGCCCGCAGTTCGCTCGGCGACAGGGCCGAGCCCTCGTCGATGAACACCGCCGCCTTGCCCAGCTTCTCGACCGCCTCGGACAGCCGCCCCCATTCGTCGTCCCGCAGCTTGCCGGTGCGCAGGTTGCTCTGGTCGATGCGGCCGAGCGAACCCACCATCCGCAAGGCCAGCTGCGCCGCGCCCATTTCCATCGAGAACACGACGACCGGCAGGCCCTCGTGCACCGCGACGTTCTCGGCGATGTTCAGCGCGAACGCGGTGTTGTGCGTGACGACGTCCTCGTCCGTCACGTACAGCCGCTGCGGGTGCGAGACCGAGATGCACTGGCACTCGGCGCGGCGCGTCGGCTCGATCGCGCTGATCGTCAGGCGCTTGCGCCGCTGCCAGCGCTCGGGCGCGCGCGCCTGCTTGTGCGACAGCAGGAACAGCGAGCGCGGCTCGGGGTGCGAGATGTGGCAGACATAGGCCGGCAGCCCCGGCACGCGCAGGCCGGGCACGTTCGTGAAGGCCGTGGCCTTCTCGCTGATCGAGCACCACCCGCCCAGCGAGCGCACCAGCGCCGCCACGTCATCCGCCAGCCGGCGGCTCGCGGTCGAGTAGCGCACGCTGCCCCAGCGCTCGACCCAGCCGTCGGTGTCGAGCAGGCCGCGCAGCAGGTCGAGACGACGCTCGCGGCTGGCGCTCAAGTAGAGCTCGGGAATGAACTTGCGGTCGCTCGAGAGGCCCAACGCTTCCAGGGCCACGCGCAGCGGATTCGGCTGCGAACCGGCCAGCCCGGCCACGTGCCCGCGGTCCCTGCGCACGATGCGGTCCTCGTACGCCCCCGCATGCGTGACCGCCATGTCGTCGCCGGCCCGCGCCGCCACACGCTCGAGGATCTCCACGTCGGCGGCCGAGAACCGCACCGAGCCCGTCCCCGTCAGGTTGCCATCGCCGATCAGGGCGCCGAGCAGCCAGGGATCGACCGGCAGTGCATCCAGGTGGCCGAAGTCGCCGGTCGCACAGTCGATCCACAGCCGGCCGCGGTAGCGCGCCTTCTGCAGCAGCGCCCTCACCTCGCCGGTGGCCAGCACACGCGGCGCCGGCCAGCCGCGGAAGTGCACCTTCCACAGGTGCTCGTCGCAGCACTCGGCCGAGCGGCCATCGGAGAAGCGCACGCGCCAGACCTCCTTCTCGCCTTGCGGGTACACCCCGGTGACGATCGAGGGCCGGCCATCCACCGAAGCCAGCGCATCGCCCACCTCGAGCTCGCCCATGCGCTTCCATCCGGACAGGGTGCGCACCCGCGCATCCAGCGGCTGCGCCTTGCCCATCGACGGCCGCGCCGCCAGCACGATCAGGTCGCCCGGCTGCAGCCCGGCCGTCATGCGGTCCATGTCGAAGAAGCCCGAGCGCACGCCGGTCACTTCCTCGGCGCCGTTCTCGTGCAGCTCGTTCACCCGGTCGATCAGCTGCACCACCAGCTGGTCCATGCTGAGGAAGCCCTGGCGCGAGCGCGAGCCCTCCTCGCCAATCTTGAAGATCTTGCTCTCCGACTCGTCCAGGATCTGCGAGACCGGCCGGCCCTGCGGGTTGAAGGCCGCCGTCGCGATCTCGTCGCTCGCCGCCACGAGCTTGCGCAGCACCGCGCGCTCGCGCACGATCTCGGCATAGCGGCGCAGGTTGGCCGCGCTCGGCACGCTCTGCGCCAGCGCGTTCAGGTATTGAAGGCCACCGGCCTCGGCCGCCTTGCCCAGGCTCTGCAGCTGCTCGAAGACGGTGATCACGTCGGCCGGCTTGCCGGCATTGATCAGGCCGCCGATCGCGCCATAGATGAGCTTGTGCTCGAAGCGGTAGAAGTCCGTGTCGAGCAGCAGGTCGCCGCACCGGTCCCAGGCGCTGTTGTCCAGCAACAGGCCGCCGATCACGCTCTGCTCGGCCTCGACCGAGTGCGGCGGCACGCGCAGCCGCGCCACCTCGTCATCGCCGCCGCCGGAGCCCTCCGGGTGGGAGCCAAACAATGGAGGAGGATTGAAAACGGACGACATCGATGCTTCCCACCTTGTGGACAAGCCTGTGAACATCCGGTGGGGATGCTGCGCACAAGGCTGTACAACTTCCGAAAACTGCGGTGCGCAATGAAAAAGGGCCGGCAGAGCCGACCCTTTTGTCGAGGCGCGAGAGGCGTACCTTAGTCGGTTTCGCCGATCACGACAACCTTGACATCGACCACCACATCGGTGTGCGGCGCCACCGAGACGATGTGCTCGCCGACGGTCTTCAGCGGGCCGTTGGGCATGCGCACCTGGGCCTTGGCGACCTTGAAGTCGATGCGGGTCAGGGCTTCGGCGATGTCGTTGTTGGTCACCGAGCCGAACAGGCGGCCGTCCACACCCGCCTTCTGGGTGATGTGCACGGTGCGGCCGCTCATCTTCTCGCCCAGCGCTTGCGCGGTGGCGAGCTTGTCGGCGGCAGCCTTCTCCAGTTCGGCGCGCTTGGCTTCGAATTCCTTGATCGCGGCCTCGGTCGCACGGCGTGCGGCCTTGGTCGGGATCAGGAAGTTGCGGGCGAACCCGTCCTTGACCTTGACGACGTCGCCCAGGTTGCCGAGGTTGGCCACTTTTTCGAGCAGGATCACTTGCATGGGGTGGCTCCTCAGACCTTGTGCTGGTCGCTGTACGGCAGCATCGCCAGGAAGCGCGCACGCTTGATGGCGGTGGTCAGCTGACGCTGGAAGAACGCGCGCGTGCCGGTCAGGCGGGCGGGCGTGATCTTGCCGTTCTCACCGATGAAATCGCGCAAGGTGTCGATGTCCTTGTAGTCGATTTCCTTGACGCCGGTCACCGTGAAGCGGCAGAAGCGCTTGCGGCGGAACAGCAGGGATTGTTGGTTGCGCTTGGGCTTGCGGTCCTTCGAGAACCGACCTTTACCACGTGGCGGGGGCATGTTTCACCTCACTTGAATATCAAAAATCCGGACGGACAGGTTGAGCACGGGGCTCATTCGAATTCGGTCACATGGAACAGCGTGCCGCGGCCGCTTCGCACTGCCGACAGGAACCCGGCGAAGGTGCCGGTGCTCCCGATCTGCAATGCCTGCAGGCGCCGCGTGATATCGCCGATGGCCACCGCCCGGATCTCCAGGGAGACCTTGCGGACCTGGCCGGATTCGCTGACCTGCGATTCGTGCTTGAGGCTCAAATCGAAGGCCGGCAGCCCGGCCGGCGTGTATCTCACAGCGCCCCGCTCCACCAGCTGCGCCGACAGAACCACCCGGTTCATGCGGCGCCCCGGCAGGACGCGCGGGACATCACGTTCCTCAGGCCGCAGCTTCCTGCGGTGCCTTGCGGGACTCTTCCTTCTCGACAGCCTTCATCATCACCGAAGGACCGGTGTCGGCCTGGGGCCGAACGACAGTCAGGTGACGCAGCACGGCGTCATTGAAGCGGAAGCCCGTTTCCAGCTCGCCGAGGGCTTCCTTGCTGCATTCGATGTTGATGCAGAGGTAGTGGGCCTTGGCCAGCTTCTGGATCAGGTAAGCCATCTGGCGACGGCCCCAGTCCTCGACACGGTGGACCTTGCCGCCGGCGGCGGTGACCACACCCTTGTAGCGTTCCAGCATGGCCGGAACCTGTTCGCTCTGATCCGGATGGATGAGCAAGATGATTTCGTAATGACGCATTGAAGCTCCTTCTGGTTTTGCATCGTCAGATCCCGCCGCCAAGAAGCAAAAGAAGGCAGTTGGGTCATCGGATACGGACACCACCCCAAGCGTCGTCTGGGTGTGGCAAGGCGAACCCGGGATTCTACTCTGGAAATTCCGGGCCGGGGTACTTCTGTCAGGGTCTGCGCAAGGCGTCGACGAAAGCCTGGCTCTGCGGCCCGGGCGGCGCGCTCAGCAGGCTGCCGATCACCGTCGCCGCGAAGCCCGCCGGCACGCCGAACACGCCGGCCGAGATCGACTGGATGCCGAACCACAGCTGCCCCGGCGCCTGCACGCCCAGCAGCCCGCGCAGCCAGGGCTCGTTCAGCGCCATGTAATACAGCGTCACCGACAGCCCGACCACCATGCCCAGCACCGCCCCGCGACGGTTCGCGCGCTTCCAGAACACGCCCAGCACCAGCGCCGGGAAGAAGGCCGAGGCCGCGAACGAGAACGCCGCCGCCACCAGGAACACGATGTCGGCCGGCTTCTGCGTCGCCAGCGCCGCCGCCGCCATCGCCACCAGCAGCAGCATCACCTTGGAGATCATCACGCGCAGCCCCCCCGCCGCCTTGGGGTCGAGCGTGCGGTAGTACAGGTCGTGCGACAAGGCGCTGGAGATGGTCAGCAGCAGCCCGTCGGCGGTCGACAGCGCGGCGGCCAGCCCGCCGGCCGCCACCATGCCCGACACGACATACGGCAGCCCGGCGATCTCGGGCGTGGCCAGCACGACGATGTCGCCACCGATGCGGATCTCGCCCAGCTGCAGCACGCCGTCGCGGTTGATGTCGGTGACCGACAGCAGCGTCGGGTCGACCTTGGCCCAGTTCGAGATCCAGGCCGGCAAGTGGTCGAACGGCGTGCCGACCAGCCCGGTGAACACTTCGTACTTCACCAGCACCGCCAGCGCGGGCGCCGACAGGTACAGCAGCAGGATGAAGAACAGCGACCAGGTGACCGACTGGCGCGCCTGGCGCACCGACGGCGTGGTGTAGCTGCGCACCAGGATGTGCGGCAGCGCCGCGGTGCCGACCATCAGGCAGAACACCAGCGCGATGAAGTTGCGGCGCGAGTCGTCGAAGGCGGCCTGCTCTGCCGGGCTGCCGTCGGGATCGCCCGCGAACGGCGTGCCGTGCGGCAGCATGCCGCCCAGCGGCCGCGCCCTCGCCTCGGCGGCCTGCTGGGCCTGGGTCCAGGCCATGCGCGCCGCCGCCTCGTCGGCCGGTATCGCCAGCAGCTGCTTCTCGGCCGCCTGCAGGTCCGCCAGCGGTGCGCCGGCGCGGCGCAGCGCGGTGATCTGTCGACGCGCCTCGGCGCGCTCCAGCGCCAGCGCGCCGGGCACGTCCTGCAGCCGCGCCGCATAGCCGTCGGCCCGGGCCTTGTACAGCGCGATGACTTCCAGCTCGCGCGGGTCGGCCATCAGCTCCTTCTCGCGCTGCGTCAGCTTCTGCAGCTGTCCGCCGTAGACGGCCTGCGGCACCGGCACGCCGGTCTGCTTGACCGACAGCCACACCACCGGCACCAGGTAGGCCACCAGCAGCACGATGTACTGCGCCACCTGCGTCCAGGTGATCGCGCGCATGCCGCCGAGGAACGAGCACACCAGCACGCCACCCAACCCGAGGAAGATCCCGACCTCGAAGGCGACGCCGGTCAGCCGCGTCGTGATCAGGCCGACGCCATAGATCTGTGCCACCACGTAGGTGAACGAGCACAGTACCGCCGCCGCCGCGCCGATCAGCCGCGGCGCATGGCCACCGTAGCGCGCGCCGAGGAAATCGGGAATCGTGAATTCGCCGAACTTGCGCAGGTAGGGCGCGAGCAGCAGCGCCACCAGGCAGAAGCCGCCGGTCCAGCCCATGATGAACGCCAGGCCCCCGTAGCCTTGCAGGTACATCGTGCCGGCCATGCTGATGAAGGATGCGGCCGACATCCAGTCGGCCGCGGTCGCCATGCCGTTGTAGGCGGCCGGCACGCGCCGGCCGGCCACGTAGTACTCGACCGCGTCGGTGGTGCGGCAGATGATGCCGATGCCGGCGTACAGCGCCACGGTGGCCAGCAGGAAGGTCACGCCGATCCAGCGCTTCGGCAGCCCCGCCTGCTCGGCGGCGGCCAGCGCCGCGATGAACGCGAGCAGGCCCACGGTGTAGAGCCCGTAGACCTTGTTGAGCCGGCGAAGGAAGCGGCGCTGCTCGCCGGGGTCACTCATGGCCGGAATGGTCGCCGCCCGGCTGCGCCGCGTCCATCCGGTTCATCACCCACGCGTAGACGCCGATGATCGCGAGGAACACCAGCAAGGCCCCCTGTGCGCCGACCCAGAAGCTGAACGGCCAGCCGAAGAAGCCGAAGCTCAGCTCGCGCGCGAACCACGCGACGCCGAAGCCGACCGCGAACCACAGCAGCAGCAAGCCGGCGACGATGCGCCGGTTGCTGCGCCAGTAGCTGCGGGTCGGCTCGGCCTCGGTCACCTCGGGTTCAGCGCTTTGCGAGACGCTGCCAGGTCTCGACCACCGTGTCCGGGTTCAGCGAGATCGACACGATGCCCTCCTGCGCCAGCCAGTCGGCAAAGTCCGGGTGGTCGCTCGGCCCCTGCCCGCAGATGCCGATGTACTTGCCGACCGCGCGGCAGGCCGCGATCGCGCGCGAGATCATCGCCTTCACGGCCGGGTCGCGCTCGTCGAAGTCGCGCGCCAGCAGCTCCATGCCCGAGTCGCGGTCGAGGCCCAGCGTCAGCTGCGTCAGGTCGTTCGAACCGATGGACATGCCGTCGAAGTACTCGAGGAACTGCTCGGCCAGGATCGCGTTGCTCGGGATCTCGCACATCATGATGATGCGCAGGCCGTCCTGGCCGCGCTTCAGGCCGTGCTCGCCGAGCATCTCGACCACGCGCCTGGCCTGGCCGAGGGTGCGCACGAAAGGCACCATGATCTCGACATTGTCCAGGCCCATGTCCTGGCGCACGCGCTTGAGCGCCTCGCACTCCATCGCGAAGGCCTCGCCGAAGCTCTCGCTGACGTAGCGCGACGCGCCGCGGAAGCCGAGCATCGGGTTCTCTTCCTCGGGCTCGTAGCGCGAGCCGCCGATCAGCTTGCGGTACTCGTTGCTCTTGAAGTCGGACAGCCGCACGATCACCGGCTTGGGCCAGAACGCGGCCGCGATGGTGGCGATGCCCTCGACCAGCTTGTCGACGTAGAAGCCGCGCGGCGACGCATGGCCGCGCGCCACCGACTCGACCGCCTTCTTCAGGTCGAGGTCGATGTTGGGATAGTCGAGGATGGCCTTCGGGTGCACGCCGATGTTGTTGTTGATGATGAACTCGAGCCGCGCCAGCCCGACGCCGCTGTTGGGCATCTGCGCGAAGTCGAAGGCCAGCTGCGGGTTGCCGACGTTCATCATGATCTTGATCGGGCAGTACGGCAGCTCGCCGCGCTGCACCTCGCTGACCTCGGTGTCGAGCAGGCCCTCGTAGATGTAGCCGGTGTCGCCTTCGGAGCAGGCCACGGTGACCAGCGCGCCGTCCTTCAGCGTGTCGGTCGCGTCGCCGCAGCCGACCACCGCCGGGATGCCCAGCTCGCGCGCGATGATGGCGGCGTGGCAGGTGCGGCCGCCGCGGTTGGTGACGATGGCGCTGGCGCGCTTCATCACCGGCTCCCAGTTCGGGTCGGTCATGTCGGTGACCAGCACGTCGCCGGCCTGCACCGTGTCCATGTCGGCCAGGCTGTGCACGATGCGCACCGGGCCGGTGCCGATCTTCTGGCCGATCGCACGGCCTTCGGCCAGCACGGTGCCGGTGCCCTTGAGCTTGTAGCGCTGCTCGGCCTTGCCCTGCGCCTGGCTCTTCACCGTCTCGGGGCGGGCCTGCAGGATGTAGAGCTTGCCGTCGGCGCCGTCCTTGCCCCATTCGATGTCCATCGGACGGCCGTAGTGCTGCTCGATGACCAGCGCATAGCGCGCCAGTTCGGCGACGTCGGCATCGCTCAGCGAGTAGCGGTTGCGCAGCTCGGTCACGGTGTCGACCGTCTTGACCAGGCGGCCCGACGCGGCCTTCTCGGCCGGCGTCGCGAACTCCATCTTGATCAGCTTCGAGCCGAGGTTGCGCCGGATGATGGCCTGCTTGCCGTTCCTCAGCGAGGGCTTGTGCACGTAGAACTCGTCCGGGTTGACGGCGCCCTGCACCACCGTCTCGCCCAGGCCGTAGCTGGAGGTGATGAACACCACGTCCTTGAAGCCGCTCTCGGTGTCGATCGTGAACATCACGCCGGCCGCGCCCAGGTCGGAGCGCACCATGCGCTGCACGCCGGCCGACAGGGCCACGTCGGCGTGCGCGAAGCCCTTGTGCACGCGGTAGCTGATCGCGCGGTCGTTGTAGAGGCTCGCGAACACCTCCTTCATCTTGTGCAGCACCTCGTCGATGCCGATCACGTTGAGGAAGGTCTCCTGCTGGCCGGCGAAGCTGGCGTCGGGCAGGTCTTCGGCGGTGGCCGACGAGCGCACGGCGAACGACGCGCCCGGGTGGTCGGCGGTCAGGCGCGCGAACTCGGCGCGGATGGCGGCTTCCAGTTCGGGCGGGAACGGGGTCTCCTCGACCCAGCCGCGGATCTGCGCGCCGGCCTCGGCCAGCGCCTTGACGTCGTCGGTGTTGAGGGTGGAAAGACGGTCCTGGATGCGGGCGGCGAGGCCCTTGTGCGCGAGGAACTGGCGGAAGGCGTGGGCGGTGGTGGCAAAGCCGCCGGGCACGCGCACGCCCGAGGCAGCCAGCTGGGAGATCATTTCGCCGAGGGAGGCGTTCTTGCCGCCGACCGTCTCGACGTCGGTCATTCTCAGATGTTCAAACGGTGCGACCAGGGCGGTCGCCAGGTTCGGAAGTGACATGGGAAAGCTCCGTGATGTTGAGAAACCGGTGCTTCCCGCCCGATGCGCGAACCCGAGCAAGGCTCAGAGGGCTCCAGCGTGCGACGCGCGGTCCAGCGCTTCTGACATTCTTGTGTGGGCATGGACCTGGGGCGTTGGGGGGCGATTTGGAAGATTGGGGGCGATTTTACGGGCCTTCGTGCCTATCATGGCGAAACCGTCGCCCCCCTGATCGCATGGCCAACCGCACCGTCTACTTCGTCTCCGATGGCACCGGCATCACCGCCGAGACCTTCGGCAACTCGATCCTGGCGCAGTTCGCGATCAAGCCGCGGCACGTGCGCCGGCCCTTCATCGACTCGGAAGACAAGGTGCACCAGGTGGTGCGCGAGATCAACCATTCGGCCGAGATCGAGGGCCGCCGGCCGATCGTCTTCGTCACGCTGGTCAACATCGATCTGCTGAAGATCCTGAAGGCCAGCAGCCGCGGCATGGTGCTGGACATGTTCAACACCTTCATCGAGCCGCTGGAGGCCGAGTTCGAGATGACCTCGAACCACCGCGTCGGCCGTTTCCCGGACATCTCGAAAAGCCAGGAATACACCGACCGCATCGAGGCCATCAACTTCTCGCTGGCGCACGACGACGGGCAGTCGTCGAAGAACCTGGCCGAGGCCGACGTGATCCTGGTCGGCGTGAGCCGCAGCGGCAAGACGCCGACCTCGCTGTACCTGGCGATGCAGCACGGCATCAAGGCGGCCAACTACCCGCTGATCCCGGAAGATTTCGAGCGCCGCATCCTGCCGGCCGGGCTGGCGCCGCACCGCCGCAAGTGCTTCGGGCTGACGATCGCGCCCGAGCGGCTGGCCGAGATCCGCCACGAGCGCAGGCCCAACAGCCCTTATTCCAGTATCGACAACTGCCGCCACGAGGTCTCGGAGGCCGAGGCGATGATGCGGCGCGAGAACATCGCGTGGCTGTCATCGACGCACAAGTCGATCGAGGAGATCGCGACGACGATCCTGCGGGATATCCGGCCGGATCGGTTGATGTATTGAACGCCAGCCCGGATTGGCATCCGGGCTACAGGCGTTGGCGTGCAGACTCGTAGAGGCAGACGGCGGCGGCCGCAGCGACGTTCAGCGATTCCTCGCCACCCGGCTGCGGGATGCGCAGCGACAGCGCACAGCGCGATGCCAAGGCGACCGACACGCCCTGCCCTTCATGGCCCAGCACCCAGGCGCAGGGCCACGGCAAGCGGCTCTCGTGGATTGCCTGGGTCGCATGCGAACTGGTGCCCAGCAGCGGCACCGCCAGCCCATCGAGCGCTTCGGCCTCGACACCCTCCACCAGGCGCAGCCCGAAATGCGCCCCCATCCCGGCCCGCAGCACCTTCGGCGACCACAGCGCCGCCGTGCCCTTCAGCGCCACCACCTGCGTGAACCCGAAGGCCGCCGCGCTGCGCAGCACCGCGCCGACGTTGCCGGCGTCCTGCAAGCGGTCGAGCACGACGCTGGGCGCGTCGGCCTGCAGCGTCCCGCCGCCCGGCCAGGCCAGCACGAAAGCGATCGGCGCCGGCGAATCCAGCGTGCCCACGCCCGCCATCAAGGCATCCGGCAACACGACGACCTGCGGCGCACGCTCGGCCAGCACCCGCAGCTTCGGCAGTTGCCAACCCGATTCGCCGATCAGCGCCATCGCCGGCACGCCACCCCGTTGCAACAAGGCCGAACACAGGTGATCGCCTTCGAGCAGCACCTCGCCCAGCTTGCGGTAGCCGCCCGGGTCGGCCGCCAGCTTGCGCAGGCGCACCAGCAGCGGGTTGTCGCGCGAACTGATCGCCTTGACGACCGCGCCGGTCACCACGCGTCACCGTCGGCGACGGGGCCGATCGCGACCGTGGGGTCCAGCGTGCCGGCCAGCGCCTCGCGCACCGGCGCGAACGAGCGCCTGTGATGCACGCAGGCCCCATGCTGCTTCAGCGCCGCCAGGTGCACCGCCGTCGAGTAGCCCTTGTGCTCGTCGAAGCGGTACTGCGGGTGCATCTCGTGCAGCGTCAGGCACAGCCGGTCGCGGTGCACCTTGGCCAGGATGGACGCGGCCGAGATCGACGCGACCAGCGCATCGCCCTGCACGATGGCCTCGGCCGCGACCTTCAGCACCGGCAGCCGGTTGCCGTCCACCAGCACCTTGCCCGGCTTCAGCCGCAGGCCCTCGACCGCGCGGCGCATCGCGAGCATGGTCGCGTGCAGGATGTTCAGCGTGTCGATCTCCTCGACGCTCGCCTGCGCGATCGCGCAGCACAAGGCCTTGGCCTGGATCTCGTCGTACAGCCGCTCGCGCACCGCGGGCGACAGCTTCTTCGAGTCGTTCAGCCCGCGGATCGGCCGGCGGTCGTCCAGGATCACCGCCGCCGCGACCACCGGGCCGGCCAGCGGCCCGCGGCCGGCCTCGTCGACGCCGGCCACCAGGCCCACGGTCTCGAAGCGCAGGCCCAGCTGTTCAGGCACGGAGGACTTTTTCGATCGCATCGGTGGCAGCCTGGGCGGTGTTGCAGCGCAGTCGGTGGTGCAATTCGGTGAAACGCTTCGCGATGTCAGCGGACTGTTCCGGCTTGTCCAGCCAGGCCAGCCCCGCAGCCGCGAGTTTCTGCGGCGTCGCGTCGTTCTGCAAGAGCTCCGGCACCGCGAATTCCCCGAGCAGGATGTTGGGCAGCCCGACCCAGGGCTGGTAGCCCATGCGCTTCATCATCTGCCAGCTCAGCCAGTTCATCGCATAGGTGATGACCATCGGCCGCTTGAACAGCGCCGCCTCGAGCGTGGCCGTGCCGCTGGCGATCAGCGTGACATCGCAGGCGGCGAGCGCCTCGTGCGACAGGCCGTCGAGCAGCTGGATGCCGGCCGCCGGCGCATGTTGCGCCAGCATCGGCTCGACCAGCGGCCGCAACCCAGGCACCAGCGGCAGCACGAAGCGCAGGCCCGGCCGCTGCTGCTGCATCAGCGCGGCCGCCGCCAGCAGGCGCGGGGCGATGTACTGGATCTCGGAGCGGCGGCTGCCGGGCAGCAGCGCGACGACGGACTCGTCGGCGCCGAACCCGAGCGCCTGCCGCGCGGCAGCACGCGGCACCTCGAGCGGGATCGCATCGGCCAGCGGATGGCCGACGTAGGTCGCGGCGATGCCGTGCTGCGCATAGATCGCCGGCTCGAACGGAAAGATGCACAGCACGTGGTCGACCGCGGCACGGATCTTCTCGATGCGCCCGCCGCGCCAGGCCCAGATCGACGGGCTGACGAAATGGATGCTCTTGATGCCCTGCTGCTTGAGCCGGGTCTCGAGGCCGAGGTTGAAATCGGGCGCGTCGACGCCGATGAAGGCGTCGGGGCGCTCGCGCAGCAGGCGCGCGGCCAGCTGCTCGCGGATGCCGGAGATCTCGCGGTAGTGGCGCAGCACCTCGACGTAGCCGCGCACCGCCAGCTTGTCGTGCGGCCACCAGGCCTCGAAGCCCTGGGCCGCCATGCGCGGGCCGCCGATGCCGGCCGCCTGCAACCCGGGCCAGCGCGCCTTCAGCCCGCCCAGCAACAGCCCGGCGAGCAGGTCACCCGAAGCTTCGCCGGCCACCAGGGCCAGCCGTGGCGAACCGGGATTCGTCACGGCAGGGTCAGCGCGCGATGCCGCGCGTCACGCCGGCGAGGAAGCCGGTCATCATCGCCGCGTCGCCGGCGGCTTCGGGCACGCTGGTGCCCAGCGCCGCGATCTCGTCGCGCGCCTCCTGCAGCGTGCGACCGCTGCGGTACAGGCTGCGGTGCATCTGCTTGACCGCCGCGATGCGCTCGGCCGAGAAGCCGCGCCGGCGCAGGCCCTCGATGTTGAAGCCGCGCACCGCGAGCGGGTTGCCGTCGACCATCATGTAGGGCGGCACGTCCTGCGACACCGCGCTGGAGAAGCCGACGAAGGCATAGGCCCCGATCTTGACGAACTGGTGGATGCCCGACAGCCCGCCGATCGTGACCCAGTCGCCCACGTGCACGTGGCCGGCCAGCGTCGCGTTGTTGGCCAGCACGGTGTGGCTGCCCAGCTGCACGTCGTGCGCCAGGTGCACGTAGGCCATGATCCAGTTGTCGTCGCCGACGCGCGTGATGCCCACGTCCTGCGAGGTGCCGAGGTTGAAGGTGCAGAACTCGCGGATGGTGTTGCGGTCGCCGATGTGCAGCTGCGTCGGCTCGCCGGCGTATTTCTTGTCCTGCGGCACCGCACCCAGCGAGACGAACTGGAAGATCCGGTTGTCACGGCCGATGGTGGTGCGGCCCTCGATCACGGCGTGGGCGCCGACGGTCGTGCCCTCGCCGATGCGCACGTGTTCGCCGATCACGGCATACGGGCCGATGCTGACCGAGGCACCCAGCTGCGCGCCGGGTGCGATCACTGCGGTGGGATGGATGGTGGCCATCGTCGTCGCGCCTCCTGGCCTCAGCCCACCTTGCGCATCGTGCACATCAGCTCGGCCTCGACGGCCAGCTCGCCGTCGACCGAGGCGCGCGCCTTGTACTTGTAGATGCCCGCCTTCACGCGGTCGACCGCGACGTCGAGGATCAGTTGATCGCCCGGCTCGACGGGGCGCTTGAAGCGCGCGCCGTCGATGCCGACGAAGTAGTAGACGGTGTCGCTGTCGGGCGAATCGCCATTGGTCTCGAACGACAGCAGCGCGGCAGCCTGCGCCAGCGCCTCGAGCATCAGCACCCCCGGCATCACCGGGCGGTGCGGGAAGTGGCCGGTGAAGAACGGCTCGTTGATGCTGACGTTCTTCAGCGCCTTGATGCGCACGCCCTTGTCGAGCTCGAGCACGCGATCGACCAGCAGGATCGGATAGCGGTGCGGGAGCTTCTTCAGGATCTGGTGGATGTCCATCATGGTGGTGGTCATGCAATCTTCTTTTCAAGGGCACGCAGGCGCTCGCGCAGGCGGTACAGGTTGCGCAAGGTTGCGGCGTTCTTTTCCCAACTGGCATTGTCGTCGATCGGGAACACGCCGCTGTACGTGCCCGGTTGCAGGATCGAGTGCGTGACCACGCTGACGGCCGAGATGTTGACGCGGTCGGCCAGCGTCAGGTGGCCGACGATGCAGGCGGCGCCGCCGATGGTGCAGTAGCGCCCGATCGTCGTGCTGCCGGCCACGGCCGAGCAGCCGGCCATCGCGGTGTGGGCACCGATGCGCACGTTGTGGCCGATCTGGATCAGGTTGTCGAGCTTGACGCCCTCTTCGATCACGGTGTCGGCCAGCGCCCCGCGGTCGATGCAGGTGTTGGCGCCGATCTCGACGTCGTCGCCGATGCGCACGCCGCCCAGCTGCTCGATCTTGACGTAGCCCGACGGCGTCGGCGCGAACCCGAAGCCGTCGGCGCCGATCACGACGCCGCTGTGCACGATGCCGCGCGCGCCGATGTGGCAGCCGTGCATCAGGGTCACGCGCGGCGCGAAGCGCGTCGATTCGCCGACGCTCGCGCCGTGGCCGATCACGCTGTGCGCGCCGATCACCGCGCCGGCCGCGACCCGCGCGCCGGCCTCCACCAGCACGAAGGGCCCGATGCTCGCGCCCGGGTCGACCTGGGCCGACGGATCGACGGCGGCCGTCGGATGGATGCCGGCGGGCGTGGCCGGGCGCAGCCGCGCGGCCCACCATTGCGTGAGCTTCGCGAAGGCCAGGTAGGGGTCGGCACACACCAGCGTGGCGCCGCGGGCCACCGCGGCCTCGCGCATCGCGGGCGCGACGATCACACAACCTGCGGCCGTGGACTGCAGCTGGGCGGTGTAGCGCGGGTTGGACAGGAAGGAAATCGTGGACGGCGTCGCGTCCTGCAGGGGGCCGATGCGGTCGATGCGCAGCGCCGGGTCGCCGACCAGCTCGCCGCCGAGGTGCGCGGCGATGTCGCCGAGACGGGTCTCACCCACCGATCACTTGCCGCCTTGCTGGGCGTTCAGCGCCTTGATCACCTTGTCGGTGATGTCGATGCGCGGGCCGGCAAAGACGGCTTCCTGCAGGATGATGTCGTACTTCTCGGTCTCGAAGATCTGCTTGATGACCTTGTTGGCACGTTCGACGACCGAGGCCAGTTCTTCGTTCTTGCGCTGGTTCAGGTCTTCCTGGAACTCGCGGCGCTTGCGCTGGAACTCGCGGTCCTGGTCGACCAGGTCGCGCTGGCGACGGCTCTTTTCCGATTCGGCCAGCGTCGGCTGGTCTTTCTCGAACTTGTCGCCCGCCGCCTTCAGGCGGTTGCCCATCTCGTTCAAGTCTTTCTCGCGCTTCGAGAACTCGGCTTCCAGCTTGGTCTGGGCCGCCTTCGCCGGCAACGCGTCGCGCAGCACGCGGTCGCTGTTGACGTAGCCGATCTTCAGTTCCTGCGCCTGCACGCCCAGCGCGGTGACAGCCAGTGCAGCGGCGACCAGTCCGAACTTCAGGGACTTGAGGGTGGAGCTTTTCATTAGAACGCGGTCCCGATCTGGAATTGCAAACGTTGAATTCTATCTGTTGACTTGTAGCGGATGGGCTCGCCGTAGCTGAGCTTCAGCGGGCCCACCGGCGACACCCAGCTCAGCCCGATACCGGCCGAGGCGCGCATGCTGTCCCAGGTGGGCGTCTCCTTCTCGCCCCAGACGTTGCCCGCATCGACGTAGCCGAACAGCCGCAGCGTGCGGTCGTTGCCCGAGCCGGGCACCGGGATGTACAGCTCGCTGTTGATGTTCAGGCGCTTCGAGCCGCCGCTGTAGGAGCCGACCACGTCGACCGGGCCGAGCGAGCCCTGGTCGAACGCGCGCACGGTGCCGAGGCCGCCGCCGTAGAAGTTCTTGAAGATCGGGTACGGCTGGCCGCTCAGCCCCTTGCCCCAGCCGAGCTCGGCGTTGAACGCGAAGGTGTACTTCTTGGTCAGCGGGATGTACTGCTGGAACTGCGTGTTCGTGCGGACGTAGCGCGTGTCGCCGAACGCGCCCCACTCGACGTTGATGCGCTTGAACTGGCCGTCGTTGGGCACCAGCGCGCTGTCGCGCTGGTCGCGCGCCCAGCCGATGGTCAGCGGCACCGAGGTGCTGGCGTCGCCATAGCGCAGGCGGTACAGGAAGTAGTTGTTCGGCAGCGCGGTCGCGCCGCGGATCTCGGTGCGCTCGATGCCGATGCCGAAGAACACCGTGTCGTACTCGCTGAACGGCACGCCGAAGCGCACCGAGGCGCCCGGCGTGACGAGCTGGTATTCCTCGCCCTGGCTGTTCAGCGGCTTGACGGTGCGGTAGTAGACGTCGAGCGCGCGCGAGATGCCGTCGATCGTGAAGTAGGGATCGACCGCGCTCAGGTCGAGCGTGCGGCTGGAACGGCTGGTGTTCAGCTCGATGCCGAGGTAGTTGCCCGAGCCGAACACGTTGTCCTGGCGGATCGACGCGTTCAGCGCCAGCTTGTCGGCGCTCGAGAAGCCGGCACCGACGATCAGGTTGCCGGTGGGCTTTTCCTTCACGGTCAGCGTCAGGTCGACCTGGTCCTGCGAGCCCGCGACCTCGTTGGTGTCGACGGTGACCTCGCTGAAGTAGCCCAGGCGGTCGACGCGGTCGCGCGACAGCTTGATGCGCCGCGCGTCGTACCACGACGATTCGAACTGGCGGAACTCGCGGCGCACCACCTCGTCGCGCGTGCGGCTGTTGCCGGCCACGTTGACGCGACGCACGTAGACGCGGCGCTGCGGATCGCCCACCAGCGTCAGCACGACGCGGCCGGTCGCGCGATCGATGTCGGTGCGCGGGTCGATGCGCGCGAAGGCGTAGCCGAAGCTGCCGAAGCGGTCGGTGAAGGCCTTGGTGGTCTCGGCCACGGACTCGGCGCGGTACGGCTCGCCGGGCTTGATGGTCACGAGCGTCTTGAAGTCTTCTTCCTTGCCGAGGTACTCGCCCTCGAGCTTGACCGCCGTCACGGTGTAGGGCTGGCCTTCCTTGATGTTGACGGTGATCGTGATGTCCTGCTTGTCGGCCGAGATCGCGACCTGCGTCGAGACGACCTGGAACTCGAGGTAGCCGCGGTTCAGGTAGTACGAGCGCAGCGTCTCCAGGTCGGCCGTCAGCTTGGCGCGCGAGTAGCGGTCGGCCTTGGTGTACCAGCTGAGCCAGCCGCCGTCGTTCAGGTCGAACAGGCCGAGCAGCGTGCTCTCGGAGAAGGCCTGGCTGCCGAGGATGCGGATCTCGCTGATGCGCGCGGCCGAGCCTTCGGTGATCGTGAAGGTGACGTTGACGCGGTTGCGCTCCTGTGGCGTCACCGTGGTGACGACCTCGGCGCCGTACAGGCTGCGCGTCAGGTACTGGCGCTTGAGCTCCTGCTCGGCGCGGTCGGCCAGCGCCTTGTCGAACGGCAGGCCCTCGCCGATGCCGAAGTCCTTCAGCGACTTGGTCAGCGTGTCCTTGTCGAATTCCTTCAGGCCGACGAAGTCGATGTTGGCGATGACCGAGCGCTCTTCGACGATCACCACCACGACGTTGCCGTCGACCTCGATGCGCACGTCCTTGAACAGGCCGGTGGCGAACAGCGCGCGCAGCGCCGCCGCGCCCTTCTCGTCGTTGTAGGTGTCGCCGATGCGGAACGGCAGCGACGCGAACACCGTGCCGGCGTCGGAACGCTGCAGGCCTTCGACGCGGATGTCCTTCAGCTCGAAGGGGGCCACCGCCCAGGCAGACCCTGCGTGCAATGCCGCAGCCAGCGCGAGGCTGAGGACGGTGGGACGCAGGGAGCCGGGACGGACGTGTTGGAACTGGAGGGCGAGAGGATGGCGCATGCGGTGATCAGTGCAGGCCCAGGGTCCGGGCCACGTCGTTGTAGAGAGCGAGCGACATCATCAAGAGCATGATCGCCACCCCGCCCCGCTGCAGCCGCTCAAGCCACACGTCCGAGAGAGG
>Ga0209758_1000399_pt1 | contig 75022 bp, 72 predicted proteins | sample AraplaMF_Col_mMF_FD_184258 | JGI IMG/M metagenome (GOLD analysis project Ga0209758, IMG submission 184258) | Arabidopsis root microbial communities from the University of North Carolina, USA - plate scrape MF_Col_mMF (SPAdes) (version 2) | ecosystem: Host-associated > Plants > Roots > Endosphere... | reverse complement strand
ACGGCCCCTCACTGACGAAATGAAAGCGAAGCAGCTGTTGCTGCGGAAAGGCGATGCTCCATGGATGACGTAGCTCGCAGCGGCCGTAGTTGACTCCACTCAGGCGAAAGTCCTGTAGAACTTCGCTTAGTGCGTCCGTAGGAATTTGCGTCGGAGACTGGGATGAACGATCAAGCATTGGGGTAATTTATATGCCGATCGTCCTGACTGCAAGTAAGGCATCTGTGTCATGGCCGGCTCTGAGGTCATCAATGGGAATGGGAGCAACTGACCCTCTCGTTGTGGAATTCCAATGTCTCAGCCTAGAGCATTTCCGGCGAAAACGGAATCGCCTGAAATGCTCTATATCCTGGTTTTGACGCAATTCCGGACGCAAAACCGGTTCCCACTTTTGCTGGAATTGCTCTAGCTGACACTGCGACTCGGCTCACCAATGGAACAAAAAGCCGACCAGAGCCTCATCCAAAACGCCGTCTGGCGGGTGCAGCTCCGCGTCGGCTTCGTCCGAATTGAAGTCGATGACCCGTATTGCCGCACGGATGTCGTCACGAGCTATGGCCGCTTTCGGGCAGCAGCAACGACTGCCTCTATGACCGAGGTGACGGCGCGAAGCAGCCGTCCTTCGACAACGCAAAAGTCCGCTTGCGCCCGAAAGCGGCGCCAGCTGCCAGCGAGCTTCACTTTGGGCACCGACGCCAACCTCAAACTCCCGTCATTCCTGTGCTCTCGTGCCAGCACAAGGGCACAGGGATGACGGAGGGTGGGGCGACGCCTCGCTCCTTCCTGCGACATTGGAGACCTGGAAGGTGGTGCGGCAGATTTTGCCTTTCCCGCCGAGGGGCGAAGGACGGTCGTCACCCGTCCCCTGCCCCCCCAAAAACAGGTCTGGGGGCAGCGCCGTAAGCGGCGGCGCCACCCCCCCATCCCCTGGCTCGTGCAGGAGGCCCCTCGCCTACACCTCGCCTGCGGACCCCTCAGTTCGGCTCTCGAAGTACGCGGCAACCTCGGCTGCTCTCATCAGGATGTCGGAGTTTTTCAGGTCAGCCCGCCTTCGGGTTTGGACCTTCGGGTGATATCCATACTATCAAAACTCATAAATATTTTATCCGTGGCCACAGTTTTGGTAAGTTGACTATGCGGCAACCATTGTTGGAACGAGGGGCGGATGAGGTGATGGGGAACGGGCCGAACGATCTCGACCGATCGGTACCAAACCGAGAAGAATCCCATCCTTCGCGCGGAAACTACACGGTCGCCGTTTTATGCCTGACCCTGATACTGTCGTTCATTGATCGCTTCGTGATCAACCTGGTCGTAGACCCTATACGCGCCGAGCTGGGGCTTAGCGACCTGGAAATCAGTTTGCTTCAGGGCGCTGGTTTTGCGCTTATATTCGCGCTGGCGGCCCTCCCGGCCGGCAGGCTGGCGGACAGGGTGAACCGACCGAGGTTGATCGCCGCAGGCGTGGTTGTGTGGTCCCTCGCCACGATAGCATGCGGACTTGCGACCGGTTTCTGGAGCTTTTTCGCCGCACGGGTCGTCCTGGGATTTGGGGAGGCAGCCCTCATACCAGCAGCGTCCTCGCTGCTCATCGACAGCTTTTCGGCAGCGCGCCGCGGTACCGCTCTCGGAATATTCTCGCTTGGCTCGACAAGCGGGAGCGGCATCGCATTGATCGTCGGTGGCGCGGTGCTGAGTTATCTTGGGACGGACACCGCGGCCGACTTGCCGATCATCGCTTCGCTGACGCCCTGGCGACAGCTCATGATCGTTATGGGTATCCCCGGCTTCTTCTTTGTCGCGCTGCTGTTGTTCATTCCAGAACCGGCCCGCGGCAACAGGCTTCCCCCGCCTCCTCTGCAACTTTTGTTGCGCAATCTGTCGGCAGAGCGCGGCCTGGTGCTGCGGCTCTGCTTTGCGAAGGGGGTGATGAGCCTGGCCGACTTCGGTATGGCGGCATGGCTCCCCACCCTCCTCATGCGGCATTACGCTGCGACGCCTATCGCGGCCGGCGCCACTGTCGGGATTGCGACCGCGCTGGCTGGCATCATCGGTTCGATCGGCGGCGGGATGCTGTCCGATTGGAGCGCTCCGCGCTGCAGTATCTCGACACGTGCAAAGCTTATCGCGGGGAGTTATCTGGTTGCTCTGTGTGGCGGCATCTCGATGGGCCTCTGTTCTTCAAGTCTTCAGATAGGCATCGCATTTTCCTTTTGGGTTGCGGGGTCGGTGAGCGGTTCCGTTGTCGGCCGCATTACCATGCAGGAGCGGGTCCCCGGCAATATGCGGGCAACCACGGTCGCGCTTTCGATCACGATTTCGGCGATCATCGGAATAGCGGCTGGGCCAACTCTCGTGCCGGTCATCGCCGGACGAATGCAGGGAGTGGATAACGCACTCCAATTCGCAATCGTCGTCGTCGGGTTTATTTCCGTGGCGTCGGCTCTGGCCTTGATCGCCCGGTCGGCATCGACGGTATCGGTGGCGTCCGCGGCAGAAGGCTGAACATCCGCATTGCCTGGATTGTCACGCGATCCGGGCATGACCTGATCTCAACGCTTCATGAGCGGCGACAATATCGAGACTGCCGCTGCTGTCGCAGCGATCGCTGATCGCCTTCAGCTCGGCCAGCGGTAACGCAACAGGAGAGCCGATCTGCTTTGCGAGCTTCACGCGGCTCGTTGCAGCGCGCAGTGCAAAGCCGAGGGCGCCACTCTTCCGACCAAGGTCTATCGCTTCCTGAAAACGCCGTGCCGCTTCCTCCACATCGCCGTCCCGCCAAAATATCAACCCGCGAAGATGCAGGAATTCGCCGTCGCACCATCTGTCTCCTCGCTGCCTGCAATAGTCCACGCCCTCCTCGATGCTCTGGCGAGCAACCGCGACTTGATCGTGCGAAAGTGCCGCATGAGCGAGCATCACATACCGAAGCGGCAAATGAACAAGAAAATTGCATTCACGAATGACGCCGATTGCGTTTTTCATCCGCTGGACCGCCTCCGCGTCTCCGCGCGCTGCATCAATCGCTGCCTGGTGAAAGCAGGCGAACGGCGGCCAGGTATCGATCTGGCGCGACTTCAGGCGCTCGACCAGCATCGTCGCCCGCTCCTGCGCCAAATCAACCCGTCCGCATAACAGGGCGACCGGCGTGGCAGCGAGTGCCAGCGAGTGCGCGCAAGACAGGTCGTGATCCAGGGTCAGTGCGGCGTTCAGTGCTTCCTCCGCAATATCCAGCGCACGCTGATGGCGGCCGACCACCCAGGCCGCCAGCGAAAGATGGTTCCGGAAATTGACGAACCTGTCGATCTGAAACCTCGATGTCTGGCCGCGATTGCCGAAAACCGCATGCTCGCGGGCAAGGCGCTCGAGACCCGCGTGCCCGGATTCAATCTTCCCCCGATAGAACTCGCAGGTATAGAACTGCCGATCGGCATTGGGGGCGGCAGAATAATCGTCCACGGACGCCATGAAGCGGCGAAGGTCTGCAATGGTCTCAAGCGCTCTCTGGTGAAAGCCCATGGCGGATTGAACATTTGCGAGGCCGATCTTCGTTCGAAGACAGTGTTCCACGCTTCCGGCCTCCAAAGCGAGCTCGAAACCCCTCTTCCAGGTCGCTTCGAGTTCGTCGCCGAAAGGGTAACGATAACAGAGATTCCAGCCGTGGGCTGCCACCAGCTTCATGCGGAGCACAAGATGATCGCCAGATAGGGTGTCCAGCGCCGACAGCGCCTTTTCGACGCGTGATCCGCTTTCTGCCATCGTCGAGAATTCGACCCAGAACGGCAAAGCAGCAACGGTCAGCCGTACCCCAAGCTCGGCCTGCCCATCCGAACCATAGGCCCAATCGATCATGCGGCGGAGATCCGCGCTCCAGCCGCCGTAGAGCGCCACCCAGTCTTCACGCGGCCGCCACGTCCATTCCTCTTCTGCCCTTTCGAACAGCGCAAGAATGAAGCGGCCATACGCGATCATGGCCGCCTGCTGCTCGCCCTGCCCTATGAGCCGTTTGTTGGCGAAGGTTCGGGTACTGTCGAGCAGCCGGTACCTGCGACGCCTCCCCGTGTAGTTGACCGACATCATGGACTTGATCGCGAGGGCTTCCAGCCACGCGGTAAGGTCTTGCTCATGCGCCAGATGCCCGAAGGCGTCGATGACGTCGTCAAGCGCAAAGGTACCGCCGAAAACGGAAAGGTGACGCAGAAGCCAGGCCTCGTTTTCTGAAAGCAGCCGATAACTCCAGTTCAGCGTCGCCGTCAGCGTCTTGTGACGGTCCATGCCGTCTCCGCGCGACGACAGTGCGTCGAAGTCACGTTCAAGCATTTGCAGCAGCCCCGCAGGACCGTTGGCCGGAAGTTGCGGGGCCGCCAGTTCGATCGCCAGCGCAATGCCGTCGAGACGCCGGCTCAAACTCGTAATCGAAGGGACATCCGCATCCTCCAATCGATAGCCATGCGCCTCCGCGCGCCGAACCAGCAACTCGATCGCCGAAAAGGCCATTGCCGACCCGGCATCGAGAATCGCATCTGCGGGCGGATACTGAAGCGGCGGAAGCCGATGGACAGTTTCGAACCTGCATCTTAACGGCTCGCGGCTTGTCGCGATGATATTCAATCCGTGCAATGCATGGTTCAGTTGATCTGCTATGCCGGCGACGGCCGCCAGGACGTGCTCGCAATTGTCAAGGACGAGAAGCTGGTTGCGGCCGCGCAGCGCGTCAACGAGACCTTCCACGTCATCGACCGGGTTGCCTACGATGCCGAGCGCACGACTGACGGCCAGGGCGACGAATTGTCCTTTCTCGATCGCGGCCAGATCAACGAAGCACACGGCTTGGTCCCTGCCGTTGGCGATCGCTCTTGCGGCTGCGACAGCGATGCTTGTCTTTCCGACGCCGGCAGGTCCGACGACCGTGAGCAATCGGGTCTGCTGCAACGCCTCGACAATCGCCGCCAACGCATCGGCGCGCCCGACCAGCGGCTTTGACGGCGGCAGCGCCCCGTCAATCTCCTTGATCGATGCGGGAAAGGCCGCCTCCCTCGGCCTCACGACCGTCAGCGATGCAACGAAGCGATATCCGCGGCCCGGGACTGTCGCTATGCAGGGAACGTCGATGCCGCTTGTCTGCAGCGCACGGCGCAGAGCGGCGATGTTGACCTTGAGATTGCTTTCGTCGACGAACAGGTTGGGCCACGCCGCTTTAAGAAGTTCGCTTTTGTTGACGACCTGCCCAGGCTGGCGCACGAGCGCATGAAGCAGATCCATCGCGCGCGATCCAAGACGTATCGGGATATCGCCGCAGAGCAGCGACTGGCGAGCGGGCGTGAAACGGCAGTTGCCGAAGCAATATGTCGTGGCATCGATCATATCAGCCTGTTCCATTTCCCCCCCTTTCGCGGCTGCACTTTGCGAGCGCTGTGCCTCGCAGTTCCCGGACGACGGCGGCCATCGAATGGATTTCAGGGTTGGTCCCGTCCCGATAGCCTTATACCAGCAGATTTACCTCTTTTAACCAGCTATGCCGGTGCCGCGGTGATATCAAGGTAGCGGGCTGACCGAGTGATAGAGATCCCAAGCGCTCGCGCAGGTTTGCCTTATTCAGCAGGTTCGAGCTTCGGGTGGTCGTTGTTGGCCATGGCTGCTCGCGCCCTGGACCCGGAGTGATCGAGGAGGCCGCTATGCCCCGCGCACTAAGCACACTGACATTGTCGGACGCCAAGCGGATGATTGACGCGGCAGAAGCAAAGGCGGCCGATCTCGGCATTCCCTACAACATCGCTGTGGTCGACGTCGGCGGCGCGTTGATCGCGTTCGCGCGTCAGGATGGCGCGCTCGAAGGAAGCATCGATCTCGCCATCGGCAAGGCGAAGACCGCGCGGATGTTCAACAAGACGACCGAATATCTCGCTGCACTGGCACAGCCCGGAGCGCCCCTGTTCGGAATTGAGCAGAGCAATGCCGGACATGTCGTGATTTTTGGCGGCGGTCTTCCCGTCACCATCGACGACCAGATCGTCGGTGCCGTCGGCACCAGCGCCGGTTCGGTCGAACAGGACATTGCGGTCGCCGAGGCGGCGGCCGCCGTGATGGCAACAAATCCAAAAGCCTGAAGGAGGCCAGTGATGAGAGCTGCGCGCATTCTTGAATACAGGAAGCCCCTCGTCCTCGAGGACATCAAGGTTCCGGACATTCAGCCCGACGAGGTTCTCGTAAAAGTCGCCGCCTGCGGCATGTGCCGCTCGGACGTGCTGCTGATCGATGGCTTCTTCCAGGGCTATGGCGATATTCCGCCGCCCGTCATTCCCGGTCATGAGATAACGGGCACGGTCGAGAAGGTCGGCGGAGTCGTGGCCAAGGCTGCAGGATTGCAGGAAGGTGACCATGTTGTGGTGTCACCCGGCTGGGGTGATGGCGTTTGCAAGCATTGCCAGGTCGGCAACACCCATATCTGCCCCAATGTCCGCTGGCCGGGCTTTGGTCCTTATGGCGGCTTTGCCGAATATATCCCGGTGCCGGCCCGCTATGCGATCAAGGTCGCCAAACATCTCAAATTCGAGCAGCTTGCACCGCTCACCGACGCCGGTCTGACCCCCTATCGAGGGCTCAAGAAGATCCGCGATGCCGGCGGGCTCGGCCCGGACCGGGTGATCGGCGTCTTCGGCATCGGCGGCCTTGGCGCCTACGCCGTCCAATATGCCAAGCTGCTGGGCGCAGGCGGTCCCGTCGTCGCTGTCGCCAGAAACGAGGAGAAACTCCAGGTCGCGAAGAAATATGGCGCCGACCACCTCATTGCGATCGAAGGCAAATCCTCCGAGGAGGTCGGAAAGGAGCTTAAAAAGGCGACCGGCCAGGACAAGTTCGACGCGATCATCGACTGCGCCGGTGCGACCGAGATGATGCAGCTCGCCTTCTCGCGTCTCGCGATCGGCGGGCACTATGCCGATGTCGGCTTCATCGGCGACCGGATCAACGTTCCTCTGTTCCCACGCGTCCACGGCGAGCAGACTTTTCACGGCTCTTTCTGGGGAAACAACGCCGATCTCATTGAGGTCATGGCGCTCGCTGCAGAAGGCAAGATCCAGCACACGATCAAGACGATCTCGTTCAACGATATCAATGAATATATCGACCTCTTGCGGGACAATAAAATCATCGGGCGAGCGGTCGTCACCTTCTGACGGCATCGAACGCGGGACAACCATGAAACAGCTCGTTCTCGAAGCTGTCGCGCTTGAAGAATAGGACTGTACGGAGGATTCCCCATGCTTGAGGTGGTGCAAGCCTATGATCGCGAACATATCGCGAATTTGCCGACGGACGATGCGGCTGCGCTCGAACGCAAGCTGACCGTCGCCCGCAAACGCTTTGAAGATCGGGGCGGCTGGCTGAAGCCGCACCAACGGATAGCCGTGCTGCATCGGCTTGCGGATCTCGTTGCTCAGCAGCGCGAGGTCTTCGCGATGCGCATCGCACGCGAAGGAGGAAAACCCTACACCGATGCGCTGGTTGAAACCGACCGCGCCACCGACGGGATACGCAACGCCGCCGACCTGCTTCGCATCCGCGGCGGTGCCGAAATCCCGATGGGGCTGACCCCAGCCAGCGAGGGGCGGCGCGCCTGGACGATCCTGGAGCCCATCGGCGTGGTCGCTGCGATCTCGGCGTTCAACCATCCCCTGAACCTCATCGTGCATCAGGTCGCGCCGGCGATCGCCACAGGCTGCCCGGTCATCGTCAAGCCTGCGGCCGCGACACCGCTTTCCTGCCTGGAACTCGTAAAGCTCGTTCATGAAGCCGGAATGCCGGAGGGCTGGGTTCAGAGCCTGCTCCCCGAGAGCCGCGATCTGTCGGGCGCCTTTGCGAGCGATCCGCGCGTGGCCTTCCTGAGCTTCATCGGCTCGGCCGCGGTCGGCTGGCGTCTGCGCGCCAATTTGGCGCCGGGAACGCGCTGCGCGCTCGAGCATGGCGGCGTGGCACCGGTGATCATCGACCGAACTGCAGATATCGACGCGATCATCGAGCCGCTCGCGAAGGGCGGCTACTATCATGCGGGTCAGGTATGTGTCTCGGTCCAGCGGATCTACGTCCATGAAGCGCTGAAGGATGCCTTCGTCGAACGGTTCGCCGAGCGCGTCGGGCGCCTGCGCGTCGGTGACCCCCGCCTTGCCGAGACCGAGGTCGGCCCCCTGATTCAACCGGCTGAAGCCGAACGGGTCGCCACCTGGGTTGAGGAAGCCGCGTCAGGGGGTGCCCGCCTGATCGGAGGTGGACGGCTGAGCGACACGACGCTGGCGCCTGCTATCCTCGTCGATCCGCCCAGCACATCGAAGGTCTCGCGCGAGGAGGTCTTTGGCCCGGTCACCTGCATTTTCGGTTTTGCCGATCTCAACGATGCCATCCGCGAGGCAAATTCGCTGCCGGTCGCATTTCAGAGCAGTATCTTCACGCGCGATCTCGCCGTCGCGCTCGACGCAGCCGAACGTCTCGACGCCTCGGCCGTCATGGTCAACGACCACAGCGCCTTCCGCACCGATTGGATGCCGTTCGCCGGGCGAAAGACATCCGGCTACGGGGTCGGCGGCATTCCTTATACCGCCCATGAAATGACGGCGGAGAAAATGATCGTCTTTAAACAGTGATTGGGACGTCTTGCCGCGTACATTGCTCGTCGTTGGTTTGGCAAGACGAGGTCGAGTTTGTGTCGGCAATGGCAGATTGGCTGGGCAGGATGAACATGGCCTCGTAAAGCGACGGGCGATTTTGCGCGAAGGCAACATAGGCCATGGCGATATCCATCAGGGCATCGCGCCCTCCGCTCCCCTCGCCCGCTGCAGGGAGGCTTTCGCCGAGCAGGCGATGCGTCTCGCTCCGTATTGGGTATCGAACGAGTTCCCCCGCGCATTCCCGTCCATCGCCACGCGCGCAGGAACAAACTGGCCGCCCGGGCGCTTCCTCCTGTCTGTGAACCGCTCACCTATCGCCTGGACCGACCCGCATGGAGCTTCGCTCGCATGGATCGCGGACGAGGCTTAAAACCCTCAATTGCAGAGCGTCGCCAGGCATGCAAAATATTGATGTCTGCGCGCTTGGAAAATTCCATTCATCTCCGATAGGTCCGTATGAACTTCGTCGTTTTCATGCTGTGTGTGTTCGCCATTTTGATTCTGTTTTTCGTCGCCGCAATTGCAATTTTCTTTCTTTGGCTACGCCGTATCTGGCGACGGACGCGACCCGACCAGTCCGTCCGAAGAGGTCTGAGTGTCGCTTTTGGTCTGGTCGCGATCGTATCGCCCTTCGTCGGGATGAAAATCTGGGAGCGAAACTTTGTTCTCGCGCGCGTTCCCCAACCACTTGAAGTAGCGGAGATCGAGTATCGCCTGGAGAAATCCTGGGGCGTCGGTTTCATGCCCGGCGACAACGAGACCGGGTTCGTTGTCTATCGGCTGACCGATGCGAGCGCAGACTGGGCACGGAAACAGGGAAGCCACCTGAAGGACATGCTTTCAGGAGGACAGGGAGCCTGGCACGCAACACCGGTCGACGACCGTAGCGACGAAAGAGCCTTGGGCAGGTGGCATCCTTACGACGACGATCCAGATATGATGTCCGTGGAGCGTCCAGAGCGCCATCCACCGACGATCTCTGAATACCTGGAAAAGTACGGCTTCTATATCTCGATTGAAGACGGGCGCGACGGTGAAGCGGACAAAGCGATCCAGTCAACCGGATCATTTTACTCACACGGAACGGGCGGCAGCATCACGATCGTTGATCCAGGTCGCGGCAAGGTTTTTTTCGCTTATGCGGGATGATTAGGTGCATTGATGGTCGCGCCCTCATCCCTCCCCCGTCATCCCCTTCTCGTGCTGGCACGAGGGATGTCACAGGGATCAAGCGCCTCTCCAATTCGATAAGCGACGAGGCGGCAGCATTTGGTGGACAACGACGGCAGCCTTGGCGGGAATTCCCCCAATTGCAGTCGTTAGCCCCGCATCAAGGGACGACCGATTTGAGGCCGGAGCCGAATGTCGGCTTTCGAGACGGCTATCGCTGCCTACATCAGCTTTCCCGTGCACCAAACGCTTTCGCCAACAAGTGTGGACGCCATCATTCTGATCTGCTCCTCACACTTTTCCACATTGAAAGCGGCTATTTTCGTCCGCGAAAGATGTTAATCGAGGCGCTTCCGATTATCTTATGGGGATGGGAAAGAAGCCGAATCCGACTGAGAATGCCGATGATGAAATGCGATTGGGTATACCCCCTTCGCAATTCATGCGGCGGCTCCGACCGGAATATTATTCTGACACCAGCGACCGCTCGTCGTATCTGCTTGATGGTACGACGCTTAGCTTCCAACTTGATACGATCACAGATCGTAACCAAACTCAAAGTTTTGAACTCTTCTGCCGCAAGCTATGCGAGCGTGTCATTTGCCCAAATCTTCGGCCACAGACAGGTCCGGAAGGTGGCGGAGACAGCAAGGTCGACAGCGAGACCTATCCAGTCAGCGATGAAATAAGTCAGACTTACATCGGCGATTTGAAGGCCGCGCGTGAGCGATGGGCGTTTGCGTTTAGTGCCAAAAAGGCGTGGGCCGAAAAGGTGCGCAAAGATGTCCAGGGCATAATCGGCACTGGGCGAAAATATGATCGCATCGTCTGCGTTACCAGCCGACCAGCTCGATCAAAGACGCGCGCGCAACTGGAAGACGAATTGCTCGCAGCTCACGGAATCCCTGTAACAATCCACGATCGCTCTTGGATTACCAAGGAGATAATTGACGGCGACCGGAAGGACATCGCTTATAACTATCTTGGTGTCGGACAGGAAAACACAGACAGGCTGCGGCTAGGCCCGACCGACTATTCCAGAACACAACAGCTCGCGGATGCCGAAGCCGCCCTATCAGACCCTGAGGCTTTTGCTGGACTTGCAGTTCAGCGGGCATCGGAGGCATTGATCGCGGCGAAACTGTCACGTGGTTTGGAGCGCCCGCGGACAGAGATAGACGGACAATTTCTCCGTGCGATCCGGTTTGCTAAAGATGGAGGCACTTTTAGGCAGCAGCTCGAAGCTCGGTATGAACAAATATGGACTGCTATCTGGTGGTTTGACGATCTTTCATTTGCCAACGAATCGTATGACGACCTTGCGGCCTTCGCGCTGAAATCTGACTCTGCAAAGAATCTCGAATTCCTTTGCAACCTGATGCAAGCGTTCGCCAGTGCCGTCTTCCATGGCCACCTGACGCGGGAAGAAGTCAAATTCGGTGAGAGAACGAGCGCTCTCATTGCAGCGCTTGAAGAGATGGCAGCAAATCGGGATCGTCCGAACAACCGCATAGAAGCGCGAGTATCCATTCTGATGCTCAAAATGAACATTGAGCTGTTGAAACAGAACCCCTCCGCGCTCCCCGAGATATGGAAGTCATTTTCCGAGGTTCTCGTCGACGCGCGGGGATTAGGCGAGTTTGATGCCGAAAACTTCATCAAGCTGGTCGACGTCACAGGCATGGTTGCTGGCTCTGACCCTTCGTATGGGCAGTTAGTTGAAGATCTCGCTGCATTCGTTTCCGAACGTAAGAGTGAAGGTGAAGGCGCCCTCATCCTCCTGTCTCGCGCACGACGGCTGGGCACGTCCCAACATTTTGAAATCATTCGGCTGGTTGGCAAGGCTGTCGTTCAACTAGCCAAACGAGAATATGTCGACAGCTTGATCGAGGGTCTTCATCTCCTGACGATGGCCTATCGAAGTGCGGGCTTACTGTGGGCAGCTCGCGCCAGTTGCATCTTCGTAGCCGCATCGATTGCGATAGAGGGAGAGGAAGAAAGCAACCTTCCTGTTGCCTTCATTCCTACCATGAAGGTTTTCGCTTGGATTGCGCTGGAACTCAGATGCGTCCCCGATTTTCTAAACGCGATTCTCATGTTGAACGGCGCGCTACGGACGATGCCGCTTGCGGATGAATCAAAAGAGAAACTCTACAATGAAATTCGCGAGCTGGACTATGCGTTCGGCTGCCAAATTCTGAATTTGGACGAAGCGCAATTGCTCAGACTAAATATGCTCCCGGACGTGTTAGAAGGATTGGAGCTTATGATTGCGAGAACTGCTTTGCTAGACTCGCTAGGACATCGCGCACTATTGCGCACGGACGGCAGCCTTCCTCCAGAACAGACCGACGAAGATGTTGACCGGATGTTGTCGATCTTGATGAGCCAGCCCATCGCACGATCCATCGCTGGCCCTCTGATCCTAAACGATGATTCAGTGGAAGTTATATCGACCTCCATCATGGGCATGCGCATAGAGGTCGAGACTCTGGGCAGCGAAGCGAGTTCGCTGATTGCCCAGACGCTTGTTGGCTCGTTGGAGGCATTTTTTGCGACTACACTTGATGCCGACCTCATACCCCATACCGAGAGATTGGATATTTCCATCCAGTTTGTTGAGGATGCAAAATTCCCTGCCTTCACGATCGACCCGTCCACGATGAAGGCCAAACTTCTGTGGCCGTCGCAGTTTTCGCTGACAAGTTTCGACAACCAGCGCGCAGTTCAGGATCTTCTTGTAGACGTAGCGTCAAGAATTCTCGCTGTGGCGTTTTTGATCCGGAAGCCGAATAAATTGGTCGAGCAGCTATTCGTTGGCGAGGCTGTGATCAACCGTGCAACGATGATTGCAGTGAGTCCCAACAGCTATCACCGTGTCCTTCGTGAATACATTGGATCACTAAAGGGTTGGGACGGAGAAGATTATCAAACGTATCAGATCCGCAAAAGACCTCAGCTCACACGTGTTGAGTTTCCTGATGATGACGCCGCGGAGATGGCAGATGAAGAGGAGGCCGGGGAAACGGGCGGCCCACCACATCGTCCGGAAATTAACGATCATCGCAAGATGGGGATCAAATCTGTTATAGATGTGCACTCTTGGGATGCCGCGGGATGGAGGGGCGTAGCTTACGCGGAATTCGGTCCGAGGGTTCCGCCTGCCATGGCATTGATGTTCGAGAACCAGGAGGCTGCGAGGAGCATTTTTGAACGCTGGATTGAACGTGTTGGTGAAGAAGACAAAGATGAATTAATTCGAATTTCGATCATCAGAAACCTGCCGGCGCAGCCACCATCGCACTACACGACTATGATAACGGCAAAATCCGACAAGCAGGATTTCTATACTCAGGATACCGTTATCTTGGCGGCACGCATGATGACAATGCAGCCCGACAACAATGTGAACCTAGAGCGATTTCTACTGTCATTTGGACGGTTCAAGGCATACTTTCTGACGCCTGCAATCTTGGACGGGTCTGGTCCGCCTAACATACTGACGGACCTCCGCGTACTAAAGCGAGAGCTTGTTGTGAAAAGCGCTGACGAGGTTGGAGAACATGACGTGGATCGAATGGCACTTAAAGCTCACCTCGCGCCTTCGCGCAGAGACAAGAGCTAACCTTAGGCACTCGATTATTCGGTAAGCAGCGGCGGACCATTTCAATAAATCTCCCTGTAATGGAGAATTTTGAAAAGGCTTAGATATTACGCGACGCCAGCAAAGTTCGTACCGGCCGTGGTCATGCGGAATGTCTGTTTTCTGTGCAATCTTCAATGACCAAGAATGGCTGACATGAAGGCACGAAACCATCATTCATCGGCATGATCTTCAATGTCCGCTTGCGCCCGAAAGCGGCCATGGCTGCCAGCGAATTGGGTAGCGACTCCCACCTGAAACTCCCATCATGACTGCTGCTGACCTGCCACTGAGATGACGGGAATCTGACGGTGACACCTGCCTCTCCGCGCAACGTTGCGCCTGGAAACCAGACGCCCCAAAAAAACAGGTCTGGGGGCAGCACCGCAAACCGCGCCACCGCCCCCATCCCATGGCGCATGCAGGTGGCCCCTCGCCTACACCGCGCCGGCGGACCCCTCAGTTCGGCTCCCGTATCGCATCGTCCAGTCCGCGCAGCAGCGGGTAGAGGAAATAGGAGATCACCGTCCGGTTCCCGACCTTTATTTCCGTCGACACGATCATGCCCGGCAGCAGCCGAACCGGCACGTCCGAGGCATTCAGCCTTGTATCCGCAAGCAGGATGCGAGCCTTGAAGAAGGGTGCGGCCGGCTGGCTGGGCGTGGCGGTTTGTTCCGGCTGCTGGCCGGTCATGAACGTGTCCTGGCTGATGGTACGTACCTCGCCAGATGCGGTGCCGTATTTCTGGAAGGGATAGGCGTCGAGCTTGATGCGGGCCTCCTTGCCGACGGCGATGCGGCCGATGTCGCGGGTGTTGATCGAGACTTCCGCTTCGAGCGGCACGTTGATCGGCACCAGCGTGACGATCGGTTCGGCCTCGCGCACGACGGAGCCGATGGAGCGCTGGGCGAGATCGAGCACGACGGCGTCGGCGGGCGCGGTCAGCGACACCATGTTGCGGCGCAGCTCCATCTTCTTCAGCTCTTCATCGGCCATGTCGCGCTGGCCGCGCAACTCCACCAGCTGCTCCATCGCGGCGCGGCGGAAATCCTCGATGAAGGCCTGGCGGTCGGCGCGCAGCTTGGCATAGGCGTGCGCCGCCTCGTCGGCCTTGCCGCGAACGGCGGTGAGATCGGATTCCACGTCGAGGCGGGCGTCGCGCGAGCCGAGCATGGTGATCAGCGAACCGCTCTGCTTGTCGTAGAGCCGCGTGCGCGCGCCCTCGATCTGCGAGAGCGTGTCGCGCCGGTCGACGAGCACGGCCTCCTGGTTCTTGGCTGCGGCAAGGGCTGCCGACTGGCCGGCGATCTGCTGCTCGAAATTCTGCAGCTGCGCCATGTAGAAGGCCCGCCGCTGGCCGAAAAGCTGCACCTGCAGCATCTCGTCGGGCGTCTTGCCGGCCATGGCGGAGTAATCGTCGTCGGCCAGCTCCGCCTCGATACGCTTCACCTGCGCGTCGAGCGCCGAGAATTTCGCCTGCTGCTGGTCGACATCGGCCTGGCTGAAAGTGGCGTCGAGTGTGGCCAGCGTCTGGCCGGCATGCACCACCTCGCCGGCCTTCACGTCGAGCGTGCGGATGATCGAGGTTTCCAGCGGCTGGACGACGATGGTCGGCTGGGTGGTGACGAGCTTGCCCGGCGCAATCACCACCTCGTCGATCGAGGAGACCGAGGCCCAGGTGATCGCGGCGGCAATCAGCGCCGTCACGCAATAGAGCGTCATGCGCGCAACGCGCGGCGGCGCGCGTTCCTCCAGCTCGACGGCGTCGGACTGGAACTCGGCAATCGCCGGCGGCAGCGGCGGGCGGGCAATGAGTTCCCTGCCCTTCTCCGGACCCTTGTCTGATGGCCCCTTGCCTGAAGGGCCATTGTCTGAAGGAACCGGCATGTTTTCGTCGGATTTTCTGACATGCGCGTTCATGCGACCTGCCTCATCTGTTGTGCCCAGAGGTGGCGGTAGGTCATGCAGCGCGACACGAGCTGATCGTGCCGGCCGATATCGGCGACCTTGCCGCGATCGATGACGAGAATGGCATCGGCATCGACAAGCGTCGAAAGCCGGTGCGAGACGATGATGACCGTGCGCCCGGCAGCGATGCGGCTGAGATTGTCGCGAATGATCGCCTCGCTGTCAGGATCGAGCGCGCTGGTGGCCTCATCGAAGATCAAGAGCTTCGGATCGGTGATCAGCGCACGCGCAATCGCAAGCCGCTGCTTCTGGCCGCCGGAGAGGTTGGCGGCATTTTCCTCCAGCATCGTGTCGAAACCGCGCGGCAGCCGCTCGATGAACTCTTCCGCACCGGCAACGCGGGCAACCTCCATGATCTCCTCGATGCTGGCATCGGGCTTGGCGGCGGCAATGTTGTCGCGCACCGAGCCGCGGAACAGGAAATTATCCTGCAGCACGACGCCGATGCTGGTTCTTAAGTGCACGAGGTCGATCTCGCGGCTGTCATAGCCATCCATGCGTACCAGCCCCTCCTGGCTCTGATAGAGCCCCTGGATGAGCCGGGTGATCGTCGTCTTGCCCGAGCCGCTCTTGCCGACCACGCCGAAGACGCAGCCTGCCGGAACGGCGAAGGAGACATTGTCGAGCGCCGGCGCACTGTCAGGCGCATAGCGGAAGCTGACCCTGTCGAATTCGATGCGGCCATGCAGATGCGGCCTGACCCCGCGCCCGCGGCCCGCCTGCTCCGGCCGCTGGTTCATGATCTCGCCGAGCATGCGGACGGAAAGCGCCACTTCCTGATATTCATGCACCATGGTGACGATCTGCACCAGCGGCCCGGAGACGCGGCCGGCGAGCATGTTGAAGGCGACCAGCGCGCCGATCGTCATCGCGCCGCTGAAGACGTCGAGCGCGCCAAGCCCGATGATCGCCACACTCATCAGCTTCTCCAGCAGTCCGGTCAGCGACTGGGCGATGGTCGAGATCTTGTCGACCCGGAAACGCACGGAGATCGACTGCGCCGAATAATCGTCCCACACCTTGCGCTGGCGCGGCTCCAGCGCCAGCGATTTGACGGTGCGCATGCCGTGCACGGTTTCCACCAAGAGGGCCTGCCGGTCGCCTTCGGCCTGGTAGAGCGCCTGCAGGCGGCGCTGGAACGGCCCGACGAGCATCATCACCACGAGCCCGACGAGGGCTGCGAAGCCGAGCACCACGAGCGTCAGCTTGACGCTGTAGAGAAGCAGGATCGGCACGAAGACCAAGAGCGACACGCCGTCCAGCAATGTCAGGAACAGCCGCCCGGTCAGGAATTCGCGGATGCGGCCCGTCTGCTGCATATGCTTGACGAGAACGCCGGCCGAGGCCTGTTCGAAGAGCGCGATCGGCAGGTTGAGCAGATGCCCGAAGGTGCGCGTCGCAACCCGGATGTCGATCCTGTTGGTGGCGTAGAGCAGCAGATAACGGCGCAGGAAGGTGAAGGTCGCGTCGAAGACGAGCGCGATCGCAATCCCCGCCGTCAGAACCGTCAGCGTCGCATAGCTCTGATGCACGAGCACCTTGTCGATGACGAGCTGAAAGAAGATCGGCGTGGTCAGCCCGAGGCCGTAGAGCACGAAGGCTGCGAGTGCGACATCGCGGAAGAAGCTGCGCTGCTTGATGATCTCGGGCACGAACCAGCGGAAGCCGAAGGGCCGGTCCTCATCGGACATGCGATAATTGCGCTTCAGCAGAACCACCGATCCGAGCCAGGCCTTGGCGAACTGCTCCTCGCTCAGCATCATGACTTCGGCGCGGCTGGCAAGCGGGTCGAGAACGCGGATTCTCTCATCCTCTCCCTCCCCGACGGCACCGGCGATGACCACCCAGTTGCCGTTCGAAAGTTCCGCAAGCACCGGAAAGGCCTCGCCGAGCTGGAACAGGCTTCGCCAGGTGAGATCGAGATGTTTGGCCCTCAGGCCGGCATCCTTGGCCATGCGCAGCAGCTGACGCACGGCAACCGGATCGTTGCCGACGGCATAATCGTGCTGCAATCGCTCAGGAGAAAGATCGACGCCGTGATGACGTGCGACGAGCGCAAGACAATGCAGGTTGGTATGCAGAAAACCACTCATGGCCCACCCGAAACAAAAGAGACCGAGGCTCTACGGCTATCAGTTGAAGTTCGGCGAAGCGTTCGAAGTGTTGCCCTGCGCCGCCTGGATATCGACGGCCGCGGCAGCCGACATATCGCCGATCCGGCGAACCGCGCCCGCCTCGACCAGCCCGCCGAGCGCCTTCTGCATGAGATCGACCGCATTGGCGAAGGCATCGACCGGCATGATGATGCGCTGGCGGAAGACGGGCTTCGGATTGTTGTTGGCATCGCGGTCGGTGGCCGACAGCGACATCAGGTCGATGCGCACGATCGTTCCCGTGATGGTGATTTCGCCGATACCATCTGCATAAAGTTCGCTGCTCATTGTTCTTCTCCTCTGGTTGATAATCAAAACGTATTCACCTTTGAGTCGACGCATCGGATTGTCCGAAAACCGCTTCACACTTTTCGGTCCGATGCGTGCATATCGTGCCGCCATGCCGGAAACGGATCGCGAAGGCCGACCGCAGTCAGCGGATCGAAACCCGTCTCCTCACCGGTCAGGCAATCGTCGAGGGCAGCACGGATCGCCGCCTCGTCGAAGCCGGAACCGATGAAGACCAGCTCCTGGCGACGATCGCCCCAGACGTCGTCCCAGTGCCGGTCCAGCAACTGGCGGAATTGCGGATGGCGCGGCCAGTGCGCCCGTGGCACTGAGGTCCACCAGAAGCCCCTGGTGTCGATGCGGCATTGCGTGCCGGCAATCGACAGGAGGCCGATCTCGTCCGGCCGGGTCGCCAGCCAGAAATGCCCCTTCGCCCTGATGATGCCGGGCAATGGCTGCTCGAGGACGCGGGCGAGCCGCGCCGGATCGAAAGGCCGGCGGCTGCGATAGACGAAGCTCGTTATGCCGTATTCCTCGGTCTCCGGCACATGGTCGCCCCAGCCGTAAAGCTCCTTGTGCCAGAACGGATGGCGGGCGGCCTTCGCCTCGCTGAAGAGGCCGGTATCCATGATTGCGGAAAGCGGCACCTGGCCGAAGACCGCCTCGATGACGCGGGCATCCGGATTGAGCGCCGCGACGACCCGGCGAACCTCTGACAGCATTGCGGGCGGCACGTCGCCGGCCTTGTTGACGATGACGACATCGGAAAATTCGATCTGCTCGACGAGGAGTTCGACGAGCTTGCGCTCGTCGTCGCCGTCACGCCTCTCGCCGCGATCGGCCAGGAATTCGCCGCTCCGGTAATCCGCAAGCAGATTGACCGCATCGACGACGCAGACCATCGTGTCGAGCCGCGCCACATCGCAGAGCGCTGCGCCGTTCTCGTCGCGGAAGGAGAAGGTGGCTGCGACCGGCAGCGGCTCGGCAATGCCGGTACCCTCGATCAAGAGGTAATCGAAACGGCCGGTGCTGGCCAGCCGCCGCACCTCGCTCAGGAGATCGTCGCGGAGCGTGCAACAGATGCATCCATTGGTGAGCTCCACCAGCGTCTCGTCCGTGCGCGAGAGGTCTGCACCCCCCTCGCGCACGAGATCCGCATCGATGTTGACCTCGCTCATATCGTTGACGATGACAGCAACGCGGCGACCCTCTCGATTACTCAGGACATGATTGAGGACAGTCGTCTTGCCGGCGCCGAGAAACCCGGCGAGAACTGTTACCGGCAATCTGTTGTCTGCACGCATCATCGATATCATCATCCTTTCCAGATGCCTGTTTTACAGGTGCTTGGGCCTCACATCTCCGCGGGGTTTACGCCGCAAGCTGCGGTCTGAACGCCACGTCCACATAGTAGTTCGTGCTGTTATAGCTGGCGCTCGGGAACAGCCCGCCCGCCCCATAGGCATAGACGCCGTTGCTGCCGCCGGGCGCCTTCAGGTCGCCGTTCGTCACATCGGCGCTGAAGTAATTGCCGGTCGCCGAATAATTGCCTGATGTGCTGTAGGAAACGACGTAGGTCGTATCCGCCGATATCGCCACCTGCTGGGTGAGCGTGGCGGTCTGCCAGCCGCTGGCGGTTTCGTTGCTGAAGGTGACGCTGCCGAGAAGCGTGCCCGAGGCGGTCCAGAGATAGCCGTTGTGCGGGCCTGTATTGTCGGCCCCCTTGTAGAAGCGGATGCCGGTGACCCAGCCTGCCGTATCGGCCTGGAATTTCATGCCGAGATTGATCTGCTGGCTGTCGTTGGCGTTGACGATGGCAGGCGTCGCATTGGCGGCAAAGAGGCTCTGCTCGGCGCCCTGATTGTTGACGGCAAGCGAGACACCGGCCGTCGCCGTGCCGCCCTGCCCGTCGGCGATGGAATAGCTGAAGCTCGCCGGTCCGGAATATCCTGATGTCGGGGTAAACGTGATGGTCTGCGCCTGGCTGTCGAAGGAAACCGAGCCGTTGACCGCGCCGCTGACCCCGGTGATGGAAATGGCATCGCCATCGGCATCGCTGTCATTGGCAATGAGCGCCGATGCCTGGATCGTGATCGGCACGCCCACATTCGTCGAGAAGCCGCTGTCATTGGCCGCGACCGGAGCGACGTTCTGCTTTGCCTGATAGACCACGTCGACCCAGTAGTTGGTCGCATTGTAGGAAGCCGTCGGAAACAGGCTGCCCGAGCCGTAGGCATAGAGGCCGTTGCCGCCGCTGGCAGCACTCGACGGCGCCGTCAGCGAGCCGTTCGTATGGTCTGACGTGAAATAGTTCGCCGTTGCCGAATAGAAGCCGTTGGAATGATAGCTCGCCACATAGGTGACGCCGGCCGAAACGGTGATCGGCTGCGCGAAGGTGACCGTCTGCCAGCCGCTTCCCGTTTCGCTGGTGAAGGTCGCCTGCGCCAGCAGCTGGCCGGCCGAGGTCCAGAGCGAGCCGACATGCGTGCCGGTATCCTGCGCGCTCTTGTAATAGCGCAGGCCGGTGATCTCGCCGCGAGCCGACGCGATGAACTTGACGCCGAGCTCGACGGACGAATTGTCGTCGGTCGCACCCGCCGGTGCGTCGGAGGCCGCAAACAGGCCGGAACCGGCCGGCTGCGCTCCGACGTTGAGGCTGACGGTCGCCGAAGCCGTGCCGCCACGCCCGTCCGAGATCGAATAGGAGAAGCTTGCCGCACCCGTATAACCCGCCGTCGGCGTGAAAGTGACGCTGTTGGTCTGGCTGTTGAACGTCACCGTTCCGTTGACCGCGCCATTGGCGCCGGTGATGCTGAGCGGGTCGCCATCGGCATCGGTATCGTTTGCCAGCAGGCTGGCCGCGGCAATCGACAGCGCCGTGTCGGCATAGGTCGTATAGCCGTTGTCGTTGGCGGCGACCGGCACCGCGTTGCCTGTCGACTGGTTGTAGACGACATCGACCCAGTAGTTGGTCGACTGGTAGCTCGATGTCGGGAAGGTCGAGCCCGATCCGACCGCGTAGACGCCGTTGCTGCCGGCCAGCGCCGTCAGCGAGCCGTTGGTATGGGCTGTGGTAAAGTAGTTTGCCGTCGCCACATAGCTGCCGGTCGTATGGTAGGAGGCGACATAGGTCGCACCCGCCGTGATCTGCAGCGGCGTGGAGAAGGTTGCCGTCTGCCAGCCGGAAAGCGACTCGTTGGTGAAGGTGACCGTGGCCACCAGCGTGCCGTCGGCTCTCCAGAGAGAGCCGGTATGCACGCCGGTATCACCCGCAGCCTTGTAGAAGCGGACACCCGATATCGTGCCGTTCGCCGAAGCGACGAATTTCATGCCGAGTTCCATCGGCGTATTGTCGTTGAAGCCGGCCCCCGTCGGCCCTTCGCTGCCGTTAAATACCGTCTCGCCGGCCGGTCCTGCCTGGACCGTGAGGCTGACATTGCCCTGATCCGTACCGCCGCGGCCGTCCGACAGCGTATAGGTGAAGCTTGCCGGGCCTGAATAATTGTTGGCCGGCGTGAAGATGACGGTTCCGGCCTGCTTGTCGAGGGTAACCGTGCCGTTCAGCGCATTGCCGACGGCGGTGATAGCAAGCGCATCGCCATTGGGATCGGTATCGTTTGCCAGGAGCGCGGCGATCGAAATAACAAGCGTTCCGTTATGGCCGGTGATCAGCCCGCTGTCGTCGGTCGCGACCGGCTGGCTGTTGGGGCCGGCATCGAAGACCACATCCACCCAGTAGTTGGAGCCGCCGGGGCTCTGGCCGGGGAACGTGCTGGTACCGCCGTAGGCAAAGACGCCGCCGCCATCGACCGCCTTCAGCTGGCCGCTGGCATAGGGCTCGCTGAAATAATTCTCGGTCATCGAGTAGTAGCCGTTGCTGTGATAGGAGGCCACATAAGTCGTGCCGGCCGCGATCTGGATCGGGCTGGAGAACATCACCGTCTGCCAGCCGGAGAGCGATTCACCTGTCGATACGCCCGTTGCCAGCAGCGTTCCGTCGCTCGCCCAGAGGCTGACGACATGCTCGCCGATATTGTAGAAACCCTTGTAGAAGCGGATGCCCTGCACCGAGCCCGCCGTCGTCGCCTGGAAGCGCAGGCCGAGCTCGACGGGATCGCGATCGACAGCCACCTCGGTCGCGGGCTTTTCCGCCAGCGTCCACAGGCCCTGCGTGCCCGGCAGGTTGACCGTGACCTGCTTGCCGGCCGATGGTGCCTCCAGATTGACGCTGTCGTCGACGGCGCGCGACAGGACCGTGTAGGTGCCGCTCGCCTGGACGACCCAGTTATAACTCCAGCTCTCGCGGCCCGACGCCTTGAACCAGTGCTGGCCGCCATCGGTGGAAACCTCGACGCCGGCGATGATGCCGCCGCCGAAATCCTGCGCCGTGCCCGTAATCGTCACGTGCTGCCCTTCGAGGAAGCTGGCGCCAATGATCGGCGACGTGATCGACGAGGTGGGCTTCAGCGTGTCGGTCGATTGGGTCGCGAGGATCAGGCTCGCATCCAGCGTCGTCGGCTGGATGCCCATGTCCGCGAACATGTTGACCATCGCCTGCTGCACGTTGCGATCGGTCGATGTCGTCGGACCCTGGTGGTTGTCGCTCAGGCCCCAGGACCAGAAGACGGTGCCGGCGCCGAAGACGAGCGCGCCGCTTGCCGCCCGGTACATGGTGAGGCTGTGGTTTGCGACGGCGGAGCCGATCGTCGAGCCGTAATCGCGCAGATACGTATCGACCGAGACCGAAGAGAGAGACAGGTTGATCAGTCCAGCCGGACGGAATCCGTTCTCGACATCGGAATCCCATTCATAGCCGAGCAGGTTCTGCACCAGATTGTAGGTATCACCCTCCTGCAGCTCCGAAACGGCGGTGTTGCGCCAGAAGCGCAGGTTCGAATAGTCGTAGGGGATGGAGATCGTGTCCTGGCGGTAGCTGTCCACCTGGAACATCGTGCCCGTCAGCGAATTCTCCGGCTGCTGCCCCGGATCGGCGTAACGCGGATCGCGCCAGGTGCCGGTGCCGACATTGCTCGGGTCCGTGCTCGTGCCGTAGGTCTCCTTGTAGCAGACCATGGTGCGGTAGGCCTGGCCGCTGCCGTCGATGCTGCTTTCCCAGCGGACTTTCCAGTAAACCTCGTTGCCGCTCCAGAAGGCGAGGTTCACGCCGGCATCGCGCGCAGCCTCGACATTGGCGCGCTGTTCGGCCGACCAGTATTCGTCATGCCCGACCGACAGATAGGCATCGTGGTTGAGCAGCAGCGCGCCGTTGCGCGTCGCATCGACGCCGGAAATATAGGAAACGTCGTAGCCGTTCTGCTCCAGCCACGAGATGGCGGAGGATTCGACGCCGAAGATGTAATCGTGCGAGCCGCCGACCGGGCTCGTATTGGTGATGATCGGCCTGTTATAGCTGACCGCCGAGGCGCGGCCGATCGCGGTCAGCCCGCAGCTGCAGTTCGGCGGCAGGTAGCCGATCATGTCGGCGGGATCGACGGGCACTTCGCCGTAATAGAGGCTGGCGCCGCCCCAGGCATTATAGGCCTGCCAGGTCGTGTCCGACGTCTGGAAGACGATATTGCTGGTCGAGGCGTCGTCGCGCACGACGAAGGGGATGATGCTCGCATCCTCGGTGCCGTCCTCGCGCACCAGCTTGGCGAAATAGACGCCGGAGACGGCATCGGCAGGGATCTGCCAGCTGGCGGAAACCGACCAGTTGCCGCAGTCGATGAGACCGAGCGACATGTCGACGATCGGATGCGGCTGGATCTGCGCCGTGGTCAGCGATTTCTCGATCGAGTCGACCTTGCGCGCGCCGGCCCCGCCATAATAGCCCATGCGGTAGATATCGATGCGGTAATGGGTGGAATCCGTGGCGATCTTGAAATCGACCGTCTGGCCTATGTTCGTGCTGATTTCGGTGGCAAAGCCCTGGATGGTGCCGTTGCCGTCGCCCTCCAGCCCCCATTCGCTGATGGGGTTGCCCGTCTTCAGGTTCTCGAGCGCGATCTTGTTGAGCGTCACGGCCGCAGCCGCCGCCGCGGGCGCTGCAAGCGTCGCCGAGGCCACGGGGGTCTCAGTGGAAACGCTCTCGCTCGGCTGCAGCGAGATGGAGGCAATCGAGGTCTGGAGGAGTAACGCCGTCGTGCCGGAACCGGCGGCAGGATCGGTCGGAGACGTGGTGGTGGTTGCGGTGCCGGCATCGCTGGTGACGCCTGTCAGCGTGGGCGCCGCAGGCAGCGTCGCCGCCTCCTGGTACGGGTCCGGGCCGAGCACGGTGCGCTCGGTTGACGTGGTCGTCGTCTGCAAAACCGTCGTAACCGACGCCGTCTTGGTGGACGTGTCCTGCGCGCCGCCATCGCCCGCAGGCGCTGATATCGCCGCCGGCGATAGGGAGGCAGTCTGCACGCCGCCGAAGGAGATCGGTGCGGCAGGCTGCATCATATTGCCTGCGAAAGAGGACGGGACGGCGCCACCGCCCGGATCGGTAAAGCTGCCCTGATGGGCAAAGCTTAGGGAACCATCGGTACTCGTGGAAGACACAACCGTCGCGGTTCCCAGCACTGCGCTCCAGGCTGAGGGTGCACGACAGATACTCAACGCTCCACCAAATGTACTCAGGTACTCAAGACTACTAACGCGAATTCTCCGCATAAGCGGCGTCCCCTCTCCCGTCCACCAGCCTCCTGGACCTGCCCCACAACCGGCTCCACGAAGCAGCATTCCAAGGCTGCATTCTGGCAGCATTCGCGCTGGAACGAACGACAGCAATCCGGGGTATGAGGGTGGTGCCCCCTACGCCCATATGATGACCCCTCGGCATGCCTGACTGGCATGGCAGCAAGTTTGCCTGTGGAGGTTGAGAGAATTCGGGTTCGGGAGGGATGTGGGCAGGGCCGGGGCGCTCGGGATCGTTCGAGGCTTTCAGATGAAGGCCTGGAGATGGGTCTTCGTCTTCCGGCGTGCTGTGCGGCCCCCTCATCCGACCCTTCGGGCCACCTTCTCCCCGCCGGGGAGAAGGGAACGGAGACGTTGCGGAATCTCCCCTTCTCCCCGAGGGGAGAAGGTGCCGGCAGGCGGATGAGGGGGCCACACAGCACACACTTCACCGCCTCGGGATGCACACAGAAACACAGCTTGTGCGGACAGGCCGGCGGCCTGATGGCGCGCCCGACCCATGTCTCAAGGGAATGACGAGAAATCCAGAACCTCTTTTGCAGTCCACGTTTCGAACGTCTCGTGTCCTGGTTCATCGACGGCGGCGAAAGCTTTCAGGTAATCCTGTTTCCACACATCTCTAAGAAAGGCACCCATCGTTGTGGACATTGGGCTATAGCCCCCGTGAAAGCGCACTCGGCGCTCGTTAAGAGCAGCGAAACTCTTGTTGTCGTCGGCCCATCTGGCCACCGTTCCAAATCTTTGGAGGTATTCCGCTTGGATATCCTTGCGCGTCCTGTCGACAAAGCGGTATTCCACCGGACGACCGATTTCCCTGCCGATCATTGCGGCCAGTTCCGTCATCGTCAGGTCTTCAGAAGATACCTCGTGGACGATACGATATGCGTTCGTTGGATTTAGAATTTGAGCCGCCGCCATGTCAGCTACGTTCTCTGTCGTGACCCAAGGCGTCTTCAGATTGGGTTCCAGTCCCCACGCCAGACGACCGTACCTTGCGATGCCGTCCGTCCAGATCGCGATATTCTCCATGAACCAGCCTGCACGAAGGTGAACAAGCTTTATGTCTTCCAGTTGGTTCAACGCTTGTTCAAGATTGTAGAAGTCGGCGAAGTGGCCCGTGCTTCCCTCGATGTCTCCACCGGGACCTGACAGGCTTACCGCAAATTTCACGGATGAACCCTTGAGCGCGTCGACGAAGCGGCGCACAACAACCGGGTAATGCTTCTGGACATTGCTCCAGTCCGTTCGCACCATCAGGAATGCAGCATCGACACCCCTAAAGGCGTCACTCAAATTACCGATGCCTGTATCAAAGCTCGCCAGAAAAGGTTCCGCGCCCGCTTTGACCAATCGCTCGAGAGCCGGCCCGCCTCGAGACAAGGCACGTACCTGATGTCCGGCCTTCAAGAGGGAATGCGTAACCTTCGAGCCGATTCTTCCTGTAGCAGCGACAACGGCGATTTTCATGACAGTCTCCATTTCTTCGTGGTTCGCCGTTAGTAGCACCTTGCCATGCGGAAGAATTTAGAGAGAATGCCATATGATCTCCAAATCGGGCCAATCGTCGACTTCATCGCGCCCCTGTTATGCCGACTTCAATCTCGATCGGTCGGATCGCCCAGCGGTCGCTTGGCTTGTCGACTTCAGCGATTACAAGGCGGAGGTTCCACAGCATCATCACAGACAGGGACAACTGATTATAGCGCTTCACGGAGCGGTCACCTGTAGGACTGAACGCGGAATTTGGATTGTGCCACCGGGCTGCGGGGTTTGGATTGCCGGAGGCGTGCCACACAGCAATCAGGTCACGGCCAATGCTCGCCTATCGTACCTTTTCGTCGAACCTGACGCGGCTTCGCTTCCGCAACAATGCTGTACATTGTCTGTGTCGCCGATGCTCCGAGAAATGATCCTTCACCTTGCGGATGTCACAGACCGCTATACGCCAGACGACCATACAGGCCGTCTGGTACGCGTGTTGCTCGATGAGTTGACGCGGATGCCGATACAGCGGCTGGAATTACCCGTGTCCAAGCATCCGAAGATTGTTGCGATCACAGAGTTCCTCGCGGAGGAACCGGGTGACCGCCGTACCCTCGCCGATTGGGCAGCGTATGTAGCCATTAGCGAGCGATCACTGAAGCGATTGATGGTTCAGGAAACCGGATTGACCTTCGGCCAATGGCGGCGGCAATTGCATATGGTCATCGCACTTCGAGAATTGGCAGGCGGCGCGTCGGTGCAGAGAGTGTCGAGCGATTTAGGGTACGAATCGCCAACCGCTTTTATTGTGATGTTCAAGAAGGCGCTCGGCACAACGCCTGCGCGCTATTTCAAGAGGTGAGTTGGAACCCCGCCCGGGCAGTCGATGCGCCAAGTCCGATAGTTTTCCAGCAGAGCGTGTTGCGAGTGAACTCTGAACGTTCATTGGCGCCGACCCAGCAACAAATACGCGACCCTTTCGAAGGGTCGCAGATGAACCGGGCTCTCGCAGCAGGCCGAGCCGGGCTCTTGAGGGACGCAACCCGTCCCTCGCGCGTCAAGCCGCTGGCGCCCGAGAAGATCAAGCAGGTGGTGGCCGACCCCAAACCCTTCGTCTGGACAAAGTCCGCCGCCCAAATCCTCGAAAAGGTTGCAAGGGCGAAACAAGCGTTAGAGTCACAACGCCAGCTCCCACGTTTCCCGCGCCATCTTTCCAGCCTGTTCCAACCACGCTCGTCGCTCGTCGCGGGAACTTGTGGCGACGACACCAAATAGCGCGCGGCTCACATGCTTCACGCCGCAAAATTCGAGAATGCACCGCCGCCAGATGTGATCGAGCGGGTCGCCGAAGTGATTCTTCTCACGTTCGGCCGGAGTGTTGCCCGTGTTCAGGATCAAAGCAGCGCGCGTCCGCAACAGGCCGATCGGCTCGTCCCCGTTGTCCACGCCTTTGACGAATGTGAAGGCGGCCTCCGGGGCGAACACGCGATCGATCCAGCCCTTCATCATTGCCGGCGGTGCGCCCCAGCAATTGGGATGAATGACAGCGAGCAGATCACAGGCACGAAGCTCGGCAATATGCGCTGCGACTGTCTTGTCCGCGGTCGACGTGCCCCGAGCTTCGGACGCGGACAGAAGCGGATCAAAACCTTCTGCGTAAAGGTCATGAAAGACGACATCACACCCCGCGGATGTCCAAGCCGCCCGCACCGCTTCCGCCAGCGCGTGATTGAAACTATCAGCAGCCGGATGACAAACCACGACAAGCGCTTTCATAGGCCTCTCCCAAATGTGGTCTTCGTTTTAGGAAGGGTACCAAGCTTACCGCTTGGTACCCCAGGATTTCAGTCCCGCGACTTCAGCACCGACGAGAGCCGCAAAACGCTCAAGCACTTTTGCTGGAATTGCTCTAGATATCGGCAAGCCTGAGTTCGATCAGTTCACGCGCCAGCTCGTAGGTTCCGTCCTCGTCGTCCCCAGAGGCTTCATCGATCATCTCGGCGGCTGCGCGGTAGACGTCCCGCTCTTCCTCGGGGGAAAGCAGGCCCTTGTTGCCAAGCACGGAGATGAGAGAGTTCAGAACGGCGGCAGCCGATAGTGTCATTGCCTCGGATGTGAGACGCGTGGACTCTGAAGACATTTTTATTCCTCGATCGGTAGAATAACGTCTGAACAATACGTTGGGCCATGCAACAAGTTCCAAGTCGAGGCCCACGGGAAGATCCGATTGAGCTTACCGCGACAATAATGTCTGCACCACCCCCGATGATTGCAAGAATCAACCGGACTCGCCGCCGGATTTCGTCTCGGGGCTGCCTCGATATTGGCGGCCCTGCCGCGGGCTTCGATGCCGCCGTGCAATCTGGTTATGCGACATCCGAACGATACCGAGAGGCGTCGGCCGAGCACCTGATTGCGGCATCAAATCGCTGATCTTTTAAGAAAAATCGGTGTATAATGATGCTGGAGCCTGCTAGCGGTACATGCCGGGTTCCCATGAAAATGATGGCGGTCATGCCTCTGGCAGGCGCGCGACTCCGAACTCTACCTGGTTCGGATTTCGCGTAACAACCTTGTGCTCATGAGGCAACGCCATGAAACTCCTCCACCACCCAATGCCGACGCTCCTGGATGAACGGGCCGGGCTGATCGCCGGCTTCACAGCCACGGTCGTCCTTTCCATCCTGATGATAGCCAAGAGTTCTGCGGGCCTGATGCCGCAGCTCGATCCAATCGCAGATATCGCGCATCTGGCCCGCCTGCCGGAAGGCACATTCCAGGCCCTGTGGTTCGGCTGGATCGGCCACTTCGCCCTCGGAACAATCGTCTGGGGTACCATCTATGCGGCGATGCACGCAGACCTTCCGGGCCTTCCGGTCGTCAGGGGCCTCATTTTCGGAGCTTTAGCCTGGCTCGCGATGATGATCGTCTTCATGCCCATGGCCGGCCATGGCCTGTTTGCACTGTCGCTCGGCCTTCGGGCGGTGGTGGCCACACTTGTTCTTCACCTCGTCTACGGTGCGGTTCTGGGTGTGGCTTACGCCAGAGCTGCGCATGAATAGCATCCAAGGTCGGAAAGGCTGAAACCGTTGGCCTGCGTCCGTCGGTGGTGGAAGATGCGCTAGTCCCTTGCACCTGATCGATGCCGGATTGAACTTGTCGTCGCACCGACTTTCGCGCGTCGATGTCGTCAAAAACCCCTCCCCAACCCCTCCCCATAAGGGGGAGGGACTAACCTGAGGCACTGTCTCGCTCTTCCCGAAACGTCTGACATCGGGAAAGCGAGTGCGGCAGATTAAGCCCCTCCCCCTTGTGGGGAGGGGTTTGGGGCGGGGCCTTTCTTAACAGGTATCGAAGCGGCACGCAGGGTCGAAGCATCGAGCCCCCTCGCAAACGCCTCGAACCGCTTGTCATAGGCCCCGAACGCCCCTTCCCCTTCGAAAATCCCCCAATAGTCCCGAAACGACGGCTTCTCGATCTGCCGTCTGAGAAACGCCTCCCAGCCGGGCCAGAAATGCTCTGCAATCTCAGGGGTCTTGTGGCGTTCGAGGAAGGCGCGCTCGAAGATCGAGATCATCATCTCGTAGAAAATGTCGCGCCGGCTGAGATCTGCGAGCGAAAGATCGACCGGCTCTTCCTGCCAGGGGAAGATGCCGAGCTGGGGATATTCGACCGCCAGCTCCAGCAGCCGGTGATAGGCATCGCTGATGGCCAGATACGAGCTGTTGAACTCCTGCTCCTTCGCCTTCACATGCTCGCGCCGCGCCTTGACGAGCTCGACGACGCCGGCGACGATCGCGACGAACGTGCCGACCGCCGTCAGCAGCGAAATGAGATCGGAATATTCGATGAGCGCGTTGTGCATGCGCGCAGGCTACAATAACGATCCGGCAGGTCAATTGCCGCCTGTAGCCCCGCCTGACGGCACCGCCCGCCCCTGTCTGCCGCTCCTCCGGATGCGGGGACGAAGACCGTCGATGCTGCAATTGTGCCTATGCCAAGGTCCTACTGATCTTGTCGTGCTGCCGTCGCGCCAAGCTTCTGTTCGGCCTGATCACCTGCGCAGGACGTGATGTCGCCAGGCCGGCCGGACGGCGTCGCTGAGGGTGGGCCTGTTGCCTGGCCCTTTGCTTCGCCCTGGGCCTGATCCGACATGGCGCAGGGAACTTCAGGGTTCGAATCGACCGCATTCAGAAGGTAGAGATAGGCGAGTGCGGGAGACATGCTGCGCTTGGGGAAATAGGCGGCGAAGCGCCCCGTTGCCGTCGCGCGGCGGGAAAAGATCTGGTAGATCCGTTTCTGCACGAACTGTACGAGCTCGGGCTTGTTTCGGTTGATGAGCAAGGCATAGGGTTCGTAGGTCAGATATTCAGCGCCGAACAGCTGCTCCACCGCGCAGGGCGCATTGCGGGCGTTCCAGCTGTCGAGCTTGCCGAGGATCAGCTCCCGATCGCCCATGAAGATCGGCCGCAGGCCGGGATGCGGGCTGCAGAACCAGCGGATGAGATCCCCGTAATCGTCCATCGGGCAGAAATGATATTCGCGCCAGGATCTCTTGGGCTTGTCGGCCGCGCTGAGTTCCTTCTTTTCGAGAGGATAGTCCGACGGGCAGACCGGATCGGTAACGGCGGCCAGCAACTCGAGCGGGTCGGCCTCCAGCGCCGCCTCGCACAGAACGTCCGGTGGCTCGGGCTGGTCGCCTGCACTCTGCGGGCTCGACCGACAAATCTCCGTTACTTTGGCGACGAGATTGATCGCCATCTCCTGGGAAGAGAGCGGCCGAAAGGATGTCGTGTCAGGCTGAATCGAAAGGCGCGCGAGATCCTCCGCGCTTAGGAGCGCGTGTTTGAGGGATGCCGTGACATCAGGCGGCAGTTCCTTTTCGGGCGATACCGGAACGGAAGCAGGCATGCGGGCTTTGTCGGCCAGCATCATCTCGATCCTGCTCCTGGCCGCCGCCGCCGCATCGAGGAAACGGCACTGCTCGTAAATCGCCTTTCTCTGGGGCGGCAGCCGCGCCCTAAAGGGGTCGGCCTGGCAGCTCTTGAAGGCGACGTCTGCGGCCGTCGTGCCCGAAACATAACCGATCGCGACATCGCCGAAATACGCCGACGCATCCCGCGAGTACCGGACGAGATAGGAAACGCCGGAGGCAAAGACGATCGGCGAGTAGATGCTGTTCCAGTCGCGTCTGGTGCCATCGGCATCGTCGCCTGAATCGCCGTTGTCGCTGATCGACGATTCCGAAAAGCGCATGGTGACCGTATCGCAAAGAACATCGACAGCCGCCTTGTTGCCGACCGGCGTCCCGTTCACCAGCTTGAAGCGATCGGCCGCCGTGACCGACACTTCCCTGATCGTATATTGACTGCCGGAGAATATCTCGTGGCAGAGGTCCGCCAGGTAGCCGATATGACGCGCCTTTCCGTGCCCGTCATCGACGAGAAAGGAAAACGGCTCGATATTGTCGCGGAAGCCGACGCGCACCTCCTGAGCGAAAACAGGCGTGCTCAGCACGAAGGTGGCGGCCATCATCACAGCGCAGGCAAGCTCAGCCTGCTTTCGGTCGATCCGCCGCCGCGTTCGGCTGAAACCGGGCTGGCCGAGGTTCCAGCTTGCAAGGAGGGCCAGAACCGTCAGGATCAGCCGGCTCAGCGTGTCCGACCGCCGGCTGCATTCGGCGGTCGCAATTGTCTCCGCCCGGAAACACGCCTCCGGCCAGTTCGGATCCCAGAACCAGCTATGGGCGATGGAAAGCACCAGCACCGAAGCGGCGCAGAGCACCGCATGACCAAGGACCGGCCTTCCATGCGCCCGCGCATCGGCCGCCGCCAGGCATATCGGCACCATGGGGAGAAGGGTGACGGCAAGGGTCGGATAATAGAGCATGAAGGGGGCCGATCCGTCGAAGAGCAGCGAATTGAAATGGTTCGCATTCTGGGCGATGGCAAAGGCCCGCAGCATCGCAACGCCGGTCAGCCCGATGACCGAGGCGGCGAGCGCAAGCGCAAGGCAGCCCATCATCTGCGACAGGCGCGAGGAATCTCCATAGTCCCAATCCTGCTGGGCGCCGACCCAATCCTTCGTATCCCACCGGTATTGACGCAGTGAAAAAGCGGCCAGAAGCGGCAGCCAGGTCAGCGAGGCGATCTTCAAGGTTTCGACCAGTGCCGTGAGCAACACGCCAGCGAGGTTCGTCGTTTCCACATATGGACTGACAAGCTCCTGCTCGCCCTGCCAGGCGCTGGCGGCAAACAGGATGAAGACCGGGATCAGCGAGAGCAGCAGCCCTGCCTCCGGCCCGCTGCCGACAGAATCCGGCCGGTCGGTTTCCAGGAGCAGATCGGCAAGCGCATCGATCGGGTGCGCCTGGCCGGGCTTCGATGCCCTTGCCGGCCCACGAAAATCCGGATCGCGCTCGAGGAAGATCGCAAGCAGCGTCACCAGTTCGAAACGAACCGTCGTCGCGTCCTTCATGACCTGCGAGATATAATCGTCGAACCGGGCTTCGCTTGCATGCAGGTCGGGATGGGCCGGCAGAGCTTCGCCCACATGCAGATCGCCATTGGCCTGCCCGGCTTCGCCCGCGTGCAGATCGCCATTGGCCGGCCGGGTTTCGCCCGCATGCAGATCGGCACTGGCCGGCCGGGCTTCGCTCACATGCAGATCGCCATTGGCCGAATGGGCGGCATTGGGATCGGCGATTTCCTGCAGCCGGCGCTGAAAACTGTTCATCAGGGCATCGGCCGTATTGACGAATTTGGCCTCGGTCTCCCGTACGCGGGCTGAAACCTCGGCACCTGGCCAACTGCCTCGCGTGGTCTTTGCCCAGACGATCAAGAGCTCCAGCTGCGACAGCAGCGAGAGCAGCTCGCCGGTTCTCGACTCGCGCTTTCCGAATAGCCGCCTGACGCGTGTATCGCCATCGATCTGCGCCTCCCAGATCTTGCGAAAGCGCTCCCGCATTTCGGCAAGCGAGCCCCTGTACCTGTTGCGCAAATGCCCCCGGCGCTCGCCGTTGCGCGCCGGCGGCTCCTCCAGCGTGGCGATGAGGCTGCGGGTGGTCTGTTCGATGCGCACGGGGATGCCGGCTGCCCGGTAGGCGCGGTTGCGCAGCCACTCCTCGGCGATCCGCACCGGCGGCAGCAGATCCGCCAGGCCCGCAAATGCAAAGGCAAGGGTCAGCGGCCATTGCGGACTGTCGAATTTCAACTCGGCAATATCGACGGAAATGCCGGCCACGGGGATCATCTGTGTCGCCTGGAAGATCAGCTTGCCGAAAAAGGTCAGCGACACATAGAGGAGGAGCATCGCGCCGGCATAGATGAAATAGGCCCTGAGAAGCGAATTCTGGCCGCCGAGATCAGTGGGGTCGAAAGTGCGCAGCGCTTCCGAGGCGGCACTGATATTGCGCCCCTTCGCCTTGAACCGCGGCCAAGAGAAGAAGGCCACGAAAAAGCAGCCGAAAGCGAAAGCGTAAAGGAAAGCGGGCTCGAACCGGACGCCCATCATGGGCAGCTGCGACACGTCGCTAGGGTTCAAGCCCTGGTAGTTCCAGAGCGACCACGGGATATTCGCCGGCCAGGAGCTATCCATCCGCCTCTCCAGAGATAGTGGCGTTCGCAGGTTCTCAAGCGGGACCAGTCAGTGCCGGTGGATCCGGGTTTTTCTGGCTAGCAGTTAGCGACATTCGGGTCGCATGGACCCGCCACTGCGGCAGGTGGAACGACTGCGACGGTCGATATGCAAAGGCCGATAGCGATGAGTAGAACGAAGATACGCATGTTACCCTCCCTAACTCACTTTATAGTAGCATATTTGAAATAACGGGGAAAGAGCGCCTGCTGGGAGCGACAGTCGAGCGCAAAGAAAGACGCTGTGAAATAGAGATTTACGGCCTTGTCAGGCTGTCTTTTCACTTTGGCAGAATGCCATCTATCATTGAATTAGCATATTCGTAACTATAGATATCCAGCATTTCGGACCTGGCCGGAGGGCGGGTTCGGCGTCGCGCAAAACCCCAAAAAGCGCCGCCACCAGTTCGCATTCTTCCTTCTCTCGCCCCTAACCACCTGAAAATGAATAAGAAATCGGATTAGTGTAGCCAAAACGCCCCAAAATCCTGCTAAGTCATTGATTCTGAATAAGTGATCCACTTTCCCTGAAAATACGCGTAAAGAAATTCAATTCAGGAGACAGCGCCGGATGACGAGAAAAATATAAAAGTTTTTTCGCCCCTGATGCGTCACTTATTCATTTTCAAGGACTTAGACAGTTTCTGCAGCCATGCCGGCAGCATTGTGCCCTGATGGCGCGGCGTCTCCGCCTTCAAAATTCCGCCCGCCTCGGGATGGCGGCGGAAGCGAAGCCGGAAAAAGGAGAAACGTGGAGGAGGGTCGTCGTCGGTGCGGGCAAAGGCATGGTGGATGTGCTGCGTGTAATACCAGCCGGGCGACGGCGCGGTGAGCAGGTTTTTGACGACGGCGGGAGGCACGTTGAAATATCGGCGACGGCCTTTCAGGCGCAGCTTGACGTCGAGGGTCTGCGTCGCCGCATCATAGGTGATTTCTTTGATCAGTCGTGATGAGAGTTCCATCGTCCCTATCCGGAAGCGGGTCCAGGGATCCGAGGTGAGATCTCAGGACTGCGCCTCGCGCTTACTTGGAGCAGCCGCCGCTCTTGCTCTCATGCTCTGGGCTCCCATGCTTTTACCTGCCCTGATATGGATGCTCGCTCTCGTGCTCGTATTGGCAATTGCCCTTGCGCCCGATATTTCGAGGGCGACATTTGCGGGCACGATCTGGGATTCGTAGTAATCCAGCTTATCGGCCGCCACCCGCAGGCCGACGATGTAGCCCGGCATGACATTGAGATGGGTGCGCCTGGTGCCATCGGTGAATTCGATCACCAGCCGGGAAGGTTTTTCGCTGTAGCCGATCCAGTTTATCTCTCTCTCACGGTGGTTCTTCTTGGAGGCGCCAAGAGATTTTATCAGTTTTTCAAGCATCGTAAAGCTCCCTCTCCTCTCTGTTTCAGTATTATCAAATCGATCTTCTCGGCAACGAAGAGCTTTTCTTTCGGTTGAGAGCGGTGGTTAATCCCTGTGGCCGCGATCCCGGTACACGCCGGGTGCGGGCATCGTCCGTGCAGGACATGCCCACGGGCTCTTTCTTCTTCAGAAACACAGGGCCAGAGACGCGGAGAACAAGGTCTGGCAGAAGCGCAAAACGCCGGTCATCCGAAAAAGTTCCCGCCCGCCTCGCCGGCCGCGCCTTCACGTCGACAACCATTACTCGGCTATCTCTCCGGCAAACCGGGAGCCGATCGCATGACGGAACTGACGGCGCGCCAGCAGCGCTTCGTGGAAGAATATCTCGTCGATCCCTGCGGAGCGCAGGCGGCGATAAGGGCGGGCTATTCCCCGCGCGCAGCGGCTGTGACAGCCTACCAACTCCTGAAGAAACCGGCCATTGCCGCCGCCATCGAAACGGCGAAGGCGGAGCGCTCGGAGCGCACGAAGATCGATGCCGACTGGCTGCTGACGCGGCTTGCGGCCGAGGCCGAAGCCGATCTCGGCGATCTCTATGACGAGAACGGCGATTTCAAGCCGATCAAGGAATGGCCCGCCATCTGGCGGCAGGGACTGGTGACGGATGTCGAAATCTCCGCGCTCTATGAGGGCACCGGCAAGGAACGCAGAGAGGTCGGCCATGTGAAGAAGGTGAAATTCGCCGAGCGGCTGCGCCGGCTGGAGCTGATCGGCAAACATATCCGCATCAACGCCTTCAAGGAGATCGTCGAGCACAAGGGCCTCACCGCGCTCGCCGAGCGGCTGGAGCGGGCACAAAAGCGCAATGATGGCGAGGCGCAATAACGATGACGCCTCAAAAGCCCCTGCCCGCCGCCCCCCTGCCCGCCGTCTCAGGCGAAAGCCGCGATCCCAACGACGAGATCATCGCGCTTGCCGCGTCCTGCCGTTTCAGCCCGAAACGCTGGAGCCGGCTCGCCTGGGACTGGGGTATCGGCGAGCTCGCCGGTTATGACGGCCCCCGCCCCTGGCAGGACGAGATCAACGATCTGATCGGCGCCCATCTGGCCGACCCCGCCACCCGCTGTCAGCCGCTGCAGATCGCAGTCGCCTCTGGCCACGGCATCGGCAAATCGGCGGAGATGGGCATGCTCTCCAACTGGGCGATGTCCTGTTTTGCCGATTGCAAGGTGGTCACGACAGCCAATACCGAGGGCCAGCTGCGCACCAAGACGGCGCCGGAGATCGGCAAATGGTTCCGGCTCTCGATCACGTCGCACTGGTTCGATGTGCAGGCCATGTCCATCAAGTCGCGCGATCCCGAGCGCAGCGAAAGCTGGCGGCAGGATTTCATCTCCTGGAGCGAGCACAATACGGAAGCCTTTGCCGGCCTGCACAACAAGGGCCGCATCATCCTGCTGCTCTTCGACGAGGCCTCGAAGATCCATGACAAGGTCTGGGAAGTGGCCGAGGGCGCGCTGACGGATGAGGACACCGTCATCATCTGGATCGTCTTCGGCAACCCGACGAGGAACAGCGGCCGTTTTCGCGAGTGCTTCCGCCGCTTCCGCCACCGCTGGACCGGAAGGCAGATCGACAGCCGCTCGGTACCCGGCACCAACAAGCAGTTCCTTCAACGGCTCGTGGACGATCACGGCGAGGATAGCGATATCGTCAAGGTGCGCGTGCGCGGCCAGTTTCCGAGCCAGTCCGCCATGCAGTTCATCTCATCAGACGATGCCGACCGCGCGCGCGGCGTCCATCTGCGCTCCGAGCAATATGGCTTCGCGCCTGTTATCATCGGCGTCGACCCCGCCTGGACGGGCGATGACCCGACGGTGATCATGCTGCGCCAGGGGCTTTACTCGAAGCGGCTGGCGACCATTGCCCGCAACGACAATGACATCGAGGTCGCCAATCTCATCGCCCGGCTGGAGGATGAATATGAGGCGGATGCGGTCTTCATCGATGCCGGCTATGGAACGGGCATCGTCAGCGCCGGCACGGTCATGGGCCGCGCATGGCAGCTCGTCTGGTTCGGCTCCACCAAGGTCCTGGACCCCGGCTATTACAATATGCGCGCCTATATCTGGGGCCAGATGAAACGCTGGCTGAAGGCCGGCGGCGCGATCGACCCCGCCAATGAGGCTCTCTATCAGGATCTGGTGGGGCCGGAGACCGTGGCGCGGCTGGACGGCAAGATCCAGCTCGAAAGCAAGGAAGACATGAAGGACCGCGGCCTGCCATCGCCCAACGAGGGCGATGCGCTGGCGCTGACATTCGCGCAGCCGGTAGTGAAGAAGCTGCGTCACCGGGCGGGGACAGGCGTGAAGGCCGCGGTGGATTATGATCCCTATGGGTAGTGGTTTAGGCAGTCTGAAGGTCCGTATAGGTAGAATTTCTGCCTGCCACTCAGGTCTTGCTTGAGGTATCGACGCCCACCCCACCGAAACGCCGCGCTTCCGTCACCAGAATCAGACCAGGGGCCGCGGCAGGCTAATCACAATGCATCGCGCCGATTTTATCCACAGGTTTATTTCTGGACTCCGGGCGTAAAAAATCCCGCAGAATCTGGATTTTCTGCGGCGAACAGCCGAGCTAATCCAACTGGTCGAATTGCCGCGCTTCAGGCACGGGGGTCTAATCGTGATGTCGCGGTGGAGGGCACAGATGAGACAAGCACCGGGGCTGGGGCTCGTCTTTGTGCTGGGTGGCGAGCCCCGATGTCTTCGCCAGCCATCTGACGAAAAAGACTGCCTCGGGGGACATTTAGGGATGAACGCCATCTTCAGCAGGTCCGCCAATGCCGCCATTGCTCGATGCCGACGACCCAAACAGCCTTGATATTGTATGCGATGTCATCCTGGTAGACTGGTTCAACGCAGGAGTGGACACCTTCGATATCAGAGACTTCCGGGAAGAAATGGAGCTGCACTATAAAGAGATGGGCAGACCCGTCCCTGCAGAGATTGCCGATCCCCAAAAACTCGTTCCAACCCTCCGGCTGTTGCAGGCGCGCATGCACGTCGTCAAGCCGATGCGGATTACCGGTATCGAGTGGCAATTCCTGCGAAATGGCAACGGGGATTAAAGGCGCCAAGTCGTGAAAATATCGAGACTCCTACCCGCCGTAGCGGGATCAAACCCTGCCCCGAAACCCGACGAGAACCTTGCGATAGCTCCCTACCGCCTAACCCGGCGAGGCGTCAGGCCCGCCGGCGGCTCTTTGAACCAGGCGGGCCACCACCTCAGTACGGTTCTGCGCCTGCAGCTTGCGCATGATATGCTGCAGATGCATCTTCACCGTATGCCCCGACAAATTGAGTTTTCCGGCAATCACCTTGTTCGAGCAGCCGCTCTGCAACTCTGCCAGCACATCCGCTTCCCGCGGCGTGAATTCGGCAATCGCCAGGTACTGCATCCTGTCATCCAGGCTTCTTTCGGCCTCGCTTCTCGCCGGAACATGCTCGTTCGGGCCGTTTGTCACGGCTCCCAACAGCTGCGGGAAGAATGTTCCTCCTGCCAGAACGAGACGAAGACCGGCAAGCGCGATGTCAATGGGAACCGAAGTCGAGAAAAAGCCGCGGATACCCATCTTGAGCGCCTGACGGGCTATGTCGACGTCGTCGGTACCTGAGAGCAACGTGACAGGCGCCTCAGGAAAACGTGCAGCAATTGCCGCAAGATCATCTCGCAGGCTGGGGCTCTCGACACCTCTGCCGGCCAGATCCAGCGCGATCAGACGCACCTCGGCTCCAAGAGCTCGATCGAGGCTCTCGGTCGAGATCAGGTCGATAAAGTTCCACCCCGCGAGCTCATGCTGAAGAAGCTTCACCACGGTGGTGCGAGCCAGTGTAGAATGCTCAATTATGATCACAGTTGGTGCATTGCGCCCCGTACGGCGCTTAGATTTAGCACTGTCGGACACTTGCGTGCTCCCCACAAGAATTGCAACCCAACAGCTATTCACATTATTCCTGTTCTCGCTTCATGTCATGAGAAAAAACGAGTGTATTGCCAGCGCCAATAGTCTGATCTCTCATGATAATTCTTATAGTCTATAAGATCCAGGTGAGAGACAACTGGGCCTGTAGAGCACTTTGGAAAGCGTATCTGCGAGGACTTGCCGGTTCGACTTGTCGCTGCAGACTGTCCAGTCTTCGCCGAATTCACGTATGGAAAGCGCGTCAACAAAGCTTTCAAAGGCACTGAAAAGGCAGGCGATCTGCTTCAGATCCATTCAGGAAAGAGGCGTTGGATGGAACGCGCTGGCGATCGGCTCGGTTTTGTTCCCATATCTCATTTCAAAGCAGCCGCAGACCTCGACGCCAAAACGTCCAACGCGAAAAGCGACAAAGACCTGAGATCGCCGGTAACCATTTATGATTACTGAATAATTAGGGGCCATTGGCCATTAATACCGGCTGTCATCGGCTCAGGGCAGCCTGCGCCGGCACCGACGGATGCCGGCCGCAGGCAACGGCCTCCGGGGCGAAATCGACGACGACGTGGAGAAGGTCATGGTGGCCCAGGAGACGAAGCCGGGCGTCCGGGATGCCACCCCCTCCTCCGTCATGTCAGGGCTTGTCCCTGATATCTGCTACGGCGACGATATACCGCAAGGTCGAAGAGGGCGTTTCAGGGGCAATTCCAGAAAAGCCGGCCCGCCACTTCCTGCAGCGCGCCTTGGATGGGTGTCGAACAATCGCAAATCTAGCAGATATCAGGGACAAGCCCTGACATGACGGAGGTAAGGATGGAGGTTGGAGGCTTGCGTGAAAACAAAGAGATAGAGCGCTCTCGTGTGTCGAAGAAAATGGAAAGGCTTTAGCTGTGCAGGAAGCCCATGACGTCGTCTACGAGAGCCGAATGGGCGTCCGTGAGGTTGCCCACTCCGCCATGGCCCCCGATGCCGGCCAGTTGAAGCGCATCCTGATCATAGAGAACATGATCGATCTGTTGGGCGTCCGCCGTCCCGCCGGCGGGAACGGCAATGTTGATGGGATGGAAATAGCCGAAATTGACGTCGACCATGCTGCCGGTCGACGATCCGACCCCGCCGCCGCCACCGGCATGGCTGCCGGTAAAAATCGTGTCCGACGACAGGTTGAAGCCACCGCCATTGCCGCCGATGCCGGCGATCTGCACGGTGCCCTGATCGAAAATGACATTGTTTGTCTGATGAGCCTGCGCCGAGCCGCCTGCGGCGCCGATGGCGATGTTGATCGGCGAGAAGATGGCAATACTCACGTCGACCATGCTGCCGACGAAATATCCATTGCCGCCGTGGCCCGCATAAAAGTCGCCGGTCAATGTCAGCGATGTTCCCGGGCTCAGCGAGTCATGGCCCGCGACATTATGGTCTCCGCCCGAGCCGCCCATGCCGCCGATCTGGGTTGCGCCCTGCAGGAACAGCGCGTTGTTCGATTGCTCGGCGTGAGCCGTAGCGCCAGGGCCTGCAGCCACGGCAGCATTCACGGGGGCAAACAGCGCGACCTCGGTGCTGACGAGGCCGCCGTAGAAGACCCCATTGCCCCCGCTGCCGGCATGACTGCCGCCGTCGCCGCCGCCGATGGCAACATTGCCGCTTCCGCCATTCCCGCCTATCCCGGCCATTTCGGTGGGATGCTGATTGATGAGCGCATCGTTGCCCTGAACGGCGTCGACAGAAGAATGAGGTCCCGCAATAGCGGCATTGGACGGCATGAAGACGGCCAATGCGTTGCTGCTGATCACGCCTTCGCTGATCCCGTCACCACCGCTGCCGGCTGACGTATAGCTCGGACCGGAAGCGACATCCAGCGGAAGCCAGGTCGGCACCAGCGCCAGATGACCCGCGGCCACATTGGAGGCGAGGTTTTGATCGGTGCCTGCCTTGGGCACGTCTTCCGACAAGGGACGAGTTTCCGTCATTACCGTCTCCGTTCCGCGGCCAACACGCGTCCATCGAGCGTGCAGCGCATGCAGCCTGAATTATCAAGGCCCCGAATTATCAAGGCATTGTGCCTCTGAACGTCAGAAAAGCAGAGCCTGCAATTCGTCTACATCCCCTCGGCTAGAGCGCCGCGCGTCTCTTCAGACGCGCTAAGGACGCTCTATCACTTTGAATCTGCGCATAATCCTTTCCGAAAATCGATTCCGATTTTCGGGGTTATGCGCTGGGACCGTAGCCATTTGGCCGTCATGGCCGCAGCGTCCCGTTGTCCGGGTTCGAGAGCACCAAATCCGCCTCTGGGACGAGAGTTCCTGCAGCTTGCATCCCCTTTCTCGCGGCGGACATGAACGTTTTTCGGCCGGCGCCGGATCACCCGGCACCAATCCAAAGAAACGCTCCGCCATGTCGAAGTATACGCCCAAAGGAACGTCGCCGAATATCTAGATAGTTAGAAGTTTAAATCGAAGGCAATATTCGCCCGCGGTTGTATTGGCTGGCGGTGACATCGAATACCCACGCCGTAAGGGGGACACCGTAAAAGGTTCACGGACGAAACGAAGTAGAAGGAGTGACATCAATGCCTATTCCACAATTGTCTGACACGATTTATCTCAACAACCCGGATGCGGGCGACGCCAAAGCCGGCAACGGCGGTGAAGGCCACAACGACGGCAACATCAACTACAACCCGGTTGCCTATGTAGACCCCGTGCAAACGGTCTACGGGGCAGAAACCCATCTGCACAACGGCGATCACGTCTCGCAGACGGCAGACTGGGACGCCGGCGGCGGTGGACCCGGCGGCTTCAGCCAGGCCCAGAACGGCATCCTGGCATCGCTCACCAGCGGCGCCGGCGGCGCGGGAGGAGAAGCACACTCCAACGGCGATCAAGGAAACACAAGCGGCGGCGACACGGCTACGGTGAATGCGGCGACGACCGCGACACAATATACGCAGCTCGTGGCTGACCAGCATGCCACCATCCTGGCAGGCGTCGGCGGCAATGGCGGCAACGGAAACACCGCTCTGGGCGGCGATATCGCGTCGGCTCTGGTTCACACCGATCCCGAAACGACGACGGTGAACAATTCCCTCGATCACTTCATCAACGCCTTCGGCCATATCGACGTCAGCCATCTTGGCTCATGAACTCCAGCGCATAACCCCGAAAATCGGAATCGATTTTCGGAAAGGATTATGCGCAGATTCAAAGTGATAGAGCGTCCTTAGCGCGTCTGAAAAGACGCGCGGCGCTCTAGCCCCTGAGGGTCGCCGGTTTCGGCTGGCGACCCTGATCTTCTGCCGAACCAGCAGGCAGCTTCTCCTTGTCAGTATCAAATGCAGCGAGATCTGATAATGGCAACGATTTCTACAAAGCTATCGCGCCCGCAGACACACCTCGTTGTTGCGCTCCGAGCTTGTGCCGGAGCCTTCGGGTTGGTCTTCCTCTACAGCTGCGGCTACAATCTCTTTCTTCTGGCGCCTTCCATCTATCTCCTGCAGATCTATGACAGGGTCCTGTCCAGCCGAAGCGCCGACACGCTCCTGATGCTGACGATGATCATCGCCGTCGCCGTGCTGGTCGGGTCCATGCTCGATATCGTGCGCAGGGCGGCTCTTTCGCGCATCGGCAGCTGGCTGGACCACAGGCTGCGGCCGATGGTGCTCACCGCATCGTTCGAATATGCCACTCTTGCCGATACCGGAGCCGCCACGGAGTGCTACAGGGACCTCGCCGCACTGCGCCAGTTCCTCGATTCACCGGCCAGCTCCCTCTTTTTTGACGTTCCCTGGGCGCCGGTATTCTTGCTCCTGCTCTTTCTTGTCCATCCGCTGCTCGGGACCATCGGTCTTCTGAGCGCAGTTGCACTTCTGCTGTTTGCGTTCCTGACGGAAGTGGCGACGAAGGAGCCGCTTACCCAGGCCAATTTTGCCCTTTCGAGCAGCTATATCCGATTTGCGACCGCCCTCAAGAACATCGAGGTCATCAGGGCAATGGGCATGCAGGATGGCGCAGCGCAGATCGTCTATCGCGATGCGGAAACGGCAAGAAGGTCGCAGGACATCGCGATGCATCGCACGGAGATCATTCTTGGTTTCTCCAAATCGATCCGCACGCTCGCGCAGATCCTCATGATGGGATCCGCGACATGGCTGGTGCTCGAAAACAACGGCAGCCCCGGAATCATCTTCGTTGCCAGCCTGCTGCTCGGGCGCGGGCTCGCACCGATCGAGGGCGCGATCGGGGCATGGCGCGCCTTTACATATGCGCGCAGTGCCTTCAACCGCCTGAACAATATGCTGATATCGGTCGCATCGGGATCCGACCCCCGAATGGTGCCGGTGCCGGAACCCGGTGGCCTCGTTCTCGACAATGTCAGCTATATCAGGCCCTTCGCCAATCAGCCGATATTGACCGATATCACCTTGCGCCTGGCACCTGGCGATTGCGTCGCGCTCATCGGCCCCTCCGGATCGGGAAAATCGACGCTGGGTCGCGTCATGGCAGGCGTTGTGCAGGCAACGAGCGGATGTGCTCTTCTCGGCGGGGTCGATATCTCGGCGCTCCGCCTTTGCGGCGGAACCCGCCATGTCGGCTACCTGCCGCAGGACATCGAACTCTTCGGCGGAGCGATCAAGGATGTGATAGGCCGGCTGGACGGAGGAGATCCCGGCAAGGCGATCGACGCCGCAAAGCTGGTTGGATTGCACGAAGCGATCATGCGCCTGCCCCGGGGCTACGAGACCGATATCGGCGAAGGCGGAAACCTGCTCCTTCGCGCTCAGCGCCAACAGCTGGGACTGGCACGGGCGGCCTATGGAAATCCGTCTCTGATCGTTCTCGACGATCCGAATTCGAGCCTGGATTATGACGGCGAACGCATGCTGTTCAATGCGATCGAGCGCATGAAATCCAGGCGGATGACCGTCGTTATCATAACGCACCGGATGGGGATCCTGCCGGTCACCAACAAGATCGCCATCATGCGCAACGGGACGGTGGCCGCCTTCGGCGACAGCGAGCGGATCTATGAAACCTATCTTCAACCGCCGTCTCGAACAGGAACGTAGGGAGGGACGCCGCCATGACCCTTGTTCAACTGGAGGCAAAGCCGGCGAGATTTTCAAACTGGTCAAGGGCGTGCCGGCAGTTCGCTCAACGATCGACAGCGGCAGCCAGGCGGCGGACGGCCTTTTCGCCAGTGATCGAACAGAGCCAGCGCGGAATTGCCCCTCCTTCCCCCATGCCGGGGCTCAGAGGCGTTGTCTGGACGGGTAACCTGTTGATCCTTGTCTTCATCGTCGGATTGGGCGGCTGGTCGGTTCTGGCGCCGCTGAAAAGCGCTGCGATCGCATCCGGTGTCATCGAACCGGAAACCAGCCGCAAGACCATCCAGCATCTGGAAGGCGGCATTATCAGGCGGATCCTCGTCAAAAACGGCGACGCGGTCATGGGCGGGCAGATCGTGATCGAGCTCGACGACACGAAGTTCCGCGCGGAGCGCGACAGCATTCAAGGGCAGCTTTGGGACGCCGAAGGAAGCCGCGCCCGCCTGTTTGCGGAGCAGACGGGCGGCGACCATGTCGCCTATCCCGGGGATCTCAGGGCGGCCATGGACAGATATCCTTCGGTCGGCGCGATCCTGACCGGGCAACAGAAAATCTTCGAGGCCCGTCGCCGGGTCATGCAGGCGGAAATTCAGATCGCCAATGAAAAAATCGCGCAGGTGCGGCAGGAAATCGTCGGACTTGGCGCGCAGAAGGCGGCACTCGCCGACAGAGCCGCGATCTCGAGCCAGGAACTGGCTCAGGTTGCGACCCTCAACGCCAAGGGACTGGAAAAAAAGAGCAGGCTTCTCAACCTCCAGCGGGAAAAAGCAGATCTTGATGGCCAGCAGGGTCAGGTCGAGGCACAGATCTCGCGCGCCTACCAGGTGATCAGCGAGGCACAGGCCGATCTCGCAAAGCTCGAGAGCGACCGGTTGAGCGAAGTCGCCCAGGGCATGCGCGACACGGAAAGCCGGATCATGCAGCTGCGCGAGCGCCTGCGGGCGATCGACGACCAACTCTTGAGGACCGATATCCGCGCTCCCGAAGATGGAACGATCATGAACCTGCGCATCCACACGGCCGGTGGCGTGGTCGGCGCGGGCGAACCGCTCGTCGATCTCCTGCCGCGCTCCGATCGCCTTATCGTGTCCGTCCACGTCAGACCGGAAGACATGAATCTCGTCCGTGTGGGGCTAGAGGCACAGGTTCACCTGCTTCCCTACAATCAGCGGCGCGTTCCACTGCTGAAAGGTCGGGTCGAATATGTATCGGCCGACCGCCTCACCGATACGCAGACCGGTCAGCCCTATTTTGCCGCGACGATCCGTGTGACGGACGAGCGGCTGGCGAAAATGAGGGATGTCGAACTGGTCGCGGGCATGCCCGCACAGACACTGATCGAAACGGGCCAAAGCAGCGTGGCGTTCTATGCTGTCAGACCGCTGCTCGACAGTTTCAACAGAGCATTTCGCGAGGACTGAAGCGGTGATGGGCAAGAGAAAATTCGACGACGACCAGATTACGGGCATTCTTAGAGAGCACAAAGCCGGTGTGACGGTGGCCGATGTTTGCCACAGGCACGGCATCAGCGAGCCGACCTTCTATCGGTGGCAATCCATGCAGGGCCGCAATGTCAGTCTCGATGCCAAAAGGGTGAGAGCACTGGAGGAAGAGAACCAGAAGCTCAAGAAGCTCCTGGCCGAAGCCATGCTCTCGGCGGCAACGCTGAGCGAGATGCTGGCGAAGACATCGAAAGGGTGAAGCTGAGCTCTGGAGCAGAGGGGTTTGTTGCGCATCTGACCGACTGATCACGTTCCAAGACCAGATCGCGGCAGTTAGGGATACCCCTTCGGGCGCCCCGCACAACAAAAAAGGGGCACCTCACGGCACCCCTTTTTCGCCCCCCAGAGCCGGCATCCCCTCCCCGGATCCCGGCCCCCTCACAAACACCCCTCTCCCCCCTCATCTCTGTGTTCCCGGCCCAGCCCCGAGTTATCTCACAGAGATTCAGCGCCCGCCCTTTTTAGCCGCGGTGACTCCTATGCAGTACATATGAACCATCACCGCAGAGCAGACGCCTGAATTCCTGTGACTTCCTTTGCGCCAGCACGCGGGCACAGGAATGAGGGAGGAAAGGGAATGCGCCCGGCAGATGGTGGCGAGAAGACACCGTCGCCGGGCCGCATTTCGATACCGCCATTGAAGAAGGGCTTCGGTCCCTGAAGCCCTTCTTCCGGTTCAGGACGTCAGATCAGCCGCGGTTGTGTCCGCCCTTGTCAGAATTGCCCTTATCGGAGCTGCCCTTGTCCGAGTTGCCCTTGTCGGAGCCATTGTCCGAGCCGCTGCTGCCACCCTTGTCGGAGCCGTTGTCGCCGCCGTTGCCGGAGCCACTGTCGCCGCCGTTGTCGGAGCCACTGCCGCCGCCGTTGCCGGAGCCACTGCCGCCGTCATTGCCGGAGCCACTGCCGCCGCCATTGCCCGAGCCACTGCCGCCGCCATTGCCCGAGCCACCGCTGCCGCCATTGTCGGAACCACTGCCGCCCTTGTCGGAACCGCCGCTGCCGCCCTTGCCCGAGCCACCCTTGTCGCCCTTGTCGGAGCCGCCCTTGTCGCCCTTATCCGAGCCACCCTTGTCGCCCTTGTCGGAGCCGCCCTTGTCGCCCTTATCGGAGCCGCCCTTGTCGCCCTTGTCAGAGCCGCCCTTGTCGGGATGGTCATTGCCCTGACCCCAGCCGGGGCCGTCATTACCCCGACCCTTGCCCTGGCCGTCCTTGTCGCCGCGGTCTTTGTCGCCACGATCACCGTGGTCCTTGTCACCACGATCACCATGATCCTTATCGCCATGGTCCTTGCCGCCGTGGTGGTCGCGGTCCTTGCCGCCATGATGGTCACGGTCCTTGCCGCCGTGGTGACCATCATGATGACCACCGTGATGATCGCCGTCACCATCGCCGGAGCCGCCAGTGTTGCCGCTGCCGCCGGTGTTGCCGTTACCGTTGCCGTTGCCGTTATCGCTGCCGCTGCCGCTGCCGTTATCGCTGCCGCTGCCGCTGCCGTTATTGCTGCCGCTGCCGTCGTTGCCGCCGTTGTTCTGATCGCCGGAAGGATTCTGGTTCGACGCCTGTTTGCCGGAGCCGGAGCCCGAGCTACTGCCGAAACGGTTACCGCTGCTGTCGTTATTGACCGTGCGGCTGTCCTTGTCGGTGCGGATGGATTTCGTCGGCAGGCACAGCCTGGCCTCAATCGAGCCCGGCGCAGCCGTGGCGCAGTTGACAACTGCCGGCGCGGCCATCGTGAGGCTGCTGCTTGCCAGAAGGTAAGCAACGGCGACGCTATACTTCGCTGCTTTGCGGATCATCTTTTTCTCCCAAAGTTAACAAACCGTTAACTGAGGGGAATTCCTATATTAGTAAAAAGTTAATTCCAAGAATAAACTGTGGATAGTGGCACATGTTCTTAACCTATAGTTAATTACGCAAGTAATAATTTTTATTAAAGTTTTAGTATAAACTGTGTTACCTTTCCCCGAGAACAATAGAGGGGTGATTCATGCGGTGGCTTGTTTGTCTTGTTTCCCTTGTGTTCTTTCCCACGCAATTTCAGGCATTTGCCGGACAGCTGCTGCCGGTCGGCAGAAGCATCGGCGCGCCGGTGGGATTCGCCTCCGCCTGCGCCAGCTATCGCTGGCTTTGCCATGAGGCTTCTGCTCAGGCGCGCGTCCGGGGGCCGGTCGAACAGGCGGGCATGCCGCTTCTTCGCAAGGTCACCCGCGCCGTGAACCTGCACGTGATTTCGACCGAGGACCGCTCCGGAAACGGCGACGTCTGGACCCTGCCATCAAATGGACGGGGCGACTGCGAGGATTACGCTTTGCAGAAGATGAAGGACCTGATCGACGCCGGTTTTCCGGCAAACCGCCTGGCGCTCTCGGTGGTGATCGGCCTGCGTGACGAGAACCACGTCGTGCTGATCGCCCGCATGGACGACGGCGATTACGTGCTCGACAATCTCAACAACGCGGTGAAACCCTGGAGAGCCACGCCCTATACGTTTCTGGCGACGCAGGATTTCCGGGCAAAATCGACCTGGCGCGTGACGCTTGCCGGGCCGAGGGCGAACGAGTTTTCTTGAGTTAGGATGAACCATTGGCTCATCTCCTCAGATGATAGGCAGGGTTGAGCCTGGAGCCCCCTCATCCGCCTGCCGGCACCTTCTCCCCGCTGGGTAGAAGGGGTGTCGTTGCAACGCCTCGCTCCCCATCAAAGCATCTCATCCCACCGCAAACAGTGCCGCGGGTTCCCCCCTTCTACCCAGCGGGGAGAAGGTGGCCCGAAGGGCCGGATGAGGGGGCTCCGGGCTCAACCCTGCCGGTTGCCAGACGAGATGAGGGAGGAAAGAAGACGCCCTCACCCTGCCCCCAACGAGGGTGTCACACGCACGGAGGACCTCCATGCAGCCGGTGGTGAAGAAGCGGTCGCCGGCCGGAGACGAGGCAACAGCAAGGCCGGCACGAACCATGATTCCCGTCCGCCACCTTTGCGGATCGCGTTACCACCCTACTTCTCTCCCGGTCATCCCCATCGCAACCACAAGAGGAGGGTTTCCCCGTGGGCGTCTTCGACCGCATCAAGAACGCGATTTTCGGCAAAGCGCAGGCAGCACCCGTGCCGGAGCCCGCGTCCGCCGCCCCGCAAGCCTCAAGCGCGCCCGCAGCGTCCCCTGCCGCTCAACCCACAGCCGCGGCAAAGCCCACGCCGGTGACCGAACCCGCAACCGGTGCGCCGCCGCCCGCGCAGACGCGCCCAGCCCAAGCAGGGAATGTCGATATCGAGCAGATCCTGAACGCGGCCGTCAAGAAGTCCGGCCAGAAGCTCGATTGGCGCCATTCGATCGTCGACCTCATGAAGGCGCTCGGAATGGATGCGAGCATGGCAGAGCGCAAGGAACTCTCCGCCGAGCTCGGCTATACCGGCGATACCAATGACAGCGCGAAGATGAACATCTTCCTCCATAAGGCGCTGATGAAGAAACTGTCGGAAAACGGCGGCAAGGTGCCGGCCGATCTTCTGGATTGAGCGGCGGGCTGGAATTGCGTGAAGCAAAGAGATGGAGCGTTTCCGTGACTTGAAGAAACGGAAATGCTCTAAGTCAGCCCGAAGGCCTTACGCGCCGTCGAACAGGCGTTGTCTCCGGGAAGGCATGTGCGGCAGACGTCCGGCCTGAGGCCGTAGATCACGCATGATACTTTCGAACCGATGGTGCCCGAGAGCGCAGAGCAACGGTCACCATCACAGCGCATGCCTGATTGATCCGCCGAGACGAACTGAGCCGGCAGCAAATCGAGGTCGGCGTCGCTCTCGGTCGAGAATCTCGGCCATTCGCTCGAATAGGAACAGCACGCGCCGCAGGCCTGACAGTCTAGCTCTGTTGATAGGGTCATGGCCTGCTCTTAGCACTTCAGATGCCAAGGATGCAAAACCGTTGGGGCAGCATTCACGAGGTCCACAAAAAAGATGCGCCCACCCATGCGGGTGATATCCATGCGATGACCCGAGGCGTAAAGTTTTCTCCGGCTCTGATATCAGGAGCAGCAAGAGGAGGACGCAATGCCGACCATCCTGGCTCATCACGACGTCAAGGACGTCAAACACTGGCTCGCCTCGCCCCGTCGCAAGGAAGTATTCGAACCGATCGGCTGCACGAACATTCGCACCTTCGTCGATCCGCAATCGTCCAACAAGGTTGGCCTCGTCATGGACGTCGCCGACATGGGCCGCCTGGCGGAATTCATGAAGAGCAAGCAAGCGGCCGATGCGATGGAATATGACGGCGTATTGCCCGAGACCCTGGTGATCCTCGTTCAGTCGTAGCCGAAGCTCAGTTCAACCCGTTCTGTCGGCGTACCGCACCGGCAATCGATCCCCGCCGCCCATGCATCCTTTTTCCGCCTCGAACGTTTGAACTCCGTCAGCGAATGAGGAGACCGAAATGGCGAGCAGGACAGGCAGGAACACGATCGAAGGCAAGGACGAGGTGAAGGATGTGGGCGAGCAGCCGCCGGCCGGCCGTGTCACGCCGACCGACCACGCCGCCCATCACGAGGGTTTCGAGAGTGAAGCGGAATACCGCGCCTATCTGGATGCGGTCGCCGAGGATGCGCCGGTGGAAGAGATCGTCGTCGATGTCGAGCGCGCCGCCGCGCGCGAGGAGCTCGAGCGGCAGATCGAGGACGTGCGCTACGAGATCAACAATCTGCGCGCCCGCCTGCACATCATCCGTCATCAGGCGGGCAGCGTGGTGGAGGAAAATATCCGCTGGGCGGATGCGAGCGCCCATGCGCAGCTCGGCGACCATCCCTGGCTGAAGCTTTCCGGCGCCATGGCCGCTGCCTTCCTCGTCGGCAAGGCCCTGCAGCGCCTGCCCTTCGGTCCGTTCGTCACCGCCCTGGCGCCGCTCATTCTGGTCGTGGCGCGAGAGAGAGGAAGGTAGCGGAAGGGCTGTTCCTATCCTCTCTTGCCAAGTCTGATGATGGGTGGGGTTTGCGCCCGGAGCCCCCTCCGGGCGCAAACCTCACCCTAGGCTATTATGCGTAGGTTCAAAGAGTTAGAGCATCCCGTGACAATGCACTCAGCAAGTTGGCCAGTTGATCGCTTTGGGCGACGTCGAGCTTGTCGCCAACATGACGCTTTATCGCGGGCGCATAGACTTTCCACATTCTCGCCTGCATGGCGCGGCCAGCGTCGGTGATGACCACCCATCGGCCCCGGCCGTCCTCGGCATAGAGTTCACGCACGACAAGCCCGCTCTTGTCCATCCGGTCGAGAAGGCGGGAAAGATTGTGTTGCGCAAGAAGCGTGCGCTGCTCGATCTCGTAAGGGCGTAATCTTCCACCCTCCGCCCGCGAAAGTTCCAGAAGCACATCGTACCAGCCGAGCGGCGGGAGATCGGCGGCTTTGAGATCGTTTTCGATCGCCGCAAGAACCCTCTGCTGGGCACGCATGAGCAGCACCCAAGCGCGCGTGGCGGAAGGAGACGGTTGAGGATGGTCGGGAGCCGAAGGATCGATCATAGATGCAATTACATCTATATTGACGGCGAGCGCAAGGGCTTATATAGATGCAATTACATCTATCTCGTTAAGGAGTCCCTCCATGAACCAGGAACGCATGACCGATTATGCGGTCACACTGCTGCGCGTCAGCCTCGGCGTGATGTATCTCGCCCATTCCATCGTGCTCAAGCTCTTCACATTCGGCCTTGCCGGCACGGCAGGCTATTTCGCATCCATCGGCCTGCCGGGATGGCTGGCCTATCTGACCTTTGCGGCCGAAGCCGTTGGTGGTGTGATGCTGGTGCTCGGCATCTATGCCCGATGGGTTGCCCTCGCATTGATCCCCGCCCTGCTCGGCGCGATCATCTGGGCTCATTGGGGCAATGGCTGGGTGTTCAACGCACCGAACGGCGGCTGGGAATATCCGTTCTATCTCATTGTGCTGTCGCTGGCCCAGTTCCTGCTCGGCGACGGTCGCTATGCGCTTCGTTCCGCCCCCGCGTTTTAAGGTGCCTGTCATGTCCGATGCACATCTGACCCTCGTCAGCCATCATCTCTGCCCCTATGTCCAGCGCGCCGCCATCGCCCTTGCGGAGAAGGGCGTGCCCTTCGAGCGCCGCTATATCGATCTTTCGGCAAAGCCCGATTGGTTCCTGGCCATTTCACCGCTCGGCAAGGTGCCGCTGCTGGTCGTCAACCAGGCGGATGGAACGCAGGCGGTGCTGTTCGAAAGCGCCGTGATCTGCGAATACCTGGAGGAAACCCAACCAGGATCGCCGCTCCATCCCGCCGATCCGCTGAAGCGGGCTCGGCACCGGGGATGGATGGAGTTCGGCTCATCGATCCTGTCGGACCTGTGGGGCTTCGAGACAGCCAGGGATGCCACCGCCTACGAGACCAAACGATCAGCCCTCATCGACAAATTCAGGCGCGTCGAGGCGGAACTCGGCGCCGGGCCATTTTTCGCCGGCGAGACATTCAGTCTCGTCGATGCAGTCTTCGCGCCGATTTTCCGCTATTTCGACGTGTTCGACACGATCGCACCCACCGGAATATTCGATGGGCTGTCCCGCACGGCCCAATGGCGCGCGGCATTGACCGAGCGCCGGAGCGTGCGCGAGGCGGTCGGGGGCGACTATGGCGACCGCCTGCGGACCTTCCTTAGGCATCACGATGCCTGGCTCCTGAAACTATCCGCATGATCCGAACCCGGAACCCGATGGCAATTGCTGTGGAATTCCGGAAATATCCTCCATTCGGGATCTGTGCCGTTGCCGGAGGACGTCACCGCATGGCATCTGCTATCCGCAGCAAGGCTGAATATATGATCTCCGGATCACCTGGTGCGACAGCGTCTCGGGCCAGGCCTTCGGCCTTGGCGACAATCTCGTGGGCCGCACGCAATGCCGACCGCCCGGCAGGCGTAAGTTCGGTCGTCAGGACCCTGCCATGCACCGGGTGAGCCATTCGCTTGACAAGGCCATCCCGTTCGAGCGTCGCTATGATGGCCTGCATCGTCTGCGGTGTTACGAAGGCCCGCCGCGCCAGCTCCGCGCTTGATAAGCCCGCGCTGACCTCAAGCCCCGCAAGGACCGAATATTGTGGGGTCGTCAATCCGATGTTTCGAAGCTCATTGTCGAGATGGCCCCGCAGCGCCTGCTGCGCCCGCTTCAGCGCGTATCCGAGCGAGCGGTAGGTGTCATCAACAGGCGGATCAATCAGGCTGGACATATCAGGGTCCTTATATTATATCAGGCCCCTGACGATACTGCGTCACGTATAAAAAGGAAAGATTGCTCATGCCTCGCCTCATTGGACCGGATTTCATCGGAATACAGACGAAGGATCTGGACGCCGCACGGACCTTCTATCAGGACATTGTCGGGCTTACGCCATCGGCAAAAGCCCCTCCGGGTGCGGTTGTTTTCGAAACGCAGCCCATCCCATTCACCGTCCGCACGCCGATCGAGGAGTTCGACGACACGGACAAGCTGGGGGTTGGCATCGCGATCTGGTTTGGCTGCGACGACGCTGACGAATTGCACGCTCATCTGTGCGAGCGCGACGTGCGGATAGCTTTCCCGCCGAAAGACGGCCCGTTCGGCCGCTATTTCGCCTTCGTCGATCCATTCGGCTATACGATCACTGCGCATACCGTGCCGACAAAGTGATGGAAACCGCGTCCGCATGGAACGATTTCACCCTGGCGGTCGCGGCCCCACAGCTGATGACTACGGTATCGGAAGATTGTATGCTTGTTGCATGGGACTACTGATCTTCAGCACCAACGTCACCCTAGACGGCTGTGTCGACCACCAAGAAGGAATCGCCGACAACGAGACACACGCCTTCTTCACTCGCCTCATGGACGAGAGCGGGGCGATGCTTTGGGGCCGCGTCACCTACGAGATGATGGAGAGCTACTGGCCAGCGGTCGCCCGCGGCGAAGCGGAGGTACCGCCGTCGATGCGCGAATGGGCGGTTAAGCTGGATGCCAAGCCGAAATACGTGGTGTCGTCAACGCGAAACGACTTCCCGTGGAACAATAGCCACCACATCGCCGGTGATCTGCGGACAGGCGTGCAGAATCTCAAGGATGCGACCCCGGCGGGCGTGCTCCTCGGCAGCGGCAAGCTCGCGGCTGAGCTGGATCGGCTGGATTTGATCGACGAGTACAAGTTCCTCGTTCACCCCAGGATCGTCGGCCACGGCCCCACTCTATACGAGAGCGGCTTGCCGAGCGCGCGACAGCTCGAATTGGTTTCGGCGAAGCCGCTCCGCAACGGCGTTGTTGCCATGCACTACCGACGCTCTTTGACAAAAGTCACAAGGCAGGAATAGCTCATGTGGACTTGCAGTCCGTTGCAACTGGCTGTCTCGCGACTAACTTTCATATGACGCCACGCCCCTCTCCGTGGCGGAGAGACGATGAAGGAAAGCAGCGCATGTGCCGAAATATAAAACCCCTGTTCAATTTCGATCCGCCGGCGACTGACGAGGAAATCCATGATGCGGCGCTTCAGTTCGTGCGCAAGCTGAGCGGAACCACCAGGCCATCGAAACGCAACGAGGCCGCGTTCGAGAGCGCCGTCTTGTCGATCGCGAGATGCGCCCATGAATTGCTCGATTCGCTGGAGACGTCTCAACCGCCTCGCGACCGCGAGGAAGTCGCTGCGAAGGCGCGGGCACGAACGGCGGCCCGCTTCGCATAGGAAACGCCCTACTGCTGCTGGTTTCGAAGCACGCCGACGAGCGCCTTTCCGTCGGTGAAATAGGGATCGCCGCCGCCGTTGCGACCGTCCTTGGTCGCTCCGATGCCATCGATCTCATAGCTCGACAGAAGCTGTCCGGCCTTGAGAAGATCGCTGATGACAAGGTCTCGCTCCGCGTCGACATCAGGACCGATATGATGCGTGATCTGACCGGTATCGTGGCTGAAGCCGACGCCCCGATCAAAACTTGCCGAGCCCAGCCAGTGCGGGCGGTCATTCGGGCCGGTTTGTTCGGTCAGCCAGAAACGAACATGGTTGCGTTCGTCGGCACTTCTGCCCACGGGCTTTTCGAAAGCCAGATCCTGTTTTCTGCCCTCGAACAGCAGCGGGCTGACCGGCGCATCGAGATCGGGCCGATCAAGCACCACGCTCAGTCCGATATCGATCGATGTGCGCAGGGTGATCTTATCGGCAGGATCCCATCGGGCAGCCGTAAAGGCCCGGATGACCTCTTCCTTCGAACCGACAAGACCGACATTGATCGGGTCGCCGGGAATCCCCTGCTCTGTCGTCGTGACCATGTTGCCAATTTTGGCAACGCGGTCGGCATCGCGAAAAATCCAGATCTCGGGAATGACGAAATAGGCAAGCAGCAAATAGGTGAACAGCAGCGCAGCCACGACGCTCGTCGCCATGCGGGTTTTCGTGCGATGAAGCATTGGAAATCCCCCCAGAATTACCAGGCAGGATCATACGCCGAACATGCGGCGGCGACATCCAGAATTTGCAGTCGGCTTCGTAAGAACTCGCAAGGTGGCGGACACAATTCCGCGCCAATTGTGCGACGTGACTTTTCCGGGCTCCGAATAAAAACGGAAGTGCTCCCATTTGGGGATAGGGATTGGGACCGACCATGCGCATTCTCGTCGTCGAGGACGATAAAAAGACGGCCGATTACGTCGCCCAGGGCATGAGCGAGGCGGGCCATGTCTGCGACATCGTCGAGGACGGGCGCAACGCGCTTTTCCAGGCGAGCCATGAACAATATGACGTGCTCGTCGTCGACCGCATGCTGCCGGGCCTCGACGGCCTGTCGCTGGTCAAGGCGGTGCGCGCGGCAAGCATCGGCACCCCGGCGATCTTCCTGACCTCCGTCAGCGGCGTCGACGACCGCGTCGAGGGGCTGGAGGCCGGCGGCGACGATTATCTCACCAAGCCCTTCGCCTTTTCCGAACTGCTCGCCCGCGTCAATGCGCTCGCCCGCCGCCCGCCCGTGCAGGACCAGAAGACCGTGCTGCGCGTCGCCGATCTCGAACTCGACCTGGTGCGCCGGCAGGTGACGCGCCAGGGCCAGGCGATCGAGCTGCAGCCGCGCGAATTCACCCTGCTCGAAGTGCTGATGCGCGACGAAGGCCGCGTGCTGACGCGCACCATGCTGCTCGAACGCGTCTGGGATTTCCATTTCGACCCGAAGACCAGCGTCGTCGAAACCCATATCAGCCGCCTGCGCGCCAAGATCGACCGGCCCTTCGACGTGCCGCTTCTCCATACCGTGCGCAACACAGGATATAGCCTGCATGCGCCGCGCTAGATTATTGCGAAGCACGCCCTTTCGGCTGGCGCTCGCTTTCGGGCTGCTCTTCATCCTCGCCTTCATGGTGGCTGATATCATCACCTATCAGCTCCTGAAACGCGACCTGGCGGAAGCGCTCGACGATTCCGTGCGCGACACCTATTCGGTCGTCGCCTCCACCTATTCCTCCGAGGATGCGGAAGACTTCGTTGCCGGCGTGGCAACCTATGCCCGCCTCAACAGCCCCGAAGACAGCATCTTCCTGCTGGTCAACGAAAAGGGCGAGCGGCTCGCCGGCAATGTTTCGCTGTTTGCGGCTGACGATGGCCTGTCGACTGTCAAGGCCGGCGATATCGGCCTGAAAGGCGATGACCGCATCCGCATCCAGGCGGGAACCGTTAGCGGCAACCGGCTGATCGTCGGCGAGAGCTATTCCGACACCGACGATCTGGAACATATCGCCCTGATGAGCTTCGTCTGGGCGTCCGGCGTCATCGTCATCCTCGCCTGCGGCGGCGGCGCCTTTTTCGCCGCCCGCGCCCAGCGCCGGCTCGACGGCATCGAACGTGCGATGAGCGATGTTTCGGCCGGCAATCTGACCCGGCGCATCCCGCTCGAAGGCAATGGCGACGATATCGATGTCGTCGCGGGCCAGATGAACCAGGCGCTGGACCGGCTGTCGGCCCTCGTCGAAGGCATGCGGCAGGTGAGCGCCGATATCGCCCACGACCTGAAGACGCCGCTCAACCGGCTGCGCATGACCATCGAGGAGGCGATGCAGCAGGGCGGACGCGGCGTGGACATTCAGTCCCTCCTGCTCGACGCCCGCGAGGAGAGCGACCGCATCAGCGCCACCTTCGAGGCGCTGCTGCGCATCTCGCAGATCGAGGCCGGCGCCAGGAAGGCGCGGTTCCGACCGGTCGACCTCGAAGACATCATGAGTTCGGTTGCGGAAATCTATGGCAGCGTTGCCGAGGACAATGGCCAGTCGCTCGCCTTCGCCACCCGGCCGGCCTCCCCCTCCATGGTGAACGGCGACCACGAACTCCTGATCCAGCTCTTCGTCAACCTGGTGGAAAATGCCATCAACCATTGCCCGCCGATGACCTCGATCACGCTCGGCCTTGAGGCCGGCGACGGCGGCTTTGCCGCCACGGTTGCCGATGACGGCCACGGCATTCCAGAGGAGGAGCGCGAGCTGGTCTTCCGCCGCCTCTACCGCCTCGACAAGAGCCGCACGACGCCGGGCAGCGGCCTGGGCTTAAGCCTCGTCAAGGCGATCGCCGATCTGCACGGCGCTGAGATCACGCTCAAGGACCGGCATCCGGGCCTCGGCATCATCATCAGCTTTCCCGCCCAACCGCAGGCATAATGGCCCAACATCAAGGGTAAGGAATGAAAAGACGCGGGAGATTCCCCGCCGCTTTCGGCATGGACCCCAGCTGGGGGAGACATCCGCCGATTGCAAACTCCCAGAGAATAGACGGGCAGCCCCTGCGGGCCACCCGTCATCTCGACCCATTCTCGATCAGTTGCCTGGCTTGTTCTTGATCGCCGCGTCTATCTGCCTCTTCACAGCATCCAGGTTGAAGGAGGCCGGATCCTGCATTGGCGGGTAGTCAACCGCCGTAAGCGCGAGTTTGGCGACTTCCTGCTGAACACTCACGAAGCGCCAGAACTCGCGGGCAAAGAAGTCGTTCATGTAGCCTCCACCCAGGTCATTGAGGCTTTGTTCGCCAATCGACGGTGTCCGCTCGAAGGGATCCTGACGGATATTGACCATGGTGGGCATATCCGTCGTTACCTTCGCACCGGGCCAACCCTGCGGCTGCTGAAAGAACTGAAACTTGAAATTGTCGATGCGGACAGCCCCCAGCGAAGGGCCGCCGAAGTAGAAGAATTCATGACGTGCGGACGGCGCATTGCCCTCCAGCAGGTCCAGCTGGTTGTAGCCATCGAGGTGGTTCTTGTAGGTCACGTCACCCAGTTTCACGCCCTTGAGCAACTGGTCGGTGATGTTGGGATTACCAGCCGCCGCCGCCAGCGTGGGGAACCAGTCCAGGGCGGAGAAAATACCGTTCTCGACCGTGCCCGGCTTGACCCTGCCCGGCCAGCGGATGATCGCGGGTGCGCGGAAGCCGCCCTCCATCACAGTACCCTTGGTGCCCTTGAACGGGGTCATGCCGCCGTCAGGCCAGGTAAATACTTCTGCGCCATTGTCGGTCGTGAAGACGACGATGGTGTTGTCGGTCTCGTCGGCATCCTCAACGCATTTCAGGATGGCGCCGACGCTGTCGTCCAATTGCGCCATGCCGGCTTCTTCGAGACCATAATTGCTCTGGCTGTTCATCAGCGCCTGGTATTTGGGAGACAGGAACGTCCAGACGTGCATGCGCGTCGTGTTGTGCCAGACAAAGAACGGCTTTCCCTCGGTCTTGGCCTTGTCCATGAAGTCGCAGGAAGCCTTGACCAGCACTTCGTCGAACGTTCCCATGTCGTACTTGGCTTTGGGCGTTATGTCATGCATGTTCGGCACGTTGGACATATCAGGGTATGGCGCCAGCGGGCCTTCGTCGATGATCCGCTGCTTGCCGATCTTGCCCCAGCGCGGCTGCTGGGTCGCGTCATCAGTATCAGTGGCAAAGCTGTGCACCAAATTGCGCGGCCCGACTTTGTCACGGTACGACTGGTCATCCGGGAACGAATACCAGTAGGGGTCTGACATCGCATCGAGGTGGTACAGGTACCCGAAGAACTCATCGAAGCCATGCAGAGTTGGCAGGAACTTGTTCAAATCGCCGAGGTGGTTCTTGCCAAACTGGCCCGTGGCATAGCCCTCGGTTTTGAGGACGGCGGCGATGGTTGCGGCCTTGTCCGGCATACCCACATCTGCGCCCGCCTGACCCACAGTCGTCAGGCCGGTGCGCAACGGGATTTCACCGGTGATGAAACTCGCCCGGCCGGCCGTGCAGCTTGCCTCGGCATAATAGTCGGTGAACAGCATGCCCTCAGACGCCAGCTTATCGAGGTTCGGCGTCTTCCCGGACATGATGCCCCGGTGATAGGCACCGATGTTGAACCAACCAACATCGTCGCCCATGATGACGACTATGTTGGGTTTTGACTGTGGCTGCTGCGCGACTGCCGGTGCACCCAGTGCGGTTGCGCATGCGGAAGCCAGCAGACCAAAGCACAGGTTTCTCATGGCACTCATGGTGTATCCTCCGTTGAGTTTGCTCGTTGCTCGGCCCCATTGGCACGGCCTCCTAGAGCAGAAGGATGCCCATCCTCTCGGCCGAAGACGATCTGATGTCGTGACAGTTCGCGGCATGGTGCTGCAGGAGGTCGGGTCTGTTGGGTATTTGAAAAATGCCGCGCTGATTCCTCGCCATAGGGTGGCGACAGGCGTACCCGCCATCGAAGCGTCGATAGCCAGTCATGAAGTGCTTGCCCTGGCGTCTGCCTAGATGTCAGCAGTCGCCTTGCCGGATAATCGCACATTTTCGCCTTCGCCGCCAGATTGAAGGCTCTCGTCGCCACACGTCGATGGTCGGCACCCGGTGTATGGCATCCACCGTAGGACCGAGCCCATATCATGCTTTTGGCGCAAGCGGCTGGTGGCATTTCCTCCCTCCGTCATCAAGTCGACAATGAGGGAACGTGGTGCGTGTGGCCCCTCACCCTGACCTGACCGGGGTCAAGCCACGGGTCCCGACCCGTCCTCCGGACCCCTGGGTAGAGGGAACGTGGCATACGACGCCTTCGAAAGTACTGAAACGGTGCGGCATTTCCCCTTCTCCCCGAAAACCCTCACGCCTCCCCGCTCTGCACCTCATCAGCCGTCCGCGCGATGAAGCGCTTCGAGACCAGCCAGCACAACAGCGCCCAGAGCGAACCGGCGACCCACCCGGCGAGCACATCGGTCGGATAATGGACGCCGAGATAGATGCGGCTGAGGCCGATGATGACGGCGAGGAAGATGCCCGCCGAGCTGGCAAGCCCGCGCGCCTCAGGCTTGGACTATTCCTTCGGCGGCCCGCCCCGCCGCTCCAGCGCCGTCTTGCGGATGGTCTCCGCGATGTCAGGACTACTGCTCGACAACATCTGGAAATCCACGGCGTAGAGCGACAGCAGCGATACCTCGGTTGCTGCGCTGACCGTCGCTGAGCGCGGTTCGCCGCTGATCAGCGCCATCTCGCCAAAGAAGTTTCCGGCACCGAGTTCCACTGGATGCTCGGGTGTCGCCACGGTGACCCGCCCCTCGACAATGAAGAACATCTGATCGCCAACATCGCCCTTGCGGCAGATCACGGCACCTGCGGGGACAATGCGCGGTCGCAACGCCCGAACGATCTCGATCAGTGCAGCGGAACCAAGCTTCTGGAACAGGGGTACGGCAGCGACCAATTGCCAGTTGCGAACGAAGTCTTGACGGCGAACCTCTTCGTAGAAGCCGGTGGCGAGGATGCCGGCCCAAAGTGCAAAAATACCGATCCCGCTCATCATCACCAATCCGGCCAGAACTCGACCTGCAAGGCTCTGCGGGATCTCGTCACCGTAGCCGGTCGTCGACAGCGTCACCACCGCCCACCACATCGCCTGCGGAATGCTGCCGAACCTATCGGGCTGGACGTCTCGCTCGATGATATAACCGGCCAACGCAGCGCCAAAAAGAACGATGCCGAACACCGATGTCACGCCAAGCAGATTGCGCGCTTCATTCGCGACCACCTTTGCCAGCAGCCTGAAGAAGGTCGAGTCGCGCAACGGCTTGAGAAGCCAAATGGCGCAATAGAGGTTTCGATCACGGGACCCGACGAACAAGAATGCAGCAGCCGGAACCAGAACCGCGAGCAAATCGATCACGAGGGCCGGCGTCCGACCCGACAAGCGGTGTCGCCGTGAAAGCAATGTGCCGCTCAATTGGAGGACATAGGCCAGCCAAATTGCCGCAAGCAGCAGCTCAAAGACGAGCCTCTCCTGTCCAGTAACGCCCTCCGTCGTCAGTGCGGCAACGACCAGGAGACCGATTGTAGCCAACAGCGCGTTGAGCGGCGTCGAAATCTTTGAGAAAGGCACTGCCGACATTACATACTCCCAACCGCCCGGCATTCGTCGACAATAGATACCTTCGGGCCACACGCAAGCGACTATCTGGGTTGTCAAGTTGCATATTCGAATTCCCTTCGCGCATCTCGTGTTTTTGCATTGAGAATGACGAGGAGTTTTCTGGCCAGCGCGATGAGGATGACCATTTTCGGTTTGCCTGCGGCTTGCAACCGTTGCTGGAAGGCCTTTTTGGCCATCGCTACCGGCCGCCGTTCTGCTCCTCATCAGCCGTCCGCGCGATGAAGCGCTTCGAGACCAGCCAGCACAACAGAGCCCAGAGCGAACCGGCGACCCAGCCGGCGAGCACATCGGTCGGATAATGGACGCCGAGATAGATGCGGCTGAGGCCGATGATGACGGCGAGGAAGATGCCCGCCCCCATGACGAAGATGCGTGTCGCACGGAAGCGCTGCGTGCGCGCCAGAAGCGCCCCGAGCGTGAGATAGGTGACGGCCGAGACCATCGCATGGCCGCTCGGAAAACTCAGATCGTTGACATCGACGAGATGCGGAACCACGTCCGGCCTGGCGCGGGCGACGATGATCTTCAGCCCCGTGCTCGCCAGCCAGCCGCTGAAAACCGAGAGGAACAGGAAGACGGCAATGACGGTCTTGCGGTCGAGCAGCAGATAGACGGTGGCCAGCAGCGTCAGGATCGCCAGCACGGTGACCCCGCCGAGGCTGGTAATGTCGCCCATCGCATGAACAAGCCATTGCGGGCCGATCGGCCGGCTAAGATCGCCGGGTTGACGCAGCCACAGCAGGATCGTCTGGTCGAAACCCAGCGTCTCGCCCTCCAGCACCTCGCTCGTCAACTGCTGCAGCAGGAAGACGCCGCCGGCAAGGCAGGCGAAGGTGATGAGCGTCATCGGCTCATACTGGTTCAGCCAGGTCTTGATACGGTTCATTCTTCTCCCGTCGGACGATGTTGTGCGCCTGAAAGTCCCGGCGCAGGAACACATCAACTGTGTTCAGTGGTTTGATTTTGCAAGGGGTGGCGTCGTGCCGTGCGGCACGCCCCTCTGTTGTGCGTGGGGCACCCCCCTCTGTCCTGCCGGACATCTCCCCCACAAGGAGGGGAGATCGGCTGGGCGCACCGGCTTCCCCAAGCAATGAACGTTGCAAACTGCGCAACGTCAGCGATGTGCGAAGGGCAAGCCGCTTGTCCGCCCCAGCGCCCTGCCCGCGACTCTTGTTTGGCAATAGGGGCTGAATAATCGCCCACTCGAAATCAGTTTAGGGCTTCGATTTAGCGACCTAGGCTGATTATACGTCGCAGGTTATCGAAATTGAGACGACGTGTAAGATCTAACCCAAATGACACGAAGATAGTCTAGCGCAGAGATGGATATATTTTTGTGGACTATAGTATAAGTTAAGTCTATATTATTAATAATCCTATGCCATCGTGTTAATTTTCCTCGCGTTTTGGCTTTTCCAAGAGCCAGGTTCATATGTAATGGGCTTTCCTAAGGTGCTTTGTACGTCGTTTGAACACGAGGGCCGCGGCGAGACTTTGTAGAATGTGAATTTGGAGGATTTCCGATGATACGTTTGGATAAGGCAATCGCAGCCTTCGCCTTCCTCTTGGTTGCCGTGATCTGCTCGTCCTGCACCCCCGGTGGCCCGGGTGCCCGGAACTTGAACGAGCCTTTGAACCTGGCCTGCAAGGATGGCTTCACGGCCAGAGGCGGCGGCTCTTGCAACTTTTAAGACCAGAGTTGAGAGTAATAGCCTGCCGCGGGCTTAGCTAGTGCCCGTCCATAATCTGCGCGGTCTTCTGCCATCACTCGTCCCAAGAAACGATGGCAGCCGGCAAACAACCTTTCAAAACCGCAGAAAAACAGGCGTTTATGGACGGGTACTAGCTAGGCTGCAGGCGGATGACGTCAAGTTACAGGGGGGGTTCCGCACGGCACAACATCAAAGACAGCCGCCGAACCCTCGCCTTCGGGCGCCGCGGATCAAAGCCTGATGGCAGTCTCCTCTTTCGCCGTCCGGATGACGATCATGGTGAAATAGCGGGCAACGTTGTTTTCGTCGCGGAAAAGACGTTCGCACAGGCTATCGAACTCCTCCATGTCGCGCAGGCGCAGCATCAGAACGACATCGGTTGCACCCGTGACGGAATAGGCTTGCGACACGGCCTCCTCAGCGATGGCGATATCGAGAAAGCGGCGCATATGCGCCTCGCCGTGCAGCTTCAGTTCCACGGTCACCAGCGCCTTGATCCCACGTCCGGCCCTGGCAGGATTGAGAATTGCGACGATGCGGTCGATGACACCCGATTTGCGCAGCCGCTGCACGCGGCGCAGACAGCTGGAGGGAGCCAGGCCCACCTCGTCGGCCATATCGATATTCGTGCGCGATGCGTCGCGCTGCATCAGGTTCAGAAGTTTTCGGTCGATACGGTCCATTCCCGCAGCATATCCGCCAGACACGCCTTTGCAATAAAATTGCAAAGCGCTGCAATCTTTGACCGAAAATTCGAAGCGAACGGGTCTAGCAGATGGAGACGTCACAAAAGGAGTCTCACATGTCGTTCCTGTCGTTCATCCGGCGCAACACCAGCCAGACACTGGGCATCTACTGGGTGCTTGTCCGCATCACGGTTCCGATCGCCATCCTGACGGAGCTGCTGTCGAGAATGGGAGCGGTCAAGGCGGTTGCGCCTGCCTTTGCACCTGTCATGAACCTGATCGGCCTGCCCCCGGAGCTGGGACTGGCCTGGCTGACGGGCATGCTGGTCGGGATCTGGGGTGCCGTTCCCCTCGTCTTCACCCTCGCTCCCGTATCCTCGCTCAGCGTCGCCGACATCACGGTTTTCTCGGCCCTCATTCTGTTCGCGCACGGTCTGCCGATCGAGCAGAAGATCATCCAGAAGGCAGGTCCCGGCATGATCGCGACGACGATGCTGCGCATCGCGGGCGGCCTGCTCTATGCCTTCATGCTGCACCATGTTCTCTCGGCGACGGGCTGGCTGTCGTATCAGGTCAATCCTGTCTGGCTGCCGATGAGCCCGACGCCCGACTGGGGCGATTACATCAGGGGTCTCGCAGAGACCATGGTCTGGATGCTCGTCATCCTTCTTGTCCTGTCCTGGGGTCTTGAAATCCTCAAGGTGACCGGCCTCATGGAATGGATGATGAAGGCTCTTTCGCCTCTGCTGCGCCTTGCCGGCATCCGCGGCGAGGCCGGACATCTGACGGCTATCGGCCTGTTTCTGGGCATTTCCTACGGCGCCGGCCTGCTGATCCGCGAGGCGCAATCGGGCGCGGTATCGCCGCGTCAGATCTTTCTGTCCTGCGTGTTCATGGGCTTCGCGCATAGCGTGATCGAGGATACGATCGTGGTGATGTCGCTCGGCGCAAATCTGCACGGCGTTCTGACCGGCCGGCTCGTCTTCGCAGTCGCGGCATGCGCAGCGATTGCGGCCCTGCTTCGCCAACTGCCAGACAAGGCGTTCTTTGCGCAGATGTTCCGGCTGGGAAATATCGAGGCCGAGCGACGATAGACACGATCACATCAGGCTCACCGAACTTTGTACTCACCTCTTCATCTACCGCTTTCTCGACCTTCGTATAGTTACAAATCCCGGCTAACCCGGTGATCCTGATGCGGCTGAGACAGTTACCAGGAGCAACGACTTGGATTCGTGCCGGAAAGGACTGGAAGGTTGCTTCGGAAATCGTTCCGCCGGTGCCGCCCGCACCCGCTGCAAAGGGTTAGCTGCCCGCAAACGGAAACCTGCGCCACCCCCTGAACCAAACGCCGCCTGTCGCCCGCGGGAGCCTCTCCTGTCCAGGCAGGCAGAAAGGACCAAAAATGTCTGGAATGACGAAAAGCCTCGTGATCTCGCTCGGCCTCGCCCTGATTTCCCTATCGGTTGCAGAGGCAAAACCCGTGTCGCCTGCCACGGTCGTGACGAGCGGACAGCAAAAGCTGTTGGCGGACGATAGCGGCCGATCACTTTACACCTTCGACAAGGACCAGCCCGGCAAGTCCGAATGCACACTGCTCTGTGCCCTCGCCTGGCCCCCGTTCGAAGCGCCGGCCGGCGCCAAGGCCTCCGGCCCCTGGAGCGTTGTCACACGGCCGACCGGGGTAACCCAGTGGGCTTACAACGGCTCGCCGCTCTACACCTATCACTTCGATTCCAAGCCCGGAGATATCCACGGCGACGGCGCCGAAGGCGTCTGGCATCTCGTCAAGCCGTGACGGCATAACGCGTATCGAACTGGCGACAGGGCAAGTCGAGTCTTCTATACCGCCCCGACAAACTTGCCCTGCTGCGCAATTCGTTCCAATGATAGCGAGCTCATGTTCGCGCAAAGGCGCTACCGGTGAGCGCCTTTGCATCCTCCCGATATCAAGGCCCGAAAAAGGGATGAGAATGAAAAAGGTATCCGCCGCCCTCGTATTTGCGATTGCCGTTTACGGCGCGGAAGCACGGGCGGACGATACAGCGCCGCCATCCTATGCCGACACCACATTGACAGGCGATTGGCACGGCGCCCGCAACCGCCTGCGGGATCAGGGGATCACCTTCACGATATCGCAGACCAGCGACGTGCTCGGCAATGTATCGGGCGGCGTCAGAAGGGGAACCGCCTATGACGGTCTTTTCCAGTTGCAGGGCGATTTCGACATGGGCCGGTTGGCAGGCTGGACCGGCGGCAGCATTCATATCTCCGGTTACGCGATCCAGGGCCAGGGCCTGTCCGGGAAGGATGTCGGCAATCTTCTGACCGCAACCTCGGTTGAGGCCGATCCCGGCTTCAGACTGGGCGAATTCTATCTCTCGCAGAGCCTCATGAACGATAAGGTGACGGTGAAGCTCGGGCAAATTCTGGCGGACCAGAATTTCGCGATCAGCAACACGGCCAGCCTTTTCGTCAACTCGACATTCGGATGGCCCGGCATTTTTGCCGCAGATCTGCCCGGAGGAGGCCCAGCCTATCCCTTCGCCGTTCCGGGCGCTCAGATCATCGTCAAGCCTGACGATGCCTGGACGCTGCAGGCCGCCGTCTTCAATGGCAGCCCGACCGGATCGGACCCTGACGGCAATGCAAACGGACTGGGGTTTCCGGTTGGAGATGGCGTGCTTGCGATTGCCGAGGCGGCCTATGCCTATACGCCTGGAAAGGGCGATTACGGCTTGCCGGGCACCTATAAGATCGGCGCCTGGTACAATTCCGAGCAGTTCGACAGCCTGTCCACCGCATCGAACGGCGTTTCGCTCGCCGATCCCCTGTCGAGCGGCAGCCCGCGCCGGCTCTCCGGCAATTTTGCGGTCTATGCCGTTGTCGATCAGACGCTCTGGCAGGAGCCCGGCAGCACGGACAACGGCCTCAACGGATTTGTCCGGGTCGCGGTCGCGCCGCAGCAGGACCGCAACAGCATGAACTGGTATTTCGATATGGGCCTTGCCTATAAGGGGCTTCTGCCTGGCCGCGACGATGACACCGCCGGCGTCAGCTTTGCCTATGCCAGCATGAGTTCGGGCATGTCGGATCTGGCAAAGGCCGAGAACGCCGTCTCCGGGACGTCGCAGCCGGTTCCGAGTTCCGAGGCCGTGATCGAAGCCACGTATCAGGCTGCCGTCACGCCATGGCTTTCGGCCCAGCCCTTCTTTCAATATGTCATCCGTCCCGGCGGCAATGCAGCCGACCCCGACAAGCCCGGCTCGCGGATCGAGAATGCGGCGATTTTTGGTTTCCGGGCCGTCACGTCCTTCTGAGGAAGCGGCGCCGTTTCATCAGACGATCCGAAGGTGACCCTCGCCCGAAGGCCGCGGCCGGAACGATATCCGGATAACGGAGTTACATCGAAACGATCACTCTATCGGGTCAGCCAATGAGACTGTTGATGATGCTGATACTGGCGGCGATGATCGCATCGGTCGTCGGCATATTGGGCGTCCAGAAGTTCGATCGCGGCAGCAGCGGCAAGAGTGAAACACCACCAGCGGTCATCCAGCAGCCGGAGCCGAAATAGCGACGCGCGGCCATTCCCTTGCTCAGCCCGAGCTTCTATCAAGGCGGTCTCGCTCGGATCCCTTTGCCGCTTCACCCCATGAAACCCTTCGTCCCCATGAAATCTCTCACCCATGAAACCTCTCGCTGACGACGCCTGGCGCGCCTGGAATCCTGCCGAGCTGATGAACCGGTTGGACGCGACATTTTGCTGGTATGTCGTCAGCGGCTGGGCGCTGGATCTGTGGCATGGCATACGGACCCGCGAGCATGAGGATCTGGAATTTGCGGTACTGCCGGAAGGCCTCGGCCACGCCCGCGCCCTGCTGGGCGAACTGGTGTTTTTCGCGGTGGACGACGGCCGTTTCACGCATCTGCCGCCCTTTGCCCGGCCGCATCAGGGGGTGATGCAGTTCTGGGGCGCCGATTTCGGCGAGGACTGCTGGCGGGTGGACATGATGCTGGAGCGCGGCACCACTGAGACCTGGGCCTATAAGCGCGACCCGGCCATTACGGCGCCGCGCGCCGGGATGATCCGCAAAACCGCCGGCGGCATCCCCTATCTGACACCCGAAGCCGTGCTGCTCTTCAAGGCAAGGCACCGCAGGGAGAAAGACGAGAGCGATTTCAACCTCGCTTTGCCGAAACTCGAGCCTTCGCAACGAGCCCGGCTGCGCGGCTGGCTGCAACATTGCCATCCCGGCCACGACTGGATCGCGCGTCTCCAGGGCACTCAAGCGGCTTGTTAGGACGAAGGGTCAGCCGGGGATGCGGGAATGACGCAGGACTGCCGAACCAGCTCAAGCCGCGTGGTCGATTGCCTCGATGGCATCGAGTTCCTCCTGCAAGGCAGGCGCTTCAATGCCGAGGTCGTAGCTCGATTGCAGGTTCAGCCAGAAGTCCGGCGTTGTGCGGAAATATTTGGCGAGCCTCAGGGCCGTGTCCGTGGTGACGGGTGTCTGCTCCGAGACGAGCCGCTCGATCCTTGTGCGGGGAACATTCAGCTTCCGCGCAAGCGCGCCGGCGCTCATGGCGAGAGGCATCAGATACTCCTCGCGAAGGATCTCTCCGGGGTGGATGGGACAAGGAGTTTTCCGTATTGAGGGGCTGCACGTCGAGGCAACATGGAAGCCCCGGCGCGAAGCCGAGGCTATCCTTGTCGGCACCCGCTATCCCGCCTTCTTTGCCGGCGGGATTTCCCACGATCCGTCGAGGATCGAAGGCGGTTTGTCGTCGGGCCAGTAAAGCCGCATCATCAGGATGAACTTGCCCTTGGGAGCGGGGAGCCAGTTGGACTCCTTGTCGGCACCCGGCGACTTGTTCTGAATATAGATGTCGATCGATCCGTCGGGGTTCGATTTCAGGTCCTGACGCGCGCTGATCGAGTAGCGATTGAGCGGATTGTCGACGAAGAAGTACTTTTCGTTGTACATCGTTATCGACCAGAAGCCCTTCACGGGCGGCGTCTGTCCTTTGGGAAACGTCAGGACATAGTCGTCCGATCCGGCGTAGGCACGGGAGAAAAGGCCATCCTTGGACTTGGTCGACGTCGGATAGACGGCATCCTCCGGCCGGTTTGCCCCAAGGCCGATCGCCGTGACCAACGCCCGCTGCAGATAATTGGTCCCGTAGATGCCTGTCTTGGTCGTGAAACCCCAGCCGTTGATGTCCTTGATGTCGCCATCGCTGAACTTGAAGTGGAGCATGATGCGGGCGAAGGCGATTTCGGGGATGCGCTTGATGAAGTGCGCATCCAGTTTGCTCTTGTCGAAATCCTTTCCGGGGACGATACCGATCTGAGCCATCTTCTCGACCATCGGCGCGTCCTCCGCGGTCGGAGGGTTCGTCTTCATCAGCTCGCTGAGCAGGGTGAAGTACTCGACGGCGTCCATTCGATTCACCTGCTCGCGGACGGCCGTCTTCATGTCCATCTTGGGGTTGACCTTGCCGACGGGCGGTTTCCATTCCTTGCCGTAGCTGCTCAAGGGAACAAGCTTGCACTGGTCTTGCAACGCGTGGACTGCTTTGTAGTCTTCAGGCGTCCCGGTGCAATAGATGCGACCGAGAATCCAGACGATGCTGGTCGGGGACTTGTATTCCGTGACACCGTCCGGAAGCTTTCCTTCCCAGCCGGGACCGGTGATCGCGTATGTTTGCGCTGCGCCGCCCGTCGTCCGTTTTCCGGGAACCTGGAATACAGTGGTCCAGCCGTCGAGCATCGGGAACAGATAGTATCGATCCTTCATATCGGGGAACGAGAAAATCCAGGGTTCTTTGCCGACATCGACAAACGCCGTCGTGTAAAGCGTGTCTGCATTCGGTGCGGTGACGTCGGTGAACGAAGCGTTCGGATATTCCCGAACCTTGATGATCTGCCCCATTGGACCCTTTGTTCCTGCAACCTTGGAAACGTTGGTGATCACCCGACGGGTCATTTCCATGGTGACAAGCGGGTAACCGTAGACGTAAGCCTCGACCGCCAACCAGAAATCGGTTTTTCCCTCGAAAGGATCGAGGAGCGGATCGTCAACGGCGTGTGCCGGTGAGAGCGAGCTGACGGCAAGCAAACCGAGACCGCCGATCGACACATTGCGACGCGTGAGTTTCATATTCCCCTCCACTGAGAATGGCATCGTGAAGCCGGAATTGGCCCCGTGCCAACGTCATGCTACGCCAGTCCTTCAATTTAGAATTATCTAACTTATTGAGATGCGCAATGGGAGTACAACAAAAGGTTAAGGTCGCGTGGAGAGCTGCGTGCCGTCGGGCAGCACCTTGTGCAGCTTGGCGAAGGTGCCCGCGAGGAATTCCTGCTTGGAATGGTAATGGCCGGCAAGCGGGTGGGTACCCATGACCGTCCAGTCGACGTCTTCGGCGACTTCAGCGAAGAAAGCGGCGCCGTCGCCCTGTTCGAGATGGGCGAAGAGGGCTGCGACTTGCTGTTTGTTCATGGCGCGTCTCCCCCGGATGGTCGCGGGATGCACGGATTGACAGCATGAGTTAGCCGGTGCTGAAATAGAGGAATGTTTGCTTGCGGGAGAGATCAATCATCACTCGATAACGTGACAACTCCTCTCGAGCTCAAGCGCGCGCCATCCAGTTCCGCCTCATCACCAAAGCTTTGATTCTGTATACGTATCCATCCAGCGCCAGACCCAGGCCATGGCGAACATCGTCAGCAGCCAGCCAAGCACGACGTCCGAAAGGAAATGAGCGCCGAAAATCACGCGATTGAATGCCACAAACAAGAGGCAAGGCAACAGCGCTATCGCGGCCGCCCATCTGAGCCTGGCGGGTACCAGAACCAGCAGCGACAGTGACGCCGCCGCTGCGGAAGCCTCGCCGGAAGGGAAGGAGCAGTTGCGGCTGCACGCGGCGGAAAATTGCCACACCGGCGTAAAATCCATGGTTCCACCGAACTCGACAAGGTCGCGAGGCCGTACACGCCCGATGAGAACCTTGAGCGTCTGGACCGTGAAGAGCGGGCCTGCGACAAAGCTCAGGAGCACGAACAAGGGCTTCTCGAGCGGGCAGAACCGCATTCGTCCCGGCAGGAACCCCTGTAGCGCGATCAGCACGATCATCGAGCCGATAAGATAGGGTTGTGCGAGGCGGCTGATATCCCTTACCGCCCGCAAGAAGGCATTGTCGGCCAGAACGAAGATCCCCCCGCTGGCAAACCAGCGCGAGACCATGAGATCGAGATTGGGAAAGACGACGAAGACGAAACTGACCCAGACGATCGACGTGCCGATCGCGGCGAGCGCCCGGTCCGCCGTGGATGGAGTTGCCGGCAAGGGCACGCCGCTGGAGGCAGAATTCCAGTCATCGAACACAAATTTTCGCAAGCCGGTATCTCCGAAACCTTCAACCGGCGGCAAGCTGATTTCGAATTGTCAAGAAATGGCGAGGAAGCGATCAAGGCGCTGTTGAGAACAGGCTGCCTGGCCTGAGAAAGCGCACTTGCAAATTGCAGAAATCTCCCCTGTCCGTGATAGTGGGCGTCCGGCGGCAAAGCCGGCCAAGACAATTGAACAACTGCAGGGCATTGGCGTGGATAACAGTCTCGTTCTGATCGTTGAGGATGAACCGGCAATCGCGCAGATACTGGAAGCCTATTTGTTGCGTGACGGGTTCCGCACCGTTCGCGCCGGCGACGGCGAAATAGCGCTTCAACATCATGCCCATCTGAAACCCGATCTTGTGCTGCTTGACGTGCGCCTTCCGAAACTCGACGGTTTCGACGTGCTCGCGCGCCTGCGTCAGACAGGATCGACGCCGGTGATCATGGTGACGGCTATTGCCGATGACATCGACCGGTTGAGCGGCCTGCGCCTTGGCGCCGATGACTATGTGGTGAAACCGTTCAACCCGCAGGAGGTTGTTGCCCGGGTCAAAGCTGTCTTGCGCCGGACGCGGGGAGAACATGCCAACGTCATCAAGCGGTTTGGGACTATAGAGGTCGATTTCACCAGCTACACTGCGTTTGTCACGAGCGACGAGCGCCGCACGCATCTATCCCTGACGCTCAGTGAATTTCGAATTCTCGCCTATATGATCCGCCATCCGACCCAGGCTTTCGCGCGCGCCGATATTCTCGACGCCTGCCTGCCGGAAAGCGACGCTCTGGTGCGCACTGTCGATACGCATATTTCCAACCTTCGGCGCAAACTGGAAGAGTTGGGGCAGAACGGCTTCTTTCCTGCCGTGAGGGGAATTGGCTATCGTTTTTCGGATCCGAGATGAAGATATTCAGGCTCCCCTCGCTGCCGCTTGCGACGGTTACCGCTGTCATCATCGGAGTGATGCTGCTTCTCAGCGTCGGCATGACCTATCTCGGGGCCATCTGGTATTCCACCTATCTTGAGGAAAGCATCATTGAAAACCTGCCACCGAGAGCCGCGGCTGCTTATCGCGATCTGGACAACGGCCTCGTCCCCGACCAGGATTCGCTCAAGCTCCTCCTCTCTAACCTCAATGGGCTGCAGGAAGAACAGACAGATTTCCAGCTCCAGATCCTGATTCTGACCTGCGGCCTGCTTTCGGCCCTTGTCTGCGCCATTATCGGGATATTTCTGGCGCGACAGATCGCAAGGCCTCTCGCAGAACTCACATCTGCTGCCGAAGGCCTGAAATCCGGCGACTTTTCGGTGAGCGTCACGGCCTCGCGACATGCCACCCGAGAAGTCGCCAGTCTCATGGATACGTTCAATGCGCTCGCGGCCAGCCTCGACAGCATGGAAAAAAGACTGCGCTTCAACAACATGGCGGTCGCCCACGAATTGCGCACGCCGCTGACGATCCTGCGGGGTTCGTTGCAGGGCATGCTCGACGGCGTTTTTCCAATGGACCGGAAGATGATCTCCGATCTCCTGGTCCAGGTGGAAGGCCTTGGAAGAATTGTCGAAGATCTGCGCACCCTGTCACTGGCGATCGGCCAGAAACTCGTGATGGAGCGTGAATGGATCGACGTGTCGCAGGTGGTGGCAGCGGTGCTGACATCCGCCAAACCCATGCTCGAGACGAGCACGCTGACGCTGGAAACCGGGCTGCAGCCCGCCTTCCTATCGGTCGACTCCCCGCGTATTCGCCAGGCCGTGCTGGCGCTTCTGGAAAACGCCTGCCGTTACGCGGCAGACGGCAACTGGCTGCGGTGCGAAACGGAGCAATTGCCGGATGAGAGCGTCGTCATCCGCCTTCTGGATCGAGGTCCCGGATTTCCGCAAGGCCTGGATGCCGTGGCCACGAACCCCTTCTGGCGCGGCGATCCCTCACGGTCTCGCGCAACGGGCGGTACGGGACTGGGACTATCGGTGGTGCAGGCCATCGCGCTTGCCCATGGCGGGCATCTTGAATTCGCAAACCGGGAAGGCGGCGGCGCGATGGTCGCAATCCATCTGCGTCCGGCATAGTGCGCACGAGGCCAAGCACCCTCAATGGAACAGTTCGCCCTCAATGGAACAGTTCGCCGATCGTGTGGAACCGCAATTTGCTCCGGCTGCGCCTGTCCGTTCCGCCGATTGCGGACTTGGGCACCCTGAACCCGTAGACATCTTCGGGCTCGGCAGAGCGCTCGGCCCAGAACGCATCGATCGCCGACAGCATCATGGAGCGCCGTTTGCGGCGGCGGTATTGTATCGGCTGCCTGGCCCGCGAGACGGCCAGGAAATACGGCATGCCGCCTTCGACGGTCAGCCCCTGCAGCACGATCAGGATCGCCTCTTTCGGGCGAATTCCCAGGAGATCGCGGGTCGCCTCGACGATCAGCCGCTTTCCGTTGCGAGGCCCCTGCATGCTGCCGATGACGAAGGTGTAGCCGCCCTCAGAGCCCTGGCGAAGGAATGTGAACCTGCCGGTGCACAGCAGGGCCTTGTCGCGTGTACGGACGAGCTCGACGGCGAAGACACCCTCGTGACGTCCGCCACAAAGATCGGCCAGTGCGATGCGGCACGTATAGGCCTCATTGCGGCCGTTCACCACGCCGATCTCAAGCCTTTCCCCCTGCCACAGCCGCATCATGGTTTCCCTGGCCAGGATCTTTTCCGCGACAAGGAAATGCTCGACGAGACGTGCGAGCCGCCCGGAATTGCGCATTCCGTAAACCAGGAATTTCGACAGTGGCTTCTGCAGCAAGACGTCATGCGGGGCCGGAAACGCCCGTGCTGCGGCAAAACCCGCAAGGAAGCGCCACCAGCCGATGGTCAGGAGCGGATGGGCGGCAAAGCGCAACCAGAACAGAACGCCGCGCTTCCAGCGGGCTCGCAGAACGAAAGTCAGTATTCTCCACGGCACGAGAAATCGGAATTGCCGTGGTTCATCAGCGATTTCGGGCGCTGAGTACTGAGGAGAGGCAGCGGAAATTTCGCCTTTTGCCGCTGCAGCGATCAATTCATTCTGGATCATGTTTTAAGCCCGACGCGTATGGTTGCGGCCAACCATCTGCGGCGGGACTATCAAGATCGTGGCAAGAAACCGTGGTCATCGCGGGGAGGACTGCCGGGATGGCGGCCTTGATTTTGCAGACAAAGCTGTGAAACGGCGCTGACACGCAATCCCTGCAAATGGCTCCCGGCCTTGTGCCGTGGGATACCCCCTCTGCCCTGCCGGGCATCTCCCCCACAAGGAGGGAGATTGGCTGGCGGCACGGGTTTCCCGAACAATAAACGTTGCAAACTGCTCAACGGTCACGGTGTGCGAAGGTCAAGCCTCTGGCCAATCTCCCTCCTTGTGGGGGAGATGTCCGGCAGGACAGAGGGGGGTGTCACACGGCACAGCGCTAGATCCCCTCATGTCACCTCCACAACCTTTCACCCGTAACGCTGCATCCCATCGACGCCGAACCGGCTGGAGACCACCCCTCCTCCACCCGGTCCAACCGCTCAACCTCACGATCGGATGCCCCCATGTGCATGTTCTCCTCGCCGCCGAAAGCCGAGCCGCCGCAGGCGCCACCCGAATACGCCCAGCAGAAGACGCCCGATTATGCCGCGGCCCAATCCACCGCCGCACGGCGCGCCTCCGACAAGGTGAAGGGCGCGCCCTCCACCATCCTGACCTCGCCCTCGGGCGCACCTGTTCTCGCCGATACGCAATCGCCGGCGCTATCAGGCAATACGCTCAAGAAGACGCTGCTCGGGCAATAGAGGCTGACATCATCCATGGAAAATCCTCGTCGCGACAACGAGACGCAAATTGCCTATCACCGCCGCCGGCTCGCCGAGCTGAAGGAGGTTCGCCAGCCCTGGGAGGTCGAATGGCGGGCGCTGGCAGAGCATATCGAGCCGACGCGGCTGCGGCTTGCCGCCGACCGGGAAGGCCCGCGCTCGCGCGACAAGATCATCGACAGCACCGGCAGCCATGCCTATGAGACGCTGAAGTCAGGCATGCATTCGGGCCTCACCTCGCCCGCCCGGCCCTGGTTCCGGCTGACCACCTTCGATCCCGATCTGAAGAAGCAGGATTCCGTCAAAGTCTATCTCGCCGCCGTGCAGGACAAGATGCGCGAGGTCTTTGCCGCGTCGAACCTCTACCGCGCCTTCCATATCGGCT
>Ga0209758_1000397_pt1 | contig 75408 bp, 78 predicted proteins | sample AraplaMF_Col_mMF_FD_184258 | JGI IMG/M metagenome (GOLD analysis project Ga0209758, IMG submission 184258) | Arabidopsis root microbial communities from the University of North Carolina, USA - plate scrape MF_Col_mMF (SPAdes) (version 2) | ecosystem: Host-associated > Plants > Roots > Endosphere... | reverse complement strand
GTCGGCACCTTCATTTCCTTCATCAGCGCTTCGTCATATTCCGGCAGCGACTCGAAGGTCGTCTTGGCCTTGATCTGCACGACCTTGTAGCCGCCCGCCTTCAGCCGTGCGAGCAGCGACGGCAGCGCTTCACCCGTGTTCTTCTGGAAGTCGTGCATCAGGATGATGCCCTTGCCGAGCTTGTCGAGCTTGGTCATCACCGTGTTGACGATCTTCTCCGGGGTGGCGCCCTTCCTGAAGTCGAAGGAGTCGAGATCGGTCGACCACATCGCGACGTTGCGGGTGCCGAGATAGGTCACCATCGCCGGATTGTGCTGGAGCTGCGGGAAGCGGAAGAACGGCGCAGGATTGGTGCCGAGCGCGAACTTCACGGCGCTGAAGCCCTTCTCGATCTCGTCCTTGGCCTGCTGCTCCGTCATCTTCTTGCTGTTGAGATTGAGGTGCGACCAGGTGTGGGTGCCGACCGTGTGGCCCTGGGCCAGCACCTGGCGCAGGATTTCCGGATGATAGGTCGCATGCTTGCCCACCGAGAAGAACAGGCCCTTGGTGCATTCCTCTGCGAGCGCCTTCAGCACCGCCGGCGTGTTCACCGGCCACGGGCTGTCATCGAAGGTCAGCACGACTTCCTTGTCGGTGAGGAAATCGAACTGCTTGAACGTTTCGAAGCCGAAGCCGGGGCCGCCGGTGGTGTCGATCTCGACCACGCGGGAGACGCCCAAAGCGTTCGGATTGGCGCAGGCCTGCTTCGGTTGAACCGGTGCGACCGGAGCGGGCGCAGGCGCGGCTGCCTGGGCCATCGTCGCCGGCTTGGCCGCGATCGTCGCGGTTGTCGTGACGTCGTCCTTGGCCGCGAGCTTCGCCGGTGCCGGCAACGGGTCGGCGGCACGGGCGGCAACTGTCTTGGGAGCGCCATGGTCGGCGCTGAAGGAATAATAAAACCAACCGCCGGCGGCGATCACGACCGCCGCAACTACACTGGCCAGCATCAGGCCCAACGCATTACGCATCGCTACTCTTTCCAATTACGCAACCAAACCTGCGGAATTTCCCGCGCGACGAGCCATTAATGCGAAGGAACAGTTAACGTGACACCAACACGACGGCGGTTGCGGAGGATTTTCAGCGGGGTGCGCCAAAGTGACCGACCTCACAGAAGGTGGGTCGCCCGTGACCGTCATCACAGTGGAAACTGTTTTGCTGGAGCATCGTAGTTCCCATTAACAACGGGCCCGCCAAGGCGGTGCCAATGGGAGCTTCAAATGACTACCTCGTTCACGACCAAGTCCCTGAGTAGCAAGATCCGCGACACCAGCCTGGCACTGGGCTTTGCCGCGATCGTTTCGATCGTCTCGACCACCTCGAGCTTCGCCTTCTCGGCCGAGGCGCAGCAGCAGTGCACCGGCGATGCCTTCCGCCTCTGCTCGGCGGACATCCCCAACATCCCGAAGATCACCGCGTGCATGATGAAGCATCGTTCGGACCTGAGCGCCGGTTGCCGCGCGGTGATGGACAAGGACCTCGCCAAGGGCGCTTCACGCAAGGTCGCTGACGCGCAAGACAAGCAGTAAGAGAATGCGCAACGCCGCAAGCGTTGTGATCTGACGAGCTCCCTCGCGATGCGCCCCGGCGTCAGGCGGGGCCACGCGGCGGTATCATGCGGCCCGGCAATAAAGCCGTTGCGGCAAAGGGACCGTCGCACTAGCTTCGCCCGCACGTTCTTCCGGGTAAGAGGCATTATGCGATGACCAGATTTCTTTTGATGATTTCGCTGCTCCTGTGCGCATCCGCTGCGTCGGCGCAACAGCAGCCCGGACACGACGCGTGCGCGCGCGATGTCAGCCGCTTCTGCCGCGCCGTGATGAACAATGGCGATGGCGCCGTGCTGGCGTGCCTGAAGCAGAACCGCAGCCGCCTCAGCAAGCCCTGCGACAAGGTGCTGACCGATCACGGGCAGTAGGATTCGCGTAGCCTGGATGGAGCGGAGCGAAATCCGGGATTCTCTCCCTGCGGCGAGACTGCCCCGGATTGCGCTGCTCCATCCGGGCTACGAACTCACAATCCTACGTACTGCTGCCCGCCGCGGTCGCGACCACCGGCAGCACCTCTGCGCTCGCGCGGTCCGGCGTGTCGTCCTTCCAGCGCACCGAGCCGAACGGACGCTCCAGCATGCGGCGGACGCGCACCGGCTCGGGGCCGATGTGGAAATCGATCGCCTGCTGATGCAGCGCGCGTTCGGACAGCGTCGAGCGGTTGCGCTGGCGCAAATAGTCGAGCCAAGTCGGGCAGTGATAGCGCTCGGTCCACAATTCGGGGTCGGCGATGTCGCGCGCGATCGACCAGCCATAGGCGCCGTTGCGCTGCCTGGAGAGCTGCACGTCCTGCATCACATTGTGGAAGGCGCGCGCGTTCTCCTGGGAGACGCGATACTCGATCTCGACCACCAGCGGCCCGCTGCGGGCGGTGAGCGACAGCCTGACCTCGGGATCGGCCAGCACCTCGGCATCCTCGTTGCGGGCGCCGACGCGCGGCATGGTGAGCCAGACGCCGAGCAGCGGCGAGATCAGCATCAGGCCGGCCGCCGTCAGCAGCGCGACCTCCACGCCGGCATAGTCGGTGAGATGGCCCCAGCCCCAGGCGCCGATGGCGATGCCGCCGGAAATCGAGGCCTGGAAGGCCGCGAGCGAGCGGCCGGCGACCCAGCGCGGCGCCGAGAGCTGCACGCCGATATTGAACAGCGCGACCGCCGCCATCCAGACCGCGCCGGCGAGCACCAGGGCGGTCGCCGTCAGCACCGGCTCCGTGCTGACCGCGAGCGCAGCCATCGCGAACGCCATCGAGATGGTGCAGGCGCGGATCGCGGCCTCGCCGCTCATGCGCTTGCGCAATTCGTGGATGTTGAGCGCGCCGACCACCGCGCCCATGCCGAAGGCGCCGAGCATGATGCCGTAAGTCTGCGCGCCGCCATGCAAGAGGTCGCGCGCGACCAGCGGCATCAGCGCCATGATCGCGCCGCCGATCAGGCCCATCACCAGCGTGCGCAACAGCACGATCTTGATCGGCGGCGAATTGGTGATGTAGCGGAAGCCCGAGACCATGGCGCGGTTGAGCTTCTCCCGCGGCAGGCGCGACGGCTCCACCGAGCGGCGCCAGATCAGCAGCACCACCAGCAGCGGCAGATAGAGGATCGCGTTGCAGGCAAACGCCGCCACCGCGCCGAGGGCTGCGACGATGACGCCGCCGACCGCGGGACCGAAGCTGCGCGCGATGTTGTAGCTGATGCCGTTCAGCGCGACGGCCGACGGCAGAGCCTCCGGCGGCACCTGCTCGCTGACCGAGGATTGCCAGGCCGGTCCGAACAGCGCGTTGCCGCTGCCGACGACGAAGCAGAAGGCCAGCAGCGTTTCCGGCGTGATCAGCTTGAGCCCGGCCAGGATCGTCAGCGCGCTCGCGCCGGTCAGCGCGATCACGAGCGAGACCAGGGTGACGATGCGGCGGTCATACATGTCGGCGATGGCGCCGGCCGGCATCGAGATCAGCATGATCGGCAGCATCAGGGCCGTCTGGACCAGCGCCACCTGGTCGGCCGAAGCCGACATCTGCGTCATCGCCCAGGCCGCGCCCACGCCCTGGATCAGGAGGCCGAGATTGGAGAGCAGGCTGGCGAGCCAGATGCGCCGGAATACGGTGAACCGCAGCGGGGCGGTGATGCCGTCGCCGGCGAATGTCTGACGGTTCAGCTGCTCGGTCATATCCCCTTCCAAATGGGCTGGCAGAAGTGGTCTTGGAGTGGTCTTTGGGCGATTCCGGCAGGTCCAGTGATGCCCGCGAAAGTCCTTCGCTGTCCAGTGGTTAGGCCGCTATAAGCGGTGCAAAGAGATGGTTTTGCCGGAGAGGAACAGATGAGGCTGTCGCGACGGACGATCCTGCTGGGGGCGGGCAGCCTGCCTTTCGCGGTTGCGAGCTTGCGGACAGGCGCGCTGGCCCAGACGGCGGCCGCAGCGCAAAACGGGCAGGTCCCGCCGATCCTGTTCGTCCACGGCAATGGCGACTACGATGCGCTCTGGATGACGACGCTGTGGCGGATGGAATCCAATGGCATCGCGCGCGACCGCATGATGGCGATCAATTTCACCGACCCGCTGGCCCGCAGCGACGACAAGGTCGAGCAGGCGGGCCGCTCCTCGGCCGAGGACCAGCGCCGCGAGCTCGCTGCCGCCATCACGGAGCTGAAGCGCCGGACCGGTGCGGCGCGCGTGGCCTTGGTCGGCAGCTCGCGCGGCGGCAACGCGATCCGCAACGTCATCAGGAATGGCGGCGCCGCCGACGTCAGCCACGCCGTGCTGTGCGGCACGCCCAATCACGGCGTGTTTGCAACCGACGACCAGACGAACAATGAATTCAACGGCCGCGGCCCATTCCTGCGCGGCCTGAACGAGGGCGAGAGCGAGGTGACGCCGGGCGTTGCGTTCCTCACCCTGCGCAGCGACGGCATGGACAAATACGCGCAGGCCGACGGCCGCTTCATCGGCAAGCCGGGCACGCCGACCGGTGTCACCAATGAAGGGCCCGAGCTGAAGGGCGCCACCAATCTCGTGCTCGGCGCGCTCGACCATCGCGAGGTGGCGTTCCACCCGCGCGCGTTCCGCGAGATCTACAAATTCATCGCCGGCAGCGAGCCCGCGCGCATCGCGATCGTGCCGGAGCCGGTCGTCCGGCTGAACGGCCTCGTCACGGGTACGCCGGGCGGCGTGCAGACCAATCGTCCGGTGGCGGGTGCAACCGTCGATATCTTCCGCGTCGACCCCGATACCGGCGAGCGCAAGGGAAGTGCAGTGCACAGCGCGAAGACCGGCGCCGACGGCCGCTGGGGGCCGGCGCAGGTCGAATCCGGCTGGTCGCTCGAATTCGTCCTGACCTCCCCGGACGCGCCGACCACGCATATCTATCGCTCGCCGTTCCCGCGCTCATCGGATGTCGTCCACCTGCGCGCCGCGCGTCCGCTCGGGCCGGCGGACAAGGACGCCGGTGCGGTCGTGATCATGTCGCGTCCGCGCGGCTATTTCGGCCTGCCGCGCGACGTGGTGCTGTTCGACGGCAAGGAGCCCGCCGACGTCAAGCCGGGCGTGCCCACGGATGCGGCAGCGACATTGCGCCTTCCCGCGACGGAGATCGGGCGTAACATCGTGATCCAATTCGGCGAAGAACGGATTGTGGCACGGGCCTGGCCGGCCGCCGAGAACAGGATTGCGATCGCCGAGCTGACTTACTAGCTATTTGCCTGCGTCACATCGGGAGAGAGCCATGAACATCGCCAGTGTGCGTCGGCCCATCGTCCCCCCGGCTCCGCCGCGCGCGCCCGACGACATGTCGTTCTTCGGTCGCCTGGCGGTGATCCGCCGGAACATGATCGCCACCTGGGGCCAGCGCGCCTATGAGGAAGAGGTCATCAAGGGGCGCTTCTTTCTCCGCAACAGCTTCATCCTGAACCAGCCGGATGCGATCCGGCATGTTCTGCTCACCAATTACGAGAACTACACGCGCACGCCGGCCGGCATCCGCATGCTGCGCCCCGTGCTCGGTGACGGCCTTCTGATCGCGGAGGGTCATTCCTGGACGTTTCAGCGCCGCACGCTCGCGCCGGCCTTCACGCCGCGTGCGACCGCGAACCTGGTTCCGCACATGACGGCGGTGCTCGACGAGACCATCGCCAAGCTCGACGCGCGCACGAGCGAGCCGGTCGATCTGCGCGAGATCATGCAGCGCATGACGCTCGAGATCGCCGGGCGCACGATGTTCTCGTTCGGCATGGACCGGCACGGGGCAACCCTGCGCAACTTCGTCATGGAGTATGGCGAGCGACTGGGACGGCCGTATGTCCTCGACATGCTGCTGCCGGTGTCCTGGCCGACCCCGATGGATCGGGCGCGCGCCCGTTTCCGCAAGCGCTGGACCGAATTCGTCTCGATGCTGATCGCCGAGCGGCGCGCGATGGGCAAGAAGGACGGCGCGCCGCCGCGCGACCTGTTCGACCTCATGGACGCCGCGCGCGACCCTGAGACCGGCAAGGGCTTTTCCGACGAGCAGCTCGTCGACGAGGTCGCGACCATGATCCTCGCCGGCCACGAGACCACGGCGACCGCGCTGTTCTGGGCGCTCTATCTGCTCGCGCTCGATCCGGAGACGCAGGAGGAAGTCGCCTCCGAGACACGTGGCGAGCATCTCGACAGCATGGCCGACATCGATCGCCAGAAATTCACCCGCGCGGTGACAGAGGAGACGATGCGGCTGTATCCGCCGGCGTTCCTGGTCGCGCGGGCCGCGCGCGAGAAGGACAACGCCGCCGGAATCGAGATCGGCAAGGGCGACATCATCATGATCGCGCCCTGGCTGCTGCACCGGCACGAAAAGCTGTGGGATCAGCCGAACGCGTTCATTCCCAAGCGCTTCATGTCGAAAGAGGCGCCCGACCGCTTCGCCTATCTGCCGTTCGGCGCGGGCCCGCGCGTCTGCGTCGGCGCGCCGTTCGCGCAGGCCGAATCCGTTCTGGCGCTGGCCCGGCTGATCGGCGCCTTCCGCGTCGAGCTCGCCGACGCGGCGAATCCCGTGATCCCGCTCGGCGTCGTCACCACCCAGCCGGATCACTCACCCCTGTTCCGCATCACGCGTCGATGACAGGCGCTCGCCTGGCCGATGGCGTGATTCAACCGAGATAGAGCCCGCCATGAGCGACATCCAGGCCCAGTTTTCCGTTCTGAAGCAGACCGCCGATGCGAAGGTGGTCGACGCGATCGCGCGGCTCATCGAGGACGGCGAGGATCACGAGCTCAATCGCGTCAATGTCCTGGATTTCTCCAGGCAGCATGGCGTCGACGAAGAGCACGCGATCTCGGCGTTCCTGCATGCGGCGCGGCTCGGCCTGTTCGACCTCGGCTGGAACGTGCTTTGCCCCGGTTGCGGCGGCGTGCTGGGGGCGCACTCCAGCCTGAAGGCGCTCAAGCCGGATGAGTATCACTGTGCGCTCTGCGCCTGCGGTTACAAGACCTCGGTCGACGATCAGGTCGAGGTCTCCTTCACCGTTAATTCACGCGTCCGGCGCATCGCGGCGCATGATCCCGACACGCTTCCGGTGTGGGAGTATTTCAAGCAGGTGTTCTGGAGCTCCGGCGTCGACTTCAACAAGGAATCGTTTGCGACGCTGGCCAACGAGGTGACGCTGGATACGATGGAGCTGCCGGCCGGCGAGAAGGCGACGATGTCGCTGCAACTGCCGAACGATTTCATCATCATCTTCGAGCCGGTGACGCACGCCGCCCAGTTCATCGACGTGCAGGGCGAGCCGACCAAGGACCGGCAGCAGCTCGCGATCATGTACAACAAGGTGCAGGCGCCGACGGGGACCACGACCATGCGGCCGGGTCCGCTGCGGCTGTCGCTGGAAAACCAGGCCGGCGTGCGCGTGCTGCCGTCGGTGTTCATCGCGGCCGAGGCGCTTCATCACCTGATCGGCAAGCGCAAGCCGTTCCTCACGGCGAAGCGGATGCTGTCGAACCAGACCTTCCGCGACGTGTTCAAGGCGGACAATCTCAGTCTCGACCAGCGGCTGCAGATCACCTCGCTGACCTTCCTGTTCACCGATTTGAAGGGCTCGACTGCGCTCTACGAACGCGTCGGAGATCTCGCCGCCTTCGACCTCGTGCGCGCGCATTTCCATGCGCTGCTGGAAATCATCTCGTCCGAGAAGGGCGCGGTGGTGAAGACCATCGGCGACGCCGTGATGGCGACCTTCATCCGTCCCGAGCACGCCATCGTCGCGGGCCTGCGCATGCGTGCGGCGATGGACGCGCTCAACAAGCAGCGCGGCACCACCGATCTCATCGTCAAGATCGGCATCCATGAAGGGCCGTGCCTCGCCGTGATGCTCAACGAGCGGCAGGATTATTTCGGCCAGACCGTCAACATCGCCGCCCGCGTGCAGAGCCTGTCGACCGCGCAGGAGATCCACATCACCGGCCCCGTGCTCGACGCGCCCGCGGTCGCCGAGGTGCTGGAGCGGCGCGCGATCAAGCCGATCCAGAAACAGGCCGCGCTGCGCGGCATCGCCGACAAGATGGTGGTGTACGAGATTCCGTGAGGGACGGGAGGAGATTGCCACACTCTCGGTCATTGCGAGGAGCGCTTGCGACGAAGCAATCCAAGCTGCCTCCGCGGAAGGATTCTGGATTGCTTCGCTGCGCTCGCAATGACGTGGAGGCATATGAGTGTTATGTCCTCCATCTTCATTGCCCGGTCAGGCGGCCGTGACGGCGAAGACCCGCCCAGATTGCCGAAACGTAATGCGCGTGCGGAACTGACGCACGTTGCGCCGGTTGAGTTTCCCTCTCATATAATGCTTGTAGCTGCCGCATCCCCGCGGCAGCATCGATTTCGGTAGGACCTTATGCTCGACGGCCTGCGCCAGTTCATCGCCGACATTGTTGCCCCCCAGGCTCAGGATCGTGCATTCGGCGACAGCGATTATCGGCTCGCGGCGACCGCGTTGCTGGTCCACGTGGTGTCGCTGGATGGCCAGCCGAGCGCGGCCGAGCAGCGCAAGCTGCACAGCCTGATCGAAAGCCATTTCGGGCTCGATCGCGGCACCGCCGACCGCCTGATCGCCGATGCGACCCAGGTCGAGGGCGATGCGGTCGATCTGTATCATTTCACCAGCGTCATCATGCGCTCGCTCGATGAAGCCGGCCGCAAGCGCATCGTGCAGATGATGTGGGAGCTGGTCTATGCCGACGGCCAGGTCTCCGAGTTCGAGGACAATGTCGTCTGGCGTGCTTCCGACCTGCTCGGGATTTCCCAGCGCGACCGGATCGAGCTCAAGCACGCCGTTGCGGAGCGTGCCGGCGGCCAGGTCAAGGACAGCGCCGTCGGCGGCTGAGCCGCGCAAACCGGCCAGCGGCGGTTGTGCGAACCACATGACAAAACTTTAATGTGGCCTATCGCCGCCCGGATTCGCCCGTAAATACCCGGGTTTTCTGCTTTCCCTGATATCCGCTCAAGCGGCCATGCGGCTGGTGACGCTTGCCTGTCGCGCACGGCCTATGCTCTCGTTCCGCCATTGCGGGGCCAAGAAACTTCAATCCAAGAGACATCGATCGTGACTGAGCGGGTAACGTTGATCACCGGTGCCTCGGCTGGCATAGGCGCGGAGCTGGCGCGCGTGTTTGCCGCCAACGGGCACCGCCTCGCGCTGACGGCGCGCCGGGCTGACCGGCTGGAAGCGCTCGCGAACGAGCTTGCCGCCAAGGGCGGCAAGAAGCCGATCGTGATCGCCTGCGATCTCCAGGCCGCGGACGCCGGCGACAAGATCGCCGCGGCGCTCGCCGCCGAAGGCGTCGAGCTGGATCATCTCGTCAACAATGCCGGCTTCGGCGTGTTCGGCGATGCCATCGAACGCGATCGCGTCGAGCAGGTCGGCATCGTCGATGTCAACGTGCGGGCGCTGACCGATCTGTCGCTGCGCTTTGCCGATCAGCTCATCAGGAACAAGGGCGGACTTCTGAATGTCGGATCGGTCGCCGGCTTTCTGCCGGGCCCCGGCATGGCCGTCTATTACGCGTCCAAGGCCTATGTGATCTCGCTCACCGAAGCGCTGCGGGCGGAGCTCGCGCCGCGCGGCGTTCGTGTCACCGTGCTTTGCCCCGGGCCGGTGCCTACCGAATTCCAGGCGCGCGCCGGCGTCGGGGCCGGACACGATACCGCCCTGCTCAATGTCTCCGCTGCTGTGGTTGCACAGCAGGCCTATCGCGGCCTGATGGCCAATAAACGGGCAGTTCTGCCTGGTCTTGGCATCAAGATCGTGCCGTTCGCGCTGCGGTTCTTCCCGCGCGGCTTCATCCTGTCGGCCACCAGCCGGTTTCAGCGGCAGCGGCACTGAAGCAGCCCCGAGCGTCCGTAGTGGCCCGGAGCTTGCTTCAGTTGCAGGGCGTGTGTGCGCAAACTCACACGATGTTAACCTTCGCTTAGCTATGCTGGCGGCTTGAACCGATAGCACTCGCAGAGGCCATGTCGTTCCGGACGAACAGGTTTGGTGGCGCAGAGGTGGTGCCCTTTCCAGGCAGGACGCCGGGCGCGACCGCCTCCGGAACGAAGTTGCCGGTTCTCATCATCCTGCACCAGGAAACCTCGACACCGGGCCGCGTCGGCAATGCGCTCCGTGCGCTCGGCCATCGCCTCGACATCCGCCGTCCCCGCTTCGGCGATCCCCTGCCCGCGACGCTCGACCGGCATGCCGGCGCGGTGTTCTTCGGCGGTCCGATGAGCGCCAACGATCCCGACGATTACATCCGGCGCGAGATCGACTGGATTGAAATTCCGCTTCGCGAACAGCGGCCGTTCCTCGGCATCTGCCTTGGCGCGCAAATGCTCGCGATGCAGCTTGGCGCCCGCGTCGCGCCGCATGCGCAGGCACTGACGCAGATCGGCTATTATCCGATCCGCCCGACGGCTGCGGGACGCGCGCTCTGCCCGGACTGGCCGGCGCAGGTCTATCACTGGCATCGCGAGGGCTTCGAACTGCCCGTCGGCGCCGAGCTGCTTGCGGAAGGCGACGATTTTCCGATCCAGGCCTATCGTGCCGGCAACGCCTTCGGCGTTCAGTTCCATCCTGACGTAACCTACGCGATGATGCATTGCTGGACCACGCGCGGCTATGACGGCCTCAGCGCGCCCGGCGCGCGCGAGCGGCATCATCACTTTGCGGACCGTGCCGTGTATGATGCGGCCGAGCGCGCCTGGCTCGATCATTTCATCGGTGATTGGCTGGCGCGGCGACCGGTGCTGGCGCAAGCCGCCGAGTGATCGCGGCTTCGCCGCAGATCCTTCACGTAGATACTTGGCGCAAGTCCTTGCCTCACTCCTGGATATGCTAGGCTCGTTCCTAACGAGCGCGCGCAAACGCGTGCCGGCAGCACAGGGAGAGCGTCATGGCCTACGAACACATCCTCTATGAGGTGAGCGACAAGATCGCGACCATCACGCTCAATCGCCCGGATCGCATGAACGCGTGGACGCCGATCATGGAGCGCGACGTGCGCCATGCGATGGAGGCGTCAAGCGCGAACGACGATGTCCGCGTCATCGTGCTGACCGGCGCGGGCCGCGCCTTCTGCGCCGGCGCCGACATGGATGCGCTGAAAGGACTCGATCCCGACGATGTAAGGCGCGCATCGAACCTGCCTCCGTTCGACATGAACCGCCGGCCCGACTGGCAGACGCGCTACGGCTTCTATCCCTCGATCAGGAAGCCCGTCATCGCCATGCTCAACGGCGCGACCGCGGGCATCGGCCTCGTCCATGCGCTCTACTGCGACCTGCGCTTTGCTGCGGACAATACGGTGTTCACCACGGCCTTCGCCCGGCGCGGCCTGATCGCCGAGCACGGCATCAGCTGGATGCTGCCGCGCATCGTCGGTCACGCCAATGCGATGGATCTCCTGCTGTCGGCACGGCGCGTGACGAGCGCGGAGGCCTTGCGGATCGGATTGGTCAACCGGCTCTCCTCGCCCGAGACGCTGCGCGAGGAAACCTATGCCTATGCGCGCGACCTCGCCGATTTCGTCTCGCCGAGCGCGATGGCCGTGATCAAGCGGCAGCTCTACGAAGTCCCGTTCCAGACGCTGGCGGAGGCGACCATCGAGGCCAACCGCGAAATGATGGTGGCGCTGAACGGGAGTGATTTCAGGGAGGGCGTGGCCAGCTTCATGGAGAAGCGGCCGCCGCGGTTCACGGGGAGGTAGGGGGAGGCTTTCCTCAACCAGTCCGTCTTCGCCCTTTGGGCTCCGCCGGACACCACGCTTCGCCCTTCGGGCATCGCGCGGCTGCGCCACGCATAGCCCGAAGGGCGAAGCGTGGTGGAGCCAGGCGGGATCGAACCGCCGACCTCGTCATTGCGAACGACGCGCTCTCCCAGCTGAGCTATGGCCCCTTTGCTGGCCGCTCTGGTGAACGCGGCCGACAACCGGGCGCCATTTAAGTCCCTGCCAAGGTCAAGTCAAGGACGGGCGTGACCCGGTTTTAGCCATTCCGGCGTCCGAACTTCCCTTGTTTGGGCGGGGGGGAACCGATATCTAGCAAAAGGCGTCAATCCCGACCGCGGCCAGCGTTTTCAAGAGCCAGAGTCTTCAAAAGCCAGAGTCCTAGAAAATCATGCGTGCCGTTCTCGACATCGTCATCATCGTGCTCGACCTCTACGTCTGGCTGCTGATCGCCTCCGCGATCCTGTCCTGGCTGATCGCCTTCAACGTAGTGAACACCCGCAACCAGTTCGTGTCGGCGGTGGCCGAGTTCCTGTACCGGATCACCGAGCCGGTGCTGGCGCCGATTCGCAATTTCCTGCCCAGCCTCGGCGGCCTCGACATCTCGCCGATCATCCTGATCCTGATCATCATGTTCATCGAGCGGGTGATCCTGTACTACATCTACCCGAACGTGATCTGAGCAGGCTGGAGCACCTTGGTTGCCAAACCAGCATCTGGGGAACCCTGGCGCTATTCGGCCGCTGGAATCAGCATCGCGCTGCGCGTAACGCCGCGCGGCGGCCGCGACGACATCGACGGGATCGAAGCGCTGGCCGATGGCCGCAGCGTGCTCAAGGTGCGGGTGCGGGCGATCGCCGATGGCGGTGAGGCCAACAAGGCCGTTCTGGTCCTGCTGGCGAAATCCCTTGGGGTGCCCAAAGCCAGCGTCAAGCTGCTGTCCGGAGCCACCTCGCGGCTGAAGCAGGTCGCCGTCGCCGGCGATCCGGCGCGGCTCGGCGAAGCGCTGCGCCAGTTCGTCCAGGCCAGATCGGCGGACGCCAAATCGACAGACTGAGGAACCGACATGACCGCCAAGATCATCGATGGGAAAGTCATTGCCGCCGAGCTCCGTGCGCGCGTTGCCGACGAGGTCGCGCGGATCAAGCGCGACCACAATCTGGTGCCGGGCCTCGCGGTGGTGCTGGTCGGCAACGACCCCGCGAGCGAGGTCTATGTCCGCTCCAAACACACCCAGACCCAGGCGGCCGGCATGGCCTCGTTCGAGCACAGGCTGCCGGCCGACGTCTCGCAGGCCGATCTGCTGGCCGTCGTCGCAAAACTCAATCGCGATCCCGCCGTGCACGGCATTCTGGTGCAGTTGCCGCTGCCGAAGGGCCTGAACACCGAGGCCGTGATCAACGCCATCGATCCTGCCAAGGATGTCGACGGTCTGCATCCGAACAATGCCGGCCGGCTCGCCGCCGGCTTCGAAGCGCTGTCGCCCTGCACGCCGCTCGGCTCCATCATCCTGACCAAGAGCGTGCACGCTTCGCTCGAAGGCATGAATGCCATCGTCATCGGCCGCTCCAACTTGGTCGGCCGCCCGCTGGTGCAATTGCTGTTGAACGAGAATGCCACGGTGACGATCGCGCATTCGCGCTCGCGCGACCTGCCGGGTCTCGTGAAGCGCGCCGACCTCGTCTATGCCGCGGTCGGCAAGGCGGAAATGGTGCGTGGCGACTGGCTGAAGCCGGGTGCGACCGTGATCGATATCGGCATCACCCGTATTCCCAAGGACGACGGCAAGACGCGCCTCGTCGGCGATGTCGCCTATCAGGAAGCGCTGGGCGTGGCCGGTGCCATCACGCCGGTGCCGGGCGGCGTCGGCCAGATGACGGTGGCGTGCCTGCTGGTGAACACGCTGCGCGCGGCCTGCGCGATCGCGGGGCTGCCGAAGCCGGCGGTGTGAGGGACGCCGTCGTTCCGGGGCGCACGAAGTGCGAACCCGGAACTTCGAGATTCTCAGGTGCGCATTGCGCACCAGGGTCCGATGCTGACGCATCGCCCCGGAATGACTGTCGGGCTCAGCCCTTCTTCTTCTTCTCGCGCTCGATGCCTTCGAGGATCAGCTTGTGTGCTTCCTCCGGGCCGCCCCAGCGCAGGATCTTCACCCACTTGCCCTTCTCGAGATCCTTGTAGTGCTCGAAGAAGTGCTGGATCTGCTGCAGCGTGATGTCGGGCAGGTCGGAGTATGACTTCACCTTGTCGTAGCGCTGCGTCAGCTTCGACGACGGCACCGCGAGGATCTTCTCGTCGCCGCCGGCCTCGTCTTCCATGAACAGCACGCCGACCGGGCGCACGCTCATGACGGCGCCGGGGATGATGGCGCGGGTGTTGATGATCAGCACGTCGCAGGGATCGCCGTCGTCGGACAGCGTGTGCGGGATGAAGCCGTAGTTACCGGGGTAACGCATCGGCGTGTACAGGAAGCGGTCGACGACGAGCGTGCCGGCCTCCTTGTCCATCTCGTATTTGATCGGTTCGCCGCCCACGGGGACTTCGATGATGACATTGATGTCGTGGGGTACGTTTTTTCCGATCGAGATCGCATCGATACGCATTCAAGGCTCCGTTGTTGCCGAGGTTAAATCGCGCCCGGCAGCGATTTTCGGCGCTGTCTTACGCGGGCTTGGCGCGCCAATCCATCGTGTTTTTGTGAAAAAATGAATCCAGCGATCACCGGCGCAATGGGCAAACGGTATCGACGGATGGGAACGGCTGCCGACTATGCTTTCAGCAGCTCAATTGGTCCAAATTTGAGTTGGTCCAAGTTCTAATTGGTCCAGGCGAAGGCGACCTTGTCGAGCGACTTCGGCCCGAAACGCTCCGAGGAGCGCGCCACCATGCGACCACCGAGAGCCCGGTAGAACTCGGTTGCGGGATCGTTGTCCGAGAGCGCCCACACCACCATGCTCTTCAGGCCGCTCTGCATCAGGTCGCGGCGGGCGGCCGCGAACAGGCGACGGCCGAAGCCGAGGCCCTGAAACTCGGGACGCAGATAAAGCTCGTAGATCTCGCCGTCGAAATGCAGGCTGCGGGCGCGGTTGCGGCCGTAATTGGCGTAGCCTGCGATCTTGTCGCCGAACACCAGCACGCTGACGCGGCTGCCCTTGCGGATGGCACTGTCCCACCACTGCGGACCGCGGCGGTTGATCAGCTTCTCCAGCTCCGCGCCGGGAATAATGCCCTGATAGGCCGAACGCCAGGCTTCGTCATGGGTGGTCGCCACCGCAGTTGCATCTGCAGCTTTGGCCGGCCGGACCTCGATCAGGGTTGTGCTCATGGGCGTGATCAAACCAAGTCGCCGGGCCGGCGGCAAGACCTATCGTTAATTATCGGTTAACGTGTGGACTTTCTGCATCAGTATTTTAACCATGTTGTCCCGAAAGAAGACAAGACGCCAATTCGAATGGCACCGGCATGCCACGCGTCGGTGCAAAACTCGCCAGCGGCAACGAATGAACGGCAATGGCAACGCAGAAAGTCCGCCCTTGGTGATTCGTTCCTACTAGTGTGGCCATCGCTGTCCGTGTTCGCCTCCGGCAATTCATGCGACTCATCAACACCTTTGCGCTCGTGCTTCTGGCTTTGCTGACTGCGCCGCCTCTGTGCGCACAGGTCACGTTCGGCGCGTCGGGCGACGAAGGCGAGCCGTTTCGCCGGCAAGCGTGGCGTGTACCCTCGCCCGATGCCGACATGGCCGCGCATGCCCTGCTGTTTCGTCCCCGAGGTGCCGGCCCGTTCCGGCTTGCAGTCATCGCTCATGCCTCGACGCAGAACGGCTTGCGTCGCGCGCAAATGCCGCAACCGGAGTACCGCGCGCTCGCCGCGTTTCTCGTTGCGCGCGGCTTTGCCGTGCTGGTGCCGGAACGGCTCGGCCATGGTGCGACCGGCGGCCGCTATGTCGAGGATCAGGGCGGCTGCGACGAGGCGGACTATGCGCGCTCCGGCCGCGCAACCGCAGACGAAATCTCGCGCGCGCTGGAGTTTTTGCGCAAGCAGGACTTCATCCGCAAGGATGCCGCGATCGTGATCGGCCATTCCGCCGGCGGATGGGGTGCGCTGGCGCTTGTGAATGCCGATCCAAAGGCGATCTCCACCATCATCGCGTTCGCGCCGGGACGCGGTGGCCACGCCAATGACGAACCGAACCGGATCTGCGCGCCCAACACGCTTCTCGCGGCGGCTGCGGAGTTCGGCAAGGCGGCGCGCATTCCCGTCTCATGGCTCGTTGCCGCCAATGACAGCTATTTCGCGCCCGCATTTTCGCAGAAGCTTGCCGATGCGTTTCGCGGCACTGGCGGCAAGACAGACTTTCACGTCCTGCCGGCCGTCGGCGGCGAAGGCCATTCGATGATCGAGACGGAGGCCGGCGTCAAAGCCGCGAGCGGCGAGCTTGCCCGCGCACTGAACCCGCCAAAGCCTGTGGCGACCAAGAAGCCATGACGCTGTATTTCCTGGTCAAATTCTTCCATGTGCTCGGCGCCATCGTCATCCTCGGCACCGGGACCGGCATCGCCTTCTTCATGCTGATGGCGCATCGCACGAGTGACGCGGAGTTCATCGCGCGGACCGCTTCGGTGGTGGTGATCGCGGACGCGATCTTCACGCTGTCGGCGGTGGTGCTCCAGCCGGTCAGCGGCGGCCTGCTGATGATGCTGTCGGCGACACCGATCACCGAGCGCTGGCTGCTCGCCTCGCTCGGGCTCTATGCCATCGCGGGCCTGTTCTGGGTGCCTGTCGTGTTCATGCAGATCGAGATGCGCGATCTCGCGCGCAAGGCCGCCGATCAGCACGCCGCGTTGCCGGAGCGATACTTCGTCCTGTTCCGCCGCTGGTTCGCGTTCGGCTTCCCCGGCTTCGGTGCGACGATGGCGATCCTGTGGTTGATGGTCGCAAAGCCGTTTTGAGAGGTGTGATGAACCAGCGCACCATTCTCGTGCTCGGCGCCTCCGGCCTGATCGGCCGCTTCGTCACCGACGATCTGCGCATGCGAGGATTCCGCGTCGTCGGCGTCGCGCGCAGGCTCTCGCCCGCGCAGAAGATGAGCGCGCTGGATCTCGAATTGCCGATCCTCTCCCTCGATGCGGCCGCGCTGGCGCGCATGCTCGGCGAACACGCCGTCGATCTCGTCGTGAACTGCCTCGGCGTGCTCCAGGACGGCCGCGGCAGCGACACCGGCGCGGTGCATCGCGATTTCGTCGCCCGCCTGCTTGCGGCGATCGGCGGCAGCGGCCGCGCGATCCGGCTGGTGCACATCTCGATTCCCGGCACCGCGGAGGCGGATCGCACCGCCTTTGCGACGACCAAGCGCGAGGCGGAGCGATTGATCGCGGCATCCGGCATTGCCCACGCCATCCTGCGGCCCGGCTTCGTGGTCGCCCCGTCCGCCTATGGCGGCAGCGCGATGCTGCGCGCACTCGCCGCCTTTCCGCTCGATCTGCCGGACAAGGAGATGGCGACGCCGTTCCAGCCCGTCGCGATCGAGGACATCGCCGCCACCATCGCCTGGCTCGCCGCGCGCGATATCGAAGATGACTCGGTGAGGGCGGTGAGCTGGGATCTGATGCAGGCCGAGTCTGTCACCATGGCCGGCGTCATCAAGCAGTTCCGTGTCGCGTTCGGCACGGCCGGCTGGCGACGCATCGCGATGCCGGGCTTCATGCTCGATCTCGGCGCCAAGATCGGCGATCTCGCGAGCACGCTCGGCTGGATGCCGCCGATGCGCTCCACGGCCATCGCCGAGCTCCGCCGCGGCGTGACGGGCGATCCCTCGGCCTGGATCGCCGCCACCAGCATCGCTCCGAAGACGCTGATTGATACGATCGGGCGCCATCCCGCGACCATCCAGGACAAATGGTTCGCGCGGCTGTTCCTCGTGAAGGCACTGATCGTCGCGAGCCTGGTCGCGTTCTGGCTCGTCTCCGGCTTCATTGCGCTGTTCGTGTCCTACCGCGCTGCCGCCGGCATTTTGACCGCGCATAACTTCCCGCCGGCGCTGGTCGATCCCATCACCATCGGCACCAGCCTGATGGACATGAGCATCGGCGTGCTGATCGCCTTCCGCCGCACGGCCGCGGTCGGCTTGGTCGCGGGCATTATCGCTTCGCTCGGCTACATGTTCGGCGCGGCGATCCTGACGCCGGATCTCTGGGTCGAGCCGCTCGGCGCGCTCGTGAAAACGGGGCCGGCGATCGTGCTGATGCTCGTGGCGTTGCTCATGCTGGATAACCGCTAGTGGGAAAATGGCCCGACGACGACGTGATCCTGTTCGACGGCGTCTGCATCTTCTGCTCGCGCTGGGTGAGGTTCGTTGCCAAGCGCGACACGGCGAAGCGCTTTCGGTTCACGCCGATCCAGTCGGATTACGGGGCGCGGCTGGCGCGCACGTTCGGCATCGACCCCGATGATCCCGACACCAATGCCGTGGTCCATGGCGGACAGGTGTTCATGAAGTCCGACGCTGCGCTGACTGTGCTGTCACAGCTTCCCGGCTGGGGTTGGGTCCACGTGCTGTTTGCCGTGCCGAAGCCGTTGCGCGACACCGTCTACAGCCTCATTGCGCGCAACCGCTATCGCATCTTCGGGAAGTACGATGCGTGCTTCGTGCCGGATGCGGATCTGCGGGCGCGTGTGATGGAGTGACCGCCTCGTCATTGCGAGGAGCGAAGCGACGAAGCAATCCAGACGGTCACCGCGGAAAGATTCTGGATTGCTTCGCTGCGCTCGCAATGACGGAGTAGCGCGGCTACGGCTTCCCCACCGCGGCCAACACGTCCTTCGCCGCGCGCTCCCCGCTATCCCGCGCGCCATGCGCCGTCGTGAAGAACTCCGGCGATGTCGCTTCTCCCGCGAAGAACAGCCGGCCATCCACCGGTGCAGCCAGAACGGCGCGGTCGCCGGCATGTCCCGGCAGCGCGTGCGAATACGAGCCTCGCGCAAATGGATCATGCGCCCAGCGCGACTCGTACAGCGGCTTCAGCTTGCGCCTGATGTCGTTGCCGAGAAAGCCGGCGATCTCGTCGATGCTGTGCGCGGCGATGGCGCCGTCGCCGGCATCTTCGAGCCGGCGGGCAAAGCTGCCGCCGAAGAAGCCTTCGATGCAGGGCTGGCCGAACGGGCGGATGTGGTAGGTGCCCATCTCGGTGCGCATGGTGGCGCCGCGCAAATTGCCTTCCCTGGGGAAGGCTTCGGCACCCTCGAGCGCCAGCGTCACCTTGTCGTCGACGCCGAGCGGCAGGCCGGCCGCGGCATCGACCTTGGCGGGGAGCGGCGGCGAGAAGCGGATGGCTTCGTCGGCGATCAGATTGGTCGGGACGGTGACGATCACCTTGTCGGCGGCGAGCGTGCCCTGCGAGGTCTCGATGCGGATGCGTTTGCCCGCATGATCGACCAGCGTGACGTTGCAGTTCAGCGCCACCGGGCAGGGCGCGCCATAGGCCGCGACCAGCGCGCCGTAGCCGCGGCGGACGCGCCAGTTGAGGTTGGTGTCCTCATAGGCGTCCCAGTCCAGCGCGGACATGTCCTTCAGCTCGCAGCCGTTGATGTAGGTCGAGACGGCGTCGATCATCGGATTCCAGCGATTGCCCGGCTCCAGGCTCAGGCTCGCGGGCTCGTCCTTGCCCGTTTGCGCGACCTGCCAGAGACGCTCATAGAATGCGTCCATCGCGCGCATGAAGTCGTCGCGCTCGCTCTGCGGAAACGCATCGCCATAGGCGCGCTCGCGCCAGGGCGGCAGATCCCTGTTGAGCTCGAAGCCGAGCTGTCCGGCAATTGCGACGAAGGAGTTCTTGTCCGCCGAATGCAGCCAGCCGCAGCCGACGTCGAACGTCACCTCCGGCGAGGCCTGCACGGTCCAGGCGCGGCCGCCGAGCCGGCCCCGCGCCTCCAGCACGATCACGGAGAGGCCCGAGCCCGCCAGCGCACGCGCGGCGCCGAGACCGGCGGCACCGGCCCCGATGATCGCGACGTCCACGGAGGAGGGGAGGGAGGTCATGGGCGGGCTCTAGCACGTTCGCTAGGTGTGCTGAAGCCGGGCGGATATGCCGATCTCGTGTCCGGGACGCGGTGCGGCGTGTAACGCCGCTCCGCAGAGCCGGGACCCAAGGTGATGTGCAGGAGGAGACAACGTCCGGCCCCGGCTCAGCAGCGTACCGCTGTCGCGCTGCGCAGCGTCCGGGGCGAAATAGCGGCGGCCTTACGCCACCGCTTCCTTGGCCTTTTCCGCGCGCTTGCGCTCGTTCGGATCGAGGTGCTTCTTGCGCAGGCGGATCGACTTCGGGGTGATCTCCACCAGCTCGTCGTCCTCGATATAGGCCAGCGCCTTTTCCAGCGTCATGCGGATCGGCGGGGTCAGGCGCACAGCCTCGTCCTTCGAGGTGGTGCGGATGTTGGTGAGCTGCTTGCCCTTGAGAACGTTGATCTCGAGATCGTTGTCGCGGGTATGCTCGCCGACGATCATGCCCTTGTAGACCTTCCAGCCGGGCTCGATCATCATCGGGCCGCGGTCTTCGAGCTTGAACATGGCGTAGGCCACCGACTCGCCCTGGTCGTTCGAGATCAGCACGCCGTTGCGACGGCCCTGGATCGGGCCCTTGTAGGGCAGGTAGTTGTGGAACAGGCGGTTCATGATCGCCGTGCCCTTGGTATCGGTCATCAGCTCGCCCTGGTAGCCGATCAGGCCGCGGGTCGGCGCGTAGAACACCAGACGCAGGCGGTTGCCGCCGGATGGCTTCATCTCGATCAGCTCGGACTTGCGCTCGCTCATCTTCTGCACGACGACGCCGGAATGCTCCTCGTCGACGTCGACCACGACCTCCTCGATCGGCTCCAGGGTCTGGCCGGTGGCTTCGTCCTTCTGGAACACGACGCGCGGGCGCGACACCGAGAGCTCGAAGCCCTCGCGGCGCATGGTCTCGATCAGGATCGCGAGCTGCAACTCGCCGCGGCCAGACACTTCCATCGCGTCCTTGTCGGCGGACTCGACGACGCGCAGCGCGACATTGCCTTCGGCCTCGCGCAGCAGGCGGTCGCGGATCAGGCGACTGGTGACCTTGTCGCCCTCGGTGCCGGCGAGCGGCGAGTTGTTGACGATGAAGGTCATCGACACGGTCGGCGGATCGATCGGCTGCGCCTGCAATGCTTCCTCGACCGTGGGATCGCAGAAGGTGTCGGCGACGGTGCCCTTGGTGAGGCCCGCGATGGCGACGATGTCGCCGGCCTCGGCGAACTCGACCGGCTGGCGCTCGAGGCCGCGGAACGCCAGGATCTTGGTGATGCGGCCGTTCTCGATCAGCTTGCCTTCACGCGACAGTACCTTGACGGCCTGGTTCGGCTTCACGGAGCCCGACGCGATGCGACCGGTAATGATGCGGCCGAGATAGGGATTGGCCTCGATGATGGTGCCGAGCAGCCGGAACGGGCCTTCCTGGACCACAGGGGGCGCCACATGCTTGAGCACCAGCTCGAACAGCGGCTTCATGCCGACGTCATGGGAGGCGTCGGGCGAGTTTGCCATCCAGCCGTTCTTGCCCGAGCCGTAGAGAATCGGGAAGTCGAGCTGCTCGTCGGTGGCGTCGAGCGCCGCGAACAGGTCGAACACCTCGTTGACGACTTCGGAGATGCGCGCGTCCGGACGATCGACCTTGTTGATGGCGACGATCGGCTTCAAGCCGAGCTTGAGCGCCTTGCTGACCACGAATTTGGTCTGCGGCATCGGGCCTTCAGCGGCATCGACCAGCACGATCACGCCGTCGACCATCGACAGGATGCGCTCGACCTCGCCGCCGAAATCGGCGTGGCCGGGGGTGTCGACGATGTTGATCTGGGTGTCTTCCCAATGCACCGAGGTGCACTTGGCCAGAATGGTGATGCCGCGCTCACGCTCCAGATCGTTGGAGTCCATGGCGCGCTCGGCGACCTTCTGGTTCTCGCGATAGGTGCCGGATTGCTGCAGCAGCTTGTCGACCAGGGTGGTTTTGCCGTGGTCGACGTGGGCGATGATGGCGATGTTGCGAAGGTTCATGGGTGAGCTTCTTTGCGGTCGAACAATGGGTTAAGCGCGATCTCGCCGGTCAGACCGGGACCTCTTCTCGAAACAACGCTGGAAGACTGGAAACGGGGCGCTTTCCGCCCAAAAAGGAAGCCCGGCCATATCAGACCGGGCGCCCTGCGCGTTGCGGCGCAATATATGCAAAAACCGCCAAAAAACAATGTGTTCTTTGGCCCTTGGTTGACTGAATTTTGTCCGGGAATTCCCGGGGCTTAGGGCCGGGTTCCGGGATGGGCGGGGGCCTTCCGCCCCTTGATGGCCGCCCAGATCAGGACGGCGCCCCCAATACCGACCACCAGTCCCAGGAAGACCAGCGGGGCGATGTCGGAATCGATCTTGCCACCGTCGATCACCGAGGCCCCGCCGAACAGCAGGGCGCAGAGACCCGGCAGCAACATGATGATCCCCCCGAGCACCATGAGCGCGGTGAGGCAGCCGCTGCGGGCCTCGCTGGGCGTCGGGACGGGTGGCAGAATCGGCGGTGGCGTATCGCTCATCGTGGTGCCTCCTCGCTTTGCCGTGCTTCGCGATAGGTTTGCCCTTCGAGCTCGGCGCGGATCCTGCCGATCGCACCGTTCCGGTAGAACAGATTGTACGTGTCGAACGGGATGATCGCGCCCTGCTCGGTCACGAAATGGATGCAGCTGCGCTTGACGTTGCCGACGCAGAAATTGAAGCGGTCGAGAAACTGCACGATGGTGACGCGGAAGACGTTCTCGTAGGACAGCCCTTCCGGCACCTGGAAGCTCGGCAGGCAGCACAACAGCTCGCAGACCCGCTCGCTCGTGTTCAAGGGCCCCGACGACAGCGAGAACAGGTCGACGAATTTCTCCCGCAGCATCGGATATTTTTCCGGGCTGATGGTGTTGGGCATCACCGCAACCAGCTGTTCCTGCGGGATCAGCGAGGTCAGCGGCAAGACCTTCTCGCCATTGCGCAGCCCGTAGCCGATCGAGATGCTTTCGGGATTGCAGGGCAGCGGGATCATGTCCTTGTCGCCGAACACGCCGGTCTCGATCACGCGGTTGCGGATCTCCGACAGCATGATGCGGTCGGTGGTCTTGTCGAAATTCTCGTTCCGCCCGGCATCTTGCACAGGTTGCAGCGTGACGCCGCGCACGCACTTCCAGGTGAGGGCGTGGCGGACGATGTCGCCGATCTCGGAATCGTTGACGCCGCGCTTGATGGTCGCGACCAGCGTGGTCGACACGCCACAGTGCTCGAGATTTTCCAGCGCCTGCTGGCGGATCTTGCGCAAATCCGCACCGCGCAGATTGACCAGCGCATCGCGCTGAAGCGAATCGAACTGGAGATAGACTTCCAGCCCGCGCCTGTTCTCGGCGAGCCGCGCCACGAAATCCTTCTCGCGGGCGATGCGCAGGCCGTTGGTGTTGATCATCACGTGACGGATCGGACGGGCGCGCACGGCGTCCAGGATCGCGAAGAAATCAGGGTGCAGCGTCGGCTCGCCGCCGGAAAGCTGCACGAGATCGGGCTCGCCCTCGCTGGCGACCAGCGCGTCGAGCATCTTTTCGACCGTCGCGAGCGGCGTGAATTTCGTCCGTGCCGGCGCGGAATCGGCGAAGCAGACCGGGCAGGTGAGGTTGCAGTGCTCGGTGATCTCGATCAGCGCCAGGCAGGAATGCTGCTCATGGTCGGGACAAAGGCCGCAATCATAGGGGCAGCCGAATTCGGTGCGGTGCTGGAATTGCAGCGGCCGATCGCCGGGCTTGATGAAATCCTTGCACAGGCGCCAATAGGCGGCATCCGTCGACACCAGCGTCGACTGAACGCCATGCTCCCTGCAGCGCTTCTCGTACCAGACCTCGTTGTCGAGGATCTGGATCTTGGTCGGTACCAACTTCAGGCAGGTTTCGCAGAGGGATTGGGTCTGGCCCCAGAAGATGTAGGGACGCGACTTACGCAACGGCGCGTTCATGCACAGGTCTCGCTTTGGGCGCCGTCGCCAGCATGATTGCGGCGTAGAGCAGGATGGACAGCGACAGCAGGTGAAACAGCGTGAAGGGGCCGATCAGCGCGCCATAGGGCTTGAGGAATTCCCACAGGAAGCGCTGCGACCCATAATAGAGGAGAACCAGGTAGAAACCATTGGTGATCGCGAACGAATTCCGGTTCAACACGGCCAGCACGTAGCCAAGCGCAAACAAGCCCATCGCCGCGCTTTCGTAGAGCTGCACGGGATGACGCAGAACGCCGTCGCCGAAATCATGGCCGAAAGGCAGTGTCGTCGGCGTGCCATAGGTGAAATCGTCGAGGCCCGCGAAGTAGCAGCCGAGCCGCCCGATCGCGATGCCCAGAGCCAGCGGCAGCGCAAAGCGCGCGCCGGTCCGCACCGTGATCCCGGCAGACCATTTGTAGAGCTCGATCGCCACGATCCCGCCGGCCAGCGCCCCCTCGACAGAGCGCGCGATGCCGCTCTGGCCCGACAGCCAGAGATTGGCAGACCCGAACAGATAGGCGCCAAGGCCGGCGCCGAACACCAGCGCGGCGACATAGGGCAGCTCGAAGGATTGCGCCGGAAACTGCAGGCCCCGTCGCGACAGCCAATAGACGGCGCCAGCCGCCGCCAGCCACGCCGCGATGTCGAAGACGGTGTGAAGGAAGGCCCCGCTCATGCGGGAAGACTATAGCACGGCCATGCTCAGAAAAGCGCGCTGCGCATTTCCGTGCCCTCCCCTTGTGGGAGAGGGCAGCTAGGGGAGAAGGAAGAAGCTACCCGGCCTGCCGCTCCTCGGTCGGATACACGCCGCGCAGCACTTCCTCGAAGTGCATCTTCACGGCCTCGTTGCACAGGCAGGCGCGCAGGCGCAGGCCGTCACGGTTGCGGACCAGGATCGATCCGCGCCTTGTATCGAGCACGCCTTCGGCCCTGAACGACTGCAGCACGCGGCTGGCATAGCTGCGCCCGACCCCGAGCAGCGTCGCGAGCTGCTCATGCGTCAGCGGCACGCTGCTCTCGTCGCCGGTCCGCTCCATCGCGGCCAGGATCCATTTCGCCGTGCGCTGCTCGATCGAGTGGATGGCGTTGCAGGCGGTGGACTGGAAGATCTGCGCCAGCAGGCAGTCGGCGTAGCGGGCAAAGATGTTGCGCAGCGACGCCGAGCGCAACTTGGCGGCTTCGAGCTTGGCGACATGAATACGCGCGAAGGGGCCACCGAACTTGACGCAGATGCGGGTGTAGGCCGGAAGGAATCCTTCGCTGACGATGCCGCCGACCGCGCCCTCGCGGCCGACCAGGATGGTCTCGACGTCGCGGCCGTCCTCATTGGGCACCAGGAACGTCGCCAGCGACGGTCCGCAGGGGAAGTGGACGACCTGGACGTCGTCGCCGGGATTGTAGAGCAAATGGCTTGCGGCGGCGTCTTCGACGGTCACGTGGGGCGCGAGCAGGGCATAGTCTGCCGGGCTCAAGCGCCGTAGCAGATTGTTGGCCGGCCGGCTTTCGACTTCGCTCGCCTTGTCGATCCGCGCATCCATCGTGACCCCCTGTCCTCCTCTCAACATTAGCGAGTTCCTCCCACTTCCTGTGTGCACAAGTGGACAGACGGAAGAACTGTGATGTGGTGGGTTTCGTTCCGGGAACCCTCCGATGCGCTGGGCGCAGGCATCGTGTCGCGGCAGTCCCGAAAACCCCCACACAAGATGCGATCATGGCACCTGCACTCACCAATGGCTCAGGCCGCCCGGCCGATGTTCTGATCGTCGAGGACGACCCAATCATCGCGATCGATTTCGAGGATCGTCTCATTGGATTCGGCGTGGCGAGCGTGCGGACCGTCGGCTCGGTGACGCAGGCATTGGACGCGATCGCGAAGCGGGCCCCCGACTTTGCGCTGCTCGATGTCGAGCTGATCCGCGAGAAGAGCTTTGCGGTCGCCGAGCGGCTGGTCGCACTCGGGATCCCGTTCGTCTTCGTCACCGGCTACGGTGCCGACGCGCGGATTCCGCCCGAATTCGCCGGCGAGCCGCGTCTGCAGAAGCCGTGCTCGAGCGATGCCCTGGAGGCGGCGCTGCAGGTACGGGTCGCCGACTAGCGGTCAGGCCTGCTTCGGATCGAGCGTGGTGGACCACAGCGCGACGTCGGCGCGGTCGCGCAAGGTCACCGTCATCCGGCCGGAGGCGCCGTCGATCTTGACGTGGCCGAAGAACTGCATGCCTGCGGAGGGCGGCAGGTTCTGGCTGTCCTTGCCGGGCGCCTTGACGAAGCGGACTTCGGGTCCAAACGTGTTGTCGAGCGCGTTCGGTCCGAAGGTGCCGGCATGCAGCGGGCCCGAGACGAACTCCCAGAACGGCTCGAATTCCTGGAATTGCGCCTTGTTCGGATCGTAATAATGCGCGGCGGCGTAATGCACGTCCGCGGTCAGCCACACCGTGTTGCTGACCGGCGCCATCTTGATGAAGCGGAGGATGTCGGCGATCTCGAACTCGCGGCCACGCACCGGGCCATCGCCCTGCGCAACGGCTTCCGAGCCGCCCTGCGGCGTATCCGCGACGACGAGGCTGATCGGCATGTCCGACGCGATCACCTTCCATGTCGCACGCGAGTTCAAAAGGCCGCGCTTGAGCCAGGCGATCTGGTCCGGGCCGAGGAAGTAGCTCGCCGGGCCGTAGGCGGTTTCGAGATTGGCGCCGTTGGGACCGCGATAGCTGCGCTCGTCGAGCACGAACACGTCGAGATGCGGGCCGTAGGAGATCTGGCGATAGACGCGGCCGGGCTCATTGATGCTCTCGCGCATCGGGTACATCTCGTGGAATGCGCGGCCCGCGCGGGCCGCGAGCAGCTCGATGTCGCGCACCTTGTAGGCCGCCGGCAGCTCCTTCGACAGCGACCAGTTGTTGGTCACCTCGTGGTCGTCCCACTGCACGAAGATCGGCACTTCGGCGTTGAAGGCACGGAGATTGTCGTCGGTGAGATTGTATTTGTGTGCGGCGCGGTACTCATCGAGTGTCTCGGCGACCTTGGCTTTCTCCGGAATGGTGACGTTCTTCCAGGTCTTGCCGTCGGCAAGCTTCACCTCGGAGGCAATGGGCCCGTCGGCATAGATCGTGTCGCCCGAGTGCAGGAAGAAATCCGGACGGTGCTTGCGCATCGCGGAGAAGGTGAACATGCCGCCGTCGTCGGGATTGATGCCCCAGCCCTGGCCTGCGACGTCGCCGCCCCAGACGAAGCTGACGTCGCGCCGGTCGGCGGGCGCGGTGCGGAAGCGGCCAACCACGGCCTCGCCTTCGATCGCGCTGTGGGAGAGATCGCGGAAGCGGACGCGATAGAAGATGTCCTGTCCGCCGGGCAGGTTCTCGATCAGCATTTTCGCGGTGAAGTCGCTCTCGGGAAGCGCTGCGACCGGCGGCAGCGCGCGGGCGTCCTTGAAAGATTCCGTTGTCGCGACCTCGACCAGCATCTGCGACGGACGGTCGGCGCGGGCCCAGACCACGCCGCCGTCGACGGTGACGTCGCCCGACTGCACGCCATGGGTGACCGCCGGCCGGTCGGCCGCGCGCGACAGATAAGGCATCGCGACGGCGCCGAGCGCGCCGGCCCCGGTGGTGAGGAAGCGGCGGCGGGAGAATTTGATGTTCATGGGACGGCCCCGATATCGCGTGCGACGGCGCGCCGGGCGGCCGCCGGTGAAGTCAGACGCTATATTGAGACAATGTGACGCAGCAATTACGCGCGCAAGCCTTTACGCGTTGCCGGCGGCCCTGAACTGCGCGCCCGTGCGCTGCAGGTTCTGCTGCAGGCTGAACAGCACCGCCTTACGGTCGGCGACGGCGGCGTGGAACTGATCGAGCGCGATGTTGAAGGCGGTGAGCGCGGCTTCCTCGATTGCGCCATGGTCGAAGCAGCGCAGCGTATCGCGCAGGATGTCGTCGGCCTCGGTCTGCATCTGGTCGAGCTCTTCCGTCGTCTCGCTCTTGCGCGCCGCCGCGATCATGTCGAGCAGGCGCTCGCGCTGATGGTTGCTGCTGTCGCGCTCGTCCTTCTTCAGATAGCCGGCGAACCAGGCGCCGAGCGAGCCCATCGCGGAGAGCGCCATCAGGCTCCACCAGATGTAATCGCTGTATTTGTCGAGGAAGGACTTTTCCTCGCCGTCGACGAACGCGGCCGCGCCGGGATGCACCGGGATCACCGCGTCCTTGTCGGTATCGGGGGTTTCGATCTTCGCCGCCAGCGGGAATTCGGTCACCAGTTGCTGCCGCACAGCGAACAGCTGGCGCGTGAACGCCGCGATGGTGGTTTCGGACACGGCTTTGCGCGCCACGATGTGGTGCGAGAAGCTGATGGTCTTGACCTCGTCGTCGGGACGATCGGGCGAGCCGCCATAGGTGCCGGCGGGAATCTCGGAGGCTTCATAGACCGGATGGTTCTGCGCGATCGCATCCGCGGAATCGATGGCGAGGAAGGTCGGCGCGCCGAAATCCTTGGTGGAGGCGGCGATCGCGTCCGCCGTGATCTTGCTGTTGACGGGACCGGCGGCGAGATAGACGTCGGCCTTCTGGGACTTGATCGCCTCGGCAGCCTCGTTGGCCGGAAACTGGATGATGTCGACCTTGGCCGGGTCGACGCCGTATTGCTGCAGGATCACCTTGAGCAGATTGACGTTGGCCTGGGTGCGGCCGACCACGCCGACGCGATGGCCGGCGAGCTGCGCGATCTTGGTGATCTTGGGGCCTTTCTTCTTGCCCTTGCCCTGGACCGACCACAGCACCACGACGTTCTTGCGCAGGGTGGCGACCGCTTGTGCGTTCTTCGGCACGTCGACGTCGCCGCGCACGATGGCGAGATCGACCTTGCCCTCGGCGAGCGCCTCGGCGCTGGCGGTGGCGCCGTCGGTCTGGATCGGGCGTAGCCGCACCTGACTCTTGTTCTGGGAGAAGGCCTGCGTCAGCGCCTGCACGACCTTGACGTCGTCGCTGTTGGCGGGACCGACCGCGATCTTCAGCGTCACGGGGCGCATCGCGAAATAATAGCCGCCGGCGAGCGCGCCGATGATGGCAAGCACCAGCGCCAGAGACACAAGCGCCGTCTTCCGCGCCGCGGATCGCGGCGAAGGCGGAGTGGGCGCTTCGGCCAGGTCCAGACCCCCGGTCATCGATCTCCCAAACAGGCGTTTCAGGCTCAGCTTCATCTCGGCCGGCAATTTAGGCCCACAATTGTAGCAAATTTCCTGTCCGTCGGGGTTACATCTCCGTCATGGTTAGCGGATCGGCGAGAAACCCCGTGAACCGGGACCGTAAGCACGGTGTTAGGGTAAAAGTTCCCCTGAAGCACGGAGACGATCATGGCAGAACGGCTGGCGGCGGACGCACGCAAGCAAGCCCTGGGTGGTATCCCGGGCTGGACCGAAGTCGGGGGTCGCGACGCGATCGCTAAGACCTTTGTCTTCAAGGATTTCAACGAGGCCTTCGGATTCATGACCCGGGCGGCGCTGGTTGCCGAGAAAATGGATCATCACCCCGAATGGCGTAACGTCTACAAGACCGTGGAGGTGGTGCTGTCGACCCATGATGCCGGCGGCGTCACGGCGCTCGATATCGAGCTCGCCAAGGCGATGAATGCCATCGCCAAGTCCGCGGCTTAGCTGACACCAGGCTGACATCTTGCAGCGACGGGCCGCATCCCCATCTTGTGATCAGCAGGGCATGCGGCGATCCGCCGCCCCTCGATGAACGGGGAGTTGGAGCATGGCTGCCGAGCACAGCGTCGGCTTCGAGCCGGCCGATCGGCTGGCGGAAGATCGCGAGAGCGTGCGCCGCCGGTTCTGGCGCAAGCTGAAGCGCGTCGCCGCACAGCTGCCGTTCGCCGAGGATCTTCTTGCCGCTTACTACTGCGCGTTCGACTCGCAGACGCCGCGTCATGTCCAGGCATCGCTGCTGGGCGCGATCGCCTATTTCATCCTGCCGCTCGACTTCGTCCCCGACGTGATGCCGGTCCTCGGCTTCACCGATGACGCCGCCGTGCTCGCCACCGCCATCCGCATGGTCGCCACTCACATCACGCCCGAACACCGCGAAGCCGCGCGTGCTGTGCTGAAGCGTGGGGTGGAGGAGGGGGAGGCGCAGTAGCCGTTGTCGGCACGCCGTCGCCGCCCCCCCCGCGTCGTCCTGGCGAAAGCCAGGACCCATTACCCCGTTAGGTGATGGTTGCGGGCGGTACTCACTCCGAGTCTTCGTCAAACTCCTCTCGGTGGTAATGGGTCCTGGCCTTCGCCAGGACAACGTCGAGAGAGCTACTTCTTCCCCGCCTCCGCCCGCGCCTTCTCCGCGTCCCAAGCCTGGAATTGCCTGAACAGCTTGTCCCTGTCCGCGTCGGAGACCTGCGCGGCGTTCGGGCTCTGCTTCAGGAACGCCTCGAAGCGCTGCCGCGTCACCGGTTCGACGCCGTGCTTGTCGAGCCATTGCTGCGCAACAGGCAGCCGGTTCCAGCCGGACAGCGGCGCCGCGAGCGAGACCTCTTTCCACTTGGGATGGAAGGGCGGATTCTGCAGCGCCGGGAATTTCGTGAAGAACGCGTCCACGAACAGCGCGAGCTTGCGATAACGCTCGGTATTGGGCGCCCAATTATAGGCCGCAAGCACCGCGGGCACCGCGATCGTGTCCACGCTCTCGCCTTCCTTGATCAGGTTCGGATAGTCCTTGGCCGTCAGCGTCGCCGGCAGATAGTCGCTCTGCAGCGGCTTGGCGTAGTCCACCTTGGCGAGATGGAAGCGGCCGTCATTGCCGAAGGTCGAGACCGACTTGTACGGCTTGCCGCCGACCACGATGACCGCGTCGATCTCGCCGGCCTTCAGCTTCTCCATCGCGATGCGCTGCTCGACATAGACGAACTTCGCCTTGATCCCGAGCCGCTCGAACACGGTGAGGGCGGTGACGAAAGTGCCGCCGTTCGGCAGGTCCACGCTGACGGTCTTGCCTTCGAGATCCTTCAGTGTCGCCACCGATTTCGGCGCGATCACCTGCATCTCCTCATTGTAGAGCTTCGTCACATAGGTGAACTGGCGCTTGATGTCCTTGGCAAAGCCCTTGCGCTCGAGATAGTCGAGCGTGTCGGCGCGCACGATGCCGAGATCGACGCCCTGCAGGAACAGGATGTCGGCGACGCTCTGCACCGAGCCGCGGCCGACGATCGGCAGCACGCGGATCCTGTTGCCGTCGTCGAGCACCGAGGCGAGGTCGGCGCCGAACTGTACATAGGTGCCGCCGATCGTGCCCGTGATCAGCGTGACGGTGTTGGCGTTCAGCGACTGCTTGGTCGAGCTTGATCCGAACTGGAAGATGGCCTTCAGGCTGTCCGAGACCTTGGCCGGATCGTATTCGGTCTGCTCGGCGTGGGCGGCGACGGCACAGATGGTCGTGATGGCGGCAAGCGCCACTTTCAAAGCGTTACGCATGATGTCCCCTGATGCGTTCTAGTTCGAGAGCCGGGCGAGGCGCTGGCGCGCCTCCGCCGATCCAAGCGTTGCGGCGCGCTGGTACCAGTCGCGGGCGGCTGCCGCGTCGGCCGTTACGCTTCGCGCGTCGCTGGTGCCGAGCACGGCCGGATCATAGGTCTGCGCCAGCAGTAGCGCGGCCGTTGCGTCCTTCGCATTGGCCGCGCGTTCGAGCAGCAGGCGCGCGGCGGCGATGTCGCCGACGCCGATCAGGCTTCTGGCGCGCGTCATCAGCCCTGCCAGCGTGTCGGCGTCGAGTGTCCTCGCAGGCTCGGGCGGCGCCGGCTGCGCTGCGACAGGCGCCGGCGCTTCGACCTGCACTGGAGCTTGGCTTTGGGTCTGGGCCTGCAGCGCAGTCTGGTAGGCGGTCGCAATCGCCTCGCGGCTTGGTGTCGAAGGCGCCGGAAGCTCCTGCTTGTCAGCGCTCGCCAGCATCGCGTCGCTCACGCGGGCCGGATCCTTCAGCGGTGTCTGACGTGCAGCGGGTGGATTAACGACCGCCGCGGCCTGCCCGGAAGCTGCATCCGCCGGATGGCCGCCGATGTTGGCGACGAGGCCGCGCAGATCGGATTGAAACAGCACGGCCGCAATCGCCGCGGCGGATATCGCAAGCCCGGCAGCCGCAACGCGATACGCGACCTTGGTTCTGGAACGCAGCGCCATTGGCGCAAATTCCAGCGGGTCGGGTGCTCCGAGCGGGTCGGAGAGAAACAGCGGAATTGGATCGTCCTGCGGAAGATCGGCGCGCCTGGCGCGCGCACGGATGTAGGACGCGGTGGACGAGTGTGATGCAGATCGATCGGAATCGAGCGCGCGCGACTCCTTCGACGGACGGTAGGCCGTCGTCTCCATGGTGTGATGCTCCCCATTACTGACGCAACGCAGGGGCAGTCCCGGCTTCAGTCTTCTTGTTGTTGTCCAGAAGCGCCCCGCAAACTGGAACCGGTAAATCGCCGTCCGATTCAGCCCAAAAAACGACGGCCGTTTGCGCGAATCTGGAGATATTTGGGTTTGATTGCGGCGGCGCGGCGGAATGCACCGCAATTTTGCCCGCGATGGTTGAGGGATTCTTTTCCGGGCGCGGCGGTGTGCTGGAGGGTTGCGTGGGGGAGGCGGTGACGCAACGGCACGCTCCAATGTCGTCCTGGCGAAAGCCAGGACCCATTACCCCAGGGCGTCGTTGGGCGAAGACTAGTCGTTCGGTACAATGACCGAAGACCACCGATAGATTCCGCGGCATGGGTCCTAGCTTTCGCCAGGACGACTCGCGGAGGGAGTTTTCCCTACGGCATCCTCACGGATGCAGGATCACCTTGCCCATGGCCTGGCGTCCCGCCAGCACCTTCAGCGCATCCGCGGTCTGCGCCAGTGGGAAGGTGCGGTCGACATGCGATGAAATCTTTCCTTCCGCCGTCCACTTCACGAGCTTCTCGAGATTGGCGCGGTTCTTGGCCGGGTTGAGCCTGGTCCAGGCGCCCCAGAACACGCCACGGATATCGCAGCCCTTCAGCAGCGCGAGGTTCAGCGGCATCTTCGGGATGTCGCCGGCCGCAAAGCCGATCACGAGGAAGCGGCCTTCCCAGGCGATCGAGCGCAGCGCCTGCTCGGCATAGGCACCACCCACCGGATCGAAGATGATGTCGACGCCCTTGCCGTCCGTCAGCTTGCGCAGGCCTTCCTTCAGATCCTCCTTGCCGTAGTTCAGCGTCAGCTCGGCGCCATGCTTCTTCGCGAATTCGAGCTTCTCGTCGGAGGAGGCGCAGGCGATCACCTTCAGGCCCATCAGCTTGCCGAGCTCGCAGGCGGCAAGGCCGGTGCCGCCTGCGGCGCCCAGCACCGCGAGCGTCTCACCCGGCTTCGGGCTGGCGCGATCCTCCAGCGCATGCAGCGCGGTGCCGTAGATGATGATGATGCCGGCCGCGCGGTCATAGTCGAGATTGTCGGGGATCTTGACGATCGAGGCCGCCGGCAGCGCGATCTTCTCGCGCGCGCCGTTGTGACCGCAGGAGGCGACGACGCGGTCGCCGACCTTCAGGTCGGTGACGCCGGGGCCGATGCTCTCGATCACGCCGGCGACTTCCGCGGCGGGCGAGAACGGGAACGGCGGCTTGATCTGGTACTTGCCCTGGATCATCAGGATGTCGAAGAAGTTCAGCGCCGCCGCCTTGATCGCGATCACGGCCTCGCCGGGACCTGCCACCGGATCCGGCACCTCAGCCAGAACGAGATCGTCGGGCTGGCAATATTGCGAGCAGAGGATGGCTTTCATGGCGGCACCTTGGAGCGTTTCGAGTGGAATTATAGTTGGCCCGGTTTTGCCGGATTTACTGCGGCCCGACAATCCGGATTCTTTGTCCGAAGCCATGCACTGGCCTATCCTGGTCATTGCGAGCGCAGCGAAGCAATCCAGAGTCCGTGCCGCGGAAAAAGTCTGGATTGCTTCGCTGCGCTCGCAATGACGGCGGAGAAAGGGATTCAAACGATGTTTGAAACGGGTCTGCTCAGGGACAAGCGAATCCTCGTTACCGGCGGCGGCTCGGGTCTCGGCGCTGCGATGGGGCGGCGCTTCCTCGCGCTCGGCGCCGAGCTCGTGATCTGCGGGCGCAAGCGTGACCGGCTCGAGGCCACTGCGAACGAGATGCGCGACGAGACCGGCGGCAAGGTCACCACCATCGCCTGCGATATTCGCGATGGCGCCGCCGTGGACGGCATGATGGACGCGATCTGGCGCGAGGCGCCGCTCGACATTCTCGTCAACAATGCTGCCGCGACCTTCATCGCGCAGAGCGAGCAACTCTCCTTCCGCGCGGCCGACGCGATCCTCGCGCCGACATTGCATGGCGCGATGTACTGCACGCTCGCCGCAGGCAAGCGCTGGATCGAGGGCAAGCACCAGGGCGTCGTGCTCTCAATCCTCTCGACCTCCACCATCACCGGCCGCGCCTTCACGGTGCCATCGGCGATGGCGAAATCCGCGGTGCTGGCGATGACCAAAAGTCTTGCCGTGGAATGGGGCCCGAAGGGCATCCGTACCGTCGCGATCGCGCCGGGTCCGTTCCCGACATCAGGCGCATCGGGGCAGCTCCGCCCCGAAGGCCGCGACGAGGGATGGACCGCGCGCAACCCGCTCGGCCGTACCGGCGAGCACGGCGAGCTCGCCGACCTCGCCAGCTTCCTGGTCTCCGACCGTGCCGGCTACATCAATGGCGAGATGGTGGTGATCGACGGTGGCGCGCATTTGCGCAGTTCCGGCGCCGAAGACCTGCTCGGCTGGACCGAGGAGCAATGGGCCGCCCAGCGCGCCGCGCGATCCAAGGGCTGACCCGCTAACTGCCTTCCCAAATTGGACTTTCCCGGCTATCCCTGCAGCGGGGACAAAGCGCGGCCGGGCCATCTTCCAGTCACAATATTGAGGGAACCACTCCACCATGTGGCGGGTGCTATCTTTGGCTTTGATGATGGGCGTGGCGGCGTGGGGAATCACCGATTCCGCGCGGGCTCAAACGGCGCAACCAGCTCCCAAGGCTGCACCCAAAGCCGCTGCACCGGCGGCCAATACCGCCGCAAAAACGGCTGCAAAGCCCGAGAGCAAGCCGGCGGGCCCGGCCGCCGCGGTTGCGGGTGGCGCGGAGCCCACACTGATCGGCCAGTTCGGCACCTGGGGCGCCTATTCGGCGACGCCCAACGGCAAGAAGGTCTGCTTCGCGCTGGCCAAGCCGTCGTCGTCGAAGACCAACCCGCCGAATCGGCCGCGCGATCCCGCCTACGCCTTCGTCTCGACCCGGCCGGCGGAGAAAGTGAACAACGAAGTCTCGGTCATGATCGGCTACGCGCTGAAGCCGGGCTCGGAGTCCTCGGTCGAGGTCGGCGGCGCCGCTTTTGCGATGTACACGCAGGGCGACGGCCTCTGGATCAAGAACGCGGCCGAGGAGGAGCGGATGGTCGAGGCCATGCGCAAATCCGCCGATCTCGTGGTCAAGGGCGTCTCGGCCAAGGGCACGGAGACGACCGACACGTTCTCGCTGAAAGGCCTCGCCCAGGCGCTCGACAAGATCGCCCAGGATTGTAGGCGGTAACGCCTAGTCGTTAAGGCTGAGGGCGATAAGGTCGCAATCGGCGGTTCCGGTTGCTATATAGGGGCGGTTCCAGATTTTTCGCCGTCATGGCCGGGCCAAAGCGCGAAGCGCGTCTTCGTACCAAACGCCCCGGCCACCACGCGTTGCCGCGACCAAGGAAAGACGTGGATGCCCGGGTCAAGCCCGGGCATGACGAGTTCAGACAGCAGTGATCTTAGGCCCACAAATGCAACCGACGACCGAGCCGCACAACGCAACATTGGTGGAGAAGACTCCGCTCGAAGTCTACGTGCCGCCGGCCAAGCCGTCGCTGATCGGTCTGTCGCGCACCGAGCTTGCCGATCGCCTCGGCGAGATCGGCGTCGCGCCCGCGCAGCGCAAGATGCGCGTGCAGCAGCTCTGGCACTGGCTCTATTTCCGCGGCGCCCAGAGCTTCGACGACATGACCTCGATCTCGAAGGGCATCCGCGCCGAGCTCGCGCAGCATTTCACGGTCGACCGGCCCGAAGTCGTGGCCGAGCAGATTTCCAACGACGGCACCCGCAAATGGCTGCTGAGGCTGCCGAGCGGCGACAATGTCGAGAAGGCGCATGAAGTCGAGTGCGTCTACATCCCCGAGACCGATCGCGGCACGTTGTGTGTTTCCTCGCAGGTCGGCTGCACGCTGAATTGCTCGTTCTGCCACACCGGCACGCAGCGCCTGGTGCGCAACCTCACCGCCGGCGAGATCGTCGGCCAGATCATGGTCGCACGCGACCGCCTGAACGATTGGGCCGATCGCGAGGACGGCACGCGCCGCGTCACCAATATCGTGATGATGGGCATGGGCGAGCCGCTCTACAATTTCGACGCGGTGCGCGACGCGCTGCTGATCGTCGGCGACAACGAGGGCATCGGCATCTCCCGCCGCCGCATCACGCTGTCGACCTCGGGCGTGGTGCCGAACATCGTGCGCGCCGGCGAGGAGATCGGCGTCATGCTCGCGATCTCGCTGCATGCGGTGCGCGACGAGCTGCGCAACGAGCTGGTGCCGCTCAACCGCAAATATCCGATTAAGGAGCTCTTGCAGGCCTGCCGCGACTATCCCGGCGCCTCCAACGCGCGCCGCATCACCTTCGAATATGTGATGCTCAAGGGCGTCAACGATTCGCTCGACGACGCCAAGCTGCTGGTGAAGATGCTCAAGGGCATTCACGCCAAGATCAACCTGATCCCATTCAACCCCTGGCCCGGCACGGCCTATGAATGCTCGGACTGGGACCAGATCGAAAAATTCTCCGAATACATCTTCAATGCCGGCTATTCCTCGCCGGTGCGCACGCCGCGCGGCCGCGACATCCTCGCCGCCTGCGGCCAGCTCAAGTCGGAGACGGAAAAGCTCTCGGCGCGTGAACGCCAGGCGCTGCGCGCCATGGCGATGACGGATTAACTGCCATGTCCGCGCTGTCGCAGCCTCGTCATTGCGAGGAGCGCAGCTGTGAAGCAATCCAGATCGTCTCCGTGGACATAGCTCTGGATTGCTTCGCTGCGCTCGCAATGACGGTGAGAGTAGCGCCATGTCCCTGATCGGCCGCCTCGTCGTCATCTTCATCGGCTTCCTCGCCGCCTGCTTCGTCGGCGGTATGATCGTCGTTGTCGCGTTGCTGTTTCCGGAGTTCGCCGATCTCGGCGCAGGCCCCGTCGACCAGGGCGCGATCGACATCCTGCTCGGCTTCGGCTTCATCTTCGTCTCGGGCTTCGCGCTGGTGCCGGCGGCGGTGATCGTCGCCATCACCGAAGCGCTCTACATCCGCAGTGCGCTCGCCTATGCCGTCGGCGGCGGCCTTGTCGGGCTCGCCTGCTATCTCGGCCTCGTGCCCTTCCACTCCGACACGCTGCAATTCGAAGGCATCGTGCGGCGTCACCTGGAGATCATGACCGGTGCGGGCATCGTCGCCGGCGTCGTCTATTGGCTGGTCGCCGGCCGCAACGCCGGCGCCTGGCGCAACCCGCCGCCCCCGCACAAGCCGCCTCCGCCGCTGCCGTCGAATTCGACGCAGGATGCGCGGTAACTTGCTTACCCTCCCCTGGCGGGGGAGGATGGCTACATTTCGTGGGGTTTCCATCGCCGCCCCACTCCGCTAAACCGCGCGCCATGAACCGTACCGGACTTTTCATCGGCCTGGCGCTGTGGCTCGTGATCGGCGTTCTTTTCGGCCTCTACCCCGAGCTCGATCTCAAGCTGGCGTCGCTGTTCTTCGACCCCGAAACCAAAACCTTTCCGCTCAAATCGGTGGGCTGGGCCGGTTTTGTGCGGGATGCTGCGATGTGGATCGCCTGGGCGTTCGTGCTGCCTTCGCTGGTGGCGCTCGTGGTCAAGCTGTTTCGGCCGGACCGGCCGCTGATGGTGTCGGGGCGCGCGATGGTTTTCCTGCTGACGACGATCATCCTGTCGGCCGGCATCCTCACCAATCTGACTTTCAAGACCTATTGGGGCCGGCCGCGTCCGGTGGTGGTGACGCAGTTCGCCGGCGACCAGCAATTCGTGCCGTGGTGGGATCCGCGCGGCGGCTGCGCGCGCAACTGCTCGTTCTTCTCGGGTGAGGGCGCGACCGCGTTCTGGACGCTGGCGCCTGCCGCGCTGGCGCCGCCGGCATGGCGGCCGCTCGCTTATGCCGCCGCGGTGATCTTCGGCGCGGTCACCAGTGGGCTGCGCATGGCCTTCGGCGGGCACTTCTTCACCGACGTCTCGATCGCCGGCCTCGTCACCTTCGTGGTGATCTGGCTGGCCTACGCACTGATCTACCGCTGGCCGCGGACGCGGTTCTCGGATGAGGCCGTGGACGCCGCGCTGACCCGGCTGGCCGCGCCCGGCTACCGCCTCCGCCAGCGCCTGTTCGGCGGCAAGACCGGCCCCGAACCCTCGATTTGAGCCATTAAATGCGTGCCGACCCCTGCGAAATTTGATATTCGCGCGGTCAAGTCAGTCCTGACATCAGCCCCTTGAGACCGATTGGAAGCCCCATGACCACGATCCTGAAAAGCCTGCCCAAGGGTGAGAAAGTCGGCATCGCTTTTTCGGGCGGTCTCGACACTTCCGCGGCGCTGCTCTGGATGAAGCAGAAGGGCGCACGCTGCTACGCCTACACCGCCAATCTCGGCCAGCCGGATGAAGCCGACTACAACGAGATCCCGCGCAAGGCGGAAGCGTTCGGCGCCGAGAAGGCCGTGCTGGTCGATTGCCGCACGCAGCTCGTGCACGAAGGCATCGCCGCGATCCAGTCGGGCGCCTTCCACATCTCGACCGGCGGCATCACCTATTTCAACACCACGCCGCTCGGGCGCGCCGTCACCGGCACGATGCTGGTCGCGGCGATGAAGGAGGACGGCGTCAACATCTGGGGCGACGGCTCGACCTTCAAGGGCAACGACATCGAGCGCTTCTACCGCTACGGCCTGCTCACCAATCCGAGCCTGAAGATCTACAAGCCTTGGCTCGACCAGCAGTTCATCGACGAGCTCGGCGGCCGCGCCGAGATGTCGGCGTTCATGACCGCGCAGGGTTTTGCCTACAAGATGAGTGCCGAGAAGGCGTATTCGACCGACAGCAATCTGCTCGGCGCCACGCACGAGGCCAAGGATCTCGAGAGCCTCGACAGCGGCATCAAGATCGTCAACCCGATCATGGGCGTGCCGTTCTGGCGCGACGACTGCGTCGTCAAGGCCGAGAAGGTCGTGGTGCGCTTCGAGGAAGGCCAGCCGGTCGCGCTGAACGGACAGACCTTTACCGATCCCGTCGCGCTGTTCCTCGAAGCCAACGCCATCGGCGGACGCCATGGCCTCGGCATGAGCGACCAGATCGAGAACCGCATCATCGAGGCCAAGAGCCGCGGCATCTACGAGGCGCCGGGCATGGCGCTGCTGCACATCGCCTATGAGCGCCTCGTCACCGGCATCCACAACGAGGACACCATCGAGCAGTACCGCATCAGCGGCATGCGCCTGGGACGTCTGCTCTATCAGGGCCGCTGGTTCGACTCGCAGGCATTGATGCTGCGCGAGACCGCGCAGCGCTGGGTCGCGCGCGCCGTCACCGGCGAGGTGACGCTGGAGCTGCGCCGCGGCAACGACTACTCGATCCTCAACACCGAAAGCCCCAACCTCACCTATGCGCCCGAGCGGCTCAGCATGGAGAAGGTGGAGGACGCAGCCTTCACGCCGGCCGACCGCATCGGCCAGCTCACCATGCGCAATCTCGACATCGCCGACACGCGGACGAAGCTCGGTCTCTATTCGAAGACCGGCCTGCTGTCGGGCAGCGAAGGCTCGCAGATCTTCAAGCTCGAGAGCGACAAGGGCTGATTGACGTCGTCGTAGCCCGGATGAGCGATAGCTGACGATGGGGCTTCGCTCGTCATTGCGAGCGAAGCGAAGCAATCCAGCAGTCTATCTGCTGCAACAGTCTGGATTACTTCGTCGCTTCGCTTCTCGAAATGACGACAACAAAAATGGCCGGGATCGCTCCCGGCCATTTGCCTTTATGCGTGTCGCCTCAGCGCGGCGGCGGTGCCGCGTTGGCCTGGCCGCCGTTGAGCAGCGGCGTGATGCGGCGGACGGTGACGCGCCGGTTGATCAGGCTCGGCCCTTGCGTCTGCTCCTTCAGGTACTGCTCGCCATAGCCCTGTGACGTCAGGTTCTCTGCGGGCACGTTGAACTGCTGAGTCAGCAGCTCGGCGGCGGCCTGCGCGCGGCGGTCCGACAGCGACAGATTGTCGACGTCATTGCCGACCGCGTCGGTGTGGCCCTCGATCAGGAACACCTCCTGCGGATTGGCCTGGAGCGCCTGGTTGATGCCGTCGGCGATCACCTGCAGCCGCGCCGCCTGGTCCGGCGGGATGGTCCACGATCCCGTTTCGAAGTTGATCGTGTTGACGTCGATGCTCGGCATCTGCATGCGGACGTTCGGGCTGTAGCGGATCTCGTCGAGCGAATAGCGCCGATCGATCCGCTGCACCGGAGGTGCCCGCATGGTCTGATAGATCACGTCCGGCGACGCTTCCTGGGCGTCGACGATGTAGCGATCGTAGGGGATGTTGACCACCGGCGGCGGCACGTCGACATAGAAGCCGCCGACCGCCCGCGGATCGCGATAGCTGTTGTCGATGATCACGATCTCACGTCCGCGCGGGTCCCTGCGGATTCGCCGCAGCAGCGAACCGTCCGCGGCGACCACGGTGATGACCTCGCTGCCATCGGGACGCACCACGACCGTCCGCGTTTCGCCGCCGACGGTGTCGGTGCGGATGTCGCGGGCGCCGTAGCGGAAGCGATAGAGGTCGTTGCCGCGCACGTAGGCCTGCCCGCCCGGATCGCGGATGATGATGCGGTCCGGCTCGGTGTAGACGGTGCGGCCGCCTTCGACGACCTCGCGGCGCTGGCTGTGCATGTCGGCGATGGTGGCGCCGATCACCGCACCGGCAACGACGCCCGCACCGATCGCGAGCGGCGTCAGATCACGCTGCTGCGGACGGGGCGGCGGCGGCAGCGGTGCTGCAACCGTCGGCGCGGCGCGGAAGGCCGGCGCAACCGTCGGCGGCCTGTATTGCGCCCGGTCGGGCGGCGGCGCTGCAGCCGCTGAGCCCGGCACGACGGTCGGCGCCGCGGCACCGGGCGGAGGCGCGGGCGGCCGTGCAGGCAGGTTGCCGGCCTGGGGCGGCGCAGCCGGAGTTCCGGCAGCGGGCGCGCCGGCGGGAGGCGTTCCACCCTGTTGGCCGGGAGCAGGCGTTGCGGCCGGAGCCGGTGCTGCGCCGGGAGCCGGCGCCACCGATCCCGGACGTCCGGGCAGCGGCGTCGCAGTGCCACCGGGAGCCGGCGTTGCCGTCGGAGCGGGCGCAGCCCCCGGGGTCGGGGCACCCGCTGGCGGCGGAGGCGAGCCGGGGGGACGCACGCCGGGCGGCGGCGGTGGCACGCCGGGGCGGCCAGCCGGCGCTGCGCCCGGAGCGGGCGTGGCGGTCGGCGCAGGTGTTGCGGCCGGAGCCGGCGTCGTGGTCGGGGCAGGCGCGGCAGGTCGCGCCGCCGGAGGAGCCGGGGGCGTCGCCGTGGGCGCAGGCGCCGGACGCGCCGCTGCAGGGGGCGGCGGAGGCGGCGGCGTGTGCTGCGGGGCCGCGGCGGGAGGCGGAGTCGGAGCCGGACGGGCCGCAGGCGGCGGCGGCGGCGGGGTCGGGGCGTGCTGCTGCGGAGCCGCGGCCGGAGGCGGCGACGGCTGCTTCGGGGCGGCAGGCGGCGGGGGAGGTGGCGGCGGTGCCGGGCGGGCCGCAGGCGGAGGCGGTGGAGGCGGCGGCGCGGCAGGGCGCGCGGGCGCGGCGGCCGGCGGAGGCGCGGCGGGCGGGTGAGGCGGTGCCGCGGCGGGCGGCGGTGCGGCCGGGCGTGCCGGGGCTGCAGGCGGCGCAGCTCCTGGCGGGCCCTTCGGCGGCTGCTTCGGTTTTCCGTCAGGGCCGGTCTCTTGCTGTGGCTGGGCCTGGGCGACCACGAGCGGCGAAGCGCCCTGCGCATGCGATACGGTGTTGGCCAATTGCATCGCGGTGAGAGCCGTCGTCGCAAGCAGCACGAAACGAAGGTTGGTCATGGTGGTGAACTTCCCCGGAAGGTTCTTTGACGAAGTGTTGGGATGAACAGCTACGCGTTAGGCCGCATTGTGGCGGGCGAAGCGGTCGTGGCCCGATTTATTTCTGCACGCAAATCACCTCACTATGGTGACGTTCATTGCGCATTCAGGCGCACCTTGCAATCGCCTCACATGTGATGCTTCGCCTCATATGCGATCCGCTGCGATCCGCGGCGGCATTGCGTCCGTCGCGGGATTGGGTGTGAGCGGCCCGTTCGGCCCGCGCGATGGAATCTCTTCGGGCATGCGGCCCGGCAATTCGTCGGGCCGCGGTGTTTCGCCAGGCTCGCGCACCGGCGGCGCGATCTCGGGCTGCGGATTGCCGGGCGGAATGCCCGGCGGCGGCTCGGTCGGAGTGCCCGGTGTCGATGGCGGAATCTCGGGCGGCTCGATCGGCATTACATCGAGACCTTGCGGTTCTCGCCGATATCAGGACGCGTGTTCGTCACCGCCGCGGCAGCCATCTTCACATAGGAGATCACCGTGCCCGGCGAGTCCCAGAACTCGGCATCATCAGGCGTGATCTTGAGTACGCGGATGTTGGGATCCTCCGCGGAGTCCCACCACGCCTTTGCCGGCGTCGAGAACAACTGCTTGATCTTCGCGCGATCGTTGGAGACGGCGGCCGTCCCGGTCAGCGAAACATATTTCTGGCTTCCGGAATCCGCGAACGACAGGTTGATCGAGGGATTGCGTGCGATCTCCTCGTCCTTGTGACGGCGCGCATCGGTGAGGAAGTAGATCGTGTTCGCATCGCGATCGAGATAGGCGCTCATCGGCCGCGCGCGCAACTTGTCGCCGTCGCGCGTCACCAGCATCGCGAATCCGATTGTCTTCATCAGATCCCAAACGCGGTCGACGTCGCGGGCATTGTCGTTGGCCATATCGTACTCCTTGCTGCAAGGATCGATAACGGCCCGCGGGATGCGATGTTCCAGCCGGAACCCGTCTATTCCGGCGCGTGACAGACGGCCTCGATGTTGTGCCCATCGGGGTCGAGCACGAACGCGCCGTAATAGTTCGCGTGATAATGCGGACGGATGCCCGGAGGCCCGTTGTCGCGCCCGCCGGCGGCCATCGCCGCCTTGTAGAAGGCATCCACGGTGGCGCGGTCCTTGGCGAGAATCGCAATATGCACCGGTTTGTTCATGGCGCCTTCGGCGCCGAACCAGAGATCGGGCTTGCCGCCAGCGCCGAAGCCGGCTGCCGCGGCGTGGCCGGTCTGCTCCGCCGTGACCTCCATGATCAGGCTGTAATCGAGCGGCGCCAGCGCCTTCGCATAAAACGCTTTCGCGCGCTCGTAATCGGAGACGGAGAAACCCAGATGGTCGATCATCGCAAACCTCCGTTGCTTGGTCCCGTCAACGCGACAGGAACGTATTGCTCCGCGTCTTGCGCGCGATCGTAAAGCCGCGCGCGACCATGTCGGCAATACAATCCTGCTGCCATTCGTTTTGTGACAGATGCTCGATCACGACCGCCCGCGGCCACATCGCTTGCGGCGCGTCGCGGAAGAAGCCGATCAGCACGCGGTCCTCGAAACCCTCGACGTCGATCTTGAGCGAATCGACCTGTCGCACGCCGGCCTCGTCGAGAATACGGGTCAGGCGCAGGGACGGCACCTTGATCGCTTCCGCGCTCGCCGTGCCGGTGACGACATGCGTGGCGCCGAGATTGCCGCCGCCGCTCTCGATCATCAGCTCGCCGTCGCTGTCGCCCGCCGCGGCCTGAACCAGCCGCACCTGCGCCGCCTTCGATGCGGCATGGTTGAAGGCGAGCCGTCCGAAGGTGAGCGGATGCGGCTCGATCGCGACCACCTTGCCGGTGGTGCCGACCTGGCGCGCCATCACCAGCGCGAAGGTGCCGACATTGGCGCCGACGTCGACGAACACGCCGCCCGCTTGCGTGTGCTGGCGCAGGAAATCGAGCTCGTCGAGATTGTAGTCCGGGTTGAACAGCGCACCACGCTCGGTGGCGCTGCCCTGGTGATAGAGGCGGAACGAGGCGCCTTGATACTGCACGTCGATCGGGCCGCCGCGCAACAGATTGACCAGCCGCGACATCCACGGTCGGAACGCGCCGCGCTTCAGCCCCGACTGCTGCGTGAGGCGAATGATCGCGGCCTGCGCTGCATTCGGCGCGAACGCGCCGAACGGCGCGGATGAAGGGGCATTGTCGGGCGTCAAGCAGCAGGTCCTCGTTGCAGGCGGCGCATGCATAGCCGGTTTTGGCGGGAGCCACAATTTCGGTGTCGTCCCGGCGCAGGCCGGGACCCATAACCACGAATGTTAGTGATGTGCGAAGACTCCCGCTCCGAATTTTCGCCAAACTGCTCCCTGGGGGTATGGGTCCCGGCCTTCGCCGGGACGACACTGCCTCACGCCGCCTTCTTCGGCGCCTTGCGCTGCCTCAGGAATCGCCCGAGCAGCCTGCGCTTGCCCTTGCGCGGGATCAGGTCGATGTCGCTGACGAGCTTGGCGCCGCCCTTGCGGCGCTCCAGCACGATCTTGCGGCTGTGGAAGGCTTCCAGCTCGACACGATGCGCGACGCTGACGATGGTGGCCTTGGGCAATTCGTCGGTGACCATCTGCATCATCTTGTCCTGGCTCTTCTCGTCGAGCGCCGAGGTCGCTTCGTCCAGCACGACGATGTCCGGGTTGTGCAGCAGCAACCGTGCGAAGGCGAGGCGCTGCTTCTCGCCGCCTGATAGCGTCTGGTCCCACGGCCCCTCTTCCTCGATCTTCTCCTTGAGATGGTCGAGGCCGACCTTGTGCAGCGCTTCGCCGATCTCCTCCCCGGTCCAGTTCTCGGCGGCGCCGGGATAGGCAACGGCGCGGCGCAGCGACCCCGACGGCACGTAAGGCCGCTGCGGCAGCATGAACAGGCGCCGGTCGGCATGGAAATTGACGCTGCCGCCGCCCCATGGCCAGAGCCCCGCGATGGCACGCACCAGCGTGCTCTTGCCGGTGCCGGATTCGCCGGCGACCAGTAGCCGTTCGCCCGGCTCGATCACCACTTCCGTTTCGCCGACCACGGCAGTGCCGTCGTCCAGCGTGACCGAGAGGTCGTGTAGCTCCAGCATGGCGTCGTTGCTGGTCTCGCCGCGCTTGATGCGGCCGAGACCGTCGCCCTGCTCGGCGCGCTCGAGGCCGTCGAGCGACATCATCAGCGAGGCGATGCGGCGCGCACAGGCGTTCCAGTCGGCGAGCCGCGGATAATTGTCCACCAGCCAGCCGAACGCGCTCTGCACGATGGTGAAGGCGGACGCCGCCTGCATCACCTGTCCCAGCGTCATGCTGCCGTCGAGGAATTTTGGCGCGCAGAGCAGGAGAGGCACGATCGGGGCAACGAGGCTCGATCCCTGCGACACCAGCGTCGTGCGCATGTGTTGCCCGGCGAGCCGCGCCCATTGCCTGAGCACGCCAGTGAAGTTGCGGTCGATACCGTCTCGCTCCTCCTCCTCGCCGCCGAGCAGCGCGATGCTCTCGCCGTTCTCGCGTACGCGCGTCAGCGTGTAGCGGAAATCGGCCTCGGCCTGGTTCTTGTCCTCCGAGACCTGAACGAAGCGCCGGCCGATCACCACGATCGAGCCGGACGCGATGGCGGCGTAGAGGATCGCCGCGATCACGAGGAAGCCGGGAATGGTGACGGCGGAGCCGCCGAGCGTGACGGTGAGCGCGCCGCCGATGGTCCAGAGCACGACGATGAAGGTCACGGCCGACAGCAGCGCCGAGGTGACGCCGGCGAGGAAATCGACCGGCGAGTCGGTCGCGATGCGCAAATCCTCCGCGATCCGGTATTCCGGATTCTTGTGGTCGCCGCCGACGAGGTTGAGCTGGTAGTAGCGGCCGTTGGTGAGCCAGCGGGTCAGCACGCTGTTGGTGAGCCAGCCCCGCCAGCGCCGCTGGATGCTCATGCGCGCGAACACCTGCGCGACGCCGAGCACGATGCTGCCGATCGCGAGCGGGAAGAAGACCGCCGTGAGATGAAAGACGGTGCCCGCATCGCGCTTCTCGATGGCGTCGAAGATCGCGCGATTCCAGACATTGATGCCGTACTGAAAGGCGACGGTGAGGACGATCAGCACGCCGAGACCGATCGAGAACGGCCAGGCGAGGCGGTCGCCATTGCGGCCCCAGAAGCCGCGCGCGCTGATCCAGAAGCGGGTCAGCAGGTAATCCTTGCGCGCCTGCTCGGCCTCCTCGGGCGACAGCTCGGGATCGGGCTCGAGCACCTCCGGCGGCGGCGGCGCGACCTCGTCGCCGTTCTCGCCCTTGATCTCGACAATGGGGGTCTTGCCCTGTTCGCGCTTCCTGGCTGGCTTCTGCATGGCCGGGTAACGCGAGGGAACTCAGCCGGTTCCCTGCGGTTCCATGTTACTTCTACTCGGCCGCGCCGTCGCGCACCCGCCGCAGCCGCGCGGCGCGGTGCAGCACCTGCGACAATTCCTCGATCGAATAGGGCTTTTGCACCAGATCGAAGCCGAGGCTGCCCTCCTGCGACACGGCCTGGCTGTAGCCGGTGGTCAGCACGACCGGCACGCCGATGCTGCGATCGCGGATCGCGCGAGCAAGGTCGAGCCCGGTCATTCCGGGCATCACCACGTCGGAGAACACGACGTCGAAGCGATCGGCGTCCACGACGAGCTCGGCGAGCGCATCGGTGGCATTGTCGACCAGCGTGATGCTGTAGCCGAGCTCGGTGAGCCCGTCCGCCGCGAAATTGGCGAGCTCGATATTGTCCTCGACCAGCAGCACCGACATGCCGCTGCCGGCAGCGGGTGCTGTGTCAGGCGCCTGCCGCCGCGGCAGCAGCTCCGCCGGCACGCGCGGCAGGAAGAGCGAGAAGGTGCTGCCCTGTCCGACCTCGCTCGCCACCGTCACCTCGCCGCCGGATTGCCGGGCGAAACCGAACACCTGGGACAGGCCGAGACCGGTGCCGTGTCCGACCTGCTTGGTGGTGAAGAACGGCTCGAAGACGCGTCCGAGCCGCGCGGGAGGGATGCCGACGCCGGTGTCGCTGACGGTCACGGCGACGAAGCCGAGGTCTCCGGAGATATGGCTGCCCGGAACGCTCGCCGCCGCCTCGACGGCGAAGCTGATCCGGCCCTTGGCCTGCATGGCATCGCGCGCGTTGGTCGCCATGTTGATCAGCGCCGTCTCGAACTGGCTGGCATCGGCATTGACGAGGCACGGCTCCGCCGGCAGCCGCATCTTGATCTCGATCGCGGGGCCCAGCAGCGTGGCGAGCATGTCGTGCAGCGACTGGATCTGTTCGCCGACGTCGAACACTTCCGGCTTCAGCGTCTGGCGCCGCGCAAAGGCCAGCAGCTGCGAGGTCAGCCGGGCCGCGCGCGCGACCGCATCCGCGATCGCCGTGATGTAGCGCTGCCGCCGCTCTTCCGTCAGCTGCGGCCGGTTCAACAGATCGACCGAGGCGCGGATCACGGTCAGCAGATTGTTGAAGTCGTGCGCGACGCCGCCGGTGAGCTGCCCGAGCGCCTCCAGCCGCTGGCTGTGCTTGAGCGCCTCCTCGGCCTCACGCCGCTTGGCGGCCTCGGCCTGGAGATGCTGGGTGCGCCGGAACGCGAGGGCGAGCAGCAGAAACAGCAGCGCGGTGGCGGGGACACCGAACACCAGATGCTGGCCGATGGTGGCGTACCAGCGCGCGCGGATCGCCGACGTCTCCAGCCCGGCGCTGACATAGATCGGGTATTCGGCGACGCGTCTGTAGCCGATGCGGCGCTCGATCCCGTCCGACGGCCAGACGATCGTCATGAGCCCCTGCGCGGGGTGTGCGGCGATCTCGCGGCCGACCGGGCCGCTTGGGTCGAGCCGGAGGTCGCGGTCGAGCCGCGGGAAATGCGCCAGCATCACGCCGTCGGTGCGCCCCATGGCGAAGAAGCTGCCGGGATCGGAGCCGATCCGGGCATAGAAGCTCTCGAAATATTCCGGCAGCACGGAGGCCTGGATCACGCCGATGAAGCGACCGTCGTCGGAGTCGCGGCGGCGGCTCACGCCGAAGAAGCGCGCGCCCTGGTAGGGCGGGCGCGGCGTCAGCGGCGTGCCGATGAAGGTGCCGATGTTCTGGTCGACATGGACATAGAAATAGTCGCGGTCGGCAAAGCCCAGTTCCGGCGGCGGCGAGGCGAGGCTGTTGACCAGCGCCTTTCCGTCCGCGTCGAAAATCCAGGCGGATTTGAGCTGCGGCAGCGAATCGGCCAGCCGCTTCAGCCGGCGGTGCAGCGCCGCCTCGCGCGCGCGGACGACTTCGTCGGGAAGGCCGCCGACGACCTCGTTGAGCTCGGACAGGCTGCGGTCGATGGTCTCGAACACCTTGAGCGCATGCTCATGGGCGACGTCGAGCGTGCGCTGGATCTCGCGGTCGGCGATGTCACGGGTCGAGTTGTAGGAGATCGTGGAGGCGATGACGAACAACGCAATCGGCAGCGCCAGGGATGCAGCCATCATCCACTGCAACAGTCTCAGCGAATTGCGTTGCGCGCCGTGCACGTTCGCTCCGGTCCCAGACCGGAGAGCTTAACTGAACTTCCCGCCGGGAAGGAAGCGGCTTATGGCTGTAATCTTTGGTTGTATTGCGGCGAATCGCCCGTCCCGCGCGTTGCGGCAAATTCTACTCAAAATGCCGCGGGGCGTGGCATGCCCCGGCCGCGATGGCCGGGGGGCGTAGCATGAACGATGCTAGATCTGGCGCTCGACCATCTTGAGCTTGAGCTCGGCGATGGCTTCCGCCGGGTTCAGGCCCTTCGGGCAGGCCTTGGCGCAGTTCATGATGGTGTGGCAGCGATAGAGGCGGAACGGGTCCTCGAGATTGTCGAGGCGCTCGCCGGTCGCCTCGTCCCGCGAATCGGAGACCCAGCGGTTGGCCTGCAGCAGCGCGGCGGGGCCGAGATAGCGATCGCTGTTCCACCAATAGCTCGGGCAGGAGGTCGAGCAGCAGGCGCACAGGATGCACTCGTAGAGGCCGTCGAGCTTTTCGCGGTCCTCGTGGCTCTGGCGCCATTCCTTCTGCGGCGTCGGCGAGGTCGTCTTCAGCCACGGCTCGACGGAGGCGTACTGCGCGTAGAAATTGGTCAGGTCGGGGACGAGGTCCTTCACGACCGGCTGGTGCGGCAGCGGGTTGATCTTCACCGCACCGTCCTTGACGTCGTGCATCGAGCGGGTGCAGGCGAGCGTGTTCTGGCCGTCGATGTTCATGGCGCAGGAGCCGCAGACGCCTTCGCGGCAGGAGCGGCGGAAGGTCAGCGACGGGTCGATGTGGTTCTTGATCCAGATCAGGCCGTCCAGCACCATCGGACCGCAATCGTTGGTGTCGACGTAATAAGTGTCGACGCTCGGATTCTTGCCGTCGTCCGGATTCCAGCGATAGACCTTGAACTCGCGCGTCTCGGTCGCGCCCGCGGGCTTCGGCCAGGTCTTGCCGCCGGTGATCTTGGAGTTCTTCGGAAGTGCGAATTCAACCATTTCTCTAACCTTTCGTCATTCCGGGATGGTCCGAAGGACCAGACCCGAAATCTCGAGATTCCGGATTCGATGCTGCGCATCGCTCCGGAATGACGGCTGCTGTTCGATCAATACACGCGGGCTTTGGGCGGGATGTACTGCACGTCGTTGGTCATGGTGTAGTCGTGGACCGGACGGTACTCGATCTTGACCTTGCCCTTGTCGTCGAGCCAGGCCAGCGTGTGCTTCATCCAGTTCTTGTCGTCGCGCGCCGAGAAGTCCTCCCGGGCATGCGCGCCCCGGCTTTCGGTGCGGTTGGCGGCGGAGTCCATCGTCACCACCGCTTGCGAGATCAGGTTGTCGAATTCGAGCGTCTCGATCAGGTCGGAATTCCACACCAGCGAACGATCGGACACCGCGATGTCGGTGATGCCGCTGTGGACCTTCTCGATCAGGTGCTGGCCTTCGCTCAGGACTTCGCCGGTGCGGAACACCGCGCAATTGGTCTGCATCACGTTCTGCATGCCTTCGCGCAGCTTCGCGGTCGGCGTGCCACCCGAGGCGTAGCGGTAATGGTCGAGGCGGCCGAGCGCGAGGTCCGACGAGTTCGCCGGCAGCTCGGGCTGCTTGGCGTTCGGCGTCAGCTTCTCGGCAAGACGAAGCGCGGCAGCGCGGCCGAACACGACGAGGTCGATCAGCGAGTTGGAGCCGAGACGGTTGGCGCCGTGCACGGAGACGCAGGCGGCTTCGCCGATCGCCATCAGGCCGGGGATGATCGCGTTGTCGTCGCCGTCCTTCTTGGTCAGGACTTCGCCGTGATAATTCGTTGGGATGCCGCCCATGTTGTAGTGAACGGTCGGCACGATCGGGATCGGCTCGCGAGTCACGTCGACGTTGGCGAAGATCTTGGCGGATTCGGAGATGCCCGGCAGGCGCTCGGCGAGCACAGCGGGATCGAGATGGTCGAGATGCAGGAAGATGTGGTCCTTCTTCTTGCCGACGCCGCGTCCCTCGCGGATCTCGATGGTCATCGCGCGCGAGACGACGTCGCGCGAGGCCAGATCCTTTGCTGAAGGCGCGTAGCGCTCCATGAAGCGCTCGCCCTCGGAATTGACGAGATAGCCGCCTTCGCCGCGGGCGCCCTCGGTGACGAGACAGCCCGAGCCGTAGATGCCGGTCGGGTGGAACTGCACGAACTCCATGTCCTGCATCGGCAGGCCGGCGCGCAGCACCATGCCGCCGCCGTCACCGGTGCAGGTGTGCGCCGAGGTGCAGGAGGCGTAGGCGCGGCCGTAGCCGCCGGTGGCGAGGATCACGGTCTGGGCGCGGAAGCGGTGCAGCGTGCCGTCGTCGAGCTTGAGCGCGATGACGCCGCGGCAGGTACCCTGGTCGTCCATGATCAGGTCGATGGCGAAGAACTCGATGAAGAACTCGGCCGCGTGGCGCAGCGACTGGCCGTACATCGTGTGCAGCATAGCGTGGCCGGTGCGGTCGGCCGCGGCGCAGGTGCGCTGCGCCTGGCTCTTGCCGAACTCGGTGGTCATGCCGCCGAACGGGCGCTGGTAGATCTTGCCGTCCTCGGTGCGCGAGAACGGCACGCCCCAATGCTCGAGCTCGTAGACCGCGTCGGGCGCGTTGCGCACCATGTATTCGATCGCGTCCTGGTCGCCGAGCCAGTCCGACCCCTTCACGGTGTCGTACATGTGCCAGCGCCAGTCGTCCTTGTGCATGTTGCCGAGCGAGGCCGAGATGCCGCCCTGCGCCGCGACGGTGTGCGAGCGGGTCGGGAACACCTTGGTGATGCAGGCCGTCTTCAGGCCGGCTTCGCTGCAGCCGACCACCGCGCGCAGACCGGCGCCGCCGGCGCCGACCACCACCACGTCATAGGTGTGGTCCTCGATCGGATAGGCTTTTCCGTTGGTGGCGGGAGCGCCGTTGCCCTTGCCATTGGTCTCAGCGGCCATGGGTTACACTCCGGAAGAGAGCTTCAGGATCGCGTAGATCGAGGCCAGTGCCACGGCGACCGAGAAGAAGTTGTTGAGCATGATCGAGACGAGCTTCAGCTTCTCGTTATGGACGTAGTCCTCGATCACCACCTGCATGCCGATCTTCATGTGCACCGCGCTGGCGACGATGAAGAGCAACATGAGGATGGCGATCGGCAGCGAGCCGATGGTCTGCGCCACGAAGGCCTGGTTGCGGCCGAACAGCATCACGATGATGACGATCACCGGGATCATCAGCAGCACCATCGCGACGCCGGTGATGCGCTGGCGCCAGAAATCGGACGTGCCGGAATGGGCGGCGCCGAGATTGCGGACGCGGCCGAGCGGGGTGCGCATGCTGCGCTTGGGCGTATCTGTCGCGCTCATCGTCCGCCTCCGGTCGCATAGGCGATGATCCAGATCAGAACCGTCAGCACGACGCCGCCGATCAGCGCGCCCCAGGTCAGTGCTTCGCGCTCATTGGCCTTGAAGCCGAAGCCGAGGTCCCAGACGAAATGCCGGATGCCGCTCAGCATATGATGCATCAGCGCCCAGGTGTAGCCGAACACGATCAGGCGGCCGATGATGCTGCCGGTGAAGGCCTGGACATGGGCATAGGCGGCGGGGCCGGACGCCGCTGCGATCAGCCACCAGGCCAGCAGCAGGGTTCCGACGTAAAGGGCGATACCGGTGGCGCGGTGGACGATGGACAGCGCCATCGTCAGGGTCCAGCGATAGGTTTGCAGGTGCGGTGAAAGAGGTCGTTCGATCCGTGCGGTCATGGGCTTTGATGTTTTATTGCGGCCCAGCAGAGGGCACGCGGGGATCGCGAAAGGTCGGCTCTATTTACGGAGTCGGTTTCGCCTGCGCAATCACCAAATCGCCATAAATCGAACCGTCGTTCAGCCCTAGGCCCTTGATGAAACAAGGCCAATCAGGGTCTTGGTATACCAGAGGGGCGGTATTCCGATTAAAGAACGAACATAAATTCATATCTTTCGACGGCGCCTGAGGCGCATTGAAATTGCTATTGGAACGGCTCTAACCCGCCCTGGGCCGCTTCGCGTTCGAACCAGTCAGTTCACGCCGCGAGGGAGCGATCGGGCGGCCAGTGCGATGTCGGCAATTTCCGTCACGCGCACTGATTTTTCACGGCGCGGGCGGATATGCGCAGCCTGCATTCCACCCAAGACTGCACACGCGGCGGTCGACCGCTTAAATCAGATCGCCTACAGCTTGGCGTGCAGCCAACTCCGAACACGCGCTTCGGAGACGCTGCGGCCAGTCGCCGGGGCAGGTCAGGGGTGATTGCAGGACTTGATATCAAGGAGATCGTTGAGCTCGCGCTGTTGCTGATCGCAACCGGCGCGCTCTCGGGATTTTTGGCCGGCGTGTTCGGCATCGGCGGCGGCGCGATCCTCGTGCCGGTGTTCTACGAATGCTTCCGCATTGCCGGCGTGCCGCTCGAAGTGCGGATGCCGCTCTGCATCGGCACATCGCTCGCGGTGATCATCCCGACGTCGATTCGTTCGTTCCAGGCTCATTACAAGCGCGGCGCGGTCGACATGACGGTCCTGCGCGTGTGGTGGCTGCCGATCGTGATCGGCGTCCTCTCGGGCAGCGTGATCGCGCGCTACGCGCCGGAGAAGCTGTTCAAGATCGTATTCGTCTGCGTCGCCTGGTCGGCCGCAGCGCGCCTGATCTTCGCACGCGAAGGCTGGACGTTCGGCGACGACCTGCCGAAGGGTCTCCTGATGCGATTCTACGGCTTCTGCGTCGGCATCTTGTCAACGCTGATGGGCATCGGCGGCGGCCTGTTCTCGAACCTGCTGATGACGTTCTACAGCCGCCCGATCCACCAGGCGGTCGCGACCTCGTCGGCGCTCGCCGTGCTGATCTCGATCCCCGGCGCGCTCGGCTACATCTATGCTGGCTGGCCGGCGGCGGCGACCTATCCCGCCGTCGCAGCGTTGCAGGTGCCGTTCGCGCTCGGCTACGTCTCGCTGATCGGCGCCGTGCTGGTGATGCCGATGAGCCTCGTCACCGCGCCGCTCGGTGTGAAAGCCGCGCATGCGATGTCGAAGCGCACGCTGGAGGTGGCGTTCGGCTGCTATCTGTTTATCGTCGGCAGCCGCTTTGTGATGAGCCTGGTGGCTGGGCATTAGTCGCTTAGGCCCAGGCGCATGCCACGCACTCGCTGTCATCGCCCGACTTGGGCGATCCAGTATTCCAGAGACTGCAGTGATTGAGCCGAGGAGCCGCGGCGTACTGGATGCCCCGGTCAAGCCGGGGCATGACGGTGCGTTATGTGGACGCTCCTCGTCGCCATAAGCGGCGACGGAGTGCCCCTCACTTCTTCGCGTAGATATCCTTGTACGTATCCCGCAGCACGTTCTTCTGCACCTTGCCCATCGTATTGCGCGGCAGCTCGTCGACGACGAAGACGCGCTTGGGCATCTTGAACTTTGCAAGGCGCCCGTCGAGTGCCTTGAGCACGGCAGCTTCCGTGACGGCGGCGCCCTTGTTGCAGACCAGCACGGCCGTGACGCCCTCGCCGAAATCGGCATGCGGCACGCCGATCACGGCGGATTCGACCACGCCCGGCATGGCGTCGATCTCGCTCTCGATTTCCTTGGGATAGACATTGAAGCCGCCGGAGATGACGAGATCCTTGCCGCGGCCGAGGATGTGGACGTAGCCCTTGTCGTCGATCTTGCCGAGATCGCCGGTGATGAAGAAGCCGTCGGGCCGGAATTCGGACTTGGTCTTCTCCGGCATGCGCCAATAGCCCTTGAAGACGTTCGGGCCCTTCACCTCGATCATGCCGATCTCGTCGCGCGGCAGCTCCTTGCCGGTCTCGGGCTCGGTGACGCGCACGGAGACGCCGGGGAGCGGGAAGCCGACCGCGCCGGGCACGCGCTCGCCGTCATAGGGGTTCGAGGTGTTCATGTTGGTCTCGGTCATGCCGTAGCGCTCGAGCACGGCGTGCCCGGTGCGCGCCGACCATTCGCGATGGGTCTCCGCCAGCAGCGGCGCCGAGCCCGAGATGAAGAGACGCATGTGTTTCGTGGTGTCGCGCGACAGCGCGGCGTTCTGCAGCAAGCGCGTGTAGAAGGTCGGCACGCCCATCAGCACGGTCGCGCGCGCCATCAGCTTGATGATGAGGTCCGGGTCGAGCTTCGGCAGGAAGATCATCGACGCGCGCGAGAACAGCGTCACGTTGGTGGCCACGAACAGGCCGTGCGTATGGTAGATCGGCAGCGCGTGGATCAGCACGTCCTTGTCGGTGAACCGCCAGTAGCCGACGAGGCTGAGCGAATTCGACGCGAGATTGTCATGCGTCAGCATCGCGCCCTTGGAGCGGCCGGTCGTGCCCGACGTGTAGAGGATCGCGGCGAGATCGTCGTTGGCCCGCGACACCGTGGCGAATTCGCTGCTCGCCTTGCCGGCGGCGTCCGTCAGCGAGCCCTTGCCGTCAGCTCCCAGCGTCTCAACTTTGGCCTTCACCTTGGCGGCGATCGGGGCAAGGCCTTCCGCCTTGGAGGGATCGCAGACCACCAGCGACGGCTCGGCATCGCCGATGAAATAGTCGAGCTCGTTGAGCGTATAGGCGGTGTTGAGCGGCAGATAGACCGCGCCGGCGCGCACGGTGCCAAGATACAGCACGATATTGGCGACCGATTTTTCCACCTGCACCGCGACGCGGTCGCCGGGCTTCACGCCGCGCGCCACCAGCACGTTCGCCATCTGCCCGGCCCGTGCGATCAGATCGCCATAGCTGATATGGGCGCCGTCCTGCGTCTCGATCGCGAGGCGCTTGGGGTCGTCGAGGCCGTCGAACAGGCGGGAAAACAAGTTGGCGTTGGCTGCTTGGTTCATGCAAGATTTCCTCGACCGCAAGACTGACAAGGCCGGTCAAAACCGAGGGCTGGATTAGCAAAAACCGCCCCAATGAAGCAACGGAGACAGTTTGCATGACCAAAGGTGGGAAACGCGTGGCCTGGGTGACGGGCGGAGGCAGCGGGATCGGGGAGGCCGGCGCAGAGGCACTGGCGGCCGACGGCTGGATCGTCGTGGTTTCGGGCCGCCGGCAGTCAGCCCTGGATACCGTGGTTGCGAAGATCGCCAAGGCCGGTGGAGCCGCCGAGGCCATCGCACTCGACGTGGCTGACGCGGGAGAGGCCCGGAAGGCGGCCGATCAGATCGTCGCCAAGCACGGCCGCATCGACCTGCTCGTCAACAATGCCGGCATCAATGTTCCCAAGCGCAGCTGGAAGGACATGGAACTGGAGGGCTGGGACAAGCTCGTCCAGGTCAACCTCAACGGCGTGCTCTATTGCATGCAAGCGGTGCTGCCGACGATGCGCAAGCAGCAGGACGGCTCGATCATCAACGTCTCGTCCTGGGCCGGCCGCCATGTCTCGAAGATGCCGGGCCCGGCCTACACCACCACCAAGCACGCGGTGCTGGCGCTGACTCATTCCTTCAACATGGACGAATGCGTCAACGGCCTGCGCGCCTGCTGCCTGATGCCGGGCGAGGTGGCGACGCCGATCCTGAAGCTGCGCCCGGTGGTGCCGAGCGAGGCGGAGCAGGCGAAGATGCTGCAACCCGAAGACCTCGGCCGCACCATCGCCTTCATCGCGTCGATGCCGCCCCGCGTCTGCATCAACGAGCTGCTGATCAGCCCGACGCATAATCGCGGATTCATCCAGACGCCGAACAACAGGGATTGAAGCGCGTCGACCGCGCGGTAATCTCCGCTCGTCGTCCCGGGGCGCGACGAAGTCGCGAGCCCGGGACCCCTAACCACAGGGAGAAGTGGTTGCGCGAAACGGGTCACTCCGAGTCTTCGCCAAACAACTTCCTGTGGTTATGGGTCCCGGATCTGCGCTTCGCTTGTCCGGGACGACGGCGGAATGTGTCGCGCGCTCGCCACCACACGAACATCCCCCCGCATAGTTTCACGCATCACAAAGAATTTTTTCCCGAAACCCCCACGCAAACCCTCCCGTAGTTCGGCCAACGACGGCGCTGCTTCAAGTCAAACTGCTGCAAGCACCGTTGTTGCCCCAACTCAAGCACCGGCACGTGCCGGTCTCAATTCAATCGGGAGACTCTCCATGTCGAAGCGCATTGCCTATCTCGCTGCCGCCGCCTTCAGCGCCCTCGCCATCACCGCGACCGTCGTCGCGCCTGTGCGTGCCGAGGAGAAGACCGTGATGGTCGGCGGGGCCGCGATGTTCCCGTCCAAGAACATCGTCCAGAACGCGGTCAATTCGAAAGACCACACCACGCTGGTGGCGGCGGTGAAGGCGGCCGGCCTCGTCCAGACGCTGGAAAGCAAGGGCCCGTTCACGGTGTTCGCGCCGACCAACGCCGCCTTCGGCAAGCTGCCGGCCGGCACCGTCGACACCCTCGTCAAGCCCGAGAACAAGGCGACGCTGACCAAGATCCTCACCTACCATGTCGTGCCCGGCAAGCTCGAGGCCTCCGACCTGACCGACGGCAAGAAGCTGAAGACCGCCGAAGGCGAGGAGCTCACCGTCAAGAAGATGGACGGCAAGACCTGGATCGTCGACGCCAAGGGCGGCACCTCGATGGTGACGATCTCCAACGTCAACCAGTCGAACGGCGTGATCCATGTGGTCGACACCGTGCTGATGCCCGCGACGTAACACCGCAAAGCCCGGTTTCATCCCCCGAACCGGGTGCCTTGAGACGGCGAGCCGGGGGCACCCGGCTCGCTTTTTTGTGACCATGATAGGCTGCGGGCATCGAATCGATGCCGTGCGAAAGCGTAACGAAAGCCGATGCATCGGCGTATAATCGGTGTCACGCGACGTTCAGGACGGAACCATCATGTCGAGCCTCACAGTCACCGACGAGCAGGTCAGCGCCACCCCGACCAAAGTGATCCAGCCGGCCTGGGTCCGCGTCATGCACTGGGTCAACGCCTTCGCCATGATCCTGATGATCCTGTCGGGCTGGCAGATCTACAACGCCTCCCCGCTGTTCGGCTTCAGTTTCCCCCGCGAGTATACGCTGGGCGGCTGGCTCGGCGGCGGCCTGCTCTGGCACTTTGCCGCGATGTGGCTGCTGATGATCAACGGCCTCGCCTATCTCATCACCGGCTTCGCCACCGGGCGTTTCCGCAAGAAATTGCTGCCGATCACCCCGTCGGGCGTGCTCCACGACGTCAGGGCGGCCCTGACCTTCAAGCTCGGCCATGACGACCTCACCGTCTACAATTACGTGCAGCGCCTGCTCTATGCCGGCATCATCGTGGTCGGCGTGCTGATCGTGCTCTCCGGCCTCGGCATGTGGAAGCCGGTGCAGTTCTATTATCTCGTGATGCTGTTCGGCGATTATCCGACCGCGCGCTACGTGCATTTCTTCTGCATGGCCGCGATCTGCGCCTTCCTCGTCATTCACGTCCTGCTCGCGCTCTTGGTGCCGAAGAGCCTGCGCGCGATGATCATCGGACGCTAAGGAGCAAGCCATGGCCAAGCGTTCATTCCTGATCCCCGGCGTCGACAAGCGGCTGCTGATCAAGGACGCCATCAAGACGATGCCGGACTTTACCCGCCGCCGTTTCATCGCCGGCGGCGCCAGCCTCGGCGCGCTGACGCTGCTGACCGGCTGCGACGTCGTGGATTCGTCCTCGGCCGATACGTTGCTGGCGCAGGTCTCGAAATTCAACGACGCGGTGCAGGCCTTCATCTTCAATCCCGACGCGCTGGCGCCGACCTTTCCCGAGAGCGCGATTACAAAACCGTTCCCGTTCAACGCCTATTACGATCTCGACGACGCGCCCGACATCGCGGCTGCGGACTGGAAGCTCGAGGTGCGCGGCCTCGTCGACAACAAGAAGTCCTGGACACTGGACGAGCTCTACAAGCTGCCGCAGGTCAACCAGATCACCCGGCACATCTGCGTCGAAGGCTGGAGCGCGATCGGCAGCTGGACCGGCACGCCCTTGCGCGATTTCCTCAAGCTGATCGGCGCCGACACCCGCGCGAAATATGTCTGGTTCCAGTGCGCGGACAAGGACGGCTACAACTCGCCGCTCGACATGCGCAGCGCGCTGCATCCGCAGACCCAGATGACGTTCAAATACGCCAACGAGATCCTTCCGCGCGCCTACGGCTTCCCGATGAAGATCCGCGTGCCGACCAAGCTCGGCTTCAAGAACCCGAAATACGTGGTCTCGATGGAAGTCACCAACGAGTACAAGGGCGGCTATTGGGAAGACCAGGGGTACAATTCGTTCAGTGGGAGCTGAATAATTCAGGCCGGGCGCATTTCGCTGTTATTACAGGTAGTTGCGTAATTTTATCGAGCAATCTAGGTTAGTGCGATATTCTCACGGGTACGCACTAATGGATACTGTTAGGCCGACGTTATTCGTAAGCCATGCTAACGAAGATCAATTGTTGGTTGAGAGCCTTGGCAATTTTCTGACGAGGCTATCGCTTAAGCAATTCCAGATCTGGTTCTCGTCAGATAAGAGAGCAGACGGAGGGCTTCAGCCTGGCGATCTCTGGTTTCAGCAGGTGCAGGCAAGGATGGCCTCGTGCGAGGCAATTCTCGTAGTCGTGACCAACAGAAGCGTCAATCGACCTTGGATTTACTTCGAATCTGGATACGGCAGCGCTTCTTCACAAAAGAAGTTGATAGTCGTAACGCACGGTATTTCCAGCGTGTCGGAGATATCTCCACCTCTGTCTTATTGGCAAATGTATCGGGTTGATACGCTCGATGGGCTAACACAATTCTCGACGAAGCTTCTTGATATCTACGGGGTGGCTTTCGACCCGATTCTATTCGAGGCGTACTCGGCGAAATATTTCGATCAGTTGACCAGTCTTGCTGCGAGTCCAGAGCCTCTGTCTCTTGGGAGACCGAAAGTCGCGGATCAAGGAGGAGTGGACGTTCAGTCCATACTATCGCACATTGATCGGCGCATATTTGAGCTGTCTGGTCTTTTTCCGGCTCGTGACGAATACATGTCGTATCACGTGACGATAGTGGATTCCTTCAGCAAGGAGAGGCATCGATTTGAAGTGTTCAAAGGGATGAACCTTCAAGAGGCAATGGACGGAATTTGGAGCAAGATCAGCGATTTTGTCCCCCCGTATACGTATCTTCTTACGTGGGTATTAAGGCATGAGCGAACAGGGATTAGGTTGATCGTTCGAGAGATGGCGTTTGCAATCGACGCGACCGACGTATTTAAGCCTTCGGCCGTCTGGGTCGTTGATCAACTGGACAAACCGTTTGAGGTATCGGCAGCCCGGCCCGAAGCTTCGATTTCAGGTGACAGCTTATCATAGCGTGGTCATGAGTGCAGACGCTTCTGCAGCAGCGATAGCGCCGCACCCAGCGCCAGCAGCGCCGCCGACACATTGAGCGCGTAGCTCAAGCTCCCCAGCGCATCCGTGATCGCGCCGACCACGATCGGGCCGAGCGTCTGGCCGACGCCGAACGAGATCGTCATTGCCGCGATTGCGGTCGGCCACATCTGCGGCGGATAGTTGAAGCGCACGAAGGCGGTGGTCGAGCCGACCACGGCGAAGAAGGCGACGCCGAACACCACAGCCGAGACCGCAAGCCATGCCGGCGAATGCCCGAGCATCGGCAGGGCCGCGCCCGCCGCGTTGGTTCCGAGGATGATGGCGGTGGCGAGCCCGCCGCGATCGAGCGCCAACACGCCGCGCCAGGCCCAGGGCGTGACGAAGGCGGAGAGGCCAATGAGTCCCCAAAATCCCGCCTGCGCCGCGGCCCCGCCGCCGCCGTCGCGCACATAGGCGATCATGAAGGTCATGTAGGCGATGTAGCCGGCACCGAACAGGAAGTAGCCGGCCAGATAAATCAGCACGGGCCAGATCGCGAACGAGCCGTGACCGCCTTCCGAGAAGCGGACGCTGCTCTCGATGCGGATCAAAAACAGCGGGATCGTCATCGCGACCGAGAGCAGCGTCAGCGCCCACCACACGATCCACCACGAGCCGGGCCCGAAATGTTGCAGCGTGAACGGGGCGATCAGCCCCGAGGACAGAATGCCGATGCCGGGTCCGGCATAGAACAGGCTGAGCAGGAAATTGGCTCGCGCGGGCTGCGATTGGGCGATGGTGGCGGCGAGCGCCCCGCCGGCGACGAAGCCGGCCGCGGCCCCAAGGCCAAGCACGAGGCGCGCCAGGCTCAACGCGATGAAATTCCCCGTCAGCGCGCAAGTTGCCAGCGCGGCGACGCAGGCGAGGGTTCCGCCGCGGATGGCGGCCGCCCAGCCGACGCGCTGGATCAGCCGGGACGCCACCAGCGCGCCGACGAGATAGCCGACGGCATTGATGGTGTTCATGAATCCGGCCGCCGAGTAGGACCAGCCGAGGTCCTCCCGCATGTCGGGCAGCACCAAGGCATAGGCAAAGCGGCCGATGCCGAGCCCGACGGTTGCGGCCAGCGACAGGGTCAGGATCAGCCGCGCGGGGTGCGCCTGTGGCGGGGGACGGTCAGGGGCGTGCAAGGGGTTACTCCGGCGTTTGGCAGTGTGGCAGGCCCCGCCCGTCTTGCACAGCGGCGAGGCGGCAATGGTGTCTTGCCAAGCGCGCAACGCCGCTCTAGCACTCCGGCCGAACCGTCATTCCGGGGCGCGCGAAGCGCAAGCCCGGAATCCATTTCCCCGCTTGCGTTGTGGCCTGATGGATTCCGGGCTCGCTCGCTTTGCTCGCGCCCCGGAATGACGAGAGAGGATCGAAAAGGACACGACCATGGCGACCCACAAACTGCTGCTGCTTCCCGGCGACGGTATCGGCCCCGAGGTGATGGGCGAGGTGAAGCGGCTGATCGACTGGCTCAATTCGGCCGGGATCGCCAAGTTCGAGACCGATACCGGCCTCGTCGGCGGCTCCGCCTATGACGCGCACAAGGTGTCGATCTCCGAGGGCGACATGGCCAAGGCGCTGGCCGCCGACGCCATCATCTTCGGCGCGGTCGGCGGCCCGAAATGGGATGCGGTGCCTTACGAAGTGCGTCCCGAAGCCGGCCTGCTGCGCCTGCGCAAGGATCTCGCTCTGTTCGCCAATCTCCGTCCCGCCGTGTGCTACCCGGCGCTGGCCGAGGCCTCCAGCCTGAAGCGCGAGGCGGTCGAGGGCCTCGACATCATGATCGTGCGTGAGCTCACCGGCGGCGTCTATTTCGGCGAGCCCAAGACCATCACCGATCTCGGCAACGGCCAGAAGCGCGCCATCGATACCCAGGTCTACGACACCTATGAGATCGAGCGCATCGGCCGCGTCGCCTTCGAGCTTGCCAGGAAGCGCAAGAACAAGGTGACGTCGATGGAGAAGCGCAACGTCATGAAGTCGGGCGTGCTCTGGAACGAGGTCATGACCCAGCTCCACAAGCGCGAATACCCTGATGTCACGCTCGAGCATCAGCTCGCCGATTCCGGCGGCATGATGCTGGTGAAATGGCCGAAGCAGTTCGACGTCATCGTCACCGACAATCTGTTCGGCGACATGCTGTCCGACATCGCGGCGATGCTCACCGGCTCGCTCGGCATGCTGCCCTCGGCTTCGCTCGGCGAGGTCGACGTCAAGAGCAAGAAGCGCAAGGCGCTGTACGAGCCCGTGCACGGCTCGGCGCCAGATATCGCCGGCAAGGGCCTTGCCAATCCCATCGCGATGATCTCGTCCTTCGGCATGGCGCTGCGCTATTCCTTCGACATGGGCGCGCTCGCCGACAAGGTCGATGCCGCAATCGCCGCGGTGCTGGCGAGCGGCCTGCGCACCGCCGACATCAAGTCGGAGGGCACCACCGCCGTCTCGACTACCCAGATGGGCGAAGCGATCCTGAAGGAATTGCAGAAGCTGCACGGGTAAGGCGGGAAGAATCGTAGCCCGGATGGAGCGAAGCGAAATCCGGGTTCTCACCCCGTAGACAGACCTTCCCGGATTGCGCTTCGCTCCATCCGGGCTACGGCCTCATTGGAGACCGCCTCATGGATTCACCCCGCCCCAAGATCGCGGAAACCTTCGTCCATGACACGGTTCGCCGGCGCGAAGCGCAGATCGGGCGGCGCTGCGAGATTCTCGCGGGCACCCGCATCGAATATGCCTCGCTCGGCGACTACTCCTATCTCGGCGAGAATTGCGACGTCGCCGATGCCGTGATCGGCAAGTTCACGGCGATTGCCAATTCGGTGCGGATCGGCGCGCCCAATCATCCGATGGGCCGCCCCTCGCAGCACCGCTTCACTTATGTCCCCGAATATTACGAGGCGTCGGCGAGCCGCGACCGCGACTTCTTCGCGGATCGTCGCGGCGATCGCGTGATCGTCGGCAACGATGTCTGGATCGGCCACGCCGCCATTCTGCTGCCGGGCGTGAGCGTCAGCGACGGAGCGGTGATCGCGGCAGGCGCGGTCGTCAGCCGTGATGTCGCGCCCTACACCATCGTCGGCGGCGTGCCGGCGCGTCCCATTCGCAAGCGCTTTGATGATGCTGTCGCGGAAAGCCTGCGCCGTATCGCCTGGTGGGACTGGCCGGACGAGCTCATCTTCGAGCGCCTCGCCGATTTCCGCTCCGAGGCGATCGAGGAGTTTTGTCGGCGCTATGATCCTGCGGCGAATGCGTGAGGCGCAGGCAGCTCTCGAAACAAAAAAAGGCCGGGCGCGAGCCCGGCCTTTTGATTCGGTCGTGACGTCCGCTCAGTACAGCGGGAAATTCTGCGGATAGCCGCCGACATCCTGCGGCGGCGAGAGCGGCTGGCGGTCGATCGGGCGGTTGAGGTTCTCACGGGCGAAGGACGGATAGCCCACGGCCGGCGGGAAGGCGTAGTCGCTGAACTTGCGGTCACCCGGATTGACCTCGGTGCCGCCGTCGAGCCAGGAGCGCTTGCTGACATAGATGCGGGTGCGGCCCTGCTGGTAGACGGCGTTGGGACCGCTCGGGCCGTAATAGTGCCGGCCGCGCTCGTCATAGCGCTTGGTCTTGTTGTCGGCCGAGGCCGGCGTCGCCAGAACGGAGGACATGGCAATCACGGCGCCCGTTGCAAACAAGGTCGCCAATTTGGCAGAGAATTTCGAGCTCATCACGTCCCCTTCAGGCGGCACACCGCCAGTCGATTTCACCCCATACTAGCCCGGCCGGGGTGAGCGCAACTAGGTCTATTGGGTCACACCAGCTCGAAAATAATCGCCCAGCGCCGGCAAAAGTTGCATCAATACCAGCCACTTGAGCTTGATGCCGGTCAAAGCGCCCCGCGCAATTGCGCATTCGCGGCGCCCAGCAGCCAGTCCGGAGAGCCCTGGAGGTCGCAACCGCGGCGCTTCAGCTCGGCATGAGCGAACAGGTCCGCCAGCTTCGGCTCGTTCCCCGCGGTCAGGAGCGTCAGCCGGTTCAGCGTGCAGGCGATCGCCGCGCGCTGGGCGGGCAGGGTGTCGCCCTGGCAGGAGAAGCCGGAGATCTGCAAGGCGGGCTCCTCGCTGCGCTTGAGGTAGCCGAGGCAGGCCCGCGCGCCCTCCGGCGCGGCGACCGGCCGGAACAGGGCGACGGGGCCGAATTTGGTCTCGATCAGCCCGGCTTGCTCGAGCGGAGCGGCCACACCCAGACCCATATGGACGGCGAGGTCCGCGGCGGCCGGACGCGTGACGTCGAATTCGCCGCCTTCCCGGTAAATCTTGAGCTCGGCCAGCACCTGATCCGCAGCGCCGCCCCAGCGCAGGACGTCCCTGCGGCCGCCCTCGGGATGCCGAAGGATAGTGTAAGAGGATGTTTTATCTGATGAATCGAGCTTGCTGAGGGCGAAGGCCGGACGCGAACGGTCGGCCACGCTCCAGCCCGGCTTGTCCGCCGGCTCGTCGCCGCGCAGATCAGGCAGCTGGCCGAGCGCCGCAAGGCCCAGGATGGCAAACAAGGCGAGCGTCCCCACATAGGCGAACAGGCGCGCCAGCGTGCCGACGACTTCGTCGGCGAAGGCTGCAAGCGTCAGATGGAGCTGGGTGGGGCTAACGGCCGTGCTGGCCTCAGGCGACTGCATCCACGGCCTTCAGGCAGGGTCCAACGTTGTCTTGCGGCCGGTTCTCGCATAGAAGCGCTGCTCTTCCTGTTTAAGCGTCAGCTTCAGGAACGGGCTTTTTCATCGGAGAGTGAACGATGGGTTACAAAGTCGCAGTCGTCGGCGCGACCGGCAATGTCGGACGGGAAATGCTCAACATCCTGGATGAGCGCAAATTCCCCGCGGACGAGGTCGTGGCCCTGGCGTCGCGCCGCAGCGTCGGCGTCGAGGTCTCCTATGGCGATCGTACCCTGAAGTGCAAGGCGCTCGAGCACTATGATTTCTCCGACGTTGACATCTGCCTGATGTCGGCCGGTGGCTCGGTGTCGAAGGAATGGTCGCCGCAGATCGGCGCCGCCGGTGCGGTCGTGATCGACAACTCCTCGGCCTGGCGCATGGACCCGGACGTGCCGCTGATCGTGCCCGAGGTAAACGCGGCCGCGACCGAAGGCTTCAAGAAGAAGAACATCATCGCCAACCCGAATTGCTCGACCGCGCAGCTCGTGGTCGCGCTGAAGCCGCTGCACGACAAGGCGACGATCAAGCGCGTCGTGGTCTCGACCTATCAATCGGTGTCGGGCGCCGGCAAGGACGCGATGGACGAATTGTTCTCGCAGACCAAGGCCGTCTACACCAATGACGAGCTGATCGCGAAGAAATTCCCCAAGCGCATCGCCTTCAACGTCATTCCCCACATCGACGTCTTCATGGAGGACGGCTTCACCAAGGAAGAGTGGAAGATGATGGCGGAGACCAAGAAGATCCTTGATCCCAAGATCAAGCTCACCGCCACCTGCGTGCGCGTGCCCGTGTTCGTCGGACACTCCGAAGCCGTCAACATCGAGTTCGAGAATCCGATCACAGCGGACGAAGCGCGCGAAATCCTGCGCAAGGCGCCCGGCTGTCTCGTCATCGACAAGCACGAGCCCGGCGGCTACGCCACGCCTTACGAGGCGGCCGGCGAGGACGCGACCTATATCAGCCGCATCCGCGAGGACGCGACGGTGGAGAACGGTCTGGTGCTCTGGTGCGTGTCCGACAACCTTCGCAAGGGCGCGGCCCTCAACGCGATCCAGATCGCGGAGGTCCTGATCAACCGCAAGCTGATCACCGCGAAGAAGAAGGCGGCGTAAGACACGCCACCGGTCTCGTGGGGTGGGCAAAGGCGCGTAACGCCGTGCCCACTATTCTTTCCGATGAGATAAAGGTTGTGGGCACGCTTCCGCCTTCGCTCTTCGAGCTCCGGCGGACAAGTCGCGTTGCCTACCCTACGAGAGCGGCCGTTACGAGAGCGGTGGCTACACCACGCTCCGCGCGCTCTTGAATTCCTTGCTCGCCTTGTCCAGCACGAACAGCGTCCCTTCCGCGACGCCGAAATAGGCGCCGTGCAGCTGCATCGCGCCGCTCTCCACGGCCTTGCGCACGAACGGAAACGTCATCAGGTTTTCCAGGCTGCGGAACACCGCAGCCTTTTCGATGCGCTCGACGAACTGCGCCATGGTCTCGTGGTCGCGCTGCTCGACCACTTCGCCGGGCTTGATGAACATCTGCATCCATTTGCCGATGAAGTCGCCGGGCGTGAGCGGCTCGATCTTGTCGACGAAGGCGCGGATGCCGCCGCACTGGGCGTGACCGAGGATGACAATGTGCTTCACCTTCAGCACCGTCACCGCATATTCCAGCGCGGCCGAAACGCCATGCGCGTTGGCGTCGGGCTGATAGGTCGGCACCAGATTGGCGATGTTGCGGACGACGAACAATTCGCCCGGACCGACGTCGAAGATCGCCTCGGGCGAGACGCGGCTGTCGCAACAGCCGATCACCATCACTTCGGGCGACTGGCCCTTCACCGACAACTCGCGATAGCGGCTCTGCTCTGCGGGCAGCCGGTTGGTGGCGAAGGCGTTGTAGCCTTCCAACAGGGACTTCGGGAATGTGATCATGGCCTATGCCTAACCATAGAGCGGAGCGGCGAACAAGCCTTTCGAATAGGCACGCCGAGTGCTATCGGCTCGTGTCAGAACACAGACGAGGAAACCGGAAGGACCATTCGCATGACCCGCCCGCGCCGCAGCCATCTGTTCATGCCCGGCTCCAATCCCCGTGCGCTGGAAAAGGCCAGGAATCTCGCCGCCGACGGCCTGATCCTCGATCTCGAAGATTCCGTCGCTCCCGAAGCCAAGGCGGCGGCGCGTGACGGGATCGCCGCCGCGATCGCAGCCAAGGGGTTCGGCAAGCGCGAGATCCTGATCCGCACCAACGGCCTCGACACGCCCTGGTGGGTTGACGACGTCGCGATGGCCGCCAAGGCTTCGCCGGATGGCATCCTGGTTCCAAAAGTTTCAAGCATCGAAGATCTCGACGGCATCGGCCGCCGCCTCGCCGAGCTTGGCGCGGCGCCGACGGTGAAGGTCTGGGCCATGATCGAGACCGCGCGCGCCGTGCTGCACGCGGAGGAGCTGGCGGCCGCCGGCCGCGATCCCAAGACGCGCCTTTCCGGCTTCGTGTTCGGCCCGAACGACATCTCGCGCGAGACGCGCATCCGGATGATGCCCGGCCGCGCCGCGATGATCCCGATGATCACCCACTGCATCCTGGCGACGCGCGCCCACGGCCTCGAGATCCTCGACGGCCCCTACAGCGACATCGCCAACCCAGACGGCTTCGCCACCGAATGCGCGCAGGGCCGCGACCTCGGCTTCGACGGCAAGACGCTGATCCATCCCTCGCAGATCGAGGCCTGCAACGCGATCTTCACCCCGCCCGAAGAGGAAGTCGCGCGTGCGCGAAAGATCATCGCGGCATTCGAATTGCCGGAGAACGCCTCGCGCGGCGCGATCCGTCTCGACGGTGCCATGGTGGAGCGCCTGCACGCCGACATGGCGCGGCGCACGATCGACATCGCCGATGCGATCGCGGCGATGGGGAAGGGCTAGGCGCGAAGGGATGTCCGCTTTCTGATGGCGCACGGAAAGCCATAGGTGCCGCATGCCCGCAGTGCTCTACATGTCCGCGTTGGCCGTGTGGGTTGTGCTGGCATGTGTGATCTGGTGCGCGGCAGCTCTCATGGTCCTGGCTCCGCGAACTCGCGCTTCGGCATGGCCGATGTCGCTGGCGATGGCCTCGACATTCCCTTTTGTGCTTGCCTACCAAATCATGGCGTCGCCGGTCGTCATCGTGATGCTGCTGGGAGCCGCAGCAGTCAGTTGGCTTATCGAGCCCGGCGTCTCAACGACGGAAAATCCGGTCATCATCGGAGGAGCGATCCTCGCGGTTCTCGGCTCTATCATCGTCGTGCTCGTTTCGTCCGTCGTCGGCTTCCTTGATGGTTGGCGAGCGGGCTGGCGGCTCGCCCGCGGCCGCTCGATCAAGGAAACGTTGTCGGATACGATTGCGATGAAATGCTTCGATCGTTTGAAGCGGCGCCGCAGCTAGAAGGCTTTCGATTTCACCGCGGCGCGATCCGTCTCGACGGCGCGATGACGATTCATCCAAATCTCAACGCGCTTTAGTCGTAGTCACAACCCGCCGGCCTCGGTGTGCGCCTGTTGATTTCCTCGCGGATCGCGGACACGCAGCCAGGTGCGAGCGATCGCATCAATAGGTGCTGTGGTGCGGGGCAAACATCTTCGTTGCCCGAGACCAACTTTCCCGCCTTGAACCGGCAAGCAAGTTTGGCTTGGTCGAGTTCAAACTCAGACCAGACACGAACGGGGTCGCCGGCTATCACCTCGGTGTACAAAACAGCGACCCATTTTTCCTTGTTTTGCATCATCAAGAGTTGGCAGCCGGAGTAGTTTGGCCCGATGTCTTTGGCGCGAGGGTAGACGCGCAGCACCATGCCGTGATTTGCGTCTTCCCCCGCGTCTGCGGGTGGTTCAGCAAGATCGCAATTCTTGCCCTGCGGACGCGTTTCTGCAGCATGACCAAACCCAAGCGGCACGAGCAGGAGAAGGGCGAGCGCAACAGCAGTGACTCTCATGATGCCAACAGCCTCTTGAGCCGTTCGATGGCGGCATGGCCAAGATCGGTCCAATATTCTGATGACAGAGGCCCGTGTCGGCGGCAAGGGTTGGCGCCGGCGAGGTCGACAAAGATCGGATCAATTTATTCGCGAGCCGGAAAGCTCTGCGGGCCGGCCATCTGTTTGCGCACAGACGGCAGGAGCAAGGTGTCGCCGCTCAGCGTGGTCCCGAGTCCTAACTCCATCGCGCTCTAGCGCTGCGCGTGCTCGGCGCGATCGAGCGACTCCAGCGTGGCGGCGTTGCCGCAATAGCCGTGATAGTTTTCCGCGGCGGTGCCGTCTGCGAGATCACGGTCGCACTGGCCCTTGTGATCACACAGCGAGCAGACCCGCTCCATGTCGCGCAGCAGCAGCGGCTGTGCGCGGCCGAGCGCTTCGGTGCTGATGCCGAGCTGCTCCAGCATCTTCGGCAACTCGCTGGCGGCGTGCTTGCCGTGACGGACCAACTCCTGGAGATCATCGGGCCCGATCCTGAGGTCGCTCGCGATGCGGTCGAAATCGGCACGGTCGAGCTGCCGCATCTCGTTCATCTCGCGGCGATGCTTCAGCCAGCCGGCAAAGGACTCGATGAGGTCCTGGACGATGGGATAAGGCCTGCTTGCGGTGCTCATGCGAGGCTCCGTTAGGGTCGTGGAATTGGAGCCAGACTAGGCACAATGGTGCAGGAGCGCGTTGCGCTGGATCAAATTGGGAAGGGGTTGCTCGTGTCCCGGACGCGGTGCGGCGCGAAGTGCCGCTCCGCAGAGCCGGGACCCATCGTGCGGCTAGCTGGGCCCCGGCTCTGCAGCGCACCGCTTCGCGCTGCGCTGCGTCCGGGGCACGAGAGTGCGGCGCGACGGACAGAGTTACGCGAACCGCTCCGTCGCCCACGCATACAGGCTGCCGGGAATCGGTGGCTGCCCGCCGCGTCCTTTCGGCGAGATATGCAGGCCGATGATGTCAGGGTTGGTGACGAGGCCGAGATAGCTCGAGGGATCGAAGAACAGTCTTGGCTCGGCATGCACCGCGTAGAACGATTGCTTCGGCAATGCGTTCTGCAATTCACCGGTGCGGCGCGCGAGCGCGGTGAGGGCCGCGGGTCCATAGATCGCGACGCGGATGTCAGAGAGCCGGTTCGAGCCGCCGCGCAGGCGGCGCATCATGAAGGTGATGCGATGGCGGACCGAGAGCCAGTTCGGCGTCAGCTCCTCCTGCTCCATCAGCTCTTCGAAGGCGGCAACGATGCCGTGCGCGGGCGGCAGATAGATCACGGAATTGCCGAGCTGGCGCGGCCGCTCCCAGGCGAAATAGGGCTTTGCCGGATCGATCTCGACGGGTCTGAGCAGCAGCACGTCGGCGTCGAGCCAGAGGCCGAGATTCTTCGCCATCAACTTCATGCGGAAGAAGTCGCTGAACTGCAGCGTGGTCCAGTCGCGCCAGCTGCCGTCCGGCTGCGGCGGCCGTAACCGTTCGGAGAACGCGTGCGGCAGGACCGCTTCGGCCTCGGCATTCCTGACGCCCGCCGGAAGACCTGGAATGGTGTCGAAGCTGTAGACCGTGACCTTGTGTCCGGCAGCAAGCTGCGAGCGCAGACAGGTCTGGCGCAGCGCGTCCATCGGGCCATGCCAGAAGGTGACGATCTCGGGCAGCATGAGGCAAGGTTCTACGGATAATCAGGGCAAAGAAAAAGCCCCGGCGCTTTCGACGCCGGGGCTTCAACGAAAACTAGAGCATGATCCAGCGATTTTCCGGAAAGATCATGCTCAACAAACTGGATCAGGCCCAGGCGCGCTCGCGCTTGAGCTTGTCCTCGTAGGTGTCGATCGAGGCCTTCTTCTCCATCGTCAGGCCGATGTCGTCGAGGCCGTTGATCAGGCAGTGCTTGCGGAACGGGTCGATCTCGAACTTGACCTTGCCGCCGTCGGGCCCGCGGATCTCCTGGTTCGGCAGGTCGATCGTCAGCGTCGCGTTGGCGCCGCGCTCGGCGTCGTCGAACAGCTTGTCGAGGTCTTCCTGGCTGACGCGGATCGGCAGGATGCCGTTCTTGAAGCAGTTGTTGTAGAAGATGTCGCCGAACGAGGTCGAGATCACGCAGCGGATGCCGAAGTCGAGCAGCGCCCAGGGCGCGTGCTCGCGGCTCGAGCCGCAGCCGAAATTGTCGCCGGCGACCAGCACCTTGGTGTTGCGATAGGCCGGCTGGTTGAGAACGAAATCCGGGTTCTCGCTGCCGTCGTCCTTGTAGCGCTGCTCGGAGAACAGCCCCTTGCCAAGGCCGGTGCGCTTGATGGTCTTGAGGTACTGCTTCGGAATGATCATGTCGGTGTCGACATTGATGATCTTCAGCGGCGCCGCGACGCCTTCCAGCGTGGTGAACTTGTCCATCTTGGGCTTCCCGGTTTGTCGTCAGGGGAGGGCTGTTTAGCCCGGTTGGCAGGTAAATCCTAGGCCGGATTCGGCAATCTTGGTCTGTCAGACCTGATCTGTCAGTCCTGCGGCGCCATGCTGTCAGGGACAAAGCCGGTGGGCAGGCCGTCGATGCTCTTCATGTTCTTCAGACCCCAGTATTTTCGCAGGTTGTTGACGCCCTGCGCCGTCCAGTAGCGTACGAGGCTGCCGCGCTCTTGCCTGTAGTCGAACAGGGGCACGCCCATACCGCACGACGTCTGAACGAGATCGACCGAGAGACGAATGATCTGGCGTGCTCCGGCGACGTCGTCGAACCCTGGGGCGAGATCGGCATATTCAGGCGTGCCGCGCATGAGCGACCGCCCCTGGCCGTAGAGCCGCAGGATCATGGGCGCGCCTTCGAAGGCGCAGAACATGATGGTCAGCCGCTTGTCGTCCGAGGCCATCAGGTGCGCGCGGGTCTCGCTGCCGCTGCCGGTGCAATCGAGATAGGCGACATCGGTGTCGCCGAGCACCCGGAATGAGGACAGCCCCTTGGGAGACACGTTGATGCGTCCCTTGGGCGGGGCGCTCGCGACGAAGAAGATCTTCTGCCGCTCGATGAAAGCCCTGTGCTCGGGTTCGATCCCAGCGAATTGCTTGCCCATGTCCGCGCGTCCTTTGCGGGGCGAAGCTAACATGTCGCTAGTACCAGTTTAATAACCTATATTATGCTGGTATAAAAACCACCATGAAGGGACAGGTTCCAACCGCTCCGGCTCTTTCGCTCAGCGCGTTCTTGCGCGCGCTCCGGGAACGCCAGTCGCCGGCAGAATTCGGCCTCGCCGCCGGACCACGACGGCGCACGCCCGGCCTCCGGCGCGAGGAGGTCGCTCAGCTCTGCGGATTGAGCGTCACCTGGTACACCTGGATCGAGCAGGGGCGCGATGTGTCCGTTTCTGCTCCAGCGCTTGCGCGCCTTGCCCGCGGACTGCGCCTGTCTCCGGCCGAGCGCAGCTATCTGTTCGAAGTCGCGGGCAAGCGCGATCCCGAGCGGCCCGGCCATAGAGATGATCCGCCCGAGGAGATACTGGCCTGCGTCGATGCGATCGACGGTCCCGCCTACATCCTCGATCGCACATGGCGCGCACGTCACTGGAATGCGAAAGCATCCCTTCTGTTTGCAGGATGGCTCGATTCCGACGGCGAAAAAAATCTGCTGCGCTACATCTTCCTCAGGCCCGAAGCCAAAACCCTGATCCTCGACTGGACCTCCCGCGCGCGTCGCGTCGTGGCAGAGTTCCGCGCCGCGGTGACCGCCTATTCCGACGATCCCGAGATTCGCCGTCTCGTGGAGGAGCTGAGACTGGGAAGCCCCGACTTCGAGCGATGCTGGGACACACAGGGGGTGTTGGCGCGTGAAGGGGGCGAACGTGCGTTCGATCATCCGACCATGGGACTGCTGCACTATCAGCAGGTGTCGCTGTCCCTGGCGGGCTGGCCCGACTATCGGTTGACGATGCTTCTCTCGGCACCGGGCCTTGATAAGTCCGCGTCCTACCCGGCCTGAGCCTCGATCGCGGCCATGTCGTCGTCGGAGAGGCCGAAATGGTGGCCGATCTCGTGGATCAGGACGTGGCGGACGATATGGCCGAGGCTTTCGTCGTGGTCGGCCCAGTAATCCAGGATCGGCCGACGGTAGAGCCAGACCATGTTGGGCAGCCGCGCCACGTCGCCAAGACTCTGCTGGGGCAGGCCGACGCCCTGGAACAGGCCGAGCAGGTCGAACTCGCTCTCGCATTCCATCTCGTCCAGCACCTCCTCGCTCGGGAAGTCGTCGACACGGAGAATCACGCCCTCGCAGAGGCCGCGAAATTCCGCCGGCAGGCGCTCGAACACGTCATGGGCCATCGCTTCCATCTCGGCCAGCGAGGGCGCTTTCAATTCCGTCCACATGGGACCCTCATAGCGCGGGTTCCGCGGCGATGCATCCCGCTTTATAAGACCTCGCCAAGAAGGAGCGTTGACGCCGCGCGCGAAAACGAGGAGCGTACGGCGCATCAAGGGGATGGCTCAGGCCAGTGGTGATGTGATGCGGGCGGGAACAGCAGTACCGGTTCTACTGTGCATGGGGTTGTTTTCGACTTTTTTTGTCGGCACCGAGGCCAATGCTCAGACAGCGGGGCCCGAGATCCGACTGGCCCAGGCGGTCTTGCCTGATGACGTCCCGCCGCCGCGCAGGCGGCCTCCGGCGCGCTTGCGCGTCACGCCCTATTACACGCCTGACGGCGTCTATCCGCGTTACAATCCCGGTCCCGACGCGGTCCGCGAATGCAATGTCGCCTATGTCCAGGAACACAGGCCCAGCGGCACCGTGATCACGCCGCATATGAGCTGCTACTGGCGCCGGGGCTGACGCCAGGGGCAACTCGCGGCGAGGAGGCCTCGTGAGGATCTTCATGGCGAGATGGATTGCACTGGCGGTCGTCGCCGTCGCGCTTGCCGCGGGCCTGTCTCACGCCTCCGCTGCGCCAAGGTCTTTTGCGCCAAGGTCTTCTGTGACAAGGGTGACGATACCCGAGGCGTCGGCGGGCATTTCGGTTTTCGATGCGCGGCGGCATGCGCGAGCCCAAGACGTCGTGCGGCCCGCGGTGCGCCGCGATCCACGCTATTACGCGCGGCCCGTCTATTACCGTCCCTATCCCTACGGCGTGCCCGCGCCCTTCGTGTTCGGCTACGGGCCGTTCTGGTGACGCCCTAGCCGGCCGGCGCAAATCCCTTGACCAGCAGCACCGTCGCCTGCGCACCCGCCTTGCGATCGCGCGAGATGTCTTCGTATTCGGGCGAGTTCGAGAAGGCGAGGAACGAGGCCTCGTCGGGAAACGACATCATGACAAGCTTGTCGTGCGGCCATGCGCCCTCGAGCACGCGCGGATGCTCGTCGGCGGCGAGCAGCCGTCCGTTGTGCTTTTTGAACACGTCGAAGAAGCGCGCCTGATAGCGGTCATAGGCCGCGCGGTCGGTCATCTTCAATTGCGCAATCGCATAGACGGTCATCGCAAATATTCCTTCGCAATCTCGTAGCCCGGATGGAGCGCAGCGAAATCCGGGATTCGTGCGGCGAGCGATACTGTTTCCGGATTGCGCCGCGCTTCATCCGGGCTACGGCGTCGTGCCGTTCGCAAACCTCATCATTCATGAGGCATTCACGTCGCTGTCCGTAACTTAATCTCGGGAGCGACTGCAAATGAACAGCGGCGGCGCGAAACGCTGCGCCACAATGTCGCTGTCCACATTCAGGGAGAAATCCATGCTGAGGAGTTTGGGTCTCAGGGCAAGCCCGATGCGCTTGCTCGGGATTGCAGCGGCAGCGACGTTGATGCTGTCGGCCGGAACGGCGCATCGTGCCGAAGCGCTCACCTTGACCAATCCGGCAACGTCACCCGCAACCAAAGCTGCGGCCGACGATCTCGTCACGCAGGTCCGGCACGGCGGCGGCGGGCATGGTGGTGGCGGACATTTTCACGGCGGCGGTGGTTTCCGCGGCGGCGGAGCGCATGTCGGCGGCTTCCGCGGCGGCGGTTTTCATGGCGGGGGCTTCCGCGCCGCACCGGCCTTTCACGGCGGCGGCATTCGCTACGGCGGGTTTCGTCATTACGGCGGCTATCACCGCCACTGGGGCTATCGCCCCCATTTCGGCTATCGCCATTTCCACCGGCGCTATTACGGCGGCTACTATCCCTCCTATCACTATCCGCGCCGCTGCCGGATCATCTGGACCTATTACGGCCCGCGCCGCATCTGCCGCTGGCACCATTGGCACCGCTGGCACAATCCGTACCGCTATTATTGGTGATGTGAGTTGCGCCGTCATGCCCGGGACAAGCCCGGCCATGACGGAGACTTTGACCTAAAGCCAATCCTTCAGCTTCCACGACGAAGCCTTCCACCGCGCAAGGTTCTCCAGCTTCCACTGCTTGAACATCGCCGGCGGCCAGCGGCTGAGCTTGGAAGTCTCCTCAGGCTCAGGCTTTGCGACGATGCGCAGCGGCGTCGCGCGCCGCCGGTGCTGGCGCGTCGCCTCGCTGATCAGATCGACATATTCAGGCTTGTTGGCCATGAGGCATCCTCGCGAAACCGTCGCGAGGACGCAGTGTCGTTGCCGGCGATTAACGGCGGTTTGCCGCGATCGCTACAATTGCAGGGAGCGGCTTACCGCCAGTCCCTGACGTCGACGAAGTGACCGGCGATCGCCGCGGCCGCCGCCATTGCCGGCGACACCAGATGTGTGCGGCCCTTAAAGCCCTGGCGGCCTTCGAAGTTGCGGTTCGAGGTCGAGGCGCAGCGCTCTTCCGGCTTCAGCTTGTCCGGGTTCATGGCAAGGCACATCGAGCAGCCCGGCTCGCGCCATTCGAAGCCGGCCTTGATGAAGATCTTGTCCAGACCCT